>Ga0180219_1000784_pt1 | contig 23198 bp, 37 predicted proteins | sample eDN3rd30CBELigMG_FD_151338 | JGI IMG/M metagenome (GOLD analysis project Ga0180219, IMG submission 151338) | Enriched Miracle-Growth compost microbial communities from Emeryville, California, USA - eDNA 3rd pass 30_C BE-Lig MG (version 2)... ... | reverse complement strand
GGCCAGGACGCAGGCCGCCAGCAGGGCCAGGAAGGTGCCGATGGCCGACAGACCGGCGCCCGGCCCCACATAGGCCAAGGCGGTGCCCGGGGCCAGCGCCACGAAACCCAGAATCGCCGCCGCGGCGGCATGACGTTTGGTCAACATTCCGTCTTCTCCTCTTGCGATAAGCACAGAGGGCCCAAGGCGGACCTCTCAGGAAACCCAAGATAGGAGATAAAAGTGCCCAAATATGGACTGGATCATGGAGACCTCGGGGCGGAAACAGGGGCCGGGCGCCCCCTCCAACCCTACTTGTGAGGCCCCGGCGGACAGTGTAAAACCGCCGCCATGACAGACCTGAAGCACATCCGCAATTTCGCCATCATCGCCCATATCGACCATGGCAAGTCGACATTGGCCGACCGCCTCATCCAGAAATGCGGCGGGCTCTCCGACCGCGAGATGAAGGAGCAGGTGCTGGACAGCATGGAGATCGAGCGCGAGCGCGGCATCACCATCAAGGCGCAGACCGTGCGCCTGCTCTATGCCGCCAGGGACGGCGAGACCTACACGCTCAACCTCATGGACACGCCCGGCCATGTGGACTTCGCCTACGAGGTGAGCCGGTCGCTGGCCGCCTGCGAAGGCTCGCTCCTGGTGGTGGACGCCAGCCAGGGGGTGGAAGCGCAGACGCTGGCCAATGTCTACCAGGCCATCGAACACAATCACGAGATCGTGCCCGTCCTCAACAAGATCGACCTGCCCGCCGCCGAGCCGGAGCGGGTGCGCGAGCAGATCGAGGATGTGATCGGCCTCGACGCCTCCGACGCCATCGAGGCCTCGGCCAAGACCGGCCAGGGCATCGAGGAGATCCTGGAAGCGCTGGTCACCCGCCTGCCGCCGCCCGAGGGCGACCGCAGCGCCCCCCTCTCCGCCCTGCTGGTGGACAGCTGGTACGACAGTTACCTCGGCGTCATCATCCTGGTGCGGGTGGTCGACGGCGTCCTGAAGAAGGGCATGAAGATCAAGATGATGTCCACCGGCACGGTGCACACGGTGGAGCGGGTCGGCGTCTTCACGCCCAAGGGCACCATCGTGGACGAGCTGGAAACCGGCATGATGGGCTTCATCACCGCCGCCATCAAGGAAGTGGCCGACACCAATGTGGGCGACACGCTCACCGAGGAGCGCCGCCCCACGCCCAGGCCGCTGCCCGGCTTCCAGCCGAGCGTGCCGGTGGTGTTCTGCGGCCTCTTTCCCGTCGATACCAGCGATTTCGAGCATCTGAAGGAGAGCCTCGGCAAGCTGCGCCTCAACGATGCCAGCTTCCATTACGAGATGGAGACCTCGGCGGCACTCGGCTTCGGCTTCCGCTGCGGCTTTCTCGGGCTCCTGCATCTGGAGATCATCCAGGAGCGCCTCGACCGCGAGTTCGACCTCGACCTCATCACCACGGCGCCATCGGTGGTCTACCACCTGCACATGACCGACGGCACGATGATCGAGATGCACAATCCGGCCGACATGCCGGACCCGGTGAAGATCGACCATATCGACGAGCCCTGGATCAAGGCGACAATCCTGGTGCCGGACGATTACCTGGGCGCCGTCCTGAAACTCTGCGAGGACCGGCGTGGCACGCAGCTCGAACTGACCTATGCCGGCAACCGCGCCATGCTGGTCTACCGCCTGCCGCTGGCCGAGGTGGTCTACGATTTCTACGACCGGCTCAAGTCCATCTCGCGCGGCTATGCCAGCTTCGACTACCAGATGGACGGCTATGAGACCGAGGACCTGGTGCGCATGTCCATCCTGGTGAATGCCGAACCCGTGGACGCGCTGGCCATCATCGTGCACCGCTCCCGGGCCGAAGCCCGGGGCCGCAGCCTGTGCGAGCGCCTGAAGGACCTCATCCCCCGCCAGATGTTCCAGATCGCCATCCAGGCCGCCATCGGCGGGCGCATCATCGCCCGCGAGACGGTGAAGGCGCTGCGCAAGGACGTGACCGCCAAATGCTATGGCGGCGACGTGACGCGCAAGAGGAAACTCCTGGAAAAGCAGAAGGCCGGCAAGAAGCGCATGCGCCAGTTCGGCAAGGTGGAAATCCCCCAGGAGGCCTTCATCGCCGCCCTGAAGATGGACGATTAGGCACGACGACTTTGCTTTGCCGGCCGCTGCGGCTGGGCTACCATGGTGGTTCTCGACAGCAACGGCAGGGGGACCAGGACCATGATTTCCACCAGAGCGGCCACGCTTCTTCTTGCGATGACCGGCGCAGCGGTGCTCGCACCGCCCGTCATCGCCGCCGATACCGTGATGACCACCCAGGACACGCTCCTCGATCGTATCCAGATCGAAGACCTGATGCGGGATTATTACACCGACCTCACCGCCACCGAGCGCCACGCCATCGACCGCTACTGGGCCAAGGACTCCGAGTTCCACGTGGCCGGCCAGGTCATCAAGGGGCGCGACGCCATCGCCGCCCTCTATGACGGCATGGAACGGGCCGCCGGCAGCGGCGAGACGCTGACCATGCTCCTGGGCAACCCGATCATCCGCGTGGACGGCAACCGGGCGGAAATGGACGCCATCTATACCGGTATCATGAACGTCGCTCCCGATCAGGCGCCCCGGTTCTTCGAGCAAGGCCGGGACCATTGCGAGTTCATCAAGGAGAACGGCCGCTGGTTCATCACCAAGCGGGTGCTCACCAATCTCAGCCACGCGCCGGCCGAGCACTGAGCCTCCGTATTTTATAATGCTCCCACCGCCTCAGCGCTTGCCTTGACCGGCGACTTTTGTATAGTGCCGGGCACCGGAGCCTCCGGCATTGGCCGGGGCACGGAATCTGCGGAGAGGTGGCCGAGTGGTTTAAGGCGCACGCCTGGAAAGCGTGTGGGGGCGCAAGCCCCTCGCGGGTTCGAATCCCGCTCTCTCCGCCATTTTCCGCCACTAAGGCGTTGATTTAGCGGTGTTTTCCGAAAATATCTGACTTTCTTCCTAATGCGGTTCCGCATCGCAACGGGAGAAAGCAATGCCGACCGAATCGCATCTCAGGGCCGCCTTCGCGGCCTTTGCCGTTTCCACTACCATTATCGCATCTGGGCTGGGCTTCTGTGCCTGTGCTCATGCTGACGAGGTTTCCAGCGTCGCCGCTGGCCTTCTGCACAGGATCGGCGCAGCCTTTCCACAGTACGACATTCCAGAACCGCCACAGATACACCTGATGGCCCCCAGCGCCCTCCGGGGCCGCTGCGGGCGTGGCGTATCGGCCTGTGCGGCCATGACCGAAGACGGGACGGCCTACATCTTCCTGCCGTCAAATCTCGACTTCTCGAAGCCGAAGGCGCAGGCTGTCCTGATCCACGAGTTACTACACGCCACCCAATGGGCAAATGGGCGGCTACCTCATCCTGGCAATCGCTTCGTTCTCGAAAGTGAGGCCCGGAAGGCGGAACGGCTTGTTAATGGCCGCCGCCAGTAAACGTGCGTAACAATCATCAACATAAGGGGAATAAACGATGACTAAACAGACTGAGAGGTCAACACAGACTGAAGAACCAGCGACACTGGAACAAATGGCCGCCATGGACTTCAAGCCATGGGAAGGCGAACCCGATTCCGACTTCAATGTCGAAACGCTGCAGGAGCGGGCTCATTACCACTTCTTCACTTTAGCGCTCGCTCATCGGCTTATGTACAACGACAAGGAAGAATTGGCAGCAAAGCTGAAAGAGATGTCTGACGAACAGGGCAAGACGCTCTTTGAATCGTTCGACGCTGCCATGGACTTCTTTAAGGGAACCCATGAGCTGCTGAGCGCGGCAGACGCACGCCTTCTCTGTGCAGGCGCATCCATCGAGCAGGAGGCCGCAGAATGAACACGCTCAACCAAGAGGCCGATGCCGTGATCGAGAGAATGAAGGCCGAGGGCATGGTTTCCAAGCCGGATAAGGAGAAGGTACTTGCTTCGCTTAGGCGGGCACACAGCCTCCTCGGGATTTCCGTCCCTGCCTGCGTCCATGGAGGGCACTTGGCGACAGGGAACGTAGAACTCGACGGAATCCTGGTCTACTTGGAGGACGCATTAAATATGGCGCAAGATGCTATCACCGACGCCATGGAAGTTCTCGACTGAGGGAGGTTAGCATGAACCAATACACACCTTACAGCAACGACGACCTGATGCGTCAGGACGAAATCCGCGCCCTGGTGCGGGAGGAACTGGGGAAGAGGGGCGTCCAGAAGAAGGACGGAAAGGTCATAATGCTGGTACAACCGGAAACGTATGAGACCTTCCGTCGCGCTGTGCACACCCTCTACCCAGATTGGCCGGAAATCACCCGGACTAAATATGTTGAATCCCTGATAGTCGCGTTCTTGGAGAAGAACATTCTCGAACCGGCTGCCAATTGAACCGGCTCATTCGCGGCAAGGAGTAAGACTATGGCCCCGCTTCGGCGGGGCTTTTCTTTGCTCGATCGCTTGGCACTAGGGAACTCAGTCAGTCAGCGCCTGGAAAACTCTGCTAAAGAAATTTCCGCGCGCGTAATCCACTTCTGCCCGAACGATGTCTTCCTCGCTGAAATTGCCAGCTTCCAGCGCAGCAGCGACCACGAGGTAGTTTTCATCGGTTAGTTTTGGAAACTTGCTGTTTGGGTCAGCCTTCATGAAGCTCCTCCGAATAGCGATCTCTTAATAACATGCGGGTAATTTTTTAGCAAATCACTAATGATCAGTACGTATGGGGTAATGACCGTGATTAAAAGTCGCGACCTACCAATAAAGTGGTACGGATGAGATGATTTCAAAAGGATGCAACCGGGAGTTCGTGTCTCATCCCCGTCACTATGCACGATTGGAATCCAAAACACGGTGCGGTATTCCGTCACATCCCCAGATAGCGCAGATTTAGGGCAATCTCCGCGCCATCCCGTATGATGAAGGACCCGATGTCTTTGAGCCCGACATGCCTGAAATGCAATAGTCTCAGTCGAGAGAGCCTCCTTGCCCTCTTCCGGCTCTCCAGGACCTATATCCTCGGTAGCATAGTCAATGATCTTCAGTTTCTTCAAATGCGTGTCGCAAAAAAGGATCAAAGAAACTTGAAAATAGTCCGATTGTACAGTTGTTGCCTGAATTGCGTGGATACGTATAACCTCTAAAAAAGGATGAATGAGCGCCTTCACATCCGGACCTATCCGCTCGGCATCTGGCAGGCCGCAGCTCTTTAAGGTTTTCCGAACACTGTTGCTGAACGCCCGAGCTACCTGCGTATTCTTGGAGATTGCATTTCTCTCCCGCCAATCTTTGTATTCAGCAAGAAACCGACTGAGAGCAGATGCCGCCACTAGCACTATTACCCCCAGCCACATGGCTCCATGGTCAAGGCCAGTGTCCCGCTTGATCCACAGGTCATACCAAAATGGGAAGGTAACGACGATGGCAATCAAAAGAAGGCTTACCAAGCCCGCCACGATTCCGCCCAGTGTCCAGTGAGTGCCCAAAAGTCGAGGTATCGCGCGATAGGCGACGAAGCCAGAAAGATCCCGGATTAACTCCCACTTTGTAGTCTTTCTATTAATCCACGTTTCGGCTTTTTTTGTGAAGTCTGGATCCATTCGGACTGAGCCCCCTGCTCCTGATCTTCAACTATGCTTAGACAATTCTTAGACGACTGCAATATGGAAAAAACACATGTATATCTCATGCCCTGCACAGAGGGATACTGAGCCTCACTCTGGCGTCTGAGAAAGACGGTTCGTTTGTCCACCATGGAAATAGAAAAGGCCCAGCCGTCCCCGGCCGGGCCTCTTTCAAATCTCGGGCTCTACTTAGAACGACAGCACTGCACCAATGGTGCCACGGCTCTGAGTGGTGTCGAAGTCTTCCGTATCATAGGACGCACCGGTCAGCGTGCCCCGGATGGAAACCATCTCCGTCACCGCGTATTCCAAGCCGAACGAAACCGCAGCGCCATCCACAGTGTCGCTTTCGGTCAACGTGCCGTCCGTGGCAGTGGCCTTCAGATTGGTGTAGCCGACGGTAGCAAAGATCACGAGTGGAGAGGACACCTGGTATCCCACCAACCCGGAAGCCGACCATTCACGGCCTGCAGAGACAGCAACCCCGCCCCCGGAAATCGAGGCGTCATTGTCGCCAATACGGCCTTCCAGGCCCAGAATCCAGCCGCCCAGATCCCAGCGGTAACCTCCAAAGAGACCGTAGGCAAAACCGCTATCGCTGACTTTCACATCGGCGCCGGTGGTCTCTACCTTGAGCTCAATTTCGCTAGTGCCGATTTCGGCGCCAAGATAGCCGCCGCCGAAGTCAGCAGCCTGCACGGATGTGATTCCTGCGATGAGGGCACCAGATGCCAGCATCGTCGTCACGAACTTGTTCATGTTTCCTCCAGATAGTGGATACGGCCATTATGGGAATACGCTGGGCGGCCGCTGCCAATACTGGCGTTTGTATAAAGATCAAGCCTTAACAATAGCTTGACGCTAGAGGGGAAGGGATTAGGCTAGCCCCCGCAAATCACACCCGCGAGCAAGTCACTTTTCGATCAACAAGAGTAAGATCAGGAGCACCAGCGCATAGACCGCCACCCGCAGGAACTTGCTGGTGTTCGGAGAGCCGCATCCAGGGCAAGCCCAACTCTTGGGGCTCATCTGGTGCCCGCAGTCGCTGCAGGGGCGGAGCTTAGAGGGGGGTGGGAGGTCGGTCATCCTGCTTCTTCCAGCATTTCGCTATCCCCCCGCCGACGCAGGCGACGCCTATGTCTCACGTAGGCCTTGGGTGTAGTAGCTGTAAAGGCTGTGAATGATCACCGGCAGCCCCACGCCCACAGCGACGAGCCCGCCACTGAGCGGTAGCGCGAACACCCAGCCAATTATCTTATCTAGACCAAGTAGCCCGGTAGAGGAAAACTCAATGCCCAACCAGTTAAAGAATTCCTCAAAGTGGCGGGGTTTCCATATGCCCTTCTTAAGCCATGATAAGCACTGAAACAGAACTACGCCACCAGCGGCAAGTAAGGCGGGGAGCGCGACAAGCGCAAGCACCATCCCCTCCCATTCATCCAGCACTTGTACAAGGCTCTTCTTCGTAGCCATGCCCGCCCCCCTTATCGCCTCTTCAATGCCTCACGCCCTCTGGTGGCTTCTCACATAGCAACTCTTCAGTTGCCTTCACGATCCTCCCCCAGACAGCCCAGCCGTCCATATCGCCCTTCTCCAGCATCTCGTCTTGCTTCATCGCGGCGTGGATCGGGGCCTCCTCCCCGTGCTTGTCCATATAGAGCCTGGCTGCCCGGTAGATGTCGAGGTCGGAGATGGTCATTCAGTTGGTTTACCAAGGACATGATTGAGCCGGTAAGCCAGCCTTAGCCCAGCCGCCAATACCTGATTAAGGGCGACACTTCCGCTAGATTCGACGCCGAGGTCTACAACTCTCAGCACCACAGATTCGCCGTACCGCTGAACGCCTTCGGAATACCAGCAACTGCTCCCTTTCCTATAGCAGTAGTTGGCGCTGGGAATTGTAGCATTGAGAAATGAGGTGTTCGCCCACTCCAAAATTGGGGCGCCTTCTATAAAAGAGCGCGCCCACTGCGGAACGACCTCTAGAATACCCTGAGCGATTTTCTTGGGTTCGAGTTCTTCTGCAGGGGCTTCCCTCTGTAGTTCATGTTCGAGGAGACAGCTATCCCATGCCGAGTGCAGGTTACCCGAACACAGACCTGTCACCTTGATATCATTCCCCCCTCGGTCATCCTGGAACCCCACGTGGAGAGGCTGATGAATATCCCCTACCCAATGCCCTAGGAACTTCAGCGATTCCAGCTTCTCCTCATCCGTCGCCGTATTCGAGGCCAGCACAGCGGAATCCTCTTCTATAGCCGTGAGCACACACTTGTCGGCCAGCGGGCACTCGGTCCTGCTGAAGCCCAGGAAATCCCTAGGGACGTTCACATAGTGCTCTTCGGCCCTTCTGGGGCGGGCATGGGTGTCTGCCCAACTGCATGACTTCCCGAAGGTCTCGAAATCCTCGTCGAGGGCCATCAGGCGGTCAACCTCAGCCTTGGCCGTTGGAGTCAGCTCGGCATAGGCAATCTCGCAGACGATGCGATGCCCCAGTTCGCCCCAGGCGTGGGCGGAGGAGGGGAGGCAGAGGAGCACCAAGGCGAGTAACGCGCGAACCATGAGAAGACCTGCTTCAACATCAACGAGAGCCCATAGCCTACTGGACTATGGCTATACAGGATAGGCGTTAATCGTTACTGCACTTCTTGGCGGTACGTTCCCGTGGACAACCATAGGAGGCCGCCATGCTGCGCCATGTACTTGTGCTTTCCATGCTTTCGCTTGTGTTCGTCGTGTCATCCCCGGATGTCGCATCGGCTCAAGGCCCCGAACAGGCCGTACCGGTCTCTAGCCAGAGTGATGATGACATTAGGGACATTCTCATTCGCCGCTCTCTCGCCGGTTATTCCGGCAATTGCCCCTGCCCCTACAACCGCGCGTCCAACGGGAGCCGGTGTGGAAAGCGGAGTGCCTATAGCCGTCCTGGCGGTCCGTCTCCTCTGTGCTACCCCAGCGATGTCTCCGACACGATGGTCCAGCGGTACAGAGCGACCGCCGCAAGGTGATGCGTTATTGACTCTCGCGGACACGGGATCATGATGTTCCCTCTATGTTCCGATTCGAGTACCGCCCCCGTCCGACATGCGAGAGATACGCCTAGAACGCCTCAGCGACCTTGCTGCGTACCGGCTGCTCCTGTGCCTGGAATGCAGGAAGTGCCACCGGAAGGCTCTGTATGACCCTAATGACATCATGCGGTTTCTACGCAGGGACCAACCGCTGGAGGAACTGAAGGTGGCCCCGTGTTCATCCTGTGGCGCAACCAGGCCCATCGTGCAGGCGCACAAGATGCTGACAGAGGCGGAGTTAATGAAGGGGGACATAAGGATCAAGCCGATGCCCCTGTGGGTGGAGCGCCGTTAAGGGAACGTCCACCAGCCCAACCATATCCTCCCGAGGTCACAGAGACCGAAAGGGAACGACATGGCGGGCACTCGACGGCAGCACTACAGGAACAATCATCACCAACGCGTGGAGTACCTGCGCGGCCGGGATGACACTTATGCACCTGCCATCAAGCGAGTACTTGGGCGAGTTCTGAGCAAGGGCCTACCGCTAGCTATGGTATTGGGAGTCATTGTCGGCGGCAGCTTGGCATGGATTTACCTAGCGGAACGGATGGCCGAGACGCAATCGGCCAAGTGGTCAGCAAAGTCGTATCCCCCCGGTGACCTCGACTGCGGCAACTTCGGAAGCCAGGCCGAAGCCCAAGCCTTCTTCAGGAAAGGTGGGCCCGGCGACCCCCATTACCTTGATGGTGACAATGATGGCCGCGCTTGTGAGGCTCTTCCCTGACGCGACGTCATCTCCGGCGCACGAATAGCCTGGGCATTTAGGAACCCGGCTTCAACGGGGCTTTTTGTTTCTTGTTCACAATTCAGTTGCTACGATTGCCGCCATTTTCCACTGGTTAGGGGCAAACCATGGGCTCAGGAATAATTACCGCTCTGCTTTCATTTGTACTGTCTATAGTCGGCGCACTTATCATTGAGCGGCTCGTTCGACCAAAATCGCGAGTGATCATAGGCGCGCGGCATGAATTTACGTTTTTACTGAGGGCCAACGAGCAACAGCCTCAGGCTCGGTTGATCCGGACAAGGGATGTGACCGTTCAGAATATGGGGCGAGGTGTCGCAAGGAGCGTTGACATCATTTTTAACTACCGGCCTGAGCACTTCGAAATTTGGCCCTCCGTTAGGTTTACCGAGAGCGTCAATCCAGATAATAGATTCATCATTCGGGTAGACCGCTTGAATCCTCGCCAGTATGTCCAGATCGAGATGCTGTCGGGAAATGAGTTACCGCGCTTGATGGAAGTAAGTTACGAAGGCGGCCAAGGCGTAGAGAAAGACACGGCCTGGATCATCCGTCCAAAAAAGGCCATCGTCTTTAGTATTTTCAGTCTTGCATTATTTGGCCTATTTTGCCTGATCTACCTTATCATCGACGGTGCCGGCGTCGCAGATAGTCTGTTGCGCCTTCTCGACACGGCGGAGTCCTAGAGGGAATCCCTTTTATGCGGGTGACGTCGTCGCCAAAAGCCTCGGCGCGTTTATGGCGGTCGGGGCGAAACCGATCCCGAGGATGAGCGACGAGAGAGGAGGGCCCGATTACGGCTTGTCATAGTGTTGATTGCGACTCAGGCCCCGCTTCGGCGGGGCTTTTCTTTTGCCTTAAAAGAAAAAGCCCGACCAGTTGGCCGGGCTCCCAGCGGACGAACCGCAAATCCCTATTTTTGGTGACATAAAGCACCGGCAAAACCGGCAAGGGCATCGAGGGGTATCTTGTATTCTTCAGGCTGAATCCCGTCGAACTCATCTGCCAATCTGAGCGCGTCTTCTACTTGAGGTGAGAGGATAGGCCCCTCGCTATTGCGTAGCCGTTCTCTTACCAAATCGTCGGTTTTGACATGGTCTTTCATCAGATGTTCTCCGTCAGGTGGCTATGCAGGTAAAATGTTACACCGGAACGATCAGTGTATGCAGTTAGGAGGTCGTTATAGCTTCTGATTGCATCACGCAGTTCACGATTATCAGAATAGTCGTCTATTTCAAGGCCGAGCCGCTTTAGTTTGTCGATGCCTAAAGCGCGTCCGTGGGAGTGCCACATTCGGTTATCCGACAGGGCCGAAGCGATCTCTTGAGCCCTCTGTTCCTTTTCCTCCTGCGTCACAGGAGTTCCAGGGTTATGGGTCCTATGCTCTGTCCAGTCCTTAAATTTGTATTCAACGAGCCACTTCTTCAAGAGATCAATCGAGAGATCACGGGCCTGTTCAAAGAGCGCCAGCTTGGCAAGGTCCAGGCTTTTCAAAAATATGACGTCTGTCGGTGCTAGCTGTTGCTTGTTGGCTATCTCGGCTACCTTGTCAAGGTAACCCAGAGCTGCCACATATCCGCTGCCGTCGGGCGCGAGAACTTGAGGGTCGATTGGCCCCAAGGTCGAGGAGTAATCCATGAAGATATTGTCGCCGGACATACAGAAGATAGTTCCAGCTGACATCGCCATGTCCGGAACTATGAAGTTCACTGTATTGTAGTGGTGTCGCACGACCCCGACAAAGCGCTCAACTGTCTCAGCCGAACCTCCGGGGGTTCTAAGGACAATGGAGAGCCTGCCGTCATCCCTGTCAGAGCGATCCTTAACTTCCTCGACGAAATTACGAAATACCCTGAAATATTGAGGGTGAATCTGCCCAAAATAGCAGACCACGTCAGATCCCATAATTTCTTCTAAATTTCGTGCCTTCTCATGGATATGGTGAAGGATGGTATGATCCAAATCAGCTGGATTCATTTCACTCAATGTGCGTGCCCCCATTTTTTTACACTTTATCTGACCTTGTAATGGTTTCAAAGCGGTAAAGGTCTATCCACCCGCGCAGTCTCATGACAGGCTACCATGTGCTGTGTCACCGCCTGGCTGACGGCAAGCATTCCATCCGCGTCCAGATGGACAGTCGTATTATCGGCGCGCGTGAGATCGACCTCGAAAGGCTTGCCCGCCTGCTTGGCGATCAGAGCACCCATAGCAAGCTGCTGAATGCGGAGAATAGACGCGGGGTCAGTATCCACCCAACCAAAGGGCGTCTTGGCTCCTGAGCGCTCTCTGAGGGCTCTCTCGGCCTTCGCGGCCTGCCAGGCTTCGGCTTGCTGCTTCTCGGTGCTCTTGCCCCGTCTCATGGGTCTCACAGAGCCATCGACAAGCGCGACGGTCCATTCCCGAGGATGCCCTGGCAGCTCGACATAGAATTGCCCCGCAATGGGTGCGGGAAGCTGACTAGGTATCGCTTCCTTTGACGTGACGCCATGCCCGCCGTGGTCGTTACCCTGATTGTCGGTCAGGAGGAAAAAGCGCAGCTTCATCATTTCTTGAATACCACCGTCGCTTCGATTTCCATGGCGTCGAACTTCGCCTGCTGGGCCAGGTCCGAGCCATTATCACACGACAACAGAAGCCCGAGCTGGATTGAACCGTCCGGCAGGTCCAGCTTGATGCTGTTGATCTCGAACGATTGGTAGGTGGTCGAGTTGCTGAGGCGCGACATGACACTGTAGCTGGGCAAGCCGGTCCATGCGCCGCCGTTGACACGGTATACCAGGGCGGCAAGGGCACTCAGCGTTCCACCCGTGCCACCGGACTGTGCCGCGATATCAGCCCTGATCGTCACAAAGGCGGTCATGCTTTCGGCGGTGAAGGCGGTAGTGATGCAATCCACCTCCCCCGGTCCTTGAGAAACTACATTTTCCGTGTTTTGGGTGCGCAGGACGGAAAAGCTCAACTCACCCGGCACGATGGCCGCCCGGTTTACTGCGTTGTCCGTATGTATCGTCATGCGCCTTCTCCCGAGCCATAGAGCGGTCGGCCGTCGAGGGTCGTCATAAAGCGGGTTACGCCGATTATCCTGTTGTTGCCGATGTTGAAGCCGCCTCGCCTGTAGACGAGAAGTTGTTGTCCGTTCAAATGCACCAGCAGTTTGATGATGATGTTGGACATTGGACGCGCGTACATGGAAGCAAAGTCGGCGTCTTCCTCAAAGCCCTTGCGGAAGTGAGGCGCAAGCATGTCCTGATCGGCAACCACAGTGACGATATCACCGTGTGTTGCAGGTTCTGCCGGATCGATCCAGCGAAGGGTCGCGGCATGCGGGATCAGCGGTTCGAGGCACGTTCCGTTCGTCAGGAACGGCCCGACTAGCCCTTCCGTGGTCCGGGCAGGATTGCGAAGCCGGTACGTTCCAGCCTCAACCCGGCGCCCGATATCGGCGAATAGGTCGTGTACATACGATAGGAAGCTGTCAGCGTCGTACACGTTCTGCCAGTCGTTGCCGTCGAAGCCTGGCATCTTTGCCGGCGCAAGGGGCGCAGGGTTGGACAGGGCCGGATAGCAGGCATAGAGCTCGCTGGTAACGTCTTGGAATACGTCGGGGTGTCGGTTCATGGTCTCCTCAACCCTTTTTTGGTGGGTGTTAGCGTAGAAAGGCTTTTCCTGCGGTCCGTGTGGCGAGCCGGTTTGATATGCGAACCACGCCCCCCTCATCCGAAAAACTCATCCTCGTCATCCGGCGGTGATGTCGGGCGGTTTCTCTCGTCCGTCAGGCCCAGTTCACTTAGGTAGGCCCGCAACTGGCCATGTTTCGTGGCCCGGAAACCCGCAGGATTGAAGCGGAATTCTTGCCACAGCTCGCAGAACGCGATGGCGGCAGGCTCGCGGTACACGTCCAGCCAGACAGCAGGGACAATGAAACGCTTCCAAGCCCTCAACGCCGCTCCCCTCATCCCTGGCGGAGGCAGGAGAGCATCACCTTGCCGACCAGTACCGAGTGCAGGCCGGGGGCCGTGCCGGTCATCACGGTGAGTCCCGTCGATCACTCTCAAGTGGGTTGGCTTAGGTTTCCGTCCGCGTGTCAAAATTCAGAACTCCCAAAGTTTAATTCGCCTGCGAGAAAAATTTGGACCACACCCGGTCCGGAGAACAAAGCTGATTTCAAAGTCACCATATCCCCCCGGCCTTAGTGCACTGCCCCAGACGGTGCCGTAAGGCAGTGCCGCCATTTGGCCAGCGCTTCGGGGTTGTCACCGGTCTGCCGGGCCAGCCTCGCCAAGTTCAGGAATATTTCCTGCGCGGTTTCAGTGGGCATCGCCGCATCATCGAAAAGCGCCGCAACGTAAACGTCACCGGGCAAGTCAGCGATGATCAACATCGCGTCATGTTCGCGTACGGCTTCAACGTCATCCGGGCCAGTGTACCCGGTAGTCGCGGCCGCATATTCGCGGATGAATTTGCTGGCCGCTTCGCCGATGGTGATGCTCATCTCGCGTCCTTTCCGTCCTTGCCGGCCTTCACCATCATCTGCCAGGCATCAGACTCTCCAGGCTTGTCTGTGGATTGCGTCTTTCGGATTGCAACGAAGGCCGATCCTGCGTGCGTGATGACGCTCCCCCGTTCATAGTCAGAGGCGCGCTGCCATATGCCGGCATACTTCAGTCCTCTGCACTCCAACTCCTGAAGCCGCCTTTCCATCGCTTCCAGACGGGTAACGGCGGGCGCTACTGCATCAACCACATATTGCCTCACAACCGGAGCAAGTTCGGTCATCAGAGCCTTGATTTCGCGATTGTTCATCAGGACGACCCTCCGCTCGTTAGACCGGTCATCACCGCGACCGAGCTGCGGAATCGTTGGTAGCCAAAACTAAATGCTGCCTTGATCGCCGTGGCGTCCATGGCGAAGAGTGAAGTAAGAGCAGTTCCATCCGGCGCTGACGACATCTGTATCGACGTCTCGGACCCTCTGGAGAATTCGACTGTCTCCGCACCCGCAGCGATTCCCGAGACGTCGATGGCCACGACCACTCCGGATCCTGTAGCTGCAGTGACCAGTGCCGGGACGCCATAGAGCCGGCTAAGTCCGGTGGGAGAGAATTCGCCGTGGCCGTCGTCATGGGTGGCAAGAATGCTGGCGGCATCCGGTGCGATGGCGAGGATGATCGTTTCATCTCCAGTCGAATTCACGGCGGCAATCAAGGTCTGAATATCGATCTTGATCGAAGCGTCATCGACCCCGGACGACACAATGGAAACGGCAGGTGATGTGCTAATGCCTGTCAAGAAGTCGGCATCCGCAGACCGTGCAACGGCTTTCTCTAGCTCCCTCTGCAGGGATCCCAGGGAAGAGGCATCTCGCAACAGTTCGTTCGACATGCCGACGATGGACACCGCTTTTCGTCGCCCGACAGTCTGACCGGCAAGGACCATGGCGGACACTGGAGCAGGATCGCCGGCATCCACAATCGTGGCCGTCGGAGCGGTGGTCGCCGCTACCGCGCGGGTATTCAGGGGTACGCGAAAAGCGCCATTGAAGAGAGCCCACAGGAAAACTGATCGGCTCTGCAGTGAGCCCAGGAATGCGGCAACGGGGCTGTCTGCGTTGCTGAGTTCGCCACCCCATCCGCCGCTCGTTCCACCGCCGGGAACCTCATTGGCCTTGATACGGCCCATCAACTGGCGGGATGCCCCCGATTTTTCAATAAGGTTGACGGCTTCACGAGTATAGCCCTCGCCCAGAACAACACCTCGGGCAATGCGGGCGATGTCCAGGCGGCGGGCAGTCTCATCAGGGCTGATAGCTATGGCGGCGCGCATTTCATGTCCTTTTCCAAGTTACCTCGCCATTGTCCCTCACGAGGGCGCCCGAGGCACGTAACGCGTTATTTTTGCTTGGGATAAAGCATCGAAGGACTGAGACTTGAAATTAGCCGTTGAAGCGCCGCCTCCAACTCTTCTGGCTTGGCGTCTTCGTCGAGGAAGCCAGCACGGGATAGAAGCTCCCAAGTCGCCACTTCATCGACTTCCAGATGGACAATTCGGAGGCCCATGGCCTGGCGAGCGCGCCATCGCTTCTGACGTTCAGCATTTGTCATGATCCCGCCTCCGTCTCATCTTCAGCGGGTTTTTCTTCGTCCTCGTGCAGCCGTCGCAGAATCTCCTTCACCCGTTCAGAGCGGAACGGGGATCGGGCTTCCATTTCCTGAGCGGCGGTTCGTGTTCCACCCTTCTGAGGACCGGTCACACTCGTCACAGTGGTCACACTACCCATTGCCACCTCCCGAGCTGTGACCGGTGTGACCGGTGTGACCGCCTCCCGGTAGGCTGTATTTGCCGTAAGTTGCGCGCCTCACCTCGCCATCAGTCGCCATCCTGGTCAGCATCCGGCGGACTGCGGGGCCGTCCTTATCCAATGCGTTGGCAATCTCTTGCGGTTTCATCGGTTCATCGGAAGACCTGAGGACTTCGAGAATCTCCCGTCTCTCGTTGGAGATGCGATAGTCCTGCGCGTCCCCAAGGATGTGCCAGGAGCAGGTTGGCGCATCGAATGACAGTGCCGTTTCGACTTCGGGGATATCCCGGCCTCTTCCGTACAGAACCCCATCGGCGCTGGACTTGTCGCGAGTCAGGACCAACACCGCATCCGCCGCACCAGTAAAGCCCGTCGAACCGGAGACAGTATCCAGCGGGTCGTCGCTGTCCATTTTTCTGACGTGGTGGACAAGGACCACTGCGATGCCACGTTCATTGGCGAACCGGTGCAGGGCCTCCACGGCCTTGTAGTCGGCCTCGTATGTGCTGTCGCGACTGTCAGAGCGACGGCGGACGCGCGCAAAGGTATCCACCACAATCAACCGTGGCTTCTCGACGACATCGGCCCACTCGGTCAGAGCCTCGATACCTTCGGCGTCCATCACTGGGGCATCAGTTCTCAGATGAAGCCGTTCCGGCCATTTGCCTTGGCCGCACACTTTCGAGAGCCGGTATTTCAATCGGCGTAGATTGTCCTCTAGCGCAAGCATCAGAACGTCGCCGCCCTCGCACTTGATATCGCCTAGTGCAATCCCCCCATTGGCGACGGCCACGGCAATTCCCAATGCGGCCCAGCTCTTCCCGATCTTCGGGCGGCCTGCCAGGATCGTCAGGCCCTCAGGAACATAACCAGGCACAATGTACTTGATGGGCGGAAAGTTGAGCGCCTGCAGCTCTGAGGCGGTGAGTTGCTGGTGGGTGGCCTGAACAGGCTTGGCCCTATGGATTGCCGTAACAATAGCGTCCGGGCCATCATCCATGGCAAGGTCATTGAAATCGTAACCCATCATGCGGCCTCCCTCACGGGTAGCGCCACTCTACCGCCAACGGCCCTGGCGGCCTCCTGAGCGGCTTTCCGGCCTGCAGGGTCGTCATCCCCAGCAATGATGAACTCGGCGTCTGGTCGGGTGTTCTTCCATCCCTGCGCCACTGTTTTGAGATTAGAGGCGGCATAGGCTACCAAGACGGCATCACCGGTTGCTTCGTGGAGGCTGGCCGCCGTGGCGAAACCCTCCGCAATGATGATCCGCGCGCCTAATGTCGGGTCACCCAGGAAGTAGTATGCGCCCACTATGGTGGAGCCCTTCAGAAACCGCTTGGAACCATCCGGGCCGATATACTGGACCCCCACTATCTGGCCGGGTTGGATTAGGGGAAGCGCCAGTCTATCGCCGGTCTGCCTCGCGAAGTGGGGGCGAATGCCTTTCCTCACCAGGTAGGGATGATCAGGGGAGGGGTCGCCGGTCGCGGCGAATACCTCCTTGGCGCGGGGCCTCGGCTTGGGCTTACGGCGGCGGACGGGGATTTCTCCTGGTGTCCATTTATGCCCGGCTGCGCCACGAAAGCCGCACCGGAAGCAAAGCCAAACTATAGGGCCGCCATCTTCGACGGTCACGGAAAGCGCAGTATCTCGCGCCCCACGGTCACACTGAGGGCAGGGTAGGCGGTGATTGCCAACTTGCGGTGGGCAAGGGAATGGGGTATTTTGGTACCGCTTTCTATCAAAGTCCCTGTTGGAAGACCCGGCCCCCATGCCGGGTTTTTCATTTCTGGGCATTACTCTCTCCTTGAGCTTGGCGCGTCATCACGACGGGCCTTCATGCAGCGTTGACAGATTTGCGGGCGATGATCCGCTCCCGAATCCAGCTTTCCACCTCCGCCCGAACAAAGGCGATCCGGCGGTCACCCAATGGTACTGGGTCGGGGAATTCGCCCGCTGCGCGGCGCTGATTGATGGCAGTACGGGAGAGGGAGGTCATGGCGCAGACCTCCCGGAGTGAAACAAGGGCTGGGGCTTCATGCATGTGCCGTTCCTTCTGTTGTGGAACGGCTTGCCATTAATGTCGGTAAAGCCGTTCCTGTTGGACGGCTATCTATTAATCACACCATCAGAGGCGGCGCGCGGGTAATAAATTCGGAGCTATTTTTTTACTCGCTGACGGTATAATCGCGCGAGGTAGTTGACGCGGCTTTCAAGTTCGGCAGAGCCGGGTTCGCCATGCTTCTGGATGATTTCGCGCACAACGGTCTTTACCTCGCCAGTAGCGGGGTCTCGCCTCTCTATTTCTTCCAGAAGGGCGGCGTCAGAAACCACATGCCCGGTGCCTTTTGGCCGCCCCCAAACCGCTCTTGGATCCCGAAGTCGGTCATAGAAGGTGGCCAGATGGCGGGGGGTCAGTTCGTTAAAGCCAAGCCAAGGCAGGGCATTCGGGTGGTCTGGGTTGTCGCGAGCCGTCCTGTACCGGTCCAGTATGTCCTGCACTTTCTTCCAATCGATTCTGTCTGAGAGCTGCTGAAAATTGGATTCTACGAAATCCTTGAATTGCTGCCTTTGCTCCGGCGTGGTGTTTTCTTCCCAGAGACGTTGAGCTTCGTCATCGCGGCCTTGCTCCTGCAAGTCTGCAACTTCGTTTATCAGGTTCTTTCGCAGATTAGTCATGCCCCCGCCCCCTGCAAGGCAACGACATTCTCTCGGCATTTCACAGTAGTGCAGTAGCTCGCCCAAGCTTCCATAAGCTTCCGCCGCTTCGCCAGCGCAGAGCTGCGCCTATAGGCTTGCTCGACGGCATCACCTACCTTGTGAGCCAGGGCCATCTCTGCAATGTCCCGTGGAAAACTGGTGGCGTCTCCGGCCCAGTCTCGGAAGCTGGAGCGGAATCCATGCACCGTGAACGCCCCGCATTCCATCCGGCGCATAACGGCCGTCATGGCCATGTTCGAGAGCGGTTTTCCCGGCTTGGCACCGGGGAATATGAAATCGGAAAGCCGCTTCTCATGGAGCCCGCGCAAGACGCTGACAGCACGATCAGAGAGGGGGATTTCGTGATCCTTACCGGCTTTCATCCTGGCGGCCGGAACGGTCCAGATTTTCGCCTTGAAATCGACCTCACCCCATTCGGCCTTGAGAACTTCGCTCGTCCGGGTCGCCGTCAGGATGCAAAGTTCAAGACCTCGCGCGCCGAAGCCCTCAACGTCCTTGAGCCGCGTCATGAAAGCCGGCACGTCCTCATACGGCATTGCGGCGTGATGGCCGCGTGTGAGCTTCTGACGGCTCGGCAGTATGTGGTCCAAGTGTCCCGTCCAGCGGGCCGGATTCTCCCCAGTGCGCAGGCCAATAGCCTTGGCGTAATCCAGAACCTTTTCGATACGCCCGCGAAGACGGGAGGCTGTTTCCTGCTTTTCCTCCCATATTGGCCGCAGCACTCGCACAACATCATCGGTGCCCACGTCAGCGATAGGAAGACGCCGCAAGGGCTTCGCGTAGGTTTCGAGCGTCATACGCCACTGCGCTAGATGCTTGTCATTCTTAAAGGTTGAAGCTTTGGCGGAAATTAGTTCGTCGGCGCACTCTCCAAACGTCCGAACCTTCACCATACGGCGGCGGTGGCGCATCTCCTTGGCCGGATCACCGCCGTTCTTGATGATGTCGCGAGCCTCATCAGCTCTTTCGCGGGCCTCCTTCAAACTGATCTTGCCGGAGTCAGTCCCATAGGCACCCAAGCCCAACTCGCGACGAACACCTTGCCGGATGAAGATGAATACCCAGGACCGCGTGCCGGAGGGCTTAACATACAGCCAGAGCCCGTCTCCATCGCCATAGCGTCCCGGTGGAAGGCTCTTGCATTGCGTTGTAGTCAGTTTATGCCGCGCCACTTCCAATCAGCCCCTAATGCTGTTCCTAATATTATTGCTTGCCAGTAAAGACAATATAGGGCAATATGGGCACTGAAGAACAGCATTATGTGAGAAATTCAGGGAGTTTCGGACAGTAAAGTCAGCAAAGACGAGTTTATAGCTGACGCTCTCTCCGCCATTATCCCCACCGCAAGGATACTCAGGGAATGACTTCGGCCGTAGCGGCGCGGGAGCTTCTGGTGGCGAGAGGGGTGGTGCCGGGGGGGACGGCGTAGCTGGCTTCGTCCACGGTGGCCGGGACCGGGGGAGAGGCGGCGGCGGACGGGCTGCGGGGCGGACCGTCATCCACGAGGGCCACGATCAGGGCGACCAGGGCGATCCCGAGATTGATCGCCACCATGACACAGCAGGCCGCGATCCCGAGCGTTTCCTTTGTGAGCGATTCTTTCGTTATCATATGATCCCTCCCGCCCCCGGACCGGGGGATGCCGGAGACGATGCCGAAAGTGTCCTCCTGGCATTGGCGTACGCCCGAAATACGTCTCAAATGCGGCCTGCCCGGCGCCGGCCGGCCCGGTGCCGGACCATTTCCCGCAGGCTCCCGTGAGACTTGGCGAAACCGCGACGGGGCCGTGACATGCCGGCGTCCGCCCCCTGCCTTGATGGATGAGGTCTGCCGCGCCGCGCGGTGGCGACTCAGCCGCCAAGGAACCCTGCCATCCTCCAGCCGTTCCCCGGGAAGGAGATCAGGAGGACAGGACCATGTTATGCCCCGATTGCGAAACCGACCTCATCGCCAGCCACCGCGAGGGGGTGACCCTGAACTATTGCCCGGCCTGCCGGGGCGTGTGGCTGCAGCGCGGCGAGCTGGACAAGCTGGTGGAAGTGGCGGGCCGCGACCAGGCGGAGGAGCCTCACATCGTCACCCGGGAGGAGGCCGAGAAAGCAGAGGAACGCCGCCGCCGCCGGCTGCTGGACAGTTTCTTCACCCTGCCATAGGCCCCGGCGCAAGTTTTTCGTTTCCCCGTGTCACAACCGGGCGGGCCGGCTCGTCATGGAAGCAGACGCTGACATGAATGGAGACCGCCATGCCCCTGCCCGCCCTGAAGACTTCCCTCCTGGCCGCCGCCCTGCTGCTGCCCCTCGCCCTGCCGGGCGCCGCCCCGGCGCATGAGGCGGAGCCCGCCGCCGGCGCCGCGCCGCAGCAATCCATCCTGCGGCGCCAGGCCCTGCCCGACGGCATGGAACTGATCGCCACCCGCCTGCATGTGCCGCCCGGCGGCACGGCCCCGGGCCATCACCATGCCGGCACGCTCTTCGTCTACATGCTCTCGGGGCAGGTGCGCTCGGGGCTCGACGGCGGCGAGCCCGTCCTCTATGGCCCCGGCGAAAGCTGGATGGAGCCCGAGGGCACCCACCACAGCTTCTTCGAGAACGCCAGCCAAACGGAGCCCGCCGAGCTGCTGGTGGTGTTCGTCGCCCCCGAGAACGCCACCCTGACCACCATGGACAAGTGAACGAGAGGACAAGGATCATGAGCCAGAGACTGAACGCCTTCCAGGCCGCGCCGGAGGCCATCACCGCCATGCGGCAACTGGAGGCCTACACCCGCAACTGCGGGCTCGATGACATCCTCTGCGACCTGGTGCGCATGCGCGCCTCGCAGATCAACGGCTGCGCCTATTGCCTGCACATGCACTCCAAGGATGCCCGCAAGGCCGGCGAGACCGAGGAGCGGCTCTATCTGCTGAACGCCTGGCGCGAGTCGGCCCTCTACACGCCGCGCGAACGCGCGGCGCTTGGCTGGACCGAGGCCCTGACCCTCCTGCCCCAAACCCAGGCGCCGGATGCCGATTACGAGGAACTGATGCGCCATTTCAGCGCGGAGGAGGCGGTGAAGTTGACGCTGCTCATCGGCGCGATCAATGTCTGGAATCGCATCTCCGTGGGCTTCCGCTCCCGGCACCCGGCGGATGTGCGCAAGCCGCAACTGACGGAGGCATGACACATGGCGCCGGACGCCCTGGGCACGTTCGAGACGCACCGCGGCTTCCTCACCGGCCTGGCCTACCGCATGCTGGGCTCGGTGGCCGAAGCCGAGGACGCGGTGCAGGACGCCTGGCTGCGCTGGCACGGCGCCGACCGCACCGGCATCGCCAATGCCCGGGCCTGGCTCTCCACCGTGGTGACGCGCATCAGCCTCGACCGGCTGAAGGCGGCACGCCGCCGGCGCGAGACTTATGTCGGCGCCTGGCTGCCCGATCCGCTGCTCGATGACGCCGGGCTGACCGAAGCGGCGCCCGCGGCCATCGACCACGATGTTTCGGTGGCGCTGATGCTGGCGCTGGAACGCCTCTCGCCGCTGGAGCGCGCCGCCTTCCTGCTGCACGACATTTTCGACATGAGCTATGGCGAGGTGGCGGCGGCCCTGGGCAGCGCCGAGGAGAGCTGCCGCCAGCTCGCCAGCCGCGCCCGCCGCCATGTGCGGGAGGCGCGCCCGCGCTACGCCATCACCGCCGAAGACAGCCGGCCGGTGGCCGATGCCTTCCTGGCGGCCGCGCGAAGCGGCGACACGGCCCGGCTTCAGCACCTGCTGGCCGCCGACGCGCGGCTGATGACCGATGGCGGCGGCCTCAAGACCTCCGCCCTCAACCCCATCCTGGGCGCCGAGCGCATCCAGCGCTTCTTCACCGGGCTGGCGCGCAAGCGTCTTGGGGCCATGCCCCTGTGGCGGCGGGCGATGCGCATCAACGGCATGCCCGGCTGGGCCATGGTGGAAGTGGACGGCACCCTGCAGACCCTGGCGCTGGACATCTCTGAGGACCGCATCACCGCCATCTACATCACCCGCAATCCCCAGAAACTGCGTCACCTGACCCGCCAGCTGCCGCCCGAGGCGGCGGCGCTGGTGAACGATTAGTGTATGCCGTGCTTGATAGCGGTCACCTTTCCCGTTCGTCACCCGCCGACTTGACCGGCGAATGACGATGAGAGGAGCCCGCCAGCCGGTCAGAGCCGGCTGATGCCGAGGAGGTATGACGTCATGACGTCAACCCGGCCGGGGGCGGCGCGGCAGGCCACGTAGCCGTCGGGGCGCACCAGGGTGAGGCCGGCGGCGCGGCCGGCGCCGTAGTGGCGCTCGGTCTGCGGTGTCGGGGGGATGCAATGGGCGTCGAGCAGTTGCCCGAAGCTGCGCCGGAAGGCCGCCAGGTCGGGCTCCAGTGAAGGATCGAAGGCCAAAAGGGTGAAGCCGGTGTGGCGCGTGTGGTCGAAGAGGCGGGAGCCGTCAGCCAAGTCGGCATCGGGCGCACGGTCGCCGGCCACCAGACCGGGTGCCGCCGCGTCCGCATCCCCCCGGTAGGTATAGGAAATGCCGGAACAGCGGCCGATGATGGCCTCCAGCCACTCGGGGTCCTGGGCCGCCGTGCGCCGCGCCTCGATATCGCGCCCATGGCCCATGAACACGTCCTGCAAGGAAGAGGCCGCCCACAGCACCTGCTCGGCCACCGGCCGGCGTTCGGCCTCGAAGCTGTCGAGGATCTCGGATTTCAGGAGACCCTTTTCCACCATGGCC
>Ga0180219_1000780_pt1 | contig 23236 bp, 14 predicted proteins | sample eDN3rd30CBELigMG_FD_151338 | JGI IMG/M metagenome (GOLD analysis project Ga0180219, IMG submission 151338) | Enriched Miracle-Growth compost microbial communities from Emeryville, California, USA - eDNA 3rd pass 30_C BE-Lig MG (version 2)... ... | reverse complement strand
CATCTTCCCCCACGCCGAGCCCCGCCAGCGGAATGACCCGCTCGGTCCCGGCCGCCACGACCACGTCGTTGCCGCCGGCCGGCTGGGTCTCGCCGTCTTTGCCGTAGAGCGTCAGGTCGACGGTGGCCGCGACCTGGCCGGGGTTGGCGATCGTGATGAGGTCTGCCGCCCCGGTGGTCGTCCATCCGGCGACCAGCCACGAATCCATCAGGGCGGGCCCGCAGGGGCTGGCGACGAAGCCGCCGAGATCTTCAGCCTTGATGGTGGTGGATGCCGCAGCAGCCGCCTGCGGCGTGTTCCGCCCGCTCGCCGAGGTGATCAGGCGCAGTGGGCCGCCGTCGCCGGAGACGTCGGGCGCCTTCAGCGTGCTCTTCTTCATGCCGTCGCCGGTGGCCACCAGCGACTGCGTTGCGGCGACGGTGATCGCTGATGCCTCGGTGGCATTGCGCCCGATCGCCAGCAGCGGGCCGGCGCAGGTGAGCACGGAGTCGGCGGCGATCGGCGCGACCTTCTGCGAGGCGGGCGTTGCCTCTCGCGGCATCCAATCGAATGCGATTCCCCCGGCCACGACCACGCCGGCGCCCGCCGCGATCACGGCACCCGCGATGAGGCGGGCGGTCACTCCGACGCGCGTCATGGCAGCTCTCCTTCCGCCGTCTCGTCACCGCTCACGACCCGGGCCACCCGACGCGGGGCTCTGCGGCCCACCACGCGCGGCGTGGAGCGCGCACGGCGACGCGAGGCCGCAGTCGGCACGGCCAGCAGCAGCGCCACCGCGACGGCGATGAGCTGCGCCAGTGCGATGCCGTTGCGCAGCGGAGCGACCGATGCCGCAGCCGCAGCGCGCGGGGTCTCGTCGCCGGTGACGCGCCACAGCGACCCCTTGGAGGTGGTGCCGACGGCGTCCAGGCCGTCTCGCGCATCCAACGTGGTTCCGGCGGTGAGTGTGAGCTCGCGCGCGGTCTCGTCGGTCGCGGTGCGCAGCAGTACGAACCGGATGCCGTCGGCGCGCAGCCGGTCGACGACGTCGGTCGACGTCGGGGTGACGAGGTCGGCGGCGAGTTCGGCGATCTTCGTGTCGGCGGGCGTCGCGGCCGTGCGCGTGGCGAGCACCGTGGACGCCCCGCCGATCGTCTCGCTCTCGCCCCACACGACCTTCGCCGACACCGCACCGTCGGCGAGCGGCTGCAGCACGACGGTGCCGGTGTTCGCGTCGCCCCGGCCGACGGCCGCAACGTAGGCGGGCAGGGTCGAGGTCGGCCCCTCGGCGACGGTCGTCGCGCCGCGCATCTGCGCCGACAGCGACGGCAGCGCGAAGACGACCAGGGCCAGCATCACGACGGTGGCACCGAGGGCGCGCGTGCGCCCCGCCGTCAGCGCACGGTCGGCATCGGGCGAGGCCTGCGTGGCGAAGCCGGTGTCGAACGTGACGAGCGCGGCGCCGACCGCTCCGACCCAGACGAGGCTCAGCGCACTGCCCGGCCAGATGGCGACGGCGTCGGAACCGGTGACCGACACAGCGACTCCCACCACGACGAACGCGGTGCCGAGGCCCGCGAGCGCGATGAGCACGAGCACGGTGCCGGCGAGCCAGCGCCGGGTGAACAGCGCCAGCACCGCGAGCACGCCGACCGGGGCGAGCAGCACGAGCAGCCAGACGGCCGGCACCGTGGCCGCCCACGGGCCGAACCCGCCCGAGTGCAGCAGCGCGGCCCACCCGCCCGGATCGGTGGTCGGCGATCCTGCCGCGAGCAGGGCGCGGCCCGCGGCATCCGCCCCCACCTGAGGACCCGCCCACACCACACCCGGGTCGGCCAGCAGGGCCCACAGGTTGCCTTCGGCCAGCTGGCGGAACACGACGGGCGCGGCCATGACGAGCGAGGGCACGATGGTCCAGGCCACGCGTGCGGCGCCGCGACCGCGATGCACGGTCGAGAGCACGATCAGCAGAACGAACCAGATCACCACGAGCGACGGCGCGAGCGACGGCGCGCACGCGACGACGGCGGCGAAGATGAGGGATGCCGCGCCAGCCGCCCCCCATGAGCGATGTGCGACCGCGCCGGCGTAGAACAGCCAGGGCAGCAGCAGGTGCACCAGTACGGCCGTCGGGCGCCCCTGCACGAGCGCGGTGAGGAACGTGGGCGCCAGCGCCCACGCGACCGCGCCGGTGATGCGCAACACGGGCCGGTCGGTGACGCGGGTGGCGGCGAACCACCCGCCGAGCACCGCGAGAGGCAAGGCGAAGATCCACAGCAGCACGAGGGCGCGCGACGGATCGCCGGGCCAGAGGCTGCCCAGCACCGCGATCACGGCGGAGAACGGATCGGCAGGCGCGACCTCGCCGAGCCCGGTCGGGCGCAGGCCGAAGGCCGCATCCGACCAGAGGCGGGCGACAGTCGAGCGCAGGGGCGCGAGCGCTCCCCCGCCGAGCGCGGGCCACACGAGCAGCGACGGGAACATGACGATCGACACCACGATCGCACCGAGCACCGCCCACGCTCCGCCGCCGATGAAGAAGCGCAGTTCGCCGCGCTGCGACAGGGCTTCGCGCACATCTTGATCGGGGTGCAGCGAGTGGCGCAGCTTGTCGCGGGTCATGCGCAACGGTGCCAGCTGGCTCCATGGCACGGTGTGCGCACGGCGGATGCGCCCGCGTGCCCGCACGAGCGCACCGAGGCGCACGATGCTCACGCCGGTTGCGCCCCACTCGGGCAGGATGCGCCCGGGATTCTTGGCGACCAGCTGCACGGCGGCGCGCCACAGCGCGACGGGGATCAGCGCGAGCCACAGCAACGGCGCCGCCCACGCTTTCGCGTAGGCAAGACGGCGATGCAGCTGTGCACGACGGATGGCGTAGGTGTTGTGGATGCTGCGCTCAGGCGGCAAGCCGGGCAGCCCCGCGACACCGTCACCATAGACCGCGACGCGTGCCGACGGCACGACGATCGCGCGGCCACCCGCGAGACGAATGCGCACGCCGAGATCGAGGCCCTCGTCGGCACCGGCCAGCGCCGGGTCGACGCCCTGCACGGTGTTCCAGGCCTCGGCACGCACGAGCGCCGCGCGAACGTCGACACCGAGCACATCTTCGGTCGCGTCGTGCTGGCCCTGGTCGAACTCATCGTCGGCCAGACCGATCGTGCGGCCGAGCCGAGTCATCGTCACGCCGAGCGAGACGATGCGCTCGCGCTCGTCCCAGCGCACGAGCTTGGGGGCGACGACGCCGACTGACGGTGCGATTTCGAGCGCATCGCTCAGGTGCGCGAGCGCGTCGGGTTCGGGCAGAGTGTCGTGCGCGAGCAGCCAGACCGCGTCGCCCTGCAGGTCGCGGGCGGCCAGCGCCAGCGCCTCGGCGAAGCTCGTCGTGTGCGGCGCGTTGATGACGACGTGGGCGTGGGATGCCGCGGCGAACGCGGCCGCATCGGGGTCATCGCCGCACAGCACGATGGTCAGGGCCGAGATCGGCTGTGTCTGCGCGGCGAGCGCGGCCAGCGTCCGCTCCAACCGGTGTGCGGCGGGCACGTGCGCGTCGGGGCGCACGACGAGAAGGGCGTGGACTCGGGCGGGCATGACCTGGCAAGCCTAGGCCGGGGGTCTACGGTTTCCGGCCCCGACTCGCCGCTGACTCAGGTCCCTGAGCGAGCGAAGCGAGCCGAAGGGCCGGAAAGCCGCCTCAGCTCGCCTGCCGCTTCAGCCGGCGGCGCTCACGCTCGCTGAGGCCGCCCCAGATGCCGAAGCGCTCATCGTTCTGCAGCGCGTACTCCAGGCACTGGGCCCGGACTTCGCACGACGTGCAGATGCGCTTGGCATCGCGGGTCGAGCCGCCCTTCTCTGGAAAAAACGCCTCCGGATCGGTCTGCGCGCACAGGGCATCAGCCTGCCATGCGAGCGGATTGTCCTCTTCGACCGGCTGCCGGACACCCGGCACGCCAAGGTCGACCGGATCGACGAACCAATCTGCGGGAACGCCTGAGCGGTACTGTGCGCCCGTCATCTCGTTCTCCTACCTGCTATCCCCCCACGCGATGCGCGCTTGCAGATAATTACACCCGTGTGATTCGAGATGGTCAAGTCGCAGATGTTAAAGGCTCATCTTCGGGTTGAACCTTCACGACGCGCCGACGGCGTGTCGCCGTCCGATAACGAATCGCCCCAGCGGAATATCGGACGGCCCCCGGGCCCCGTCTCACAGAGGTCGGCACGGTACCCTGAATCCCACCATGGCCGTCCGCTCGAAGCACTCTGTCGCCGCCTTTCCCGCGGCACCCGTCCGCGAGAAGACGGCGCATCTGCTGCTGCGCGCGTGGTGCATCGTCATCCTCTTCCTCGCCCTGTCGGGCGTCGCCTGGATCAATGCGATCGGCTCGGTCGCCACGGGCGCGCTGACGATCGCCACCGGCGTCGTCTCGGTCATCCTGTGGCTGGTCGTGCGCCCACCGGTGCAGTGGCGGCGTCTGCCGTGGTTCCCGGTCGCGTACGCGCTGTGGGCGGGGCTGTCGATCGCGTGGTCGCAGTGGCCCGGTGCCTCGGCCCTCACCTGGACTCTCCTGCTCATCACCTCGATGCAGGGCATGTTCGTCGCCGCCGTGCTCACCTGGCGCGAACTGGTGCGAGCGATAGCGTCGGCGCTCAAATGGTGCCTGGGTCTCTCCCTGCTCTTCGAGTTCATCGTGGCCGCTTTCATTCGTCAGCCGGTGCTACCGGGCTTTGTCATCCCCGACTCCCCCGCCGCAGACCCGATCGTGTACTGGTGCCGCGGCAATCTGTTCAACGACGGGCGCATCCAGGGCATCTACGGCAGCGCGAATCCGCTCGCAGCTGTCTGCCTGCTGGCGATCATCGTGTTCGCGATCCGACTCGCCTCACGCGCCCCGCGACGCACGTTCCTCATCATCTGGATCGTCGTCGCCGCGTTCCTCATGTACCGGGCCTCCTCGGCCACGGTCTACCTCGCTGCCGTCGGTGTCGCGGTCGTGCTGGCGACGGTCCTGTTGATGCGCACAGCGAGGCGCCCGGGCGCACGCACGAAGTGGTACACCACGTTCGCCGTGGTGGGCCTGGGTGGCGCGCTGGCGGTCTGGCTACTGCGCGACCGCATCTTCAGCGCCCTTGGCCGCTCGTCTGACCTCACCGGCCGTGAGACGATCTGGCAGTCCGTGCTCGCACGCACCGCGCAGCATCCCGTCATCGGCAACGGCTTCGCCACCCCGTGGATCCCCACCGACCCGCACTTCGACGGCTGGATCATCGACCACGGCCAGACGGTCATGCAAGCGCACAACATGTGGATCGACGTCTCGATGCAGCTGGGCATCGTCGGGGTCGTCCTGCTGGGCATGCTCTATCTGGCATATATCTGGCGCGCGTGGTTCTTCGCCGTCGATCGTCCGCGGTGGGATCTCCGCGACGACCGGCCGTATTCGGCGATCACCCTGCTGCCGACCCTGGTCGGTGCTCTGCTTCTGGTGCAGGGGCTGGCCGAGTCTGAGCCGCTGCTGCTCTGGGGCTGGATGTTCGTCGTCATGCTCGCGTTCAAGATCAAGCAGTCGCCGCACGTCGGCATGGGACGCATCGAACAGCGCGTGGCCATCGAACGCGGTGAGCTCGTGCCCGACGCCGACGACCCCCACCTCGACAACAGGTCGCACTGGTGAGAGTTCCCCCACAGCTGCGCTGGCTGCCCGAGTTGCTGCGCTCGGCAGGGCTGGCGCGGGCCTTCACGCTCGTCGCCTTCGGCACGGTGTTCTCATCGCACGCCGTGCAGTGGATGGCCGGGCAGGTCACGTACGTCTCCGTGATCGCGGGTCTGTGCGTGATCGGGGTCGGGATGCTGGTGGCCCGGCGCCGTGAGCTGTCGTTCCTGCGTCTGGTACCGATCACTTTGATCGTGTTCGTGGTGTGGCTGGGCATCAGCGTGTTCTGGAGCTATTCCCCCTCCGACACCGTCTACGGCTGGATCTCGTTCGTCGCCATCGCGTTCCTCGCCCTCGTGGTGGGGCACGTGCGCGACACGCTGCAGACGGCACGAGCGCTGGGTGATGTGATGCGCTGGCTGCTGTCGATCTCACTCGCGCTCGAGGTCGTCATCGGCATCCTTCTTCCCGAACCACTGCACCTGCTCGGCATCGACGGCAACATCATCGACCTCGGGCCGATCGAGGGCATCTTCGGTTCGCGCAACATGCTCGGCTTCGTCGCCGTGCTCGCCCTCATCACGTTCGTGGTCGAGTGGCGCACCGCCTCGGTGCGCCCGGGCGTCGCTGTCTACTCTGTGGCGGTGGGCGGCCTTCTGGCGGCGCTGTCGCGCTCCCCCACGGTTCTCGTGCTCGCGGCGTGCGTGGGCGTGGCCACGGCCGTTCTGGCGATCGTACGGCGCATGCAACCGCACAACCGCAACACGTTCCAGTGGAGCCTCGGCGCGATCGTCGTCGTGGGGCTCGCGACCGCCTACCTGTTCCGCCACCAGATCATCGCGGCCGCCGGCGAAGACTTCTCGATCCGCGCGAACCTCTGGCGCATGATGTCGATCTTCGTGCGGTTCTATCCGATTCAGGGCTTCGGGTGGTTCGGGCCATGGCCCGACGAGCAGTATCCATTCATCACGATCAATTACGCGCTCGACAAGGACTACACGACGGGCCTCAATGCCTACGCCGACCTCGTGCTGCAGGTCGGCTGGGTCGGTGCGTTCTTGTTCGTCGCGATGGTGGGCATCGCCGTCATCCGCTCGTGGCTGGTCGCCGGCGAGCGGCGCTCCATCGTCTATGCGTGGACGCCGCTGATCCTGGTCACGCTCGTCATCAACTCGCTGTTCGAGAGTTTCACGCTCTTCGGTGCGGGGCTGATGCTCCTCGTCGTCTGCCTCGTGCGTGCCGGCCAGTCACGCTCGTGGCGCGAGCGCATGGAGACGGCGGCGCGCGACGATCCGGGGTTGCCGGTGGAGTGACGGGCTCATCACCCTGCGTCACTTCGGGTTGACGACCCCGTCGCATGTCTTCGAAATCGTGACCTTCGTGGTGGTGACCGTCGGCGTCGTGTCGACCGTCACCGGACCGCGCTCGCCCTTGGGGATCGTGCTCGTGTACGACACCGTGCGCGTCTCGTTCTGGCCGACGAAGATGCGCATGACCTTGCCCTTATGACCGTCTTCGCTGCCGCTGCGGGCGCCGTCCCAGGCATCGCCGTACTCGGGGTCTGACGACACGATCTTAGAGCCGGGAGGTGCCAAGTACATGACATCCTCGATGAAGTCCTCGCGCGGGATCATGTAGCGCTTGTTGCGGATGCCCTGCTGGTAGCTCGTCATCCCGTCGACGGGCACGCTGTTGGCCATGGTGATCGAGGTCGTCATGGTTCCGGCATCCACATCACATGTGACGCTGACCTTGGTCTTCAAGAAGTACTCGAGCTTGCTGTAGGCGGCGTCGTTCAGATAAATGCCGACCTGGGTGGTCTTCTTGTTGTCGGTGGTGAGCTTGCCGTCCATGCCGAGCTCGGTCGACATCTTCTCTTCCGCATCGTCGGCGAACCAAGCTTTCAGCCGGTCTTCCTTGATGGAGACCTGCAGCTGGTCGAGCATGTCCATGATGTCCCAGTTACCCGACGAGAGCTTCTTGAATGTACGCTCGGCCACGTCGGAGAAGAACGCGTCTTGTGCAGCGTTGCCCTTGTAACGGTGGTACGCGTCGTAGAGCAGCGCCTCGACGACGTTGTCAGACGTCAGCGTGCGCTTGTCGGCGGTCTTGATGGGCCCCGTGACCTTGAGCACGTGCGCGAGCACCACCGGGTCGAGCATGATCACGCCGTCGAGGTGCTCCCCCGTGGTGATGTTCCACAGCGAGTCGAATGCCGCAGCCGTGGTCGGGAAGTTCGGGGTGCGGGTGAAGTTTCCGAACTTCTGGAACGTGTCGGCTTCGTACAGCGCCTTGGTCTCTTCCGGCGGGTCGATGACCTGCAGGTCGCGGCGGAAGCTGTAGGTGCTCGTCTGCTCGCGCAGCTTGATGTGCCCGTTGTCGACGTCGACGATCGCCGTCGCCGCCGGCAGGCCGCCGGCCGCACGGATCTCGGCGTTGTTCTGGAAGACGAGCATGTAGGTGCGCTTCTCGTCAGCCCCCGCCACCGAGAGGATGGTCGGCAGATAGTGCTGCACCTGCTCGAGGGCCGGACCCGCGTCATCCATGATGTCGAACAATGACCCGATGGCGTTGTCGACGACCGGGAGGATTTTGGTGCGGTCGACGCCGTCGAGCTTCTTCTTCGCTTCGGCGAACGTCGCGTTGATCTCGGGCAGCGATTTCGCCGCCTCTTCGACCGGGGCGAGGTCGACGCCCCCCCCCGAGACCGACATGTCGTCGATCTTCAACGCGCTGAGCATCTTGACACCCGCAGGCAGCGCGCCCTCGACGACGATGTTCGTCGCCTCGGTCGCCTTGCGCACCGCGTCGACGTTCTGGCCCACGAGCGGAATGCCCGAGGCGATCTCCCACAGCGGCCCCTGCACCGTCTTGTTGGCGTTGCGTGTCAGAGCCATGATCTTGTCACCGGCCGCGGTGATCTTGGCAGAGTCGCCCTTCTTGACGTAGCTCATGATCGACGAGATCTGCGACTTCGCGCTGAGCAGATCGTCTTTGACGGTGATCGCCTGAACGGCGAACACTGCGGTGATGGCGGCGAAGACGCCGAGCACGCCGACCACGACCGATGCGGTGATCCACGGCCAGCGACGACGCGTCTTCACCGCGTGGTGGCCGGTGCGGCCGACGCGGTGGCGTCCGGAGGGAGGGGTCTTGGGCACCAGAGAAGACTACCGGGATCAGCTTGTGACCGAGCCGAAAGACGACCCAGACCGCCTGATCGCGCTCCTATGAGCCGGGCGTGACCAGCGCCGCGCAGCTCTTCGCAACAGAAACGGGCGTGGATGCCGCGGTGGGCGTGTATCGCACGGAGACGGGACCCGTCGCCGAATCGGGCAGGGTGCTCGTGAATGACACCGTGCGTGTCTGCCCCTCGGCTACGAAAATACGCATGCTCTCGACGTCGCGTTTGTCTTCGGTGCCCGTCTTGGTCGCCGACGGGTCGTCGCCGTCCGCCGGATCGGAGCTGTCGATCTTCGTTCCGGGCGGAGCGAAGTACATCACGTCGAGGATGAACGACGTGCGCGGGATGCCGTAGCCCCTATTGCGGATGCCGAGCTGATACGACGTCATCTCGTCATCGGCGGTCAGGTTGTTGGTCACCGTGACGCTCGTGGTGATCGTGCGCGCGTCGGGGTTGCATGTGACCGCCACCTTCGAGGTGAGGAAGTACTCGAGCTTGCTGGCGGCATAGTCGTTGAGGAAGATGCCGACCTGCGTCGTGTCTTTGTTGCTCGTCTTCAGCTGTCCGTCGAGGCCGAGCTCGACGGACATGGCCTGCTCGTCCTTGTCGCTGAACCAGAGGTAGAGCCGCTGCTCGTCGGCCGAGGTCTTCAGCGCGTCGTACATCTTCATGACGTCCCAACCGCCGCCGGCGACCTTCATGAACACGCGGGCGGCGACGTCGGCGAAGAAGAGGTCTTGCGCGGTGCCGGACGGGTATCGCACGTAGGCCTTGTAGAGGAGCTCGTCGACGACGTTCTTCGAGGTCAGCTTCGTGCCGTCGTCGACGGTGACGGGCCCCGTGACCTTGAGCACGTGCGAGAGCACGACCGGGTCGATGCTGAACACGCCGTCGAGCTTCTCGCCGTAGGTGTTGTACCAGAGCGCGTCGAACGCCTTCGCGGTGGTCGGGAAGTTCGGGGTCCGTGTGAAGTTGCCGAAGCCCGAGAACGTGTCGGTGTCGTACAGGCCGAGCGTGGACGCCGGCAGGTCGATCACCTGCTGATCGCGGCGGAAGCTGTAGGTGCTGGTCTGCTTGCCAAGCTCGATCTTGCCGTCGTCCATGTTGACCTGCGCGGTCGCTGCCGGCAGACCGCCGGTGCTGCGGGTCTCGGCGTTGTTCTGGAAGATGAGCAGGTACGAGCGGTGCCCGTCAGCCCCCGCGATGTCGAGCAGAGCCGGCAGGTACTTCTCGACGTTCTTCAGCAGGGGCCCAGCCTCGTCCATGACATCGAAGAGCGGCGCGATCGCGTCGTCGACCACGGGGAGGATCTGGGACCGGTCGACCGTGCCGAGCTGCGTCTGCGCCGCGCCGAAGGCCTTGTTGATCGTCGGCAGCGTCTTCTCCGCCTGCTTCAACGGTTCGAGGTTGATGCCCCCGCCCTTCACGGTGAGGCTGTCTGCCTTCATCGTGTCGAGCAGCTTCACCCCGGCAGGCATGGCCCCTTCGACGAGCGTGTGCGTGGCTTCGGCCGCGGTGCGGACGGCGTCGACGTTGCGCCCGACGAACGGGATCGCTGCCGAGATCGACCACAGCGGGCCCTGCACCGTGTCGTTCGCGTGCGTCGTGAGGTCGGAGACCTTGTCGGCCGCCGTCTGGACGGCCGCGGCATCCCCCTTCTTCACCGCCTTCATGACCGTATTCAGCTCGGACTTCGCAGACGTCAGGTCGTTCTTCACCGACAGCGCCTGCACGGCGAACACGGCCGCGGCGGCCCCGATGATCACGACGACGGCGAGGATGCCGGTGACCCAGGGCCAACGGCGGCGCCGACGCTTCGCGTGCGAGGCGTCGGTCTCGGAGTTGTGGCGTCCGGCGGCGTCAGATGAGTCGGGCACTGTCCGAGGGTACCCAGCAATGGCTGGGACGACGCCGAACGCGGCGGCTCGGCGAGCGCGTCAGTCGTGCCCGAGCAAGCGCTTGACGAACCGGGCGATACGCCGGCGCAGGAGTGATGCGCGCCAGGCGATGCGCTTGCTCTTGTCGCCGCCGGGCCCCGGAATCGGCTTCCACACCCGCACCTCATGCTCGCGCGAGGGGATCGCGTTCCGCGCGACGTTCAGCTCTTCACGCCGGTGCCGATCGCGCTGCTGCGAGGGGGTTTCGGCCCAGCGTCGCCGCACGACACGACGAGGTACCCCGTCGACGAGGATGTGCGCGTCCCTAGGGATTGTGCCCGTCCAGTGCACCAGCAACTGCTGACCGAAATAGTCGGGCACGACGTAACCGTCGCGACGCGATCCCACAGCGCCGTCCTGCGAGTGCGCCTCGACACGGCTGCCCGCGGCTACGGGGACGTCGACCGTGCCGTCACGGTCGCGGTATGCGCCGACCCACGACGGAATGTCGCGGTGCGCGAGAAGCTGCAACAACAGACGCGACTCGAGCGGCAACGCCGTCGCGTCGTACTCGAACAGCCGGTCCTCCTCGACGTAGCGCGCGCAGTGGCCGAGCGCTTCGAGAACCCGCTCGCGCTCATCCTCCGAGAGAACGTCGGCGTACCCATCGGACGTCAGCTGCACCGGCAAGATCCACTGGCATTCATAGAGGAACATCGACTGCAGCCACCCTGGCACGCGCCCATGCTCGGCGGCCTCTGCCATCAGCACGGCGTAGCCGTCGACGAACCGGCTGATGTAGCTGCCGGGGTCTTCCCGGAACCTGTCGACCGCAGAGTCGCGCGCGGCACGGCGCCGGTAGATGTACTTTGCATCGGCGACCAAGCCGAGCACGGGCTCGCGTCGCTGCTGCAGCAGGAACTCAGCAACGAACAGTGCGTCTTCGGACGCGTGCAGACCGGGGCGGAAGCGGACACCCGCTTCTTTCAGGTCCCGTTGCCGGAAGAATGCCGATGCAACGTTGAGCTGGAAGAAGTCGGGATAGCGTGCCATCGACACGTGCCGATTGCCCACCATGAACCGGAATTGAAGAGCATGGACGTCTTGCGGAGTCGGATCCGGCTCCATGAGCCGCAGCATCCGCGCAGACAGAAGCGAAGAACCGTGGTCCGCGCGGATAAACGCGGCAGCCGCTCTGAAGTAGTCGGCGTCGAGGACGTCGTCGGAGTCTGGAAAGGTCACCCACTCACCTGTCGCGACTTCGAGCCCCCGGTTCCGTGCAACGCTCACACCGGCATGCTCCTGGCGGATCACGCTGCCCGCTGTTCCTGTCGATCCGAGCCACCGGTCGGCGATGTCCCCCGACAGATCGGGCGAGCCGTCGTCGACGAAGACGACCTCGAGCTTGTAATCGCCAGGATGCTGCGCGGCCAGACTCGCGAGAAGCTCGGGTAGATACTGTTCGACGTCGAACAAGGGCACGATCGCACTGATCGTGACCATCCCGCTTTCGTCCCCCACGGTCGCCAATACTATTAGAGACCTGAGACACCCCAAAGGCGGCTCCCATACCCGTCCCGTAATATCCCTTGCGACCGGATCCCCCGAGAAGAAGGCCCTGCACCACGATGCCCACGCTCCGAAGCCTCCTGCGCCGGAGCCGCATCCTTCAAAGGTGGCGCTTCGGCCCGTACTCGATGACGTACGCGCTCTATGCACGCTTCGCCAAGGTGCGCCGTAACCGAATCCTCTTCCTGTCGGACTCGCGCACCGGGTACTCGGGCAACATCGCCTTCTTGCGCGACGAGATCCTGCAACAGGAGCCGACGGCCGAGATCATCGGGATCTTCAAACCCAGTCTCACGTCGTCCCGCCCGTTCCGCGATGTCATCCGCCTGCCATGGCTTGCCGCGACCGCGCAGACGATCGTCCTCGACGACTACTACCCGCTGATCTACCCATTCCGCATTCGCCATGAGTCACGCCTGCTGCAGGTATGGCACGCCGCGGGCGCTTTCAAGCGTGTCGGCTACAGCCGTGAGGGGCTGCCGGGAGGGCCCCTTCCCGGCTCGATCATCCACCGCAACTACACCGACGCGACAGTGAGCAGCGAGGCCATCCGCCCGAACTATGCGGAGGCGTTCGGGATCGACATCTCTCGCGTCGAGGCGCTCGGCGTGCCCCGCACCGACGTCTTCTACAAGCCGCATATCGTCTCTGACGCGACCACACAGGTGCGTGAGAGATACGGCATCCCCTCGACGAAGAAGATCGCCCTCTATGCCCCCACTTTCCGGGGCAACGGCCAGGTCACGGCTTTCTTCGACTATGACAGCGTCGATTGGGACGGCCTTGCCCGCCAGCTCGGCGATGACTGGGTCGTCATGGTGAAGATGCACCCCTTCGTGACGCCGCTGACCACTGCACGACCCGATGTGACGGGTGTGCTCGACGTCACTTTCGACCGTGAGATCACCCAGCTGCTCATGGCGGCCGATGTCCTCATCACCGACTATTCCTCGACGATTTTCGAGTACGCGCTTCTGGAGCGCCCCATCGTCTTCTACTGCCCCGACCTTGAGCAGTACACGGCGGACAGGGATTTCTACTATCCCTTCGAACGCTATATCGCAGGCCCGCTGGTCATAGACCCGAAGGAACTTGCAAACGCCATCGCGACGGCAACGCCAAGCACCGATCACGCCGACTTCGTCGACTTCTTCATGGGTGCGTGCGACGGCCAATCGTCCGAGCGCATCACCCGCGAGATCATTCTGAATCCACGCGTACCCGGCCGAACGGGTGCCGCGGCGCCGGGCGGCAGCAGCCCCGCGCCGACACGTGCCACCGGCAAGATGGGGCTCCGACTTCTGGTGGCGCACGCGGCGCGTATCGGCCTCAACGTCGCCTACGCTCCCCTACGGCTACTCCCCCGTCGACGAAAAGTCGTCATGATCAGCCGCGAACACACGACGACGCCCGACGACTTCGTGGACATCGAGTCTGCGATCCGCCGCGCCGATCCGACCGTGCGCGTCGTCACCCTCGTCAAGATGGTGCCACCTGGCGTGCTCGGCAAGATCGGATACTCGTTTCACATGCTCGCCCAGCTGTACCACGTGGCGACATCACGCGTGCTGATCATCGACACCTACGCCATGGTGGCGAGCCTGCTCCGACACGGCCGAGGGCTGACGGTCATGCAGATCTGGCATGCACTGGGGGCCTTCAAGAAGTTCGGCCTGAGCATCCTCGGGCATGATGAGGGCCGTGACGAGCGGCTGGCCGCGGCGATGCGAATGCACCAAGGCTACGACGCAGTTCTGGCCAGTGCCGAAGGCTGCAGGCAGCCCTTCTCCGAGGCCCTCGGCACTCCTGTCGAGAAGGTCTTGGTCGCGCCGCTCCCCCGCGTGGACCGGATGCTCGATCCCGTGAGGTCCGCTGACACGCGCGAACGCATCCTCACCGCGTATCCGCACCTGCGCGACGCGCGCATCGCCGTATTCGCTCCCACATTCCGCCTTGACGGAAGCGTTACCGTCGACGTGCCCGCACTGGCGCACGCCCTGGGTTCGATCGGCATCCACCTCGTCGTGAAGGTCCACCCGCTCATGCCGCAGGACTTCGGCGGCGGCATCGACACGGCGCAGGGATTCTCCACGCAAGACATGCTGCAAATTGCGGACGTGTTCATCACCGACTACTCGTCGGCGCTGTACGAAGCGGCAGTGCTCGGCGTCCCGAGCTACTTCTTGGCCGCAGATCTCGACGACTACATCGCCTCGCGCGACTTCTATCTCGATTACCGCCGCGACCTGCCCGGGCCGATCGTCGCCGATGTCGACTCGCTCGTGGCAGCCATCTCAGCGGGCGAAGGAACGATCGAGGCGGCGCGCGCATTTGCGGATCGTTGGGTGCAGGTGCCTGATGGCGACGGCGAAGCCGCAACCCGGTGCGCCGACGCCATCGCCGCGATGGTTCTCGCTCGCATTCAGCTCTAGGATCGCCCGAATATGATGGACGGATCCCGAGTCATGCCGAAGGAGCCTCCATGCCCACCGCCGCACGTACCGTCGCCGTCGTCCTCGCAGGAGGCATCGGCGTCCGCGTCGGGCTCGGCATCCCCAAGCAGCTGATCAAGATCGCCGGAAAGGCGATCGTCGAGCACACTCTGGAGTCGCTCCAGGCCAGCTCCGACGTCGACGAGATCATCATCTTGATGAACGCGGCATCCATCCACGAGCTCGACCACCTGCTCACCCACGACCGATTCCCCAAACTGACGCGCATCCTTCCCGGCGGCGAGACCAGGAGCGACACCACGCAGATCGCGCTCAATGCCCTCGAAGGCGACGACACCAAGGTGCTGCTGCACGACGCCGTGCGTCCCTTCATCGACGCCAGGATCATCCGAGACTGCGTCGATGCGCTCGACCGGTTCGACGCCGTGGATACGGCCATCCTGTCCGCCGACACCATCATTCGTGTGGACGATCAGGACAGGATCGCCGACATCCCCGATCGGTCGATGCTCCGTCGTGGGCAGACGCCGCAGGCCTTCCGACTCGGAACGATCCGCCGTGCCTATGAACTGGCATCCGCCGACCCCGACTTCCGCGCCACCGATGACTGCGGTGTCGTGTTCCGGTACCTGCCCAACGTTCCCATCCACGTCGTGGAGGGCACCGCCGAGAACATGAAGGTCACGGAGCCGATCGACGTCCACATCGCTGACAAGCTCTTCCAGCTGCAGTCCGCTTCGCTCTCGCTCGACACCCGGCCCGAGACACTGCCCGATCTGACGGGGAAGACCGTCGTCGTGTTCGGTGGCAGCTACGGGATCGGCGAGAATGTAGTCGGGCTGGCGCGCCAAGCGGGGGCACGCGTCCACGAGTTCAGCCGGTCTTCCACCGGCACAGACGTACGCAATGCCGACCAGGTGACTGACGCACTCGACCGGGTGGTCGCGTCCGACGGTCGAGTGGACGTGGTCGTCGTCACCGCCGGCCTGTTGCGAGTGGGAGCCCTCGTCGATGCACCACTGAATGAGTTGACCGAGGCCATTGATACGAACCTCGTCGCGCCCGTCGTCATCGCGCGCGCCTCGTTCCGTCATCTTGCGCAAACGCACGGCCAGATGCTGCTGTTCACATCCAGCTCCTATACGCGCGGGCGTGCGGGTTACGGCGTCTACTCGGCGACCAAGGCCGGCGTGGTGAACCTCACCCAGGCGCTCTCGGAAGAGTGGGCGCCCTCGGGCGTGCGGATCAACTGCATCAACCCGCAGCGTACGCATACGCCCATGCGCACAGCCGCGTTCGGCGAAGAGCCCGAAGAGACCCTGCTCGCTGCAGAGGACGTCGCCCGGGTCACGCTGAATGTCGCCGCTTCTGGCCTCACCGGCCAGGTGGTGACGGTTCAGGTCGCGGCCATGCGGCGCGAGGGCGCCGCGTAGAGGCGCGCCCACATCGTCGCAGTGGCCGGTGCGCTCAACCGCCGATCTGCTGCCGCTCCAACACATCGAAGAAGGCACGGCAGATGTAGTAGTCCTCAGCCGTGGTGATCTTGATGTTCGAGCGCGGGCCGTCGACGCGGTAGATGGTATGCCCGTATCGACGCAGAAGGCTGCAGGTGTCAATGGAGTCGTTGTCGCCGTCTGCCACTGCGTTGTCGTAGATCTCCAGCGCGAGACCAAGCCGCAGGCTCTGCGGCGCCTGAGCGACATAGAGCAGGTCGCGGGGCAGGACGTCGTCGACGATCCCGTCCGACGATGCGACGATCGTCTCATTGAACTTCGTGCTCGTGATGGCCGGACCACGCTCAGCAACAGCGCGAATGTTTTCGGAGATGACATCCGCGTTGATCAGCGGGCGCACACCATCGTGCAGCAGCACGATGGTGTCCTCAGGGCAGTCGTTCGCGATGGCTCGTAACGCACGGTGTCGCGACTCTTGACCTGTAGCCCCGCCATCCACGATCCAGTTGACCTTCGTCAGCTCATAGCGGGCCACCAGACGCGAAAACCGGTCCCGCCATTCGGGCAGAATCGATACCGCGATTCGGTCGATGTCCGGGTGATCCTGAAAGTGCTGAATCGTGTGGACGATGAGCGGGGTTCCGTGGATCTCGAGGAATTGCTTCGGCAGGGTCGCGGATGACATACGCGACCCGATTCCTCCGGCGAATATTGCAGCGACGTTCACGCGCGGTCCTCTCCTTCGTCGTCGATTTCGGCATCCGGCGCTGTCGTACGCTCAGCATTGTCGGGCAGTGAAGTAAGCCCGCCGATCCGTGCAACGGAGAGATCATGCCGCTCGCCGGCGTCACGAGAGGTGTGAAGCTCACCGAGCAGCAGCCAGTCAATGACCCGATCCGCCGCACCGGTGTCTATCCGGTCGAAGTTCTCAGCGCGGAACTTGGCCACCTTCTCCTGCTCAAACTCTCCTGTGGTGATCGCATCGATCACTTCTTCAAACGTGGCTGCCACTCGGCCCGGCGCCGTTTCGTCATAGTCACGATGGAATCCTCGCGTAGCCGCGTAGTTCACCTTGTCGGGTGCGAAGAACAACATCGGGCGATCGAGTAGCGAATACTCGTAGATGATCGACGAGTAGTCAGTGATCAGCAGATCCGTCACATGGAGCAGGCTCAGCCCATCTGAGAAACGCGTGAAGTCGAAGAAGCGGTCACGATACTCGTCGGGAATCGGAACCTCCGACTTCACGAAATGATGCATGCGGAAAAGGACAGCCGTGTCGGGACCGATCGCGTCGTAAAGAGCGCCGAAGTCGATCCAGTCATAGTCGTAGAACGCCTTGTAAATCGAACGTCCTCGGAACGTCGGGGCGAACAGGATGATGCGTTTGTGCCTCAATTCGGGATGATTCGTGAAGAACTCCACCTTGAATCGCGCCGTCATCTCATCATCAAGGAACCAGTCGACACGCGGCAGGCCGGTCGGGATGATCGCAGACTCCTCGACGCCAAACGCCTCGGCATACACCGGCACGAGATGCTTCGATCCAGTGATCGCGTACGTGTACTGCCGATGCGGATGCCAGAGTCTCGGCGAACCGAGGTTTCCGAACCGGCTGTAGCCGACGGACTTGAATCCGCTGCCCGCATGCCAGAGCTGAATGACCTTCTGCCGCCTGTCGAACTTCACGCTCTTGAGCAAACCGAAATAATCGTCCAGCAGGATGAACTCGCTCGTGGCCATCAGGTAGAGGATGCGCAGAGTGGTGAGCCAGCCCGTCGTCTTGGGCAGGCGGAACGAGTATTTGAAGTCAAAACGGTCCGCGAGGCCGCGCTGGAGCAGCCGCTCTTGAACCCGACGCAGATTGCCTTGGATCGTCAGCCGCTGATCCGAAGCGAAGAGCACCCGCCCGGTGCGGGGGCCGATCGTCTTCCTGATGGCCGCGAAGTAGATCCGCGCATATCGCGTCTTCGCTTTGCCGCTCAAGAAGGTGGTCTTGAACCACTTGATCGGGCCTTTGCGTTTGACTCGCGGCTTCCGCTGCAGATGGTATGTCCTCATCAGGAAGTCGAGGTGGTCGACGGCCTCGGCGATCCCGAAAGACACCGTCATGACCGCTCGGTTCTTCTCGTAGAGGAACACGCGCGAAGCATCGTCGAGTGCTTCCAGCGCACTCCCGTCGTACTCGGCGACCGGCCCCTGCTCGCCATCGACCAACGACCTGATCCGCCAGGTCCCGTTCGGAATCGCGTCTCGCCCGTCGAACACCGTGATGTTCATGTGCAGTTCGAAGGCTCCGCCGCCGAGGTTGGTGGCGGAGACGGGATGACTCCTGCGCCCGTCAACGAGCTCGAAACCGAGGCCGACACCATCGACGGCCGGCACCGGCACATCCCCGGTGGGGTTGAGTTCGACGCGAATCGTCAGCAAGACGCGTTCCCATTCGATCTTCTTGACGCGACTGACGAAGCCGTAGTCGATTTCTTCCTCGACGTCTTCGAGCTCGGTCAGTACGGGCGCCTCCGCCTTCTTCGCTCTCACCGCTCCTCCGCCCGTTGCTCATGCCAGGCGATCGTGCGGCTGACTCCATCCGCGAGCGTCACTTTCGCGGTCCACCCGAGGGCGCGCAGACGAGCGTCATCCAGACCTTGTCCCTTGGTCGGGTTGTACTTGGAAACGTCGACGCCGTCGCCGAACCTCACCCTCAGCCCGGCCGACGGTCGTGCCGCAGCAAACGTCTCGGCGAGATCCCGGATGGTCACGAAGCCGTCCCGGTCCGCGACGTTGTACGCAAGTTCGTCACCGCGGAGCAAAGCAAAGAACAGTCCCGCGACCGCATCGGCGAGGTATGTGTAGGTACGTCGAGCACTGCCATCGCTGTTGAGGAGAATGTCCCGACCTCCGATGACATCAGCGGTGAAGTCGGCTTGCACGCGACCGTCGTCCAAGGCCATTCCCGGGCCGTAGATGTGCCCGAACCGCGCGATCGTCACGCGCAGGTCATACTGGGCGCGATATGTGACCGCGACGGTTTCACTGGCTCGTTTGCCCTCGGTATACGACGAGCGAGGATTCAAGATGTCCACTGGTCCGTAATCGGTTTCCGAGATCAACGATGCCGCGTCCGGCTGGGCTCCGTACACCTCCGCGGAGGACATCGTGACGTAGCCGGCACCGGTGCGCGCACACAGGTCCAACAGGTTGAAAGCACCCTGAACGTTCGCCCGGATGGTGTCGACCGGGCGCGCAGAATGCAACGACGGGCGCGCCGGGGAAGCGCCATTCACGACCAGATCCACACCCGTGACATCATCAAGAGGAACCGTGACATCGTGCTCGATGATCTTCAGGTCTTCACGCTCGCCGAGGTCGGCAAAGGCTGCACGCGCACGACCCCCGTTGCGAACCACTCCGAGAACGGTGATGCGCGCGTCCCGGGCATCATTGATCGCAAGCAGTGTACGCACCACATAGGAGGGGATCATCCCGCTGGCGCCGGCGACAAGGATCGTCTTGCCGTGCAGATCGTGCCACGGAAGGTCGTTGGCAAGAATCTCTCGCATGTCATCACGGACGACGTCGGTCTGGGGGACGTTGGTGTTCACTGTCATAAAACTGGCATAGCCCCGTGGGGCGCGTGCCACCTCTCTCCGCGTCGGATTTCCGGACGATTCTACGGCAGGGGCGCTGTGCGCCTGCCAGGAAAGCCTCTCAGCGTCGCAGGCCCAAGCGCCGGAGAATCCTGCCACCGACCGCTCGAGCGCCGGTGCGCTTGCTCTGCTCGACGGCCGGCTTCTCCTCGACCGGCTGTGCGCCGGGGACGAGCTTTGTCCGCCCATCCTTACCGCTCAGAACCCAGTCCGTCGGGTTACCCGGGTTCCGGTCCCCGACCCTGACGTGAACCACGCGCTGATCCGGTGCCAGGAGGAGTTCGGCCCGGCCTCCTGCCACCGTCAGAGTCGCAGGGACATCCGCGAACCGATCCGCGGCGCTGCGCCGCACCCCGACATGCGTCGAGATGGAGCCCTCGCCGTCGTGCACACCCGCGAGCCGGATGCGAACACTTCCGTCCGAGAGGTGTGATGCTTCGACCGGGTTGAGCCGGCGCACGGCTTCGATCTCGCCGTCGACGATCACCGTCATCTCGCCACTGAGATTCGAATAGGCGAGGTGAAGCCGAGCATCCGTCAGTGATACCGTCGCGGGGAGGTCCGTCTTGAGGAGCCGGTTGGTGGTCGCATGACCGAAGCGGCAGTAGGCGCTCAGATCCCAATAGGTGTCCCCCTCCAGGGGCCGTCCGAGCGCACCGGTCTCGGGATCCAGAGTGCCCTTCAGAGTGGCGGACAGTGCCACGAGACCGCGCTCGTCGTCACGCGGCTGAAGGACGACTTCGGACGGTTGAATCCACGCAATACGAGAACGGCGCGAACGCGCAACGAGGCGGATTGTGGCATCGGAGACCTCACTCGTCATGTCCAGGAGTTCCCGCGGGATCGCCGACGCGAGCGGCTCGGGCAGCACCTTCTCAATACGCTCACCTTGTCGCCTGATTGTCGGGCGACGACCTTTCGAATCGACCCAGTCCACGGCGGCTCGAACGTGCAAGACGCCCGCGCGCCATTCCATCGCTTCCAATCGTCCCCATCCAGGGACAGCGGCATCTTCAACGCAGGCCAATTCCATGAGGTCGCGCCGACCGGTGCTGAGCAGGTGGGCGCGCACGCGTTGTGATGAGCTGAGCGTGTCATCAAATCGCTGCAGTCCGAACTCGGACTGCAGCTCTCGACACCGGTCGAAGATGAGACGCCGTTCGTCTTCAGGACGTGTGGGAAAGCTCGACACGAAGGGTCCCAGCACCCTCGTCGTGTACTGATGCCTGAGTAGTTGCATGCGCTGCAGCTGCAGCCGGTCTTCCCCCAGCTCATCGTCGATTGCACGGCAGAGCCTCTCCAACGTGCTCCAGTAGACAGGGTCACGCTTGAGAAAGCCCGTCGAGCCACTCCCTGGCGTTGTGACCCAGTGGTAGTAGGGCTCACGGGAGAGTGTCGATATGACGTCGGCATGCCGAGCGGCCTGGAAGTTGAAGAACTGATCTTCCCACATCACTCGCCCGCCTTCCGGAAAGCGGATATCGTGCTCGATCAAGAACTCGCGCCGGTAGAGCTTGTGAGGGTTCAGCGCGATCAGTGGATGGATGTCCTCGCGACCGATCGCCTGGGCAAAGTCCTTCACATAGGTGGTGAGACCCCACGACGGATCATTCGTCCGCGCTTCTTTGCCATTGACGACGTCCGCTTTGTTGGCATGCCCGTACTCGTAGGCTGCCTCGAGGGCGCGCGGGTAGAGCTGATCGTCATGGTCCATGAACGCGATGTATTCGCCGCGTGCCATCTCAATTCCGACGTTGCGCGGGCGCGACGGCCAACCCGAGTTCTCGATGCGCTCCAGTCGGACGTGCGGACGCTCTGCGGCGATCTTCTGCAGCCGATCCCAGGTGTCATCGGGAGAACCATCGTCAACGAAGATGACCTCGAAGTCGTCCGTCGAGAGCGTCTGGTGATCCAAGGAGGCGATCAGCTTGGCCAACCCGTCGCTGGGCGGCGCGTACGTCGGTATCACGACGGAGACTTTCACCATGCGGGTCAGTCTATGGGGACAAGTTCGACGGTAGCCGTCAGTTCCCGCGCCGGAGCGCATGCGCGACGTGCGCCACCGTCGCTTCAGCGCGCCGAGTCATTCGGCGTGCCGCGGGGCGGAGAGAACGAGGCACGAACTTGCCAATTCGCTTCTTCCATGCCGTCCGGCGCTTGACCGGAGCTACGACGATCTGTTCGCCACCACGTGTGAGATTCCAGAAGCGCTCGTTCTTCTCGCCCCGACCGGGCACGTCATCGCCCGGCTGCCGTGCGGTCACCATCGGGCGTTCCCAGGCGATGTCGCGTCTGACGACACGGGCGGGTGCACCCACGGCGACACAGTTGTTCGGCACATTCGACGTCACGATACTGCGGAACCCCACCACCGACCCAGAGCCGACCTGGACCCCGCCCATGATCACGGCATGCTTCGCGATCCATACATGGTCACCGATCGAAATGGACCTCGATGAGTTGACGCGCTTGCCCGTACGTACGCTGTAGATGGGATGCGAGTCATCCGTCCGTATCTCGATCCCGGACGCCAGCATGCAGTCGTCGCCGATATGCACTTCGGTGCCTTCGACGGCGGACACCATTGTGCGCCCTTGACTACCGACGTTCTCTCCAATGTGGATGCGGGATGCCTGCCCCAGGCGCAGACCAAACCGAAGACCCGTGCGCGGTTTCGAGGTCGGCATGATCTCAGCGGTGCTTCCGTTGCCCCCGAACTCCACCTCCAATTCCACGATCTTGGCATTCGGAGCCACGACGAGTCGGTTGTTCTTACCGAAGAACTTGATGTCGATGCGTTGGTCGAGTGGATCTCCGTCGTAGATGATCTCGTTTCCGAGGTCATCCTTATACGGTTCCAGGACGCGGAGGGCGATCATACAACCTCTCAGATGGTTTCCGTCCAGACAACGACGTGCGGACATGTCCGATCCATTTTAATCTCAGGCCGGATTCAGAACTTCTCGCGGCTGGGCGCCACTGCCGTTGTGGATGCTCTGCACGCGTCACTCTGCAAGGATGGAGCCTTGTGAAGGGCATCATCCTCGCCGGCGGCTCCGGCACACGCCTGCACCCGATCACCCTCGGTGTGTCGAAGCAGCTCGTCCCGGTGTTCGACAAGCCGATGGTCTACTACCCGCTGTCGACGCTCATGCTCGCCGGCATCCGCGACATCCTCATCATCACGACACCCCATGATGCAGCGGCGTTCGAGCGGCTGCTCGGTGACGGCTCGCAGTTCGGCGTCTCACTGACGTATGCGCAGCAGCCCTCACCCGACGGGCTTGCGCAGGCGTTCACGATCGGTGCCGACTTCATCGGCGACGACAAGGTCGCGCTCGTGCTCGGCGACAACCTGCTCTACGGACCGGGCCTCGGCCGCCAGCTCACCCGCTTCGGCGATATCGACGGCG
>Ga0180219_1000779_pt1 | contig 23242 bp, 16 predicted proteins | sample eDN3rd30CBELigMG_FD_151338 | JGI IMG/M metagenome (GOLD analysis project Ga0180219, IMG submission 151338) | Enriched Miracle-Growth compost microbial communities from Emeryville, California, USA - eDNA 3rd pass 30_C BE-Lig MG (version 2)... ... | reverse complement strand
GGCCTCGCGCACTCCGCGCTCGGCCACGTAGCCGACGCTGATGAGCTCTGCCACGAGGTCGGAGATCGTCACTCGGGTCAGACCGGTCTCGCGGGCGAGGTCGGCGCGACTCATGGCCCCCTGGCGGAACAGCGTCTGCAGTACCAGGGAGCGGTTGTGCGCACGTGCGTGCTCGGGCAGGACCTTGGATGCCGGGCGCAGCGACCGTCCGGCACCCACGCGACCCGACTGAGGGGTGACAGTGGGCGCGGTGGCGGCGGTGGCGCTACGCTGCAGGTCCGTTCCAGACATGTTTGTTAGTAGACCTTACGAATTGCGTCTCGGCAAGAGCGGAACGGGATTTAGAAGGATCCTTTACAAAACTGTTACATTCGCGGCGCGTACCCTGGAACCCTCATGCGATCCCTGACCGTTCTGCTCCCGACCGCCCTCCTCGCCGTGGGCCTCACCGCGTGCTCCGCGACCCCGAGCCCTGACCCGTCCGCCACCTCGGCCGAGTCCGTCGCCACCGCGTGCGCCGCCGTCGAGGGCGCCGTGCAGGATGCCGTCGCCGACTTCCAGCAGATCGACCCGGCCGACCCCCAAGCCGCGGCCGCCGCACTCGGTGCGCTCGCCACGGACGTCGGCACCGCCGCCGCGGACGTCGCCAACGACGAGATCGCCGTGATCCTCCCCCGCCTGCAGAGCGGACTGGAGGATGCCGCCACGCTGATGCGCGAGATCGCCGACGGCGATCTCGGCAAGGTTGCAGAGCTGCAGGGCCCGGCCCGTGAGGTGCAGGACGCCTTCGAGGAGTTCGCCACGCTGTGCGGGGATCAGCCGACCGACTGACCCGCGGCCAGGTGAGCGAATCGGCCATCGTCCTTTACCATGAAGAGGCGCGAATGCGCCGATCCGGGGGGTTTGGCCGTGACCGATCTGACCACGCACGATGAGGCTGATGCCACGTCGGCTTCCGCCGCGCCCGCTTCCGAGGCCGCGACCGTCGCCATCGCCGCCCCCGGCGCCGCAGCAACCGAGCCGCTCGTGCAGTGGGCACCCGCCGAGCCGACGCCGCGGAAGAGCCGCCGCGCACTGTGGATCGGCATCCCTGCCGCTGCGGCCGTGATCGGCCTTGCCGCGGCATCCCTCGTTCTCATCGCCCCCGGCACCGCCGTGGCGGGCGTTCCGGTCGGCCTGCTCACCCCGGGCGCCGCGACCGACGCCATCAACGCACGCCTGGCCGGCACCGAGGTCACGATCGGGGAAGGCGGACCGACGCTGACCGGCGCCGAGTTGGGCGCCTCCGTGGATGCCGCGGCGCTCGCGGGCGCCGCCTTCGAGGAGCGCCCGGCCTGGAATCTGAGTCAGTGGTTCGGCGAGGCCGATGCTGCCGAGGTCACGCTCGATCCCGCCACAGCCACCGCGGCACTGCAGGCCGCCGCGCCCGAGCTGTTCACCGCCCCGGTCGACGCTCAGGTCGCTTTCGACGGCAAGACCTACGCGGTCACGCCCGACACCGCCGGGGTGGGCGTTGACCTCAGTGTGCTGGAGGATGCCGTCGGCCAGGCCTTCGCCGCCGGGCAGACCGCCGTCACCATCACTCCGTCATCCAGTCCGGTTGAGGCCGCCACCACCACGGCGAAGGCCGAAGGCGCCGCCGCGACGCTCAACGCGATGCTCGACGACATCGGTTTCTACGTGGGCGACGAGCGCACGGTACCGGTGGCCGCCGACGTCGCCGCGGACTGGCTGACCGTCACCACGGACGAGGCCGGCGACTTCCAGATCGCCGCAGACGCCGCGAAGATCCAGACCGCTGTCGACACCCTCAAGGAGAAGGTCGACCAGGATGCCGTCGATGGCGACGTCATCACGAACGCCTCCGGCACCGTCCTCGAGACCCGCACCGCCGGCCAGGACGGCCGCGTGCTCGGCGACACCAGCGGCATCGCGAACGACTTCGCCGCGCAGCTGGCCACCGGCGACGGCGTCTACGAGCTGCCCGTGCAGGTCACCCCGCACAAGACCGCCGAGGTCGCCTATCTGCTGGAGGTCGACCTCAGCGAGCAGCGTCTCTACGCCAAGGAGAACGGCAAGACGGTGATGACCTGGCTCATCTCCAGCGGCAAGGACGAGACACCGACGCACACCGGTCGCTACACCATCGGCTGGCGCACCCCGTCGCAGACGATGACCAGCGAGAAGTACGGCTACAGCGTGCCGAACGTCGCCTGGGTCATGTACTTCAACGGCGATCAGGGCTTCCATGGCGCGTACTGGCACAACAACTTCGGCCACCAGATGAGCCACGGCTGCGTCAACATGCCCGACTGGCGCGCCAAGGTCATCTACGACTGGGCGCCGACCGGCACCGACGTCTGGATCCACGCGTAACCCGCCCCGTCGCGCACGTCCGGAAGCCGGGGCGAGAGCGCTCCCATCACCACTAGGCTGGTCGGGTGCCTCGCTTCGATCTGTCTCCTGCTGAACTGGCCGCATACCTCCCCGAGGTGCGTGAGCCCGCCGATTTCGATGACTTCTGGTCTGCCACGCTGAGCGAGTCTCGTGCGGCCGGCGGTGACGTGACGGTGGTTCCCGCGGCATCCCCGTTCTCGACCGTCGACGTCTTCGACGTGACCTTCCCGGGATTCGCCGGCGACCCGATCAAGGCGTGGCTGATCCGCCCGCGCGGCATCGAGGAGCCGCTGCCCGCGGTCGTCGAGTACATCGGCTACGGCGGCGGTCGTGGGGCCATCGGCGAGAAGCTGGGCTGGGCGAGCGCCGGATACGCGCACCTCGTGATGGACACCCGCGGCCAGGGGTCGGCGTGGGGCACCGGCGGGTCCACGCCGGATCCGCACGGCACCGGGGCCTCCACCCCCGGTTTCATGACCCGCGGCATCGAGAACCCCGCCGACTACTACTACCGTCGTGTCTTCACCGACGCCGTCCGTGCGATCGACGCTGTGCGCACGCTGCCTGGCATCGACCCGACGCGCGTGTCGGTGGCCGGAGCCAGCCAGGGCGGCGGCATCGCGATCGCGGCCGCGGGCCTGGCCGAGGGACTGGTCGCAGCACTGCCCGAGGTGCCGTTCCTGTGCCACTTCGAGCGCGCCGTCGGCTTCACCGACCGCGACCCGTACCAGGAGATCGCCCGCTACCTGTCGGTGCATCGCGGTGCCGAGGAGCGCGTCTTCGAGACGCTGTCGTACTTCGACGGCGTCAATCTCGCCGCCCGTGCCGATGCGGCGACGCTGTTCTCCGTGGCGCTGATGGACTTCACCTGCCCGCCGTCGACCGTGTACGCGGCCTACAACCGCTACGCCGGCGCGGACAAGGACATCGTCGTGTACCCGTTCAACGACCACGAGGGCGGGCAGACCCTGCAGTTCCTGCGCCAGGCGGACTTCCTCGCCGCGCGCGTCTGAGGCGTCGGGCCCGCATCACCGGTCGTTGAGCGAAGGCGGCGCAGCCGCCGCAGACGAAACGGCTACGCCGTGCGCGGGGCGTTTCGTCTTCGCGCTGCGCGCTCCGCTCAACGACCGGGTGGTCAGCGGGAGGCGTCGACGACGTGGGCGCGGAGAGGATGCCGGTCGGGCAGGCCGGCCAGCGTCGCCGCGCCGTCGAGACCGGTGCCGTGCGGCGCGACGAACCGCACCGCCGGACGGGCCTCCGCGACGAGCTCCTCGAACCGGCCGCGGATGAGCGTCGAACGGAACACCCCGCCGATCGCGCCCACGACGAACGGCTCGTTCGGGACATCGTCCTCCGCGACCCGCGTCAGCGCGGTCAGTACCGACAGTGACAGCTCGCGCGCCGCGCGCAGGCTGATCTGCGACGCCGCGGTGTCGCCACCGGCGAGCGCCGTGACCGCTTCGGCGAACGACGCGACCAGCCGCACCCGGTCGGGGTCGGACTGCAGGTCGATGTAGGCGGACTCGATATCCGGCCAGCGCTCCCGCACGACGTCGGTGAGCGCGGTCGCCGAGGCCCGTCCGTCGTGGGCGCGCATCGCCGCGTCGAGCGCTTCGCGACCGATCCAGTACGCGCTGCCGGCATCCCCCATGATGTTGCCCCAGCCGTCGACCCGCGCCACCCGGGAGCGTCCGACGGCGAGGGTGACCACGCCGGTGCCGGCCGCGGCGACGGCACCGTGCACGTCACCGAGCGACCCGAGGAACGAGGTGATCGAGTCGTGCGCCAGCAGCACCCGGCTCACACCGAGGTCTGCGGTCAGCTGCAGCAGCGTCGTCGCGTCGGCCTGCGCGTCGACGACCCCCGACGCCCCGACCGAGATCACGCCGAACTCCGCCCCGGTGTCGGCGCGCAGCGCGCGGGCGGCGGATGCCAGTTGCGGCATGAGCGGCTCGTGCGTGCGCACCCCCGAATACACGGCCTCACGCAGCACGTCGCCGTCGCGGGTGATGCGCAGCTTGGTGCCGGTCTGCCCGGCATCCACGGCCAGGACGTGCACGGCACTCATGCGCGCGCGCCCGGCTCGTCGCCGCGCCAGGCGCGGTACTGATCGGCCATGACCTTCGCGGCCGGTTTGCCGTACGGGCAGTAGTCGTCGTTGCCCGCAGCGTCGGCGGCGTCGTAGAGCTCGGCCGGCCAGTCCCACAGCATCAGCCCGCGCACCCACGGTCGCGCCCGGCAGGCCCCGAGCATCTCGACGTAGTAGCGCTCCTGCTCCGCACCGGACGGTGCGCCGTGGTGGCTCCAGTCGTTGGGGGCGGCGGACGAGCCCTCCCGGGAGGGGCAACCGGCTTCCATGAAGAAAAACGGCTTTCCGGATGCCGCAACCACAGGCTCGATGCGATCGAGCTGCTCCTCCCAGCCGCCTGCCGGGTAGTAGCCGCTGGAGGAGATGACGTCGACGGCATCCCACCAGGTGACGCGGTCCTCCTGGTACTTGTCGCAGTTGTAGGTGATCGGGCCGGAGTAGACCTCGCGCACCGCGGCGATCAACCGGCGCCAGTGCTGCTCCTGACCGTCGGCGCGCACCATCTCGCAGCCGATGCAGAGCATCTCGCACCGCTCCGCCTCGGCGATGCGTGCGGCGTGCAGGATGAACCGCGTGTACGCGGCGAACCACTGCGTCCAGCTGGGCTCGCCGGGCACGTCCCAGTCGAAGAACCCGATGTGCGCACGCCACGTGCCGTCGGCGACGTTGACCACCGGCTTGAGGCAGACCTTGAGGCCCCGCTCGTGCGCCGCGCGGATCGCGGTGACGATCTCCTCGTCGGTGACGGTCGGCGCGTCCTCGAACCCGATTTCGGTGGAGAACGCGGTCGCCTGCAGCGCGGAGTAGGCCAGCGCGGTCCAGGTCACCTCGTGCTCGGCCATGCGGTCCATCGAGGCGGCCGCGGCCGGTGTCGCCCACGTGCCGCGCACCCCGGTCCAGCCCCAGGTCATGCCGCAGACCGGCTCGCTCAGCAGCTCGGCGGGGGTCATGCGCGGACCACCAGATCGTTGCCCGAGCGCGCGACCAGCGGGGCCAGCACGGCGGCGGTGTCCAGCGAGGCGACACCCGCGATACGGAAGGTCGCGGACTCCCCCGGCAGCAGCGTCACCAGGCCGCGGTCGACGGTGGCGGCGGGGTCGATCCGGTCGACCAGCAGCGTCAGATCGCGCACGAGCGTGGCGGCCGTGACGGTGACGTCGTACCCCGCGGCGCCGGCCGAGACGACCTCGGCCGTCACCCGCGCCGGCTCCAGCGCGCTGTCGCGCGGCTCGGCGAACCACCACACGCCGCGCGGCTCGACGCCCGCCGTCGGCGTCTCGGCGCCGGCTTCCTGCGACTCGTCCGCACGGAACTCGGCGATCAGCACCTCCCGACCCGGATCGCCGGCGGCGGCGAGCGCCGGCGGCACCGCGACCGTCGCGGTCCCCCAGACGGGCACCGTCGCGGGCACCTCGTCATCGGCGAGCGTCGTGCCGTCGAAATCGACCCGACGCAGCAGCACCCGACCGATCCACGGGGCGTCGGTGTCGTTGGAGACCACGGCATCCAGATCGCCATCGCCGACCTCCGAACCGCGTGGCAGGACCGCCACGCTGCGCGGCGCGAAGGCCGCGGCGATCGCGAACAGCAGCGGCTTCTCCCGCCCGTCGCCGTCGATCGCGGCCCACGAGGTCACCGGCCAGCAGTCGTTGAGCTGCCACACGATCGCGCCGGCGGTGTGCGGCGCGTGCCCGCGGAACCACTCGAGGGCGCAGCTCACCGCGTTCGCCTGGTTCAGCTGCATCGCCCAGTGCCACGTATCGATGTCCTCGGGCAGGCGGTAGTGCGGCACGAGACCGGAGGTGAGCTTGACGTTGCCCTCGGCGGCCTTCTGGTGCACGATCATCCCCGGCGACTCCGGGGTGAGCGGGTCGTCCGAGATCGACCGGGTCAGCGTGCTCCACGTCGGCGGGCCCTGCCAGCCGAACTCGGCGACGAACCGCGGGGTGTGCTCTCGGTAGGTGGGCCAGTCGCGCCGGTTCCACTGCTCCCACAGGTGCATCGAGCCGTGCTGCTCGTCGTTGGGGTGCGGCCCGGTCTGCCGGGTGCCGTCCCACCGCGTCTGCGGGCTGAACGGACTGCCCGGCGCGTACGGGACGTGCGGGGCGAGCTCGGCGACGATCGCCGGCAGCAGCGCGTAGTAGTACTCGGCACCCCAGGTCTTGCCGTCCAGGCGCAGCTGCCAGCCCCAGTCCTCGTAGCCCCACAGGTTCTCGTTGTTGCCGGTGAGCAGCGCGAGCGAGGCGTGGTGGCCGAGGCGCGTCACGTTCTCGCGCGCCTCCGCTTCGACCTCGGAGCGCAGCGGCTCCTCCTCGGCGTACGCCGCGCACGCGAACAGGAAGTCCTGCCAGGTCAGCAGGCCGAGCTCGTCGGCGAGGTCGTAGAAGTCGTCCGACTCGTAGATGCCGCCGCCCCACACCCGGATGAGGTTGAGGTTCGCGTCCCTGGCCTGGGTGAGCCGCGTGCGGTACCGGTCGCGGTCGACGCGGGAGGGGAAGGCGTCGTCGGGGATCCAGTTCACGCCCTTCACGAACACCGGCCGGTCGTTGACGACGAGCTGGAACGGCGTGCCGGAGGCGTCCGGCTCGGTGTTCCAGCGCAGGCCACGGAAACCGACCCGGCGGACCGCGCGATCCAGCGGCGCCGCGCCGTCGACCGCGTCCGAGCCGTCGACACAGCCCAGCTCGACCTCCACGTCGTACAGCGGCTGGGACCCGTGCCCGGCCGGCCACCACCGTTCCACGGCGTCGATGCGGAGGGTGAGGTGCGCGGCATCCTCGCCTGCCCCGATCTGCACGCTCTGCCGCACACCGGCGACCGTCGCGGTCAGCGTGAGCGGCACGTCGTCGGCGCGGGCGATGTCCGCCGTGACCTCGACGACCCCGCCGTCGCCGTCCGGACGGGCGTGCACGCGCAGCTCAGCCAGCCGCGCGTGCGACCACGACTCCAGACGCACCGGCCGCCACAGGCCACTCGCGTAAGTGGCGATGCCCCAGTCCCAGCCGAAGCTGCACGCCGACTTGCGGATCGCCTCGTACGGCAGCGGATACGGCCGCTCGCGCACGCCGAGCGCGACGCTCTGCGCGTTGGCGTACTTGATCGGCGAGCGGAACGCCACCGTCAGCCGGTTCTCCCCCGCCGCGAGCGCCGACGTGACGTCGAACCGGTAGGAGCGGTGCTGGTTGGCGACGTCGGCGAGCACGGCGCCGTTGAGGGAGACCGTCGCGACGGTGTCGATGCCGTCGAAGACGAGCTCGTGCCGGGCGGATGCCGCGAGGTCCTCCGCCGCGACGTCGAACGCCGTCTCATACGTCCAGTCGACCAGTCCGATCCAGGCCAGCTTCGCCTCGTTGTCGTCGAGGTACGGGTCGGGGATCAGCCCGGCACGGAGCAGGTCGAGGTGGACGACGCCCGGGACCTGCGCGGGCACCGTCGCCGACGCGATCGGCTCGGGTGACGGCCCGGCGGCGGCCCGGACGGTCCAGCCATCGTGCAGCGCGCGGCGGATCACTTGACCGCTCCCGCCATGAGGCCGCGGTAGATCCAACGCTGCAGCAGCAGGAACGCCACCAGCGTCGGCACGATCACCAGGATCGTCCCGGCGGCGATGACCTCCCACTGCGCGCCGAACGGCCCCTTGAACCGGAACAGAGACGTCGAGATCAGCCCCTCCGAGGGCAGATAGAGGAACGGCGCGTAGAACTCGTTGTAGATGGCGATTCCCTTGATGATGACGACCGTCGCGATCGCGGGCTTGAGCAGGGGCAGGATCACCCGCCAGTAGATGGTCCACCGGTTGGCGCCGTCGATCATGGCGGCCTCGTCGAGCGAGATCGGGATCGACTGCATGAACTGGATGAACAGGTAGATCGCGATGATGTCGGTGCCCATGAACAGCAGCACGAGCGCGGTCTTGGTGTCGTAGAGGCCGATCGCGTTGACCAGCTGGAACGTTGCGACCTGGCTGGTGACGCTCGGGATGAGCGTCGCAATGAGGAACAGGCCCATGACGAGTTTCTTCCCGCGGAACGGGAACCGGTCGATCGCATAGGCCGCCATCGTCCCGAGGATGATCGTTCCGATCAGCGACAGCACGAGCACGATCGTCGTGTTGATGAAGCCCTCGAGCATCTTGCCACTGGTGAAGGCGGTCGCGAAGTTGTCGAAGTTCAACCAGTTCGACGGCGGCGTGAGCGGCCCGGTGGTGCCGTACTCCTGCTTCGTCTTGAAGCTCGCGAACAGGACCACAGACAGCGGCAGCAGGGTGAACAGCGCCCCGAGGATGAGGCTCAGGTACTTGGCGCTGGTGGCGCTCATCGAGCGCACCCGGTTGAGCGGTGTGAGGCCCGAGCGGTGGCGCGGACCGGGCGTGCGGACGGTTTCGGTGGTCATACGAGATCGACCTTCTCGTCGGGGAACACGATGCGCTGGAGCCAGGTGACGATCAGCACGATGGCCAGAAGCACGACGGCCATGGCCGAGGCGAGACCCACCTGCCGGAAGCTGAACGCGGTCTGGATCGTCTGGATGACGAACGTCGCCGATCCGTTGGCACCCCCGGTCATGATGAACGGGATTTCGAAGACGCTGAGCGCGCCGGAGATGGCGAGGATGAAGGACAGCCCGATGATGCGTCGGATGCCGGGGAAGATGAGCGCCCAGAACTGCTGCCACTTCGAGGCGCCGTCGAGCTCGGCCGCCTCGTACAGCTCGCGCGGGATCGACTGGATCGCGCCGAGGAACAGCACGAAGTTCAGGCCGGTGTAGCGCCAGACCGAGGTGCCGGCGAGCGACCAGTTCACGATGTCGGGGTTGCCCAGCCACTGCGGCGGATCGGTCACCCCGAACCAGGCCAGCATCGTGTCGAGCGTGCCGCCGGGCTGGAAGAGGTAGAGGAAGACGAACCCGATGGCGACGCCGTTGATCAGATATGGGAAGAAGAGGATGCCGCGAAAGAGGTTCTGGAACCGGGTCGAGAAGCTCAGGATGGTCGCGAAGTACAGCGCGATCGCCATCTGCACGAACGAGCCGATGAAGTAGTACAGGCTCACGAAGAACACGCTGAACACGCGCGGGTCGGTGAACACCCGGACGTAGTTGTCCAGCCCGACGAAGTTCTTGGTGAGGTCGATGCCGTCCCAGTCGGTGACGGAGTAGTAGAAGAGGTTCAGCGCCGGCCAGTACGTGAACAGGAGCAGCAGCGCGAGGGCCCCGGCGACGAACAGCCACGGGGTCAGTCTGCGCAGGATGGTGTGCCCGGCCGGGCGCCGGGGGCCGCGCCGACCGGCCCCGCGGATGAGACCGCGGAGTCGGCCGGCGCGCACGGGCGCCGAGACGACGGCTGTGGAGTCCGCTGACGCGGATCCGGATGCCGTGATGGTCATGATCGGTGTCGTCCTCTCTGCCCGTGTGGGGGTGTGTCGGGTCAGCCGGCGAGCTTGGCGACCGAGGCGCCCCAGCGCTCGTTCAGCTCGGCGAAGTAGCTCGCCTTGTCGCCGTCGGCGGCACCGCGGGCGATGTCGACGAGCTTCTGCCGGTAGATCGGGCCGTAGAGGTCGATCTGCGAGTCGTCGGCGATCTCGTTGATCAGCCCCTCCTTGCCGGCGGGAGCGGGGTTGATCTCCATGAGCTCCACACCGGCATCCGCAAAGCCCTGCAGGTTCGGCGGCAAGTCGGCGGACAGGAGCGTCGAGATCATGCCCTGGTCCTCGGTGTACCCGGACTCCTCGACGAGGAACGTGATGAACGCCCACGATGCGGCCTTGGCCTTGGAGTGCTTGCTCACGGCAAGGTTGTAGTCACCGCCGATGACGGCGTACTGCGTGCCGTCGACGTTGGCCGGGAACGCCATGTAGCCGATGTCGTCGGCCGATGCACCGTTGTCCTCGGCGGCCGTCTGCATCTGCGAGATGGCCCACGACCCGAGGGTCATCGTGGCGATCTTGCCGGTGCCGAGGTCGATCTTCGACTGCTCCCAGTTGGTGGTGAGCGGGTCGGGCTCGGTGAGCCCGGCGGCCACCGACTCGTACAGCAGCGAATCGATCGCGTACATGTCGGTGCCCTCCGTCCACGGGGCCGGGTCCTCGGCCATCGTGATGGGCGCGTCGGGGTCGGCGTTGACGACGCCGAGGTTGCCGAAGCTCTGCGTCAGCGGCCAGCCGTCCTTGTAGTTCGTGTACAGCGGGATCGCGTCGGTGTTGTCCTTGATCTTCTGCAGTGCGGCGATCCACTCGTCCTCGGTCGTGGGCAGCGCGGTCACGCCGGCCTCGTCCCAGATGCGCTTGTTGTACACGACACCGTTGGCGTTGCCGCCCCACGCGATGCCGTACTGGGTGCCGTCGAAGCTCGCCGCCGGCAGGAACCGGTAGGTGTCTTCGAAGTCGGCCGTCTTGCCGAGCGGCTCGAGGAACTGGTCGAACTGCTCCGGCTTGATCGCGGGGATGCCGATCACGTCGCCGAAGTTGGTGGTGCTCATGCGCGTGAGCATCTCGCCGGCGTAGTCGGTGATGCCCTCGACCGTCACCTTCACATCGGGGTACTCGGCGTTGAACGCCTCGATCCACTTGTCGTACGTGCCGTCCTCGACGAGGTCAGTGCGCCAGGTGACGACCTTGATGTCACCGCTCACCTCGCCGTCGAGAGTGTTGTCGGCGCTGCCGCCGCCACCGCCTGCAGCGCAGGACGTGAGCGCGAGGCCGGTGATCGCCGCGAGGGCGATCGTGGCCGTGATCTTCCGTGCCATGTTGTCTCTCCTTGTCAGGTTCACCCTTGAAACTGCCGCGGCCGCCGCCGCTGTGCGGGTTCTCGCGTGGCCCACAGTAGGGGCACGTGGGAGCGTTTTCAAGACCTCGATGTCATCGCTGTCTCTGTCTGTCCGTTCACGCCGGAACGCTGCCAATATCGGCCTTACCTGCGGTATTTTCACGGCATCCACAACGGATAGTGCGTGAAATGTCCTCCAAATGTCCATCGTCGTCATTTGGTCGTCACCCTGCTACTGTGGCCGTCGGAGGCAACCATGACGGTGCAGCAGCGGGCGACCATCGACGACGTGGCGCGGCTGGCGGGCGTGAGCGCGAAGACGGTGTCGCGGGTGTTCACGCAGCGCGAGCTGGTGGCGGCGGACACCGTCGAACGCGTGCTGTCGGCCGCCAAGCGGCTGCGCTTCCGCCCGAACACCCTCGCCCGTGGACTGCGGCGCGGCGGTTCGCACGCCGTCGGGTATGTGATGGGCGAGCTGGGCAACCCGTTCTACTACAAGGTCGCCGCCGGCATCGAGCAGGAGCTCGCGGCGAGCGGATATGCCCTGCTGGTCGCGACGACCGACGACTCGGCGGAGGGCGAGGAACGGGTCTCGGACGCCCTGCTCGCGCAGCGCATCGCCGCCCTGCTGCTGATCCCCGTCGCCGAGGACCAGTCCTACCTGGAGGGCGAGCGTCACCTGGGCACGCCGATCATCGCGATCGACCGTCCCGCCCGCAATCTCGTCGCCGATTCGATCGTGCTGGAGAACCGGGCCGGCGTGCTCGACGCGACCCGGCGGCTCATCGCCCGGGGCCACCGCCGCATCGGCTACGCGTGCAACCCGGCCTCGATCTACTCGCAGGCCGAGCGCGTCGCCGGGTACCGCACCGCGATGGCGGAGGCGGGCATCGCCGACACCACGCCGTGGGAGCGCCTCGAGGACGACCGGCATCTGCCGGCGGAGCGAGTCGTGCGCGAGCTGCTCACCGGGGCGGACGCGCCGACCGCGATCATCTGCGGCAACAACCGCATGACCATCGGCGCCCTCCGCGCCCTGCGCGCGCTGGGCGACGAGACGACCGCGATCATCGGCTTCGACGACTTCGACACCGCGGACGTCATCGGCGTCACCGTGATCACGTACAACCCGGTCGAACTGGGCCGCGCGACCGCACGCCTGGCGCTGGAACGGATGGGCGACCCGACCGGATTCACGCGCCAGCTCACCCTGCCCACCTGGATCATCGAGCGCGGCACCGGCGAGCGGCCGCCGAAGGGAACGGAATGACCGACGACATCGTCCACCTGGACGCGCACGGCGTCTCCCTGCTGATCGACGCCCGCGGCCCCGGCCTGCCCACGGTGCTGCACTGGGGCGCGTCGCTGGGCTTCTCCGCGGCCGCCCTGCCGGCCGGCGAGCGCGTCGCGATGGCCGATGCCCTCGCCCGGCAGACGCTGCCCGGCACGCTGGACGCGGCCGAACGGCTCTCGCTCGTCCCCGTCGAGGGCGAAGGATGGAGCGGCCGGCCGGCCCTGCAACTGTCCCGCGACGGAATCGAACTGCGCACCCGGTGGGCGCGCACGCACAGCGAGAGCAGCGCAACGGGATATGAGGTCACCGCCGTCGACGCCGCCGCGGGGCTGACCCTGCACGCGCGGGTCGAGATCGGCGCGGGCGGCGTGGTGTGGGTGAGCCATCGGCTACGCAACGACGGGGCGGATGCCGGTGACGCCGGCGCGTCGGTCATCGTCGATCAGCTCGAGGCGACGCTGCCGGTGCCCGACTCCACGACGCATGCGACGACCATGACCGGCCGGTGGCCGCGGGAGAAGTGGCCGGTGACCACCGGAATCCCGGCAGGGTCGACCACCCGCACCTCGCGCCGCGGGCGGCCCGGGCACGACGCGCCGACCGTCATGATCCTCTCCGAGGGCGAGCCGTCCTGGCAGGACGGCCGGATCTGGGCGGTGCACACCGCCTGGTCGGCCGACACCGTGTACCGCACCGATCGCGTCACCGATCAGGTGACCCTGCTCGGCGCCGGCGAGCTACTGCGTCCCGGCGAGATCCGCCTGGCCGCCGGCGAGGAGTACGCCACTCCCCCGACCGCGTTCGTGTTCACCGACCAGGGGCTCGACGGGCTCGCCGGCGCCTTCCACACCTGGCTGCGCGCGCGCGACCGCCATCCCGTCACGCCCCGCCCCTTCACGCTCAACACGTGGGAGGCCGTCTACTTCGACCACGACCCGGCGCGGCTGCTGCGCCTGGCAGAGCGCGCCGCCGAGGTCGGCGTGGAGCGGTTCGTCCTCGACGACGGCTGGTTCCTCGGCCGCCGCGACGACACGACGAGCCTCGGCGACTGGATCGTGGACACCGCCGTCTGGCCGGACGGTCTGCGTCCGCTGGCCGATCGCGTGCACGGGCTGGGCATGCAGTTCGGGCTGTGGTTCGAACCGGAGATGATCAGCCTCGACTCGGACCTGGCCCGGCGGCATCCGGATTGGCTGCTGCACGATCCGCGCCACCTCGATCACGACCCCGCCCTGTCCTGGCGCACGCAGTACGTGCTCGACCTGGCGAACCCGGAGGCGTGGACGCACATCCTCCACCGCATCTCGACGCTCGTCGCCGAGATCGACATCGACTACATCAAGTGGGACCACAACCGCGACCTCGTCGAGGCCGTGCACGAGGGCCGTCCCGGCGTGCACTCGCAGACCTCGGCCGTGTACCGGCTGATCGCGGAGCTGAAGCGCCGGCACCCGGGCCTGGAGATCGAATCGTGCTCGTCCGGTGGGGCGCGCACCGATCTCGGCATCATGGCGGTGTGCGACCGGGTGTGGGCGAGCGACTCGAACGACCCGGTCGAGCGGCAGGACATCCAGCGCTGGACCGGCCTGCTGCTGCCACCGGAGCTCGTCGGCGCGCACGTCGGACCGACACGGTCGCACAGCTCGGGGCGGGTGACCGATCTCAGCTACCGCTTCGCGACGAGCCTGATGGGCTCCGCGGGGCTGGAGTGGGACATCCTGTCCTGCGACGACGAGGAGACCGCGGCAGTCACGCAGTTCGCGGCGCTGTACAAGGAGTTGCGCCCGCTGATCCACACGGCGCGCACGGTGCATCCACCGCTGCGCGACCCGGCCTGGCGGGCGACCGGCTTCGTCTCGGTCGACGCGTCGGATGCCGTCGTGGTCGTGGCCACGGTCGCCGGCGTGGCGGATGCCAGGGCTGAACGGCTGCGCCTGCGGGAGCTGGATGCCGGGCGCCGCTACCGCGTGCGGCTGCGGCGCGAGATCGGGAAGACCGAGGCCGGTTGGATCCTGCCACCCTGGTTCACCGCCGACGAGACCGTGCTGCCCGGCGGCTTCCTGCGCGAGGTCGGCCTGCAGCTGCCGACGCTGTGGCCGCTGCAGGCGTTCGTGCTGCAGGTCACCGCGGTCGACTGAGGTGCGCCCGCGCTCCGGCGCCGAGACCACCTGTTGTGACCGAAACCGCCCCCTGTGCACAGTGCACAAGGGGCGGTTTCGACAATAACGGGCCGTCTCGGCAATGCGGTTCGCCGCGACTCCGCGTCAGATCGCGTCGATGATCGCGTTCAGCGTCGCGGACGGGCGCATGACGGAATCGACCTTGGCCGTGTCGGGGTGGTAATAGCCGCCGATCTCGACGGCCTGACCCTGCACCGCCAGCAGCTCGTCGACGATCTGCTGCTCCTTGGCACCGAGCTCGGCGGCGATCGGCGCGAACGCTGCGGCCAGCTCGGCGTCGGCGGTCTGACCGGCCAGCTCCTGAGCCCAATACAGCGCAAGGTAGAAGTGACTGCCGCGGTTGTCGATCGTGCCGAGCGCGCGTCCCGGGGACTTGTCGTTCTCCAGGAAGGTGCCGGTCGCGGCATCCAGGGTATCGGCGAGGACCTTCGCGCGCGGGTTGTCCGCGAACTCGGCCACGTGCTCGAGTGAGGCGGCCAGCGCGAAGAACTCGCCGAGCGAGTCCCAGCGCAGGTAGTCCTCGCTCAGCAGCTGCTGGACGTGCTTGGGTGCCGAGCCGCCGGCGCCCGTCTCGAACAGTCCGCCGCCGGCGAGCAGCGGGACGATGGAGAGCATCTTCGCCGACGTGCCGACCTCGAGGATCGGGAACAGGTCGGTGAGGTAGTCGCGCAGCACGTTGCCCGTCACCGAGATGGTGTCCAGGCCCTGACGCATGCGCGCGAGCGAGTAGCGCGTCGCCTCGGCCGGGGGCAGGATCGAGATCTGGATGCCGGTGGTGTCGAGCGTCGCGAGTCCCTGGTGCACCTTGGCGATCAGCTGCGCGTCGTGCGCACGGTTGACGTCGAGCCAGAACACGGCCGGCGAACCGGTCGCGCGGGCCCGGCTGACGGCGAGGCGCACCCAGTCCATGACCGCGACGTGCTTGGTCTGCGTGGCACGCCAGATGTCGCCGGCGCCGACCTCGTGCTCGATGAGCACGGTGCCCTCGCTGTCGCGTACCTGCACCACGCCGTCGGCGGGGATCTCGAACGTCTTGTCGTGGCTGCCGTACTCCTCGGCCGCCTGCGCCATCAGGCCGACGTTCGGGACGGTGCCGATGACGGTCGGATCGAGCGGACCGTTCGCGATGACGTCGTCGATGACCGCCTGGTAGACACCGGCGTAGGACGAGTCCGGGATGACGGCGATCGTGTCGTCCTCACCGCCGTCGACACCCCACAGCTTGCCGCCGTTGCGCACGAGCGCGGGCATGGACGCGTCGACGATGACGTCGCTGGGCACGTGCAGGTTGGTGATGCCCTTGTCGCTGTTGACGTACGAGAGACGCGGCCCGCGCTCCAGACCGGCGGTGAACGCGGCGGCGATGTCGGCACCGCCGTCGATCTCGGACAGACCGGCGAGGATGGCGCCGAGCCCGTTGTTGCCGTCGAGTCCGGCGGCGGCCAGCCGCTCGCCGTAGGTGTCGAAGACGTCCGCGAAGAAGGCGCGCACGACGTGGCCGAAGATGATCGGGTCGCTGACCTTCATCATCGTCGCCTTCAGGTGCACCGAGTACAGCACGTTCTCGGCCTTGGCCTGGGCGATGGTGTCGGCGAGGAACGCATCCAGAGCCTTGGCGGACAGGAACGTCGCGTCGATGACCTCGCGCGGCAGCACCTTCAGTCCGTCCTTGAGCACCGTCTCGGTGCCGTCGGCGGCCGTGTGCACGATCCGCAGCACGTCGTCGTGCGCGGCGACCCAGGACTTCTCGTTGGTCTTGAAGTCGTCGTGGCCCATCGTGGCGACACGGGTCTTCGATCCGCTCGCGAACGGCTTGTTGCGGTGCGGGTGCTTGCGCGCGTAGTTCTTCACCGACAGCGGCGCGCGGCGGTCGCTGTTGCCCTCGCGCAGCACCGGGTTCACCGCGGAGCCCTTGATGCGGTCGTAGCGGGCGCGGATGTCCTTCTCCTCGACCGTCGACGCCTCGTCCGGGTAGTCGGGGATGTCGTAGCCCTGCTCCTGCAGCTCGGCGATGGCCGCCTTCAGCTGCGGGATGGAGGCCGAGATGTTCGGTAGCTTGATGATGTTCGCCTCGGGGAGGGTCGCGAGCCCGCCGAGCTCGGCCAGCGCATCGCCGACCTGCTGCTCGGGGGTCAGCCGCTGCGGGAACGCGGCGAGGATGCGCCCGGCGAGCGAGATGTCGCGCGTCTCGACGTTGACGTCGGCCTGTCGGGTGACAGCCTGCACGATCGGCAGGAAAGAGGCGGTGGCCAGCGCCGGAGCTTCGTCGGTGTACGTGTAGATGATGGTGGACTCAGGCACGTGAGGTCTCTCTTTTCGAGCGTCGCGGGGTCGGGTCCCAGCCTATCGCACCCGGGGAAAGTATCTCGACGTCGAGATATCTCGGGGACCGAGGCACGTCGCTCCGGAATCTGCCGCGCCGGGAAGGCCGTTCGCCCGGTAGCCTGTTGTCATGACCGACCTGAGGCTGGTGGAGCTGTCCGCAGCGACGATCGTCGCGGTCAACGCGATGTCACTCAAGCCGGGCCAGGAGCAGTTCCTCGCCCCCACGAGCTACGCCGTCGCCGGCGCTGTCGTCAATCCCACGACCGCGTGGCAGCGTGTCGTGCTCGACGACAACGAGGTGGTCGGGTTCGTGAGCGCGAACTTCGACGAAGAAGCGCCGCAGGAGCACTTCCGCTCCGTGCTGTGGCGCATCAACGTGGATGCCGACGATCAGGGCCGCGGAGTGGGACGCTTCGCCGTCGAGAAGCTTCTCGAGGAGGCACGCTCGCGCGGCCTGGACCACGTCAACGTCATCTACGAGGCCGGCGAAGGCGGACCGGAAGCGTTCTTCCGCCGCGTCGGTTTCACTCCGGTGGGCGAGACGGAATACGGCGAGGTCGTCGCCGAGATCCGTCTCTGACCCCCCACGCTTTCACCCGCCGGAGATATGAGCCGGCGGCGGGGCCTCGAACCACCCTCCCCCATCGAGACCCCGTCGCCCTCGCATCGCGCGCCGCCCGAGACTAGACGAGCGACTCCCGCCACGCGGCGTGCAGTTGCGAGAACTTGCCCGTGCCGGCGATCAGCGCCTCCGGCGTGTCGTCCTCGATGATGCGCCCATGCTCCATGACGAGCACGCGATCGGCGATCGCGACCGTCGACAGGCGGTGCGCGATGATGATCGCGGTGCGGTCGGCCAGCAGTGTCTGCAGCGCCTCCTGGATCTGCCGCTCGCTCGGGATATCCAGCGAAGCGGTTGCCTCGTCGAGGATCAGCACCGCCGGGTCGGCCAGGAACGCGCGCGCGAACGAGATCAGCTGCCGCTGCCCCGCCGACACGCGCCCACCGCGCTTGTTGACGTCGGTAGCGTAGCCGTTCGGCAACGCCGCGATGAATTCGTGCGCACCGACCGCACGGGCGGCCGCCTCGATCTCGTCCAGCGTGGCATCCGGCTTGCCGAGCGAGATGTTATCGGCGATCGTCCCGCTGAACAGGTACGCCTCCTGCGTGACCATCACGATCGCGCGGCGCAGATCCTTCGGGTGCAGCGAGCGCAGGTCGACCCCGTCGAGCTCCACCGCGCCGCGGGTCGGGTCGTAGAACCGCGACACGAGCTTGGCGAGCGTCGACTTGCCCGCGCCGGTCGTGCCGACCAGCGCGATCGTCTGCCCGGCGGGGATGTCGAGGGAGAAGTCCGGCAGGATCGTCCGGTCGCCCGAGTAGCCGAACTCCACGTCGCGGAACTCGACGTGTCCCTTCGCGCTCCACAGGTCGACCGGCGTCGCGGGGTCGGGCACGGTGGGCTCTTCCTCCAGCACGCCGGAGACCTTCTCCAGTGCCGCGGTAGCGGACTGGTAGGAGTTCAGGAACATCGCGACCTCTTCGAGAGGGCCGAAGAAGTTGCGTACGTAGAGGACCGCGGCCAGCAGCGAGCCGAGCAGGAATGACCCGTCGACCACGCGCAGCGCGCCCCACAGCAGCACGACCGCCATGGTGATGTTCGCGAGCAGGATGAGCCCCGGGTCGAGCACGCCGAACAGCTTGACGAGCTTCAGGTTCACGCGCCGGTACTCCGCCGAGATGTCGCCGAACTCCGTGTCGTTGCGCTTCTCCTTGCGGAACGCCTTGACGGCGCGGATGCCGGTCATCGTCTCGACGAACTGGACGATGAGCTTCGCGCTCACGACCCGCGAGTCGCGGAACCCCTTCTGCGACTCGCGGTAGAACCAGCGCATCAGGACATACAGCGGCACGCCCATGAGGAGCAGGATCAGTCCGCTCTGCCAGTCCAGCAGGAACAGCGCGATGAGCGTGAACCCGCCGTACAGGGCACCCTGCACGAGCTGGTTGAGGCCACCGTCGAGCAGTTCGCGGATCGACTCGAGGTCGCTCGTCTGTCGCGAGATGATGCGGCCCGAGGTGTAGGTCTCGTGGAACTCGAGGCTGAGGCGCTGCGTGTGGCGGAAGATCCGGGTACGCAGATCCATCAGCACGGCCTGGGTCAGACGCGCCGACAGCACGACGTACCAGCCGATGAGCCCGGCGCCGGCGATGCCGGTGAGCAGGTACACGAGGGTGACGCCGAACGCCGGCATCCAGTCCGCCTGGCCGACGGCGATCGGCAGCGCGTGGTTGATGCCCCACGCGATGAGCGCCGGGCCCAGCACACGCAGGCCGGTGGATGCCAGGATGACCACGGCGGTGAGGGTCAGCAGGCCCTTCATCGGCGCGACGAGTGAGACGAGCAGCCGCAGGGAGCGCTGCCGGATCGCGCGGCTCTCCTCCTTGGTGTAGTCGCTGCGGTCTTCGCCCGCTGTTCCCTGAACGGTCGAGGGAGTCACAGGTTCACCTCCATCTGTCGGCCGTGCGCCGAGTCCTGCGACTGCCGTTCGGCGGCCTCCAGGCTCGAGATCACGTGACGGTAGTGCTCGCTCGTGCGCAGCAGTTCTGAGTGGGTGCCGACCGCCGTGATGCGACCCGCCTCCAGCACCGCGACCCGGTCAGCCAGGGCCACCGTGGACGGGCGGTGCGCGACGATCAGGGCGGTGGTCGTGGCCAGCACGCGTCGCAGCGCCGCCTCGACGAGCGCCTCGGTGTCGACATCGAGCGCCGACAGCGGGTCATCGAGGACGAGCACGTCGGGCTTGGCCGCCACGGCGCGCGCCAGCGCGAGACGCTGACGCTGGCCGCCGGACAGCGACAGCCCTTCCTCACCCACGGCCGTGTCGACGCCATCCGGGAGCTCGTAGGCGAAGTGCGCCTGTGCGATCTCGAGTGCCTCGCGCAGCACGGCATCCGCCTCGTCGCTGTGCACGTCGAGATCGTCACGGCCGAGCAGCACGTTCTCACGCACCGAGGCGGAGAACAGGGTGGCATCCTCGAACGCCATCGAGATGCGACGACGCAACTCTTCCAGGCTGAGGTCGCGGACGTCCACGCCGTCCAGCTCCACCGCACCGTCGGTGACGTCGTAGAGCCGGGTCGGCAGCGTGGTCAGCGTGGTCTTTCCGGAACCGGTCAGACCGACCAGGGCCATGGTCTCACCCGGCTCGAGAACCAGGTCGATGCCGTCAAGCAGGTCGCGCTCGGAGGCGGACGCATCCTGGTACCGGAAGTGGGCACCGCGGAACGCGAGCTCGCCGCGCGCGTCGGCGACGGTCTTCGGCTCGTCCGGGTCGACGATCGCGTTGTCCTCGTCGAGCACCTCGAAGATGCGGTCCGTCGCGGTTCGGGCATCGACGAGGAACGAGTACAGGAAGCCGAGCGATTCGAGCGGCCAGCGCAGCGCGGTGGCCATGGCGAAGAAGCCGAGCATCTCGCCGATCGTGAGCTGCCCCTGAGAGGTGAGCCAGATGCCGATGAGCAGGCACAGCGCGAACGCGATCATCGGCACGACCTCGAGCCAGAACCAGAGCAGGCCGACCTCGCGCGCCTTGCGCAGCTCGGTCTGCTTGAGCGTCTCGACCTGGCTGCGGAACTTCTGCAGCGCGTGCGAGCCGCGACCGAAGGCCTTGAGCACGCGGATGCCGTGCACGCTCTCCTCGACGGACGTGGCCAGGTCGCCGGCCTGGTCCTGCGACTGCCGGGCGAGCGTGCCGTAGTGGCGCTCGAACCGATACCCGAAGAACCAGAGCGGGATGGACACGACGATGAACGTGGCGCCCAGCGCCCAGTGCCAGCGGAACAGCAGCACCGCGCCGATGATGATCGTCAGGACGTTGACCACGAGGAGGATGGAGCCGAACGCGAGCCAGCGGCGGACGAGGTTGATGTCCTGCATCATGCGGCTCAGCAGCTGTCCGGACTGCCAGCGGTCGTGGAAGGCGACCGGCAGCCGCTGCAGACGCTGGTAGAACGTCTGGCGGATCTCGTACTCGACCTTGGTGGCCGGCGTCAGCACGAACGCGCGGCGCAGGTAGACGAACACGGCCTCGGCGATGCCGAGTGCGAGCACGCCGAGGGCCGCCCAGACGATCAGCGGCACGTCGCCGTCGGAGATCGGGCCGTCGACGGCCGCCTGGAGGACGAGCGGGATCATCAGGGAGACGAGTGCGGCGCCGAGCGCCGACAGCAGGCCGCCGGTGAGCCGCGGCAGTGCGGACGTCGCGAACGGCAGGATGCGGGCGAGGGCTTGCAGGGTGGAGAGACGTTGCGGATTCTGCGTGGTCATGAGCCTTGGGGAGTCGTGGCGGGTCGCGAGGGCGACGGGGCGTGGGAGCGCGCACACGGGCGCGCAGAAAGGCGATCGTTCGTCGAACGGCCTGCGGGGAGAGGGAACGCGTGAAGCGGCGGGTCTATGCCCCGATCGTGGGGCGGATGAGGACCTGCGCGGTCACCCCTGCCGAGTCCGGTCCGAGCCGGCAGCGCGGAGGACGACGGGCTTCGTGATGACGATGGCCTGGTACATGGCTGCCTCCTCGGTGCAATGGCTGATGCGGACTATCACATCGTTGAAACGATGCGACAGCCCTCCAGCTTATGCCTGGGAGTTCGCTGAGCGCAACCCCTCGCGGGATTCCCGTGCCAGAAGGCTCTGCTTCACCTCGGTTCCCCAGGCGAACCCACCCATGCCGCCGCCGGTGCGCAGCACGCGGTGGCACGGCACGAACAGGGCAGGAGCGTTCCGTGCGCAGATGGATGCCGCGGCGCGCACGGCGTTCGGATGGCCGAGCGCCGCGGCGAACTCCGCATAGGTCAGCGGCTGCCCGGGGGCGATGCGGCGCAGAGCCGCCCAGCCGGCGAGCTGCATCGCCGTGCCCTGCTGCGCCACGGCGACCGTGTCGATCGACGTGATGTCGCCGTCGTAGTAGGCGGTCACCGCAGCGGCGGCATCCGTCTCCCTCTCGCGGATATTGTCGGGCGCGACCCGCAGTCGGGCCACGATCGCGTCGGGGTCAGCCGTCCATCCGCTGGCGAGGACGCGCTGGCGGTCGTCGGCGAGCAGTGTGAATGCCCCGTCCGGGGTCTGGAGGGTCTGGATCGTGTGGCTCATGGCGTGACTCCGCGTGCGTGCTGGTCGGTCGGGGTGGTCTCGGCCTGGACGAGTTCAGGCCGGATGTCTTCGGTGCGGCGCGACGGGCGCGGCGGCACGTTGCGCCACAGGTGGGCGGTGAGATAGCTGCGCCAGGGTGCCGTGCGGGCGGCCCAGCCCGTGAGGCCGGCGGGGTCGGCGGGGATGCCGGCGGCAGCGGCGCCGGAGCGGACCGCGACATCGCCGGGAAGGGTGATGTCCGGGTCTCCGAGCACGCGCATCCGCACGTAGTCGGCGGTCCACGGACCGATGCCGGGCATCGCGAGCAGGGCCGTGCGTTGCGCCGGCCCGTCGTCGCCGGTGGTGAGGGTCAGCGACCCGTCGGCGAGGGCTGCCGCGGCCCCGGTGATCGCTCGGATCCGGGCGGCGGGGCCACGCAGCACCTCGCCGCCGTGCTCGGCGATCGCCGCCATCGTGGGGAAGAGGCGGTCGACGCCGGGGAAGCCGGCGACCCGCTCCCCCAGCTCTTCGGTGAGCCTGGTCAGTGCGGTCGTGGCCGCGGCGACCGTGATCTGCTGGCCGATCATGGCGCGGATGAGCATCTCGTGCGGGTCGGCCGCGCCGGGGACACGGATGCCGGGCACGCGCGCGACGAGCGGCGCAAGCTGCGGGTGGCCGCCCAGTGCGGCATCCACCGCTCCCGGATCGGCGTCCAGGTCGAACAGGCGACGCACGCGAGCCACGAGCACCGGCAGATCACGCAGCGCCGTCAGTCTGGCGCGCAGTCGCAGCGGCGAGGTACCACCGGAGCCGACCGCGCCAGACGGCGCCGGGTCGCGGCGCAGTTCGAACCAGGCCGGGCCGCCGGGCAGCCGGAGCGCACGCGCGAACGACGCGGGGCCGGCGGTCTCGACGCCGGCCACGGCGCGTGCCGCCATCCATGCGAACAGTCCCTCGGCGTCGATCGGACCGCGCACCGGCAGCACGAGATCGATCTCCCCCGGCAGCAGCTCCGGCCCGTCCGCCGGCTCACCGCTCGTTGAGCGAGCCGCAGGCGAGACGAA
>Ga0180219_1000778_pt1 | contig 23249 bp, 21 predicted proteins | sample eDN3rd30CBELigMG_FD_151338 | JGI IMG/M metagenome (GOLD analysis project Ga0180219, IMG submission 151338) | Enriched Miracle-Growth compost microbial communities from Emeryville, California, USA - eDNA 3rd pass 30_C BE-Lig MG (version 2)... ... | reverse complement strand
CCACCAGCGGCCGGGTCAGCCGGTCCGCCAGCCCCGGCAGCAACAGGGCGAGGCCGAACAAAGCCAGCAGCAACAGCGCGGCGATCCGCCCATATTGATTGGCCTGCACGGCCCAGCCCCCGCCCACGGCAGCCAGCGTTGCGACGACCATGAACATGAGCGCCATGCCGATCAGCATCGGCAACCCGTTGGTCAGAAACGGCCGCCCGGCACGCGCGAACACGAATGGTAGCACGGGCAGAATGCATGGACTGATGATCGTGAGAACACCACCGAGATAGGCGAGGATATAGAGGACCATAAACGTATCTCCTTCGCCCCGCCTTCCATCGCCATCGGCCGCCTGACGACGCGGCATATCCTGATGCCGGCCGCCCGCCTGCCCATGACTCATGGCCTGTGCGAGATCCGCCAATCCCCCGTGCCTCTCTCACCCGACCATGCGGACAAGAGCCATGCGACAGCCATGATCAAACGCACCTATGGCTGATCGGCCCCTATTGTTCAACGCATCAGGGCAACGCTCCCGGGATCATGGCTATCGCGCAATCCCCAGTGCCGTATCGAGACGGTCGGCCATATCTGCCTTGGCCATCCAGACGAGGCCGGTAGATCTTCAGGCTCTCCCGTCCCAATGTTCCTGCGCGAGCGCTCTGCTGATCTCGCGAAGGAACCGCCATTGCAGCACCGTCCGCGATCCCGTGACTGGCTCAAGGAAGCAACATCGTTCTCGCCACCGACTGAGCAGCCGTGTCTCCGTGCCCCGAATTCTGCTGCTTTTCATAATCGTTCCAGCCGACGAGAAAACCGGCACCGAATGGACGGATAGAAGGGATCGACGCATTTAGCTTGCTGCGCGCCAGGCGATGCGGGGGCACCGTTTCCTGCCCCGCCGCGTCGAAGCTGGCGCCATAGAGCGATTGACGCCCCTCCTCCGTCTCGCACCAGACCAACGCCAGACGCGCCCCGTTCCATGCAAGATAGGCACCGATCGACGCGCCCTCCGTCCTGCTGATACGATGCTCCACCAAGGGCTTGGCCTGCGCGGACAGGTCCATCATCGCCAGGTAAATTTCCTGATTGCCGTCCCGCTCGTCGAACCAGGTCATCGCTGCATGGCCGCCGGCACCAAAGCCGAGATCGGGATAGAGCGACGCGAAGCCATCATCGGCGGAAAGCTGGACCTGTTGCGCACTCTCCGGGCCGATCGTCAGGAGTTGCAGTTCATTTGCCCGGTTGCCCAGGCGGGCATCATAGACCACGCGAAACCGTCCATCCGGCCCGATGGCGGCATTGAGGTTCCAGCTATCGCGGCTTGCTCGCCCGGCCTTCATCGGTACGGAGAGCATCTGGCCATCCGTCTTGAAACGCGCGGTCCAGACGGCCGGTTCGCCGTCTCCATTCGTGGGCGTTTCGATCCAGGCGACATACAGGGTTGCTCCACGGACGCGGATCACCGGATTTCGCGCCCAGCCACCAGCCGCGTCGAGGCGGTGCTTCCAGCGCGGGCGGCCCCTATCATCGAGCGCGGCCAGCCAGCCGGTCAGCGCGCCGGTGTTCGGAGCCTTCTCATACCAGGCCAGGATAGGCAGGGTGCCAGCAAGCTGCAGGTCCGGCTCATAGGCATATCGTTGGCCGTCGGTGATGGCGGCCGCCTCTCCGAGCGGCTGGCCTTGCCGATCCAGCCGGCGAATATGGATCGCATCGAAACCACGCCCCGAACGCCCATGCCAGGCCATCATCGCTTCACCATCGGCGGTCGCGACCGATACCTCATAGGCTGTGCTTCCATCAGGGTTGACCGCGTGATCGGAGGCGCAGGCCGCCAGCAAGGCAACCGCCAAGGCAGGAAGTCTCCGCCGCCTATCGAAAATACCGGCAATCAGGCCGCGCAACACTGGTCCTCTTTCATCAGCGAATGTCAAAGCCGCCCACGACTTCCGCATATTCGCACGCGCTTCAGTCCTTCGGGGAACGCCTCTTTCATTCAATCATTATTGGCTGTGCAAGGCATTTGAACATTCGCCGGGCCGTAACAAAAAATGAAAAAGCCCCGCCATCATTATGCGACTCGCTGGATTTCAGCCAGATTCTCTCGCGCGCGACATCAGTCTCCTGCCGACGAGATGGCCCAGCCCACAATTCGCGATTGACATGATTTCACACAACCAATTAAAATATAGATATATTTTTATGATCCAAAATGAACCATGCCTTGACGTCAATCAAAGCTTAACTTGGTTTACGCCATATTAAGCATAAGCTATTTGGCGACACGTCGGTGCAGAACCCCGACAGATAATAGGAGTCGTCGATGGTTAATGAGCAGATCCTTGTTGAGGAACTCAACGAGCAGGAAATCGAAGCGGTTGCTGGCGGCCGTCCGAACAACGAAGGCAGCACTGGCCCCCGCGGCTGATTGAATTGCCGGGCGGGGCGAGCATCATGCTTCTGCCTGCCCGGCTCTCTCACTCACATTCAGCCGGGCATGATGCACGCGCCTGACATGGCACAGCCTTGTCAGGCATTTGGTGTGAGTGCGGTAAAGGTCACGGGCCACAGCTCAGGACTCCGTGCTCATCGCCAATAGCTTTCCCGCAAACGCGGCACCTTCCAAATATGGATCGCTCCAAATAAATATGGATCGCTCTAAATAAGGACCGTTCATTTTGGGGTAGCCCTCTTCGGGAACCGACCTACAAGCAGCTGCAGGGGTCAAAATCATGCAGCTCTTCAGACAACAGGCGATCGATTATCAACAGCGCCTTTACGGCGAGGTGTTGCTCGTCCCACCGTTACGCTGGTCCGTCGTCATCGGCCTCTTGCTGATCCTGCTCGCCGCCACGGCCGCTTTTCTCAGCTGGGGAACCTACAGCCGCACCATTGCGGTCAGCGGGGTCGGCCTGTCGGGTAACCGGGTTGCACTCCGTGTCCCTGGAACGGCGGTGACGAAGGTGCGGATAGGCCAGTCTGTCCGTCTTCTTTCCCCCGATCATGGCCGGAGAGGTGCATCCCTGCTCCATGCAACGGTCGAGGATATTACCCCCGCATCCGCTGACGCCCCCCTATCCTATGCCCGCGTCACGGCACGCCTGATTTCAGCCAATCAACGCACGCACGCCCTTATTCCTGGAAGGCAGGTTGACGCGCAGATCGTCCTGGCGCCGCACCCCCTCTCGCGCTGGATCTTCGCCTCCCCGGCAGAGGCGCGATGAGCCTGCTGCCCGCCAACCTCACAGGCCGCAAGCACATCCGGCCGATCCGCCAGACCGAGGCAGCGGAATGTGGCCTCGCCTCATTGGCGATGATTGCCAACTGGCATGGGCATGATGTCGATCTCAATATGCTGCGTCAGCGCTTCGGCATCAGCGCGCGCGGTATCGGCCTGCGCCAGCTCATGCAGACGGCCGACGCGATGCACCTGCTGACGCGGCCGCTCAAGCTCGATCTCAACGGTCTGCATCTGGTCCATCTCCCGGCCATCATGCACTGGGACCTCAACCACTTCGTCGTGCTGGAACGGGTCGAGCGAGGCCGCGCCTATATCGTCGATCCGTCCGGCATCGCCCGCTGGTATCCCTTTGACGAACTGGGGCGCCACTTCAGCGGCGTCGCCCTCGAACTGCGCCCCTCGCATGATTTCCAGCCTCTTCAGGCCCGGCAGAGGCTGCGCTTCCGGGATCTGTGGAGCGGCATGACCGGCGCACGCCGCACGCTGCTCCAGACCATCCTCCTCAGCATCGTCATGCAGGCCTATGTGCTGGCAACGCCTTTCTATCTTCGGGTGGCGGTGGATAGCGCCCTGCCGGCACTGGATGAAGGGTTGCTCGTCACGCTCGCGATCGGCTTCGCCGCGCTGGCCCTGATCGGCGCCGGGGCGACCCTCTTACGCAAATTCGTGCTGCTGTCCTCGGGCGCCGCGCTTTCGTTCGGCATCACCTCCAACCTCGCGCGGCGCTTGTTCCGCTTGCCCATCGCATGGTTCGAAAAGCGCAAGGTCGGCGATGTGCTGACCAAATTCCTGTCGGTCCTGCCCATTCAGCGCTTTCTCATCGAAAGCGCCCCGTTGGCCCTGATCGACGGGACGCTTTCGATCCTGACACTGGCCATGATGCTGCTCACCGCGCCGCAACTCGCCATCGTCACGCTGATCGGCCTGCTTGCTTATTGCGCGATCCGCGTCGGCCTGCTGCGCGCAGAAAAGCAGCGCGAGGAGGAATATGTGAAAGCGCTCGGCCGTGAGCAGGGCGCCCTCATCGAAACATTGCGCGGCATCGTCACACTGCGCCTCGCGGGGCGGGAGGCGATGCGGCACAGCTATTGGCAGAACAAGCTGACCGACGCGCTCGGCGCTCGCTATCTCCATGAGAAAACCATCGCCTGGCATGAGGCGGCGAAGGTGCTCATTCCGGCGATCGAGCTGGTCATCGTCATTTTCCTCGCCATTCGCAGCACGATGATCGGTGCGCTCAGTCTCGGCACATTGTTCGCCTATCTCGCTTATCGGCAGCAGTTCGTGCAGGCCGGGCAATCGCTTCTGGACGAAGGCGTCAAATTGCGCCTGCTCGATCTGCACCTGGATCAGCTTGCCGACATCGCGCAAAGTGAGGAGGACAGCGGCTTTGACGAGCCACTCACGCAGGCGACGTTCGAGGGCCGCATCGAACTGCGCAATGTGCATTTCGCCTATGGCCGTCATGATCCGTTGGTGTTGGCCGGGATCGACCTCACCATCGCGCCCGGCGATTATATCGCGCTCACCGGCCCTTCCGGCGGCGGCAAGACGACATTGGCCAAGCTGATTCTCGGCCTCATGGACCCGACAGAAGGCGAGATACTGGTCGACGGCACTCCGCTCCCCCAATATGGCCGCCGCGCCTTCCGCAACAATGTCGCGGCCGTGCTGCAGGATGACGTGCTCTATGCGGGGTCGATCGCAGACAATGTTGCATCATTCGAGGAGGTCGACATGGATCGCCTCAATGAATGCCTGCGCGCCGCCGCCATTCTGGACGACGTGATGGCGATGCCGATGCGCCATGAGACGCTGGTGGGTGACATGGGATCCACGCTCTCAGGCGGGCAACGCCAGCGCATCCTGCTTGCGCGTGCGCTGTATCGTCAGCCCCGGCTCCTGCTGCTCGATGAAGGCACGGCGCATCTCGATCTCGCGCATGAAGCGCTTGTCAACGCGGCGATCCACAATCTCGGCATCACGCGCATCATCATCGCGCATCGGCCGGAGACGATCGCCGCGGCGCAGCGCATCGTCCGGCTGGAAGATGGCAGGCTGAGCGAACAATAACGCCAGCCAGAATGCACGAAAAATCGAAGATCACCTCGCTCGTCCCCCAGATCGAGCGGGATCAAACATGCCCTGGCCGCAGGTAAATCAGAGCGCCTTCAATTTCTGGCACTTGGGAAGAAGTTGTTCATAGTTTCCTGCCATTATCCATCATTGGTGGATTGCGCCGCCTTGAGAATGGACCATGTTTCGACTGCGCCTCCTGGCGAGCCTGACCAAATCAGCTCGCAGCATCCTGATCGCCACGGCCTGCCTGATCGGCTTGGTCGCATCGATATCAGGCGTCAGCAAGGATATGGACAATCATCTGCGCAACCTGCGCTATGAGCATTTCCCCAAGACGCCCAGCGGCCAGATTGTCCTGGTCACCATCGACACCTCCAGCATCAAGGCCATGGGCACCTGGCCATGGCCGCGGGGGCGGCATGGCGCTTTGGTCACGAAGCTGGACCAGGCCGGCGCAAGCAGGATCGTCTTCGATATCGTTTTCGATCAACCGGCCGCGGACCCCCGGCAGGATCAGCTTTTCGCCGAGGCGCTTGCCCGCGCAAAAGCCGATGTCTTCCTTGTCGCGATGCTGGAGAATGCGGCCAATGGCGCGGAAAAGCACCAGGCCCTGCCGACCGCCGCCCTGCTGCCCTATGTAAAACCGGTTTCCAACTGGGTCTTCAACGATCCCGATCAGATCCTGCGCCGGGTTCCTCTCAATATCTCCATTCTGGGGGAGACGCTCCCATCGGCCACCCAGGCACTGGCCGATACGCATTTCCCGGATAACGGATCGATCTCGGTCGATTGGGCCTATTCGCCCGAAACGATCGCGCGCCTCTCCTATTCGGACGTTCTCGCCGGCCGGTTTCCCAATGGCTTCTTCAAGGGCAAGACAGTCCTCGTCGGATCAGACACATTGGGCATGGGCGAGCAGTTCACCGTTCCCTATCATAGCCGCATCGCGGGCATGTATGTCCATGCCATTGGCGCGGAGACTCTGATCGCCGGCCGCCCGGTCCCCCTGAAGGACGGGCCGGCCCTGCTGATTGCCCTGCTGATCGTAGGCGTGAGCCTCCTGTTCAAGCCGCGGTGGCGGTTCATTCTATTGGGCCTGGGTCTGATCGCACTTGGGCCGGCACAGATTGCGATCGAGAACGCCACGACCCTGCGCGTCAATGTCGGCCCTGCCATCTTCGCGCTCATCGGCGCCTTGCTGGTGCAGGCGTTGTTGACCACCGGCAAAGCCATGCTGGACCGCATCACCACCTCCGCAGAGGCCGGCCTGCCAAATCTTGCGGCGATGGGGTTGCAGGAGCAGGAGGCGGGCATCACGGTCGTTGTCTGCCTGCGCAACTATGTCGAGACGACCGCGCTGCTCGGCTTCACGGCGCAGGGCACATTGCTCAACAAGATTCGCGACCGGCTGATCCTCGCCGCCGGTCATGACCGCATCTACCAGATCGACAATCACAGCTTCGCCTGGCGCAGCGCCGAGGAGGTGCCGGAGGTCGTCGCCAGCCTGGAAGGGCTGGAAGCGCTGTTCGCGCCGGGAATCCAAGTGGACAACCTCACGGTCGACATCACGCTCAATGCGGGTTTCTGCGAGAATCTCGCGCTCCCGGTGCAGGAGGCGCTGCCCAAGGCCGTGATGGCCGCCACCAACGCGGTCAATCGCGGCGTGCTGTGGGAGCGCTACGAGACGGATGAAGAGGAGATGTTCTGGAAGCTCTCCATCCTCAACGAGTTCGATCAGGCCCTGCGGCGCGGCGACGTGTGGGTTGCCTATCAGCCGAAATATAATCTCCACAGCCAGACGATCAGCGGCGCGGAAGCCCTGATCCGCTGGACCCATCCCGAGCGCGGCTTCATCCGGCCGGATCGCTTCGTGCGCGCCATCGAGGATGCTGGCCGTATCGAGAAGCTGACACTCTATGTGCTGCAACGCGCCATCGCGGATTTTGCGCCGCTCGGCCTCAACCTCGCGGTCAACCTCTCGATGCGGATGTTGGGCAACAACCGGCTGGAAGCGCCATTGCGCCGCCTGCTGGACGCTTATGACATGCCGGCGGAACGGCTGACGCTGGAGATCACCGAATCCGCGACCATGGCCGATGAGCGGGGCATCACCGAACTGGAAGCGCTGCGCCGGCTTGGCGTGAATATCTCTATCGACGATTACGGGACGGGCCAGTCGACCCTGTCTTATCTCAAGCGCCTGCCCGCTTCGGAACTCAAGATCGACCAGAGCTTCGTCCGCCAGATTCTCACCAGCCGGAGCGACGCGGTGCTCATCAATTCGACCATCAAACTCGCGCATGAGCTGGACATGCATGTCGTCGCCGAGGGTGTGGAAGATCAGGCCGTCATGAACGCGCTCGCCCAGATGGAATGCGATATCATCCAGGGCTATCATATCGGCCGACCGGTCGCCCTCGCCGAGTTCGTCAAACGCTATCAGCCGCCCAGCGCGCGGGATGCAGCCTAAAGAATGCCCGAATAAGTGGAGGGCAGCCCCCGGCTTCGCCTATCTCCACATCGATCCACGCCAACAGCAATTGCACGAAATTGGCCGCCATCCTGAATGCCGCCAGCCGCCCAACCGCTTCACGGAAGGGATTTCACCCGGACGGCGCGCAAACCCCATCCAGCATCAGGCAATAGGTGAGAGGAGGCACGGCGCCTCCCCTCCATGCCTCAGCGGATGCGGCCCCGCCGGATCAGGTTCACCGCCGCCAGCAGGATGACCGCCCCGAGCAGCGATATGATGATGGACGCCAGCGAGATGACGCCGGCCGTGATCGGGGGTGTGCCGAACAAGGGCGAAAGCAGCAGCCCGGCCAGAACCGCCCCAACGATGCCGACGACGATATTGAGCAGGATGCCCTGCTGCGCGTCGGTGCGCATGATGAGGCTCGCCAGCCAGCCCACCACACCGCCGACAATCAAGAGAATGATGAAGTTCATCGCATATCTCCTTGCTGTAGAGGAGAAATGACCTGGCAGGCGAGAGGTTCCACCCGGCGGAGCGTCAACCGCCGCAGATGATCCGTTCGAGATCATTGAAGCCATAGGGCTTCTTGAGGACGCGCGCCGAACCCCCGCCACCAGCGGGATCAAGCTCATCGCCAAAACCGGTGGCAAAAACGACAGGTACGTTCAACGCGGCCAGTTTCTCGGCGACCGGCAGGCTGTCTTCATCACCCAGATGAAGATCGAGAATGGCGAGATCGAACCGCTCGGCCTCGATCAGAGCCAGCGCCTCGGCGACGTTCGACGCGGTCCGCACGCCCCCCACGTCCAGCTCAAGCAGCAACGCTTCCGTGTTCATCGCGATGATCGGACTGTCCTCGACCAGCAGGACGAGCGAGGGGCGCGCGGCCGCCGCCGGATCGTGTGTCGGTAAAGGCATGGCCCCGTCTTTGCCATGTCCGGGCATTGCCGTCCATGCACTTGCTGTGGCCACGGCCTCCGTCGATCAGGATTGCACGACCTTGTCCAGCTCCGCCAGCACATCCGTATGGGCCACGGACTGCACGGGCAGGCGCGTGCCTGGCTGACCATTGGCGCCCAGCATTTCCTCCAGGCTGCGCCGCGCCCGCGCGACGCGGCTTTTCATCGTGCCGACCGCGCATTTGGCGATGGCCGCCGCTTCTTCATAGCTGAAGCCGCCAGCGCCGACCAGCAGCAGCGCCTCGCGCCGCTCGGGCGAAAGCTGCATCATGGCGTTGCGCAGATCGCCCATATGCAGACCATCCTCCTGGCTGGCCGGCTGGCTCAGCAAGCGCTCGGCCGCGTCCGGGTCATAATCGCCACGGAAGCGGTTGCGGCGCGCCTCGCTCAGATAGACGTTGCGCAGGATGACAAAGGTCCAGCTGCGGATGCTCGTCCCCGGCTGGAAGGAATCACGCGCCGCCCAAGCCTTGAGCAGCGTTTCCTGCACGAGATCATCCGCATAGTCGGGCCGGCCGCAAAGGCCGCGCGCGAAAGCGCGCAGATGCGGCGCGACATGCGTCAACTCGCGTCGGAAATCGAATGGCTCACCGCCGTTATTTGCTGTCACTATCGCCATCCAGCTTCTTCAGGAGAGCGAGAAAATCGTCGGGAAGTTTCTCATCGACGACCTCGTCATACATACGCTTCAGGCCATCGGCCCATACCGGCCGGGTGCGCGCGGCGCGCCCCTTCCCCCCTGCGGATGTCGACTCCGATTTGCTGGACATGATGCCATTAGTGCCATGGCAGGCGAGATTGTCGAGATGAGATTCCATGACGCCATATAAATGTCTGAAGGAAAGGACGGTTCCAGTGCTCATGCCGCAACTGCTCGCAACATCCACACATTCTCTTCATGCTTGCCGATGCGGGCCGTCAGCATGTCGGCGGTGAACACGTCATCCGCCTTGTCTGCGACCGCCACGGAGGCGCGCAACCGCCGGGCGACAGCTTCATTATCCTTGACAAGAGTCGTGAGCATCGCTTCCACCGAAGCCAATGTCGCCTCGCTCTCCACCACGCTGCGCTTGGCGAAATCGCCAAAGGCTGCGGGAGCGAGATGGCCGAGCGCGCGGATACGCTCCGCAATCGCATCGACCGCGATCCCCAGATCCTCATATTGCGCCTCGGTGAGTTTATGCAGACCGAAGAAATTGGAGCCAACAACGTTCCAGTGAACGCCCAGGGTCTTGAGATACAGGGAGAAGCTGTCTGACAGCGCGTTACAAAGCTCGTCCGCAACAGCATCCGTGCCGGCACGTGAAATGCCCGTCTGGACGGAGGTTGCCTTGGGCTTTGTCTTGAGCGCGGCGTTAGCCATGTGATTCTCCCGATCTTAAGGGCTTGTTCGCTAGGAACGAATTGAAGATCGATGAGTTCCAGAGCTGGGAAGTCCAGAAAGTGGGTGATGAGGTCCGGTAAATTCGGTGAACAGGCAAAGGGGCGCTTCGATCGTTGGCTGCGCGACTATCCGCGTGCGACACCCATCGGCGTGTTTCTATTTGCACTGCTCCTGGTCGGCATCAGCGCCTGGTCCGTGGAGTTAGCGGGTGAGCGGACCCGGCAAGCGGACGCGACGGTGCAGGCGAGCGAGATCGCCGCGGCAATCGAACGGCAGGCCGCCGCCAACAATGCCTATTTCCAGGCGACCAGCGCCCTGTTTGTGGGGCCTCAACCCATTTCGCCGGCCTTCTTCCACCAGTTCGTCGAGCAACTGCGGCTGAACTATGACCTGACCGGCGTGGTCGCCCTCGGCTGGTCGGAACTCGTGCCGCGCGATCGCCTTGCCGATCTCGCGCGCCGCATGACTGCGGAGGGCCACCCGAACTTCCGCCTCCATCCCGAGATGCCCGGCGCCACGGGGCCTGCCGATGTCATCACCATGGTGGAGCCGCAAACCCCGCGGAACCTGCAGCTTATCGGCTTCAACATGCGGAGCGAGGCGAGGCGCATCGACGCGATGGAACGCGCCCGCCAGACCAACAGCGTCGCCGCCACAGACCCGCTCACCCTCGTCATCGACCAGGAGGCCGAGCATGGGCCGTCCTTCGTCGTCTATGTGCCGGTGACATCGCTCAGCGACGCGCCCAGCTTCAAGGGGTTCGTCTATGGTGCAATCCGCATCCAGGATTTTATCCACTCGGCGCTCAAGGCGCGTTCCGCATCCCCCGGCCATATCGAGATTTTCGATTCCGGCCCGGCCGGTTTCAGCCGAATCTTCTCATCCGTGAAGACCGGGGAACTCCTCGGCAAGCCAGTCGAGCAGCGCCTCTCCGTGTTCGATCAGCAATGGCTGCTGCGCTATGCGCCGCCGGGGCAGCATGTCTTCTATCCGCTCACGCTCGTGGTGCTGATCGGCGGGGCGTCCTTCTCGCTCCTGCTGCTTGCCTATATCCTGCTCGTGCAACGGCGGAATGAAGACCTGCATATGCTGATCGCCGCCCAGGGCGAGCGGGAGACGGAGCGCGCCGCCTTCGTCCGTGAACTGAACCACCGGGTGAAGAATACGCTCGCCAATGTGACGTCCATCATTTCGCTGACGCGCCGCAACGCCACGAATATCGACAGTTTCACCAGCGACCTGCTGGAACGCGTCCGCGCGCTGGCCGCCAGCCACTCGCTGCTGGATGGCGCGCAATGGGGTCCCACGGACCTGCATGCGCTGGTCGAAGCGCAGATCGGTCAAACCGGAGGCCTGGGCCAGCGCATCCATATCGACGGGCCGAATGTGCTGATCTCGCCGAACGATGCGCTGACGGTGGGCCTTGCGCTGCATGAGTTGCTCACCAACGCCGTCCGCTATGGCGCGCTATCGACCGAGAACGGGCAGGTGACGATCAGCTGGCAGGTGGAAAGCGCAGCCGATGCCGTCGCGGTGACGTGGGAGGAACGAGGCGGGCCGGCCATCACGCCACCGGAGCGGCGCGGCTTCGGCCTCAATCTCATCGAGCGCGCCCTGGCCCACGAACTGGGTCAACCGATCACCATCGAATTTCCACCGAGCGGTCTGCGCTGCCGCTTCTCGGTATCGCTCCGCAAGCCCCGGCCGTTCCGCCTGCGCCGTTGAGCGGACCGCGCGAGGCCGATCAGCGCAACGGCGCCGTCGACCCGAAGAAGGTGACCTGGCCGATCGTCGCCCGCACGAAATCGTCGCTGAACGGCTTGGTGATGAGATAGGTCGGCTCCGGCCGCTCGCCGGTCAGCAGGCGCTCGGGGAAAGCGGTGATGAAGATCACCGGCACCGAGAATCTGGTCAATATCTCATTGACCGCATCGATGCCCGAGCTGCCATCGGCAAGCTGGATGTCCGCGAGGACGAGATTGGGCCGGTGCGTGTCGAACAGAGCGACGGCCTGGCTATGCGTGGCGGCAATGCCCACCACATCATGCCCCAGCGACCGAACGATCTCCTCGATCTGCAGCGCGATGAGCGGCTCATCCTCGATAATCAGCACCTCGGCGCGGCTGCCGGCCTCGATTTCCGCTATGGCCTTGTCGATCATCCCCGGCACATCCTCCTCGGGACAGCCGAGGATCGCGGCTACGTCAGCGGGGGTGAAATCCTCAACGGCGGACAGCAGGAGCGCCTGCCGCGCAACCGGCGTCACCAGTTCCAGCCGGCTGGCGACCGTCGCCGTCTCCGCCGTGCCATTGTCGCTCAGGGCCAGTTCCGGCCCGGCCGACTCATAAATGCGGGTGAAAGCGGCGAACAGGCCGACGCGCGAATGGGAAATGCGTTCGCGCAGATCGTCATCCGCCAATGCCGCTTCCAACAGCTCGCGCACGAACCCGTCGCCAAACGCCTGCGAACCGGTCAGGATGCGGGCATAACGCCGTAGGTAGGGAAGCTGGCCTGCAATCAGATCCGAGAAAGCCATGGTCCATAAACCTCCGTTTATCAGTCAGGAAGTGTAGGTCGCCAAACCGCTTAGCCACAATGAAATTATTTTTCGCAGGCGCGGGAACCTAACCCGCCGGGTCGCATTATAGCACCGAGACTGACATTCATCTGCCCCCGAAATGTCAGTTCGAACTGGCCGGTTCCCGTCCCTCCTCACCCCCCAAGAAACGGGGACCGGCCACATTCCTCCCCCAAGTCAGTGCACCTTTCCCGTCCGGCTCCACCGGGCGGGAACGCTTTTGAATCCCGCCCGTTTTCTTCCCGACAAGCCATGCACAGCCGATGGAGAGAAAACATGCCAAGCCTCCGCCACGCCGCCCGGTCGAACGCCCGGTCGAACAGTCGTGAAACGATCGAAACCCTGCGCGGCAAAGTCGTCCAGTTCCGGTCAGCCGCGCTGCCGCGCGCCGCCGAAATGGCCGAAAACACGGGCGAAGCGGTTTCCAAGCTTGCTTTGTCCTCCTCCGAGCATCTTGCCCATGCGCTGCGGTCCCGTCAGCCGAGCAAGGCGACGTCTTTCATGACTTTTCTGCCGCCCCTGATGCGGACCGGCATGCGCTTCGCGGTGCGCAACCCGGCTTTCGTCGCCGGCGTGGGTCTGGGCGCGGCGGCAGTCGGTTTCCTGGCATGGCGCCGCCAGCAGGCAGCGGCCGCTCAGACGATGGCCGCTGAGGATAGTCTGTCTGAAGATCATCCCGCCGTCAGGGAACTTTAAGACATGCTATCCATTTAGGGCCAGTGATTTGGCATCACCGGGCTATTTCGATGCTGCTGGCCTGATGGTGCCAAATCCACTTCAAGATTCGGCGGGAAGCGCCATCCGCTTCGGCGCACGCCCCACGGGCAAATGCGTCCCGCAAACACGCCCCGCGGACAAAAAAGCACATATTATCTGAAACTTCACTGCGGCCCGATCGTTCCTCCCAGATAAATCAGGGAGAAACGATCCAAGTGCGTGTCCACGATAATGCTTTGCTGAGAATGCTGGAGCCGGAAAGCGGCGCTCGCCTCACGGCCGTCGGCGCCCTTGTGGCCTATCCGACCGGCACCATTCTGCTCGAACCGGACGATCTGGCCGATGCCATCCATTTTCCGCTCGGCGCCTCCCTTGCCGCACAGCTCGTTACGCTGGAAGGCGGCGCATCTGCGGAGAGCGCGCAAATCGGCCGGGACGGGGTGATCGGCTTGCCGACGGGCGATATCCCGACACCGGCTTTCGCGCATCATATCATCATTCAGGGGGGCACATTCCTGCGCGTGACCTTGTCCGATTTCCTGACGGCACGCCAGCAATCGCCCGCCATCGCGGACATCACGGCGCGCTACGCCGCCTGCCTCGCCGCGCAGAATCTCCAGTCCATCGCCTGCAACGCCGTGCATAGTCTTGAACAGCGCACGGCACGCTGGCTGCTCGCCGCGGCGGAGCGGACCGGCGATCTCTATATCAGCGTGACGCAGGAGCAGCTCGGCGCGCTGCTCGGTGCCGGGCGCAGCTACACCAGCCGGCAAATCCAGCGCTTCAAGGCACGCGACCTCGTGCGCACACGACGCGGCGGCATCGCCATCACCGATTATGACGGCATCGCGAAACAGGCCTGCTCCTGCCATCAGCGGGTGAAAGACCACGTCAAGATCCTGCTCCATGACCATCTGGCCAATGGCACGGGAAGCAGCAGTCTGGACCTTCAGAGCATGGGCTGACTCATCGCTTGCCCCGGCGGACATGTTTGACAATTTTGGCCATTCGCTCGATTAATCGCTACAGGAGAGCATTCCGTCGAAAGAGCCGGGAAATATATTCCAGCGCGGCGGGATGTAGGGATCGCGCAATGAACCATGCCGTGAAGATCGCGTGCTGCCGGACGGCAGGACCGCCATGCCTGCCTCGCCCTGCGGGGCTGGCCTGTTAATGGCCTATTCGTCGACGCGATTGGAAGCGATGCCCGCCTTTGCGCCGGACCATCCCGCCCCCTCTCTCAAGCGCCGCCTGATTGGACAATTGCTGCCCGGCAAGCTTTCATCCCGGCCCGGCAGCCTGACCGCAAGGTCCTTCGCGCCACGGCCGGTGCAATTCACCCTGCCTCTGGCCGGGGCCAGCGAGGCAGAAGACGCAAACCCGGCCCAGATCGCTACTCCCCTGTTCCACGAGACACGCACCGTCGAGCCGGTGTTGAGCTACGAGCAGGCCAGTCTGGAGCAGATCATCCCCGGCGCCACGGCATCGCCCCTGCCTGCCCAGGATCGCCTTCTCCTCCCCGGCAGCACCGGCCTCATCCTTTATGAAGCGCACGCCGGCGCCATGGCTTTCGACTGGATGCGCTGGGGCGGCCAGAATGCCACCCCGTTCGGCGCGACAGTCGACATCCAGGCCCTGTGCCGGAACGGCCGCAGCCAGCGGCGCCTCGCGCGGCGACGGTGCGTCGTGCCATTGACGCGCTTCTCCATTCCGGTCCGGGACGGCGCGGTCTGGTCGCACCGCTGGATAGAGCCGGCACCCGGCGCCATCGTCTGCGCCGCTGGCCTGTGGAGCGCGGAGAAGGACGCGGACGGCACATTTGCCATGGTGACGGGCGCCATGGTCGCGGGGTCCGGCCAGATGCATGAAGGCCCGCTGCTGCTCGCTGAAGAGGAAATATTGCTCTGGCTGCGCGCGCCGCTCGAAGAGGCGCTGGCCCTCGCGGATCAGATCACCAAGGCCACACCGCCGGACGCGGAGAGCCAGGAAAGCGCCTGAGAGTCCGTGCTTCCGGTCCCTTTTCCTCTCCTGTGGCAAGTTCAGCGTGACGAAGGCCGGTCATCTGGGCCATAGGCGATGCACCCGATTACAGGCCGGAAGGCAACCGACCTTCCATCTCCGCCATGATGCATGAAAGAGGAACGATGCGCGAAGCAACCCATGATGTGCTGGGCGTCGGCAATGCCATTGTCGACATCATTGCCCAAACCGACGACGCTTTCCTGGAAACGCATGGCATGGCCAAGGGCAGCATGGCGCTCATTGATGAAGCGCGCGCGCATGCGCTCTATGCGGATATGGGTTCAGCCATCGAGGCCTCGGGCGGATCGGCGGCCAACACCATCGCCGGCATCGCCTCTTTCGGCGGGCGCGCGGCCTTTATCGGCAAGGTGCGCGACGATGAGTTCGGCCGCATCTTCGGCCACGACCTGACCTCGCTGGGCGTCCATTTCACGACGCCGCCCGCCACCAGCGGTGCCGCGACCGCGCGCTGCCTGGTGCTGGTGACGGCGGACGCACAGCGCACGATGAACACGCATCTGGGTGCGTGCGTCGACCTGACGCCAGCCGATATCGACGCCGATCTCGTCGCGGCATCGACCATCACCTATCTGGAAGGCTATCTGTTCGATCCGCCCGCCGCCAAGGAGGCTTTCCGCAAGGCGGCAACCATTGCGCGCGGCGCCGGGCGCAAGGTCGCCCTCACCTTGTCGGACAGCTTCTGCGTCCATCGCTACAAGGACGAGTTCAAGCAGCTCATCGACGAGCATATCGACATATTGTTCGCTAACGAGGCCGAAATCGAAGCGCTGTATGACAGCCGCGACATTACTGCCGCCGCCAATGATCTTGCAGGACGGGTCGGCGTGGCCGCGATCACCCGCAGCGAGAAGGGATCGCTGCTGATCCGTGGCGAAGAACGCGTGACCGTGCCGGCGGCCCCGATCGAGGAACTGGTCGACACCACCGGCGCGGGCGATCTCTACGCGGCCGGCGTGCTTTACGGCCTGAGCCGTCAGCACGCCCTCGCCGAATGCGGGCGCCTTGGCAGCCTCGCCGCCGCCGAAGTGATCCAGCATTATGGCGCGCGCCCGTTGCAGCCATTGGGCGCATTAGCCTGAAGAACGGACGCGGTTGCCTCAAGCGTCCGGATACGTGCTCCTGCGAGAGCAGGAGCACAAGATGGCGCGATTTGGAACAGGCCGCGCGGTAGCCAGAGAATAGAAGCGCGCGGCCTTCATCCTCTCATTCCATGAAGGCAATCGTCCTGATCTCGATACTCTGTCGGGGGAGCGAATCCACTGTCGAGGCTGGGTCTTCGAAGGCGCTGTGACCGGTCCATTGCACCGCATCCGGATCGGAATCGAACAGGCGGAAGGCGAAGGCCTCGTCCGGCTGCATGCGCGGTGCGTAATACCAGCAGTGATCCGGGTTGTAGGCGAGGTTGAAGCCCCAGAGCGAGCGGCGCCCGGAATCACCCAGCCCGCCGCGCACCTCGCTGGGGAAAAGGTCGCGCGCGGCCACGCTGCTCGCATCGCATAGCGCCAGCGGGGAGCGCTCGACGGTGCGGAGCGGCCGCCAGATGTTGATGAGCATGTGGCGCCCCGCCAAACGCCGTTCGGCCTCCTCCGCCGGCAACAGGTCGAAGGTGAAGTCGCGCACTGTCCGCGCGCCATAATCGACATGCGCGCCGAACGCGGGGAGATTGCCGTCGCCCGCCTCCCTGGCATCCGTGCGCAGCATCGTGCCGAAGGTGACGACCTTGGCGGCGCCGGTCAGCCGGGTGATGAGCGCCACCGCCTCCTGCGCATGCAGGCGCTTCATCTCCGCCTCATCGGCCGCGCCGGGCACGGCTGACTCGCCCTTCACCAGCACAAAGCCGTTGCGGTCGAAGGAGAGCGTATCGGCGATGGACCGCACGTCACGGACGGGAACGATATGCTCCTCGATCGGCCAATAGCTCTCGGCGCGGTTGGCGGCGTTGAACACCGCGCTCTCGCCGCGCACCACATAGTTCATCTTGACCCTGATCGGCTCCACGGCCCGTCGCTCCTCTCCATGCCGGTCGCCGGCTTATCGGCCATTGCGTTCCGTCCGGCGGCACCATAGCCTGCCCGGCAAAATACAGACGAGGGGCAGGATGACAGGCGACTATGATCCGCGCAAGGCGCTCGGCGCGCGCCCGATGCGCCTCGTCCAATGGCTCATCATCCTCATTCCCGTCTCCATCAATATGGTGGATGGCTATGACATATTGGCCCTCGCCCAAGCCGCGCCGGTGCTGGCAAGGGAATGGCAGCTCGGCCCGGACCAGTTGGGCGAGCTGCTGAGCTTCAGCCTCGCCGGCATGGCGCTGGGTGCGCTCGGCGTCTCGCCGGTGGCGGATACCAAGGGGCGGCGGCCCGCCATCCTGTTCTGCCTGTTCCTGATGAGCGGTGGCATGTTCGGCGCGGCGCTCTCGCACGGCTACTGGGGCATGGCGCTCTCCCGCCTCGTCACCGGCATCGGGATCGGCGGCATGACCAGCACGGCCGGCACGCTGGCGATGGAATATGCCTCGGACAAGCGCCGCGAATTCGCGCCCAGCTTCGTTGCCTCGGCCTATCCCATCGGCACCATCGTCGGCGGGGTGGTGGCGATCAGCGTGCTCGACAGCTTCGGCTGGCGCGGCATCTTCTGGGTGGGCGGCATGCTCTCGGCCCTCCTCATCCCGATCAGCTGGTTCTGGCTGCCCGAATCGCTCGATTTCCTGCTCGCCCGCCAGCCACACGGCGCGCTCGCCAAGACCAACCACGTGCTCGACCGGCTGCGCCTGCCCCGGCTCGAGACGCTGCCACCGATGCCGCCCGCCGCGAAGGACAGCGACGCGGTGCGCGAGATCGCGGCAAAAGAGCATCGCTTCGAGATCGTCCGCCTGTGCACCGCGCACGCGCTCAACATGTTCTCCTTCTATTTCATCATCAACTGGGCGGTGAAATGGGTGACGGAGCTGGGCCTCTCCACGGCGGCCGGCATCTCCTATTCCATCTACGTTTCGGTCGGCGGGATCGCCGGCGGGCTGATCGCGGGCTGGATCGCCGGGCGTGTCGGCGTCAAGCGGCTCACCTTCATCACCCTGTTCGGCGTGGCGGCGATGATCATCCTGTTCGGCCTGCTGCCGCCCAACCTGCCGCTGCTGGTCGGCAATGCGCTGCTGCTCGGCGGCATGCTGTTCGGCTCGGCCTGCGGCTGCTGGCTGACCATCGTCTATGCCTTCCCGGCGCAACTGCGCGCCACCGGCCTCGGCATCGCCACCACGGTCGGCCGCATCGGCTCGATCTTCGGCCCGCTCACCGCCGGCTACCTGCTCGCCGCCGGCATGGGCAAGCCGCTCATCTGCATTCTGCTCGCCATCCCCGCGATGCTGGCCGCGCTGATCTTCTCGACCGCGCGGCGAGCATAAGGCGCGAAGACAGGAGCACAAGGCAGGCACGGCCTACGACCGGCGCAATGGCCTCCCGCCTGCGCAGGAGAATAATCAGACCGCACCACCGATCCTAACGCAACGCTTCCCTCGCGCCGCGACACCCTCTAAGGTGTCCCGCATGGCAGGTCTTTCCATGCCAGAGCAGCAACTCCGCGCGGCTCTTCGGGGCAGGCAGGCGGCCATGGCTGCGACTCTCACCGAATGGGCGGAGATCAACTCCGGCAGCCGCAACCTCGATGGCCTCGCCACGATGCGCGCAAGGATCGCCGGCCGGCTGGAACCACTGGCCGACACGGTCACGATCCACGCCGCAGATCCCGTCACCACGCTGGACGATACGGGCGCCGAGATCGCCGTGCCACATGGCGCCAATCTGCTCGCGCGCAAGCGGCCGCAGCGCAACCGGCGCCTCATCCTCACCGGCCATATGGATACGGTGTTCCCGGCCAATCACCCCTTCCAGCATTGCCGCCGGATCGATGCGGGCACGCTCGGCGGCCCCGGCACGGCGGACATGAAGGGCGGGCTGCTGGTGATGATCGAGGCGCTCGCCGCGCTGGAAGCCGCAGGCGCCATCGACGGCATCGGCTGGGACGTGGTTGTCAATGCCGACGAGGAAGTGGGGTCGCTCGGCTCGGCCTCGCTGCTGCGCGAGACGGCGCGGCGCTGCCAGATCGGCCTCACTTTCGAGCCGGCCGTCACACCGGAGGGACGGCTGGCCAGCGCCCGGCGCGGCAGCGGCAATTTCGTCGCCACCCTCACCGGCCGCGCCGCCCATGCCGGGCGCAACCCGCAGGACGGGCGCAACGCGGTGGTCGCCGCCGCCGATCTCGCGGTGCGGCTGGACGGGCTGAAGCAGACCATTCCCGGCCTTTCGGTCAACGTCGCGCGCATGACCGGCGGCGGCGCCAACAATGTCGTGCCGGACGCGGCGGCGCTAAGCTGGAACATGCGCCCGCTCGATGCCGAAGCGCAGCAGCGCGCCGAGCAGGCTATGGCGGCGGCGCTGGAGGATGTGCGGCGCGCGCATGAGGTCGCGATCCGCCTCGCCGGCAGCTTCGCCCGCCCGCCCAAACCGTTCGATGCGCGCCACGCGCTGCTGTTCGGCCTGGTGCGCGATGCCGGTGCCGATCTTGGCCTCGCCATCGACTGGCAGCCGAGCGGCGGCGTGTGCGACGGCAATAACATCGCCGCCGAGAATGTCGTGGTGGTCGACACCATGGGCGTGCGCGGCGGCGCCATCCACACCGATGGCGAATATGTGCTGCTCGACAGTCTGAGCGAGCGCGCCGCGCTGGCCGCCATCACGATCCTGCGGATCGCGCAGGGCCGGCTCGACGGCATGATCGGGCAGCCGCCCACCGGGGAGGAAAAAGCATATGGCTGATCGAGACGGCTGGTTCGTCCGCCCCGCCACGCTCGACGATCTCGACGCGGTTCACCAGTTGGCCGGGCAGACCGGCCCCGGCTTCACCAACCTGCCCAATGACCGGGACGCGCTCAAGCAACGGCTGGAGCGCAGCGCGCGCAGCTTCACCGCCGCCCCCGCCGCGCCGGACGACGGGCTTTACCTGTTCGTGCTGGAACAGCGGGGCACCGGCCGGATCGGCGGCACGGCGCTGATCTTCGCCAGCGTCGGCACCAAGAAGCCCTTCTACTCCTACAAGCTCACCCGCCTCTCCCAATATTCGCGCCAGCTCGACCGGATCGTGACGACCGACGTGCTCAATCTGGTCAATGATTTCGCCGGGGCGAGCGAGGTGGGCGGGCTGTTCCTGATCCCCGAGTTGCGCCATGGCGGCCTCGGCGCACTGCTGGCACGCAGCCGCTATCTGTTCATGGCGCTGCATCGCGAGCGGTTCGGCACGCAGGTGCTCACCGAATTGCGCGGCTATCAGGAACCGGAGGGGGTTTCGCCCTTCTGGGAAGGGCTGACACGGCGCTTCTTCGATCTGGAGTTTGCCGAGGCGGATCGCTTCCACGCGCTCAACGGCAACCAGTTCATTGCCGATCTGATGCCCAAGCACCCCATCTACACCATCCTGCTCCCACAGGACGCGCAGGACGCCATCGGCAAGCCGCACGCGCAGGGCGCGGCCGCGATGAAGCTGCTGGAGGCGGAGGGCTTCACCTATCAGGGCTATGTCGACCTGTTCGACGCGGGGCCGACGATGCAGGCCGAGGTCGCCAATCTGCGCACCGTGCGCGCGGCCATGCGCGCGGCGGCGCGGCTGGACCCTGCCCCGCAGGGCAGCACCCGCACGCCCTCGCTCATCGCGACCGGCCAGCTCGGCGCCTTCCGCGCATGGCTGGCCGAGGGGCGTGTTGAAGACGAGGGTGCGACGCTCCATCTCGACGCGGCGGGCATGGCGCTCGGCCGGCTCGCCGAGGGCGACTCCGTCCTCCATCTCCCCCTGCGCTGAAAGCCCGAACCATGCGCGACCTCATCTCCACCGATCCATGCACCGGCGAAATCATCTGGCGCGGTCCGGTGAGCGATGCCCGCACGGTCGACAGCGCCGTGGCCCGCGCCCGCGCCGCCCAGCCGGGCTGGGAAGCGACCTCGCTCACCCGCCGCATCGCAATTCTGGAAGCCTATGCCGCCCGCGTGACGGCGCGGGGCGACGAGATCGCCCGCCTCATCTCACGCGAAACCGGCAAGCCTTATTGGGAGACGAAAACGGAGGCTGCCAGCGTGGCCGCCAAGGTCGCCATCTCCATCCGCGCGCAGGCCGAGCGGGCCGGCGAGCACGTCACCGACGCGAACGGCGTCACGCAGGCGCTCCGCCACCGCGCCCATGGCGTGCTGGCGGTGCTCGGCCCCTATAATTTCCCGGCGCACCTGCCCAACGGCCACATCGTCCCGGCCCTGCTTGCGGGCAACACGGTGGTGTTCAAGCCGAGCGAGCTGGCCCCCGCTACCGCTGAGCTAATGGGCATCCTGTGGGATGAAGCCGGGCTACCCGCCGGCGTGCTGGAGATTGTGCAGGGCGATGGCGAGACGGGCCACGCGCTCGCCGCCCATGATGGGACGGACGGGCTGCTGTTCACCGGCAGCTCGGCGACCGGCAAGCTGCTCGCCCGCCAGTTCGCCGAGACGCCCGGCCGCATCCTCGCGCTGGAGATGGGCGGCAACAACCCGCTGCTGGTGTGGGATATGGCGCCGGACGATGTGGACACGGCGATCGCGCTCATCCTCCAATCCGCCTATCTCTCCGCCGGGCAGCGTTGCACCTGCGCACGCCGGTTGATCCTCTCGGATGCCATGGCGGATATGCTGCTGCCCCGCCTGCTCGCCGCCATCGACCGGCTGATGATCGGCGCCCCGTTTGAGGAGCCGCAGCCCTTCATGGGACCGGTGGTGGACAATCGCGCCGCCGATACGGTGCAGAGCCGTGTCGCCGACCTGCTGGCGCTGGGCGGCCAGCCACTCCGGCCGCTCCACCGGCCGGACGCGCGCATCCCCTTCCTCACCCCCGCGCTCATCGACATGACCGGCCTGCCCAAAGCGCCGGATGAAGAGATTTTCGGCCCGGTGCTGCAACTCTGGCGCGAGCGGGATCTGGGCGCCGCTATCGCCCGCGCCAATGCCACCCGCTTCGGCCTTTCCGCCGCCATGCTCGGCGGCACGGCCGAGCAATTCGCGCGTTTCCGCGCCAGCGTCCGCGCCGGGGTGGTCAACTGGAACCGGCCGACCAACGGCGCCAGTTCCGCCCTGCCCTTCGGCGGCCTTGGAGACAGCGGCAATCTACGCCCGAGCGCTTATTATGCCGCCGATTATTGCGCCCATCCGGTCGGCGGGATGGAAGCACCGGTTCTGGCGGGCGAGATCGCCATCGGGATGAAACCGGCATGAGCTCGCGGGACAGGACTGGCCGACAAACCCCATTCGTGCTCCAGCGAAAGCAGGAGTCCAGGGCGGCGAGGCACATCGGTTTGACCCTGGGCTCCTGCCTTCGCTGGAGCACTGACCTCTCCCGGCCGGCCCGCCCCCTCTCTCTAACCATCGCACGGAGCGCCGTCCCATGACCGCCGCCCCGCCCCTCACCATGCGCGAGATCAATTTCGACGGCATTATCGGCCCCACGCACAATTTCGCCGGGCTGAGCCAGGGCAATCTCGCCGCCACGCTGCATGCGGGTGAGCCATCCTCTCCGCGCCATGCCGCGTTGCAGGGGCTGGCCAAGATGCGGCTGATGCTCTCGCTCGGGCTGGGGCAGGGCTTCTTCCTGCCGCAAGCGCGCCCGGATGTCGGCTGGCTGCGGCACTTCGGTTTCGACGGCACGCCCGCGCAGGTCTGCGCGCGCGCCTGGGTGGAGGAGCCGTTGCTGTTCGTGCAGGCGTTCAGCGCCTCGGC
>Ga0180219_1000773_pt1 | contig 23322 bp, 17 predicted proteins | sample eDN3rd30CBELigMG_FD_151338 | JGI IMG/M metagenome (GOLD analysis project Ga0180219, IMG submission 151338) | Enriched Miracle-Growth compost microbial communities from Emeryville, California, USA - eDNA 3rd pass 30_C BE-Lig MG (version 2)... ... | reverse complement strand
AACCATCTCCGAGAGCGAAACTTGATATTCTGGATGAACTGCAAGCGCTTGAGGCCGAGAATACTGCACTAAAACGGCAGTTGGCTGAAAAGCTCAACGCCGAAAACCAGAAAATGCGAAAAATGCTCCATCGTATAGAGACGCAGATCGAACCTTAGTCCTGACTGTCTGGTGGTAACGTCACAAGTTTTTCTAAATCGATAGCGGCTTATCAAAGGCTGCGAAACATGCATGCCATCGCATCAACGAGCTTTGGCTTCAGTCGCTGGCGTTTCCTTCTTTATGATAAGCCCTTCCAGCAAAGTGCGAAATGTCTGCACAGCCTTTTTTGAGGTGACTTGCGGGTCTTTTGCATTGGCAATCCATTGAGCGGCGCTACTGCTGGCTGCATTAATGAGGCGCGCGGCAGCTTCCGGGTCAATGTCTACGATAATACCAGCCTTTTGCAGATCCGCGAGACTGCGGGCTACCGTTGCAATACAGCCATTGGCATTTGGCCAGCCGGACGGGTCTCCAAGCACCGCGGGACCGTCTCTGAACATGATGCGCTGAATTTCCGGCTCCAGCGCCATCTCAACATAGGCGACATTCTCATCGACAAAGCCCTGCCAGGGTGTCGCGGCGCGGGACGAAATCGCGCAAAGCCTGCCGGTCATTTCAGCATCAATCTGATTGACGACAGCTTGCAGGAGGCCTTTTTTGTCGCCGAAGTGGTGGTAAAGCGCGCCTCTGGTCAGACCGGCTGCGCCCGTAAAGTCATCCATTGAGGCATCGGCATAGCCCACTGTACCGAATGCCTTCCGTCCCGCGGCCAGCAGCTTTTCCCGGGTTTCAGCAATCATTTCGCTACGGGGTTTGCGCACAACATTCTCCAGTTTTCACATACGTGACGTATATTAGTTGACATGCGCCACGTATCAAGTAATTAATTGACATACGCCACGTATGTAAATGGCAAAATCCTTTGCACCAAGGAACAGGTCCATGTCCAACCCCTATAAAGAGATATTCAGCGCGCCCGGCGCGCTTGGCTTTTCCGCCGCTGCGGGTTTTGCGCGGCTTCCAATGGCAATGGCTCCAATCGGAATCGTCGCGATGCTGTCTCTGACGCACGGCGAATATTGGCTGGGTGGCGCAGTTTCCGCTACCTTTGCCTTGACCAACGCGTTTCTGTCGCCGCAGATATCGCGGGCTGTCGACAAATTTGGGCAACGGGCCGTCGTAGGACCGGTAACCATTGTTTCGGTGGTTGCGTTCGCGGCGCTGATTTTGGCTGCCAATCAAAAATGGCCCAACTGGACCCTATTCGTATCGGCCTTTTTGGCCGGAACAATGCCAAGCATATCCGCGATGGTACGGGCACGATGGACCGAGATCTTTCGTGACCGACCAGAGTTGAACACCGCCTTTGCATTTGAGTCGGCTGCCGATGAATTGGTCTATATCGCCGGCGCTTCGCTCTCGGTTGGCTTGACCGTAGCTCTTTTCCCAGAGGCCGGGATGTTGATCAGCACGGTCTTTCTCGCTGTTGGCACCATTGCTTTTCTCGCTCAGCGTTCAACAGAGCCCAAACTCCGCATGCCTGACCAAAATGTTTCGCAGCGTTCCGCTATCAGGCTTCGTTCGGTTCAAATTATCACCCTGGCTTTGGTATTCGTGGGATCGACTTTCGCCACAGCGGAAGTTAGTGCTGTCGCGATCACCAGGGAGCTTGGCCAGCCCAACATGGCAAGCTTGGTTATTGGTGTATACGCCATAGGATCCTTTGTGGTCGGACTGACGCTAGGCGCGCTCAAACCCAGAATTCAATTGCCGCTACAGCTGCTCATTGCGGTTAGCGTCCTTGCAATCACCGCCCTGCCGCTCTTGTTTGCAAGCTCGTCGGTCGCTCTACTGGCCGTGGCTGTCTTTGTCAGCGGCATAGCCATTTCGCCGACTTTCATCACAGCTTTCGGTCTCATCGAACGCCGCGTGCCGGAAAGCATGCTGACTGAAGGTATTACCTGGGTCATGACGGGGATCGGTATCGGGATGGCGCTCGGTGCGTTCATCGCGGGCTGGGTCGTCGATAATTTTGGTGCTGCGAACGGCTTCTGGGTGTCGACTGTTGCAACTGTGACGACCGTTTTAATCGTCGGATTGGGACAGAGGGCTTTGTCTGGCGAGCGTACAACATTGGCCGTCGCCGAGCGCTGTTCGGCGCAGCCTGCTGAATAGCAGTTTTTACAGTCATGAGGCCCCTGACGGAAAGAACGTTGGGGGGCATTTTTATCTGCATTCCCAAATAGTGAAACAAAGCTCGATTTTTGATCGCTATTTTTAGTGAGGCCTGTCCGCCTTGCCAGCTCTGCTATCGCCTTCGAATTGTTATGCTTCTACCAATAAAAAAAGAGAATTGGACCAACATTAAATCGACAAACGACAAGGGCGAGGGGCAATCCTGTTGGATGCAATCTCGCCGATGAGAATTATCGCGCAAGAAATAGGACAAACATTGTGCGGGCTGATCCCATAGACGAGCAAAAGCCCGTGCCGTGGCAAAGGGTTCTCCTGTTACAAGGACCGGTTGGGCCTGCGTTCCGCCTGCTTCGGAGATATCTGACGCAATTGCGCTATCATTGCATTCAAGTGTTGTTCAATCCGGGTGATCGGCTCTTTGCGGGGCGACGGAACGGCACACTCGTTTACACGGGCGGTATAGATGGTCTCGAAGACCGGCTGCTTGTTCAGGCGAGCACCCAGAAAATCACACACATGGTTCTCTTCGGTTCAGAACGCCTAGTTCATATCATAGCACGCCGAGTGGCCGCGCAACTGAGCATAGTCGTGATATCTCTTGAAGAAGGATATATCCGCCCCGGTGCGATCACACTGGAATTCGGAGCAAACAACGCCTTTTCTCCAATTGCCGGGCAGCTTCCGCCGCGCAGCTTCCGAATTGATCGTGAAGATACTTACCCTGACAATCGGGGTCATTTCTCCGCTATGTGTATCTATGGTGGGCTATATTACGCGTCTGTCGCGCTTTTTGCGAAACGCAGACAACGGCGGCTTATGCACCGTGATATCGGCATTCTCCGTGAGTTGCCCCGCTGGATCAAAAATTTTAGCCGTTGGTTTTGGGGGCAATCGAAGAACTGTGCAATCATCGAGCGTCTGCTGGAGCACAGTGTCGGTCAATATTTTGTGGTGGCTTTGCAGGTTTCACAGGATACCCAGTTGAAACGCTCCGCCCGAGGGTGGAACAATGCGCGTCTGATAACTGAAGTGCTTGATAGTTTTGCGGCATCGGCTCCGCAACATCTGCGGCTGGTTTTCAAAATACATCCGTTGGAGCGCGGTGATGACAATGATCGCAAGCTGATAGACGAATTGTCGGTTAATCTCGGCATCAGGCATCGTGTCGATATTGTGGATGTGGGCTCTATCGGTTCTCTGACACGCCATTCAGCAGGCATGATCACTATCAATAGCACATCCGGGTTTTCGGCCATCCATCACGGCGTTCCCCTGCTGGTGATTGGCGACGCCGTTTATGCAAATGAAAGAATTGCCACTTGTGCATTCGGAACGCCCGACTTTGATGCCTTTTGGAAAGGCGGGCTGATTGCTTCCGCACGGCTTCGAAAACGCTACATTGCATGGATCAGAAAGCGCTGTTTGCGACCGGGCGATTTTTTTACCGCACGCGGAATAGAAGCAAGCTGCAAGGCAATCATTGACGCAATCAACACATCGGCTGTGCCGCATGACGACATGAGGAGTGCAGCGTGATGATCAAGACTGCGCCTCTCATTTTTGCTGCGATCGCTATTCCTGGCTTGTTAGGGTGTACCGCTGTTCCTGGCAGCGGTCCATTAACTTCGACCGTGAAAACCGAAACGACGAATAGAACGAACGGTAGCAACTATGCTGTCGTGCCGCTCGATACCACCATCCTGTCGGTCTTGAGAAATTACCGTTTCAGCGGCATTCCGGAGAGTTTCAAAGGCAAACTGGGCAACCGCCAATCCATGACCATCGGTGTGGGTGACGGGCTTGCCGTGAATATCTGGGAGGCCGCCCCTGACGGGTTGTTTTCGACGGCGGAGCGGAAAAGCGCCACCCTTCAACTGATTGTCGACGAACGCGGAATGGTATTCATTCCCTATGTCGGTCAAGTGCATGCTACGGGCCTGACGACCGAAGCGCTGCGCAAATCGATTGAGGCGGGTTTGAAAGGAAAGGCGGTTGAGCCGCAGATACAGGTCCTTGTCAGTGAAAACCGAAGCAAGGTGCTGATTGTGGTGGGAGATGTGACCAGTCCCGGTCCATTTCCGGTGCCGCTGCGAGGGTTGAAACTTCTGGATGCGGTCGCGCTTGCAGGCGGAACCCGAAAAGCGATGTTTGAAAGTACGGCGACAGTGACCCGTGGTTCGACCAGTGCGACCCTGCGACTGGAAGATGCTGTCAGCCATCCGAGCGAAAACATCTGGCTTGCATCGGGGGACAATATAACCGTAACGCACCAGCCACGCAGCTTTTCAGCCTTTGGCGCGGTGAAGAGCAGTCAACTTGTTCCGTTTCCCGCAGAAAAGCTCGTTCTATCCGAAGCGCTGGCGCAAGTCGGAGGGCTGAGTGACCGATCTGCTGATGCGGGTGGTGTCTTTATCTTCAGGTTCGAACCTCACGATCTTGTGCAACAACTGATAGGTAAGCGCGCCGACCATTTGCCCTCGGACGATAGGCGGCGCGTGCCAGTTATATACAGGCTTGATTTCAACAAGCCGGAATCCTTCTTCCTTTCCCAATCATTTCAGATACGGGACAAGGATGTTCTCTATGTCGCAAACCATCCTGCTGCGGAGTTGAGTAAGTTTCTATCGCTGATCGTCTCACCGCTACTCGGTGTCACTCGAACGGCTGAGGCGCTTTGAAACACGCGCCGTCATGCAGGCATAAACAAGCTTAAGAGAAAACAAAGCGCTTCCACAATCCGGTTTCGTACGGAAACGCTCCGACAATCTATGTGGGGGCTCATGAAGGTACTAACAGTCTTCGGTACGCGGCCGGAAGCGATCAAGATGGCGCCGGTCGTGCGACGTCTTTCAAACACCGAGGGATTTCAAGCGCGGTTATGTGTTACCGCCCAGCACAGGCAGATGTTGGATCAGGTGCTTCAGCTTTTTGAACTGACGCCGGACTACGATCTCGACATCATGAAGCCGGGCCAGACGCTTGGCGACATCACCAGCGCCATTCTGCATGGCATGGACGCTGTATTCGAAGATTTTGCCCCTGATATTATTCTGGTACACGGCGATACGTCCACCACCTTCGGTGCAAGTCTGGCTGCCTATTTCCACCGCACGCCCATCGGGCATGTCGAAGCGGGTTTGCGCACTGGCAATCTCTATTCTCCTTGGCCGGAGGAGGCCAATCGCAAACTGACCGGCGCATTGGCCGCACTTCATTTTGCACCGACCGAAAGCGCGCGAACAAATCTTTTGCTGGAGGGTATTCCGGCGCGAACAATCACGGTTACAGGCAACACCGTGATTGACGCGCTCGTCCATACCGAGCAGCTATTTGGCAGGGATGCCGAGCTGGAAGGCACAATGCGCCAGCGCTTCGATTTCCTGCGGTCAGAGGCGCAACTGGTCCTCATAACCGGCCACCGACGTGAAAACTTCGGTACGGGTTTTGAGAACATATGCGAGGCCATATGCGATCTGGCCCGACATTTCCCGGACGTGGATTTTGTCTATCCGGTGCATCTGAACCCCAGCGTTCGGGAGCCGGTTGGGCGGCTTCTTTGCGGGATTTCAAACATTTATCTGATCGAGCCGCAGGACTATCTCCCATTTGTCTGGCTGATGAAGCGATCATACCTGATATTGACGGATTCCGGTGGCGTACAGGAAGAAGCGCCGACTTTCGGCAAGCCGGTTCTGGTGATGCGCGAGACAACCGAGCGGCCCGAGGCAATAGCTGCGGGAACTGCCAGACTGGTCGGCGCAGAGCGAGACCGCATTTTCAACGGCGTTAGTCAGCTTCTGCTTGATCCAGTCGCCCACGCCCAAATGGCAACCGCCCAGAACCCCTATGGCGACGGACTGGCGGCTGCAGAGATCGTCAAAACCCTTCAAGCATTCTCGACTGGTCTTGGTCGCAAACATGCCTCCGCATTGCTTTCCTGACAGGACCACTTTCATGCAGCGTTCTTTTGCCTATGAAACCCTATGTGTAATCGGCCTTGGTTACATTGGACTCCCCACTGCCACAGTCTTTGCCCAACATGGGCTCAAGGTACAAGGGGTGGATGTCAATGCAACCGTGGTCGCGCCGATCAATAGGGGTGAGGTGCATATTGTCGAGCCCGGTCTGGAAAAATGCGTCAAACAAGTGGTGCTGAACGGAAACCTTCGAGCGTCAACTTTGGCTGATCCCGCCGATGCATTTCTGATTGCTGTGCCAACGCCTTTCAAAGGGTCTGATCACGAGCCGGACTTGTCTTATATCGAAGCCGCTGCGCGGGCAATTGCACCTGTTTTGAAGGCTGGCGATTTGGTCGTTCTGGAGTCGACTTCACCAGTTGGTGCAACACAAAAGATGGCGGACTGGCTGGCGGAATCTCGACCCGATTTGACCTTCCCACAGGATGCGGCTGAAGCTTCCGACATCAGGATTGCCCATTGCCCGGAACGGGTTCTGCCCGGCAAAGTTCTGGATGAACTTGTACATAACGACCGCATTATCGGCGGAATTACACCGCTATGTGCGGCGGCTGCGCAAGCGCTCTATGAGGTGTGTGTGACAGGTGAATGCATCGCCACGGATGTGCGCACCGCCGAAATGTGCAAGCTCGCCGAAAATGCGTTTCGCGACGTGAACATTGCATATGCAAACGAGCTTTCGCTGATTTGCGACCGAAGCGGGATCGATGTCTGGGAACTGATCCGTCTGGCGAACCGTCACCCGCGTGTCGATATTCTCCGGCCCGGTGCGGGCGTCGGAGGGCATTGCATTGCCGTCGATCCCTGGTTCATCGTTGCAGGGGCTCCAGATTTGGCGCAGCTTGTGCGCACAGCACGCCATGTGAACAACGCAAAGCCCGAATGGGTCCTGCAAAAACTGCACATCGCAGCTGAGCACTTTGAACTGGCCCATGAGGGACGAAAGCCCATCATCGCCGTATGTGGCCTTTCCTTCAAACCTGACATCGACGATCTGCGCGAAAGCCCCGCGCTGGAAATAACGGTTGCACTTCAGGAAGAGTTCGGCGCGCAGGTGATGGTCGTCGAACCCAATGTTGAAGAGCTTCCGCCGCGCCTGTCAGCGGCCCGACTGGTGGACATTGCTGTGGCAATGGAAGAAGCCGACATATTGCTCGTTCTGGTCGGGCACCGGTTGTTCCAGTACCTCGCGGACACTCCTCTTCGCCCTAACCAGAGCATCATTGATGTGGTGGGATTGCTGGCGAACAAGCGAACCGCCTTGCACGATAATGCGCTTTTGAACTTGATCGAAGGCTGAACTCGACATGTCCCTTCCATCGTCAGACGCTGCTGAACAAACCACGGTCAACGAGCTTCCTGCCGGCAAGCCGTTGCCCGACCTGCATGATCGCATCACCGAAGCCTATCTCGGGCAGCTGGGAAAAGATTTTGCCCAGTCCACGCGGGAGCGCATCCATTGGATATGTGCCCGCGCCATGGGCATGCGTATTCTTGACGTCGGCTGCAGCCAGGGGATCACATCGATCCTGTTGGGGCGGGAAAGACGGTCCGTCATCGCTCTCGATATCTCCAAGAGAGCCATCGACGAGGCGCGGCAGTTCATCTCGCACGAACCGGCGCATGTGCAGAACAGCGTCAAATTCGTTCATGGCGATTTTATCGGCGCGGATTTCGGAGCCGAAACATTCGACACCGTCATCATGAGCGAAGTGCTGGAGCATCTGACGAAGCCGGAGGAATTCGTCAGTGCCGCCGCCCGCCTTCTCAATGAATGCGGAACCGTCATCGTCACCGTGCCCTTTGGCGTTAATGACTGGCCGGACCACAAACATACATTCTATCTGCTCGAACCGTGGCGTCTGCTGGTTGCCCATTTCATAATCAAGGAAGTGAAATTCTTCGGTAAGTGGATCGGTTTTGTTGGCCGAAAGCGCCAAGAGCTGCTTTTGCTGGACGAAGTGCCATCGGTGGCTTTGCTTGCAGAGGTGGAGCAGGCCTTCCAGCATGTCGAACGCGATCTGATTGCAAAATCAGGGACCTTGTCTTCCAAGATCAGCAAGTTGAAGGCGCGACTTCAATCCGCCAATGAACAGAATGCTACCCTGATAGACACAATTTCCCAGGCAGAGATAATCCAGCTGCTCGCTGAGGAGCGGGTTGCGACGCTTAATGCCGAGATTGATCTCCACCGAAGCAAGGATGCCGAAATAGCCGATAGCGTTGAGTTGTTGGAAGACAGTTTGCAGACGGCAAAACTTGAAAAAGCGGCATCCGCGCAGGACATTACGCGCCTCAAGGCAGAACATGCAGCCCTTGAAACTCTGACTGAACGTTTCAGGCGCGAAGCGGAAGGACTCGCCACAACGCTTGAGAGCGAGCGCCGAGAACGGCTTGTGGCAGAGAAAAAAGTGGTCCTCGCCGAAGGTCGCCTTGAAGCGGTCGAGACCTTGCTGAAGGAAGCAAACGAACGGCTGGCCGCTCAGACAAGCGAGGCCAATATCGCCGCAAGCCGGTTGAAACAGCTTCGCGCTGAGCGGGACGATCAGGATCAGGAAATCGCCCGCCTTTCGGGAGAGTTGAAAGATGCTCTGGCTGCGGTCAGTCAAGGAAAAGCCGAACTGGAGCTCTTCGCAAAACTACAGGAAAGCGAACGATTCCAGCGCCGGGTTCTTGAATGCAAAATCAGTGAGCTACAAATTGATCTTACCGAAAAGGATCAGAAGATCGCATCGCTGACATCCAGTCTAATGGATGCGGAACACGATCTTGTTCGATTGCGTACGGATGCGGTACAGCGGAAGCTTGTCCACGACCAGACTCAAAAAGAGCTGGAGGCCGAAAAGGACCTCCATAAGGAGACATTCGGCAAGCTGGAGGCCGCGCAACTGGATATGCGCAGCGCCGGTATCCGCAATGATGAATTGCAGCTGCAGGTGCAGCGCTCCAGCGCCCACATCATGAGTTTGCAAAATAAGGTTGAAACCGCCGAACGAGCTCGTGTCCTGGCGGAAGCGAAAGCCTTGCGAACGCGCAATATGATTTCGTTTCAGCTTGGCTATGCGCTCATCCAGGCCAGTAAATCGTGGCAAGGCCTTGTTCTCCTGCCGCAGCGCCTTCGGGATATATCGAAAGACGCAAAGCGCCGGACCAAGGGTGAAGCCAAAACGGCCCGTTTGGTTCCCGCAGCCCCTAAATTGCCGTCGATTACCTTTGATAAGGCAGGCTACAGCGCTCAACAACTTAAGGCCCTGAAAATTGCCTGCATCATGGACGACTTCACCTATGCATCCTATGAGCATGAAGCGGTCCTCATGCAGTTGACACCGGATGAATGGCGTGAACAGCTGGATACGTTTCAGCCCGAAATTCTGTTTGTGGAATCCGCATGGCGCGGAAAAGATGGGCTTTGGGGTAATCAGGTCGGGCATCGCAGCAATCAACTGGTGGAGCTTGTGGAGTGGTGCAGACAGCAGCACATACCCACCGTTTTCTGGAATAAGGAAGACCCTGTCCATTACGAGACATTTCTGAACACCGCTGTGCTGTTCGATCACGTTTTCACGACGGATATCGATTGCATTGGCCGCTATAAGGCAGCGCTTGGGCATGACAATGTCTGGCTCCTGCCTTTTGCTTGTCCGACTGCCCGGTTCAATCCAATTGAAACCTATGCGAGAGAGCAGGCCTTCTCATTTGCAGGGGCTTATTATGCCCGTTATCCGGAACGCAACGGAGACTTGGCCAGTGTCATTTCGGCGCTTGCCGAAAATCATAAGGTTGCAATCTATGACCGCAATTTCGGCCAGGATGATCCACGATATCAGTTCCCACCGGAATTTCAGCCTTTCATTGTTGGGTATCTCCCCTATGATCAGATCGAAAGAGCCTATAAGGCCTACACCCATGCCATCAACATGAACTCGATCAAGCAGTCACAAAGCATGTTTGCGCGGCGCGTTTTCGAACTGCTTGGCAGCAACACAATAACGATCAGCAATTTTTCACGTGGCGTGCGCAATCTTTTCGGCGAGCTGGTTGTGTGCAGCGACAACGGTGCGGAAATCATCCGGCGGCTCGACAAAATTTCAGATGGAACAACGGAGCGAAAATTCCGGTTGTCGGGTCTTCGCAAGGTTATGAGCGAGCATACCATGCAGGATCGTCTCGCTTACCTTGCCTCTAAGGCAATGAAAACTCAGCAGGCCCAACTCCTGCCGGATATTCTGGTGGTTGCCTATGCAAGCGACAGAGAGGAATTCGACCTGATACTGGCGAATTTCCACCGTCAGGCATACCGACAAAAGCGCCTTCTGGTCGTGTCCAACCAATTTGAGGTTGGGTCCAAGGTGGATGATACCGTTCATGTGGTTGCGAGCTCGCATCTAAACGACGCCCGATTCGCACCGCTTATCGGTAGCGCCCGCTATGTTGCGGGCATGGTCCCAGCGGACTATTACGGGCGCAATTACCTCACCGATCTTGCTGTGGCGACGCGCTATTTCGACGGTGAAGCCATCGGTAAACATGACCATTATTATTATGGGCAGGATTCCGCCGATGGGATCATACTGAACGACACCGGCCAGCGCTATCGTTGCGGTCATAAGGTGATGGCGAAGGCAGCCCTGATTGCGGTTTCGGTGATTGAAAGTGAAGCTGTTTGCGACTGGACGATGAGCCTTTCCAAGAAGGTCGTCACCGTCGATCGCGCTCTGTTTATTGATGAGTTCAACTATTGCGAAAACGGCGCATCGGTCAGCCCGGATAATTTGAAACAGGTTGACGATGGGAATTTCGATACCGGGTTTGACATGGCGGCCATTATCGCAAGTGCCGAAGCGATCGAAGCTGATGCGATGCCGGTTGGATCGGACGCGGTGATTGAGGCTCTGGAACTTGCCAGTCTTTTCAAGTCAACCGGTAGCGAATGTCTTGCACTCGCAGTTGAGGGCCAAAGCTGGGAAATATCTTCAACGCTACCAGATGGAAAACATGAATATGTTTATGCCGCCAGGGAACTGAAGCCAGCAGCGCTTGGCTTTGCGGGTTCTGCAAAACTCCATCTGGAAACGACCCCGGGACTAAACGTGCAGTGTGTCCTGGTCTACATGGATGCAAAGAAACAGAAGCTGAGCCATGAAATATTCCACGCGAACCAGAACGCCACTTGCACCTTGCCAGAAGGCGCGGCGCTTGTCCGTATCGGTTTGCGCCTTTACGGTCCCGGAACCACCGAAGTCAAAAGGTTTTTTAAAGGTCACAAGGCTACGGTGCCCGGTACGCTTCTTGGAAAAGCACGCCACCTCGTTCTAACCAATCATTATCCCCGCTATGACGATCTGTACCGGAACGGCTTCGTCCATAGTCGGGTGAAACACTATTTCAAACACGGTGTGCCGGTAGATGTCTTTCGGTTTCAGCCGAACGCGGCTCTTGGCTATTACGAATTCGAAGATATTGACGTAACGACGGGTGGCGCTGAGGCGCTCGACAAACTGATCGGGGACCGGCAGCTTGAAAGCATAGCCGTGCATTTTCTAGACCCGGCCATGTGGCAGGTGTTGGAACACCATATCGATAAAATCAGGGTGAATGTCTGGATTCACGGCGCTGAAATTCAGCCGTGGCATCGCCGGGAGTTCAATTTCCGCAACGATATAGAGCGGCAGGCCGAGAAGGCTAAAAGCGAGCAAAGGTTGACGTTCTGGCGGACGCTTTTGGCCAAGCAGCACGACAATCTGCACATCATCTTCGTATCGAAGAATTTTTCTGAAGAGGTGATGGAGGATCTAGGGTTTCGTCTCGCAGAGTGGCGATATTCCATCATTCACAATCCGATTGACACAGAGCTTTTCGCCTATCGCAAGAAAGACATTTCTCATCGGCAGCGGATTTTGTCGATCAGAACTTATGCATCCAAGAAATACGCCAATGACCTATCCGTCGCAGCGATACTGGAGCTGCAGAAGGAGCCCTTCTTCTCGGCTCTCGAGTTTCGCCTGATCGGTGACGGGCAACTGTTTGATGAGGAGACATTGCCCTTGCAGGGTTTCAGGAACGTGTTTTTGGAAAAGCGCTTTGTTTCTCACACGGAAATTGTCGCGCTTCAGGAGAATTATGGAGTTTTTCTGACGCCGACCCGATGGGATTCGCAGGGCGTTTCCCGCGATGAGGCCATGTCTTCCGGGCTTGTGCCGGTTACCACCGGAATATCCGCGATACCCGAATTTCTGGATGAAACCTGCGGTTATCTGGCCAAGCCGGAAGATGCCGCCGGATTGTCGGGCGCAATAGCTGATCTATACCAACATCCGCAGAAGTTCCTGGACATGTCGCGAGCTGCGGCCAAACGCGTCCGCAACCAAAGCAGTGCCAATGAGATCATCCGTCGAGAATTGGCGCTTATCTGCCGCCTTGATGCAGAGGCGTTCACATGAACTCGCCGCGCTCCATTTTCGCGAGCCTTAAGGTTGCCCTGATTGCGGACGAACCGACGCGCATCTGCCTTTCCCATGAGTGCCGGGTGATGAATCTCACCCCATGGAACAGCCTTTACATTTTTGACCATTGGAAGCCAGATCTTCTGTTGGTTGAATCCGCCTGGGAAGGATACAGGGGCAGCTGGCGATATGGCATCGCGTCTTATCCGGATCACCCGGAACGCAACAACGCCTTGCTGGGCTGTGTGGTGGGCCGTGCGCGGGACGAGAGTATCCCGACCATATTTTGGAACCGCGAGGACGGCGTGCATTTCGACCGCTTCATCGCTTCAGCGGGGCTGTTCGAACATATCTTCACGGTCGATGAGAATATGATTCCGCACTACCGTGCTGCGCTTAAGGATATAGCTGCACTCGACGTACTGATGTTCGCAGCACAGCCGGCGGTTCACTTTCCCGATCCGGCCAACGTAACGGTTGAACCGAACCGCCGGCTGGTTTTCGTCGGCAGCTATAGCCGTCACATACATCCTCGCCGCCGCTTGTGGCAGGATATGGCATTTAACGCTGCCAACAACATCGGTTTGACGCTCTTTGATCGTAATTCCAGTCGCCGGTCGGAACAATATCGCTTTCCGTGGCGACGTTGGATCAACGTAAGAAAAGCAATTGCCCACACCCGCACGGCCGACGTCTATCGTAGTTACGTTGCGAGCCTCAATGTCAACACAGTGGATAATTCGCAAACGGCTTTCTCACGGCGACTGGTGGAGATCATGGCAAGTGGCGGACTGGCCGTGACCAATACCACCCCTTCCGTTATGCGCCATTTTCGAAATTTCTGCGAAACAATCGATTCCGAGGATGAGGCGCGAGTATTGTTCGACAGGCTTGCAAGGGATGGCTGGTCACGCTCAGATCGCGAGCGCATGCGGGCGGGCGTTGACCATGTGCTACAGCATCATACCTGGCGGCATCGGCTTGGACAAATCATGGAGAGAGTGAGTTGATGGCCCCCTCGTTGAGAAGAGTAGGGCTCCTTTCCGTAAGGGCTTCGCGATTGCCAAATCTCGCCGCACTCCTCAATGGAGAACCGCACTATCTTCCGCTCAGCGGATTGCGAGATATCAATGTTATTGCAGGGTGGGGCAGGGGATTGCATGCGCGTGCTGCGAAGCAATTGGCCGCGTGTTGCAGTCTGCCTTACGCAACACTGGAAGACGGCTTTATACGCTCGGTTGAACGAAGCGAGCCGCCTTTGTCCATCGTGCAGGATGATTTAGGCATCTATTATGACGGGACGAAGCCGAGCCGCCTTGAACAATTCGTTTCAAAACCACTTTCGGCGCCCGAGGTGGCTCGCGCACAAAAACTTATCCAGTTATGGCGGCAGGGACGCGTCTCCAAATATAATTCCGCCCGTGAATATGATGCCGATTTGCCGGATCGCTATGTTCTTGTGGTGGATCAGGCATGTAGAGACCGATCAGTGGCATTTGGCTGCGCCAGCGATCATTCGTTCCAGCATATGCTCTTTGCAGCACTGACCGAAAACCCTGATTGCATGGTACTGATCAAGTCGCATCCGGATGTCTTTATGCGCAGACGAAGAGGCTATTTCAGCGCTTCAACAATTTTGGAAAATCCGCGTGTCTTGATGATTGCGGAAAACTGCCACCCCGTTCGCCTGATTGAAAAATGTGAGCGGGTTTATACAGTTACATCCCAACTCGGTTTTGAGGCACTGATATGGGGTAAGAATGTCCGATGTTTCGGTATGCCTTTCTATGCGGGTTGGGGACTTACACAAGATGAGTTGCCGCAGCCGAGCAGACGACAGAAAGCCAATTTCGAACAGCTCGTCCATGCGGCCCTGATCGACTATGCGCATTATGTCGATCCTGAGACCGGGCGAAGCTGTGAGGCGGAACGCGTCCTTGATCACATCGCATTTCAACGTCGCATGCGGGAACGGTTGCCCAAAAAACTCCATGCCATCGGGTTCAGTCGGTGGAAGCAGCCGATTCTTCGCCGTTTTACCGCTGGTGCTGAAATCGAATTTCACAGGACCGCGAGAACAGTTCCGGCCAATTCGCATATTCTTGTATGGGGAAATCAACGGGTTACAGATGTGCCTGCACCGTCTTCCATCCGCCATGTCGAGGACGGCTTTCTTCGATCTGTGGGGTTAGGCGCGGAGCTGACACGACCTCTCTCATGGGTGCTCGACGATGCAGGCATTTATTATGATGCAACGAAAGCATCTGGCCTCACGCACATTCTGGAGAATGTGCATGCAGATGAAAGACTTCTGCAGCGAGCAGCAGCATTGCGCAGCAGCATAGTTGCCGCCGGACTTACCAAGTACAATGTTCAGCGATCAGGGTGGCGTCGCCCCGATGGACCTTCACCCATCATTTTGGTGCCGGGGCAGGTTGAAAACGATGCATCGCTGCGATGCGGCGCTCCATATATATCGACAAATATAGACTTGCTGAAAGCGGTGCGTCTATCGAGACCAGATGCCTATATCATCTACAAGCCCCACCCTGATGTAGCCGCTGGTTTACGCGATGGAGGAACCAGCGACAAACAGTTCAGCACCTACTGCGACGAAATCGTGCGGGACGCCGGAATGCCACAACTGCTTGACGCGGTTGACGAGGTCCACACAATAACGTCGCTCGCAGGGTTTGAAGCGCTGATCAGAAACATTCCTGTCACCTGTTATGGGCTGCCATTTTATTCCGGTTGGGGGCTTACTACTGATATCGTCCCTCACGCGAGGAAAAGACAGTTAAGCTTAGATGAACTTATTGCCGGAACCCTGATCCTTTATCCAGTATATGTGAGCCGCATGACGGGGCATTATACAACGCCGGAGCGCGTCGTGCTTGAACTGGTCGCATGGCGCGATGAGCCTCCATGCCACGTTCCATTGTGGCGTCGTCTGTACAGGCTGGGTGTGCAGACACTAAGCCGCAAAGGCAAGGTCCTTATCTTTGAACTCGGTAAGGGGTTTGCCACCGAGAGGTCACACGGTGGAAACGAAAATTGAGCGAAGCCCTCAATAGAGTTGTATCTCTCAAAGTACAGCAACCGTTTGCGGTGGGAGAAACTCCTATGGCTAAGCAAACCCGCCCCCAAAAGCGAAGGCGTCGCTTACTGGCGATTTCTTTCGTTCTATGCGTGATAATCCCTTCCATTCTCGGAGCGCTATACTTCACATTTATCGCTTCCGACCGTTATGTGGCGGGCGTTGGCTTCGCCGTCAGAAGCATGGATGCGGGTAGTGGTGGCGATTTTTTGGGGACATTCACCGGTATAGCAAATGCCGGAAGCACGACGTCGGATTCATACATTCTGCTCAAGTATATTAAAAGCCGAAGCCTGGTCGAGAAGCTTGAAAAGGATTTTCCGTTGCGGTTGGCTTATGCTTCCGACGGTCCTGATATTATATCGCATCTACGTCCACAGAGCGATATTGAACACGTTGTCGAATATTGGGGTGGGATGATCCAGACATCCTACGACAATATCTCGGGCGTCATCACGTTCAAAGTCAGTGCTTTTACGCCGGACGACGCCAGGAAATTAGCAGATCTGGTTTTGCGCTATTGTACGGATCTGGTGAACGAACTGTCGGAACGCGCAAGAACCGATGCTGTTTCTTTTGCCAATGGTGAGGTGACGCATGCCGAGGAGCGACTTCGTAATGCTTTGGGGAAATTACGATCTTTTCGCGACGATGAAAAATCGATTGACCCAACGCGAAGTGCCCAGGTCCAGATTGAGATTGTTGGAGGGTTGGAGAAGGAACTGGCTGACCGGCGGGCGAGAATTTCCGCACTTGTGGGAACCGTCGATGAGGGTTCACCGTCACTCAAAATCCTCAGACGTCAGACAGACGCGCTTGAGCACGAAATAGCGGCAAAGAAGCTCGAAGCAACGAAAGGCGAGCATAATAAAAGCCAGTCTTCCAACGCATTATCGGGACTTCTGGCCACCTATGAAACCCTCGAAGTCGAACGAAACTTTGCGCAACAAGCCTATGCTTCGGCGCTTTCGTCACTGGAAAAGGCGCGTGTGGAAGCTGGCCGACAACAGCGCTATCTGGCGATCTATGAAGCGCCACTCCTGCCGGAATATCCGCTTTATCCCAAACGCTTTCTCAACAGTCTCCAGCTTGGCGCCATACTCACAATGCTGTGGGGGCTTGGTTCCCTCATAAACTATTCTATCAGGGATCATCTCTCGTGATGACACTGTTACGGTTGCAGATACATGTGATGGGAGCGCTAGTTCTACGTGAGACGCGTACCGCCTTTGGCGCCTCTCATATAGGCTATCTATGGGCCGTGATTGTTCCGTCCACCAGTATAGCGGTTCTGGTGGCCGTGTTTACTTTCGCAGGGCGAAATCCACCTTATGGATCGAGCTTTGCACTGTTCTTTGCAACAGGCGTTCTGACGCTGCAGTTCTTCAGCAAATTGTCGTCTTCATTGATGGTGGCGTTCGAAGCGAACAAAGCGCTCCTGACCTATCCGCCGATAAAAGAGCTTGATGTTTTGTCTGCTCGCACCATGCTTGTAACAGCAACATATGCTGTTATTTTCATGGTGGTATTCTGGGGCATCATGGTTTGGGACACAAGCGGAGTGCCAGCTCATCCGGGACGGGCTATGGAAGCATTTGTGATGACCGCGTTGCTGGGGACAGCTTTTGGTGCTGTGAATGCCGTCATTCTGTCGATGTGGGATTCGTGGCGCCACATTGAGAAGATTCTGACCAGCCCGCTTTTTTTCCTGTCAGGAATTTTCTACGTGCCGAGCCTGCTACCGACGGCATTGATAGAATATTTATCCTGGAACCCGATCTTGCATGCTGTTGAATGGATGCGTGATGGTTTCTATCCAAACTATGATAGCACAGTTCTCGATCGCGCCTATCTGATGAAAACGATTCTTCTCCTTATGGTCGCGGGCTTAACTGGCGAGCGGCTTTTCAGGAAAAGGAGAGCCGTTTGATTGATCTGATCAATGTCTCCAAATCCTATAAGACGAACGGTATCAGAAAGAACGTTTTTGACGATCTCAGCTTTTCTTTTCCGGAGAACAGGAATGTCGCCATCGTCGGTCCCAACGGAGCCGGGAAGTCGACCTTGATACGGCTGATTGCCGGGACTGAATTGCCGGATCGAGGGCGCATCGTAAGGCGTGGTCGCGTATCGTGGCCGCTCGGGTTTTCAAGCGGGTTCAATGGGGGAATGACGGGCCTCGAAAATATTCGTTTTGTTGCCCGGATATATGAGCAGGATACGGAAGCGATGATTGACTATGTCAGCGATTTTTCCGAACTAGGTAGTTCGCTTCATCTTCCGGTCAAAACATACTCTAGTGGAATGAAAGCGCGTCTGGCCTTCGGTATGAGTCTTGCGATTGATTTCGATTGTTATCTGATTGATGAAATTATCGCAGTGGGTGATGAACGTTTCAAGGCGAAATCCAAAGCGGCACTTGACGCTAAAATCTCGCATGCACGGGTGATTATGGTTTCGCATTCAATATCGCAGATCACGCATTATTGTGATTGCGGAATTATCATCCGCGAGAGCCATATCGCCTACCATGATGATATCGAGACGCTACGCACCAGCTTTGCAGAGGCTCGATCTTGAAAGCCGGCCCTTCCGGTCCGACTTTTGTCTCGATGGCAAGTTGTTAGCTTGCCTTTTTTGTAATCAGCGTCAAAGCGCCATTTTCCGAAAGACTGGCTGCAATGACATCTTGTTCGTTCATGCCCTTCTTTTGCAGGGCGTCGCGCGCCTCGGGAAACGTCTTCACTGATGTGCGCAGTTTGGTGAGGTCATCGGCGCTACGTTTTTCGACTACGGCTTGCACCTCTTTCTGGCTTTCAGCTGGCAGTTCCTTGATATCTACCACAGATACAGTCTGTATGGTTGGGGCTGTTGAAGGTTGCTGAGCCATTGCGGAAGGGGTCAGGGCGACGAGAGTTACGAATGCAAGCGATACAATTCTTGGCATCATCTTTCCTTTCCAGAAATTCTGCTAGAGGCCATTTGGGCGACGAAGCCAGTGCACAGGTCGAATGTGACCCTAAAGAGTTTCTTTCGGGGCGATCCCGAGGTTAAACCATGGTTCGGCCAAGGCGCCCGCGTCTTAACAAATTATGTGGGCGACATTCATTGCGTCGTATTTGACCTGTATGTCATGACAAAAATTGCTATAACAGTTCAATCGACACTTTGTCATGATGGAGCCGGTAAGCCTATGTGGAAACCTGTATTGGAGCTGCGCAAAGGCGCAACCAAACACCGACTTCTGACAGAAAAAATTGTCGATGATATCGAGGGCGGTATTCTGCAACCAGCAACCCGGATGCCTACGCATCGCGAACTTGCGCATCAACTCGGACTTTCTGTGCAGACTGTCAGTATCAGCTATAAGGAAGCAGAACGACGCGGTTATCTGCGTGGTGAAGTTGGACGCGGAACTTACGTTTGCAATCGCGTCACCGAACGTGCGGACCGTTTCATGCTGGATCGAGATCCGAGCGGCACCGCTGATATGTCGATCATACGAGCTGTCTATACGGAGGCGCATGAGCGGGCCTCCAAGCAACTGTTTGAACAATTGAGCCAAACGGAAAACGCCAGTTTCATGCGTCCATGTCGGCCAATCGCCGGGCTGGATCACCATCGCGCCGTTGCTCAGGAATGGCTGCGTAGCTTATCTGTTGATGTTGATCCGGGCCGTATCGTCATTACCAATGGAGCGGCACATGGCCTGTTTCTTGCGGTCGCGACAATTGTTCAGCCGGGCGAGGTGGTGCTGACGGAACGCTTGACCGACCATGGCATTATCGGGCTCGCAAATGTGCTGGGATTTACCCTGCGCGGCCTGCCAATCGACGAACAAGGTGTCATGTCGGATGCTTTTGAGATGGCGTGCAAAGCTGGGGATGTCCGCGCGCTCGTACTGATACCGACACTGGGCAATCCTACAAGTCATCTCATGTCTGCGCAACGGCGTATGGCGATCGCGGAAATCGCTGCAAGATACGATGTTTGTGTTATCGAAGACGAAGTTTACAAACCGATCCTCGAAGAACGGTTGCCTTCAATGCCGGAATTGCTGCCGGATTTGGGCTTCTTCGTAACAAGCTTCACGAAGACTGTCATGACGGGGCTTCGCACCGGTTATCTCGTTGTTCCATCGCAATATTCCATTCGTGTTGCATCGATTTTGCGCGTCACAAGCTGGAGCGGGGTCAATCTTCTGGGCGAGATGGCAAGCCGCTGGATTGAGGATGGCACCGTCAAGGAACTCATCGAAATCCAACGGGGCGAATTGCGTACAAGACAGGCGCAGGTGAGTGACGTCTTGGGGCCTCTGATCGCTGGGAGCAACCCGTTGTCCCTGTGCGCCTGGCTCAAAATCCCACGCCACTGGTCCGAAGACGGGTTGGTAAGAGCGCTGGCCAATAAGGGGGTCGCAGTGACGCCATCCGATCCGTTTGTAGCCGGGGCCGACCGCGGCCAAGGGGGCATTCGAATTTGCCTTGGCGGACGGCTGTCACGCACAACCTTGCACAAGGCACTTGAAACCATCCGTGAAACCGCCGCACAACTTCCACCAGTTTATGATGTTGGCGCTATAGCCTGACCCTAAAGGACAGACTGGAGAAACTCCTTGGTGCGCGCTTCTTTCGGTGCTTGAAATATCTGTCCGGGCGTGCCCTGCTCGCAGATGCGCCCTTTGTCGAAAAAGCAAACACGATCAGAGACTTCGCGCGCAAAGCGCATTTCGTGGGTTACCAGCAGCATGGTGAGATCATGCTCCTGCGCAAGACTGCGGATGACTGACAACACCTCGCCAACAAGCTGCGGATCAAGCGCCGATGTCGGTTCATCAAACAGCAGGACACGCGGACGCATTGCCAGTGATCGTGCTATGGCAACACGCTGTTGCTGACCGCCCGATAATTGGGATGGATAGTGATCCTTCTTGTCCGAGAGGCCGACAAGAGAAAGCAGGTCCAGCGCGCGTGCTTCGGCTTCCGCACGTTTAAGACCAAGGACATGGACGGGCGCTTCGATGACGTTGCGCATTACGGACATGTGGGGGAAGAGATTGAAGCTCTGAAACACCATCCCGACATGCGATCTGATCTTCCGCAAATGTGCTTCGCTGGCATAAAACGGTTCTTTGCCGCCGGTCTCATGATAGGGCACGCCGCCCAATTCCAGCGTGCCTTCCTGAAAGGGTTCAAGTGTCATGAGAATGCGCAGCACGGTAGATTTGCCGGATCCGGATGGGCCAATGAGCGTAACTTTTTCGCCTGTTGTGACCGAGAAATTGAACTGATCCAATACGGTCAGTGCTCCAAAGCGTTTGACGACGTTCTGAAAGCGAATGATTTCCTGCGTCATTTGAGAGCGATCCCGTTCTTTGGAAGTGTTCGTTCAAGCAGACGGATGACTGCTGAACAGATGAGTGTCAAAATGAGGAAGATCAGGCCGACCATCGATAGCGGTACGAGATATTCAAAGGTACGATCGCCGATCAAGTTGGCAAGATTGAGCATGTCGACGATGCTGACGACCGAGAGAACCGGCGTTTCCTTCAGCATCGAGACCAGATAGTTGCCCATGGCCGGAATGATCCGGGGAACCGCTTGCGGTATGACGATATCGCGATATGTCCTCCACGGCGTCAGATTGAGCGCGCGGGCCGCTTCCCATTGTCCACGAGGAATGGCCTCAATGCCGCCGCGATAAACTTCGGATGTATAGGCTGAGTATTGCAGGCCGAGCGCCAGAGCGCCGGTTAAAAATGCTGGCAAGACAATGCCATAGACTGGCAGTACGTAATAAAGAAAGAAGAGCTGCACCAAGAGCGGCGTATCCCTCAAGAACTCCACCACAACAGCCGTGGGCCAGGAAACGATTTTGTAACGGCTGCGCCGTAAAAGCGCAAAGACCAGTCCAAGCGCCAAGGCGATGGCAAAACCGGTTGCTGCAGCTTTCAGCGTTACGGTCAGACCGATAGCCAGGATCGGCAAGATCGATATGGCGAAGGACAGTGTGGACGTGGTGTCCCAGGCATAACCATAGATCATGCGAAACCTCCAGCCATGGTCTGGCGGCGAAGGCGTCGTTCCAGCCATCTTATTGCAGTCGCAAGCAAAAGAGCCATCGCGAAATAGCCAAGCAGTGTCAGGGAATAAATGGTCACGCTATCCAATGTCAGGTTGCGCAATCTTTGGGCCTGAAATGTCAGGTCGCTGATAGCGATCAGGGACGCAAGAGCGGTATCCTTGAGATTATGGATGGCGAGATTGCCAAATGCAGGCATCATCTCGACAATAGCCTGCGGCAAGACAATGTGGAACAGCGTGTGTCTTTTGCCAAAATTGAGCGCGCGTGCCGCTTCATGTTGGGCTTCTGGTACGGCCTGCAGCGCACCGCGCACGACCTCGGCACCATAAGCACCGATATTCAGGCCAAGACCCATGATGCCCGTGGTGACGGGGTCAAAGGAAATGCCGATCAGGGGCAAGGCATAGTAGAGCCAGAACAGCTGTACCAGAAGCGACGTGCCCCGGAAGACTTCAATATAGACCACGGCGAGCGCCGACAGGATTCTCCCGCCTGCAAAGCGCGCTATTCCCGCCGCAAACGCGAATATGGTGCCTATCATCATCGAGCTCAAAGCAAGTACGATGGTGACTTGGGCGCCTTTGAAAAGGGCGGGTAAATATTCCGTCCAATGCATAGGGTCGTCTCCCGGGCAGAGAGACCCGCCGATATTATTGAGATCGGCGGGCGCTGATAAGCTTACTTTGCGTTGCAGAGTGCTGCTGTGTCTACAGCGCGTGCAGCTTCTACGCTTTCTTCGCTAAGTCCATATGTTGTCAGGATTTTCTTGTAGTCGTCGGTCTTCTTGAATTCGATAAGCTCTTTGTTAAAAGCTTCATAAAAGTCCTTGTCTTCAGGGCGGAAACTAAAAGCGCCGAAGCTTCGCGCAGATTTCCCGTCAACGACAGGGTCGGTGAATGGATGAGCCTGTTCCAGCTGAGGGGAGTTTTCGACAAGCTTTGCAACCGTGAGTTCGGTTGCAGCATAAGCATCGGCTCGTCCTGTCTGTACGGTGGAGGGCGCATCGGCATTGCCCTGGATCATTACGATCTGGGATTCGTCAATCCCCATTCCATGCAGGAAGTCGATTTGGTCTGCACCTGATACGATAGCGACCTTCAGGGATGGGTCCTTCTTGATGTCGTCATAGGAGTGAATTTTTTTGGGGTTGCCTTTGGGCACCAGAAGACCTTCACCATAGCTGGAATTGGCAACGGTAAACTGCACCTGCTTGCACCGTTCCGGCAAGACATTCTGTTCGGCAGCGACGAATTCAAAACGCTTGGCTTTCAAGCCCGGGATAAGCGAGCCGAATGGCGTGACCGTCCAGTCAACTTCTTCAATGCCAAGTTTTTTGAAGATCGCTGCCGCCACGTCAGGGCCAATACCCTTCGCCGCCCCGCTTTCGTCCATGTAACCATAGGGCATCTCGTTGGCTGTTGCGCCACGGACAAAGCCAGCGCTTTTCAGATCGTCGATCGTGACGGCGTGAGATGGCAGGGTG
>Ga0180219_1000772_pt1 | contig 23338 bp, 21 predicted proteins | sample eDN3rd30CBELigMG_FD_151338 | JGI IMG/M metagenome (GOLD analysis project Ga0180219, IMG submission 151338) | Enriched Miracle-Growth compost microbial communities from Emeryville, California, USA - eDNA 3rd pass 30_C BE-Lig MG (version 2)... ... | reverse complement strand
GGCGCAGGTTCTCGGGGCCGAACGCGACCTCGTCGAGCACCGTGCCGGTGACCAGCTGAGCGTCGGGATCCTGGAAGACCATGCCGACCCGCGTCGCGAGCCGTGCGACCGGGGTGGATGCCGCATCCATCCCGCCGACCGTGACGCTGCCGCGCACCTCGGCCTCGACATCGTGCGGGATGAGGCCGTTCAGCGTCAGGGCGAGGGTGGACTTGCCCGATCCGCTCGGGCCGAGCAGCAGCACGACCTCGCCCGGCGACACGGTGAACGACGCGCAGGCGGGGGCGAACACGATCTCGCCGTCGTGGCGCACGGCGAGATCCTGCACCTGCAGGAGCGACATGTCAGCGCCGGCCCGCGCGGCGGCCGATGCCGGCCTGGCGTAGTTTCGTCCCCACGAGAAGGCCCAGGGCCGTCCAGGCGACGGGACCGAGCACCGCGCAGACGAGGTACGAGATCTGCGCCCAGAGCGGGAAGGTGGCGAGATCGACGACCATCCAGACGACGAACGCGACCATGATGCCGATGATCACGGCCGAGACGAAGAAGCGCCATGCCCGCCACTCGCGGTAGCGGGTGACGGCGGCGACGAGCTCTTGGATGCCGCCGAACAGCAGCGCGGTGCCCAGGAACCGGGCGGCCCACTGCGGAGCCGCGGCGCTCGCGACGAGGGCCGCGAGCACGTGCGTGAGCAGGGCGACCCAGGGCAGGCGCAGCACCTCTTGTGCGATGATGCCGGGGATCACGTGCACGCCGAGAACGAAGCCGTAGACGATCGGCACGAACGGGATGACCACCGGTGTGACCCAGCCCGCGATGCCGCCGAGGATGCCGGTGGCGACGCCGATCGCGGCGCACACGAGCAGTGTGCGGGTCGACAGGACGGCGCGGGCGGGCATCGGACCAGTCTATCGGGGCAAGGTGAGGCGAACCTAACTTGTGGTGCGGGGCCTACGCCGGCTCGATGCCGGGCGGCCACTGCAGCTGCAGCCCGGGCACCTCGTGGTCGCGCAGGAAATGCCGGACGAACGGACACAGCGGCACGACGGTCTGGCCGCGGGCCGCGGCATCCCGCAACGCCTCATCGATGAGCAGGGTGCCGATGCCCCTCTCACGGAACGCCGGGTCGATCACCGTCTCGGGAAAGCGCACGACCCCCGGCGCGATCGGCTCGACGACCGCGTAGCCGCCCAGCACCCCGTCGACCTCGATCTCATACCGGCTGCGGGCGTCATTGAAAGTGACGGACGGCACCGCGTCAGGCATCCGGCCAGTCCACGCGCAGGCCGTCGACCGTGTTCTCGCGCAGATACTTCTGCACGACCGGGCACAGCGGCACGACCGTCTCGCCGCGGGCGGCGATGTCGGCGAGGGCGCCGGCGACGAGCGTTCCCGCGAGCCCCTGCCCGCGATACGACGGGATGATCACCGTGTGCGGCATGCGCAGCCGGCCGGGGCCGTCGGGGCGCAACTCGGTGAACCCGGCCAGCTCACCGTCCACCGCGATCGTGTAGCGGGCGTTCTCGTCGTCCCGTTCGACGGTCGTCTCTGCCATCGGGGCTCCTCTCGTCGCTGGCTCCAACGTACGGAGGGTGCGGGGTGTTCCGCCAGGGGCGTGCCCGTGTGGTGGCGGGGGCGTGACTCAGTGGTGGAAGAGGCGCAGCCCTGTCTGCACGCGGGCGATGCCCAGCTCCATGCAGGCTTCCTCGACCTCGTCCGACCGCGTCGACCCGCCCGGCTCGACGATCGTCGTCACGCCGAACTCGGCGGCGTGGTCGACGTTGTCGCGGAAGGGCAGGAACCCGTCCGACACCATCGTCACGCCGGTCAGCTCGCCGACCCACGCGTCGCGCCACAGCGGCTCGTCGTAGGCGGCCTTGGCCTGCTCGCCGAACAGACGCCCGAACTCGTCGAGCTGCAGGTGCGTCATCTCGTGACCGGCGAAGCGGATCTGCCAGTTCAGGCGGTCCTGGCGCTTCATCCCCTCCACGGTCGGCAGGTCGCGCACGAGCGGGTGCCGGCGCAGCCACCAGACCCGGGCCTTGGACCCGGCCAGCCGCACGCAGTCGACGCGGTTCTGCTGGCCCGCGCCGATGCCGATCGCCGCGCCGTCCCTGACGAATACGACCGAGTTCGACTGGGTGTAGCGCGCGGCCGCCATACCGATCAGGGCGTCTTCGCGCACGCGCGGCTCGAGGTTGTCGGGGAGCGCGGCCGCCAGGTCTGCGGCATCCCGATCCTGCACCAGGGTGGCGCCCATCACGTCGCGGCGCTCGCGGGCGGGCAGCTCGGCGGCCGGATCGACCTCGAAGACGAGGAACTTTCCGCCGCGCTTGGCGCTGAGCACCTCGAGGGTGCCCTCGTCGAACCCGGGCGCGATCAGCGCGTCGCAGATCATCGTGCGCAGGAACTCGGCGGTGGCCGCATCGACCGGGCGCGACAGCGCGATCACGTCGCCGAACGACGACTTGGGGTCGGCGTCGCGCGCCCGCACGTATGCGGAGAGCAGGCCGTCGGCGCCCTCGAGGTTCCAGGTCTCGCGCGCGGTGTCGTCCACGGGGCCGGCAACGGCCGCGCCCGCGGGGGAGACGTGCTTGAAGGATGCCGCGGCCGGCCGCCCCGTGACGTCATCGGCCTCGCGCACCAGCGCGTAGGCGTTCAGGGCGTCGAGGTAGTTGATCATCGACGGCGCCCCGTTGCGGATCGCGGGACCCCCCGTGACCTCGGCGGACTGGTGCGGGTTCATTCCGTAGCGCATGCGCGTGCTCCAGGTCGGTCGACGCCGTGCGTCGACGTCGGTTTCGATGGGCACCCAGGCGGGCGATGCCGGTCTTACTGCGCTCCCTGCCGGTGAATCCGGCCACGCCAGTCGCGCTTTCCAGGGTACTCGCCCCGGTGGGGTCGCACATGTGAGGCAGACTCGAGGGGTGAACCCCTCTCTCCTCGACCGTGTGCGCGGTGCCGACGACGACGCCGTCTACGACGGGTTCGTCGCCTGGGCGGGCGAGCGGGGTCTGAGCCTGTACCCCGCGCAGGACGAAGCGGTGATCGAGCTGGTGTCGGGCGCGCACGTCATCCTGTCGACGCCCACCGGCACGGGCAAGTCGCTCGTCGCTATCGCGGCGCATGCGGCGGCCGTGGCATGCGGTCGTCGTTCCTTCTACACGGCCCCCATCAAGGCGCTCGTGAGCGAGAAGTTCTTCGCGCTCGTCGAGATCTTCGGCGCCGAGAACGTGGGTATGGTCACTGGCGATTCGTCGGTCAACCCCGATGCGCCGATCGTGTGCTGCACAGCCGAGATCCTCGCGAACATGGCGCTGCGGCACGGCGATGACGTGTCTGTGGACCAGGTCGTCATGGACGAGTTCCACTTCTACGGCGACCCCGACCGCGGCTGGGCGTGGCAGGTGCCGCTGCTGCTCATACCGCACGCGCAGTTCCTGCTGATGTCGGCAACCTTGGGCGACGTCACCTCGCTTGCCGAAGACCTCGAGAACCGCACCGGGCGCCCGGTCGCGCAGGTCACCGGCGTCGAGCGTCCGGTGCCGCTGCACTTCTCCTACGAGATCCGGCCGGTGCACGAGGTGCTCGAACTGCTGCTGAGCGACCGCGAGGTGCCCGTCTACATCGTGCATTTCTCGCAGGCCGCCGCCGTCGAGCGCGCGCAGGCGCTGTCGAGCATGAAGATCGCCTCGCGCGAGCAGCGCGATCAGATCGCCGAGGCACTGGGCGACTTCCGCTTCTCGACCGGGTTCGGCAAGACCCTGTCGCGACTCGTGCGCGCCGGCATCGGCATCCACCACGCCGGCATGCTGCCGCGGTACCGGCGCCTCGTCGAGACGCTCGCGCAGCGGGGCCTTCTGCGCGTCATCTGCGGAACGGACACGCTGGGCGTCGGCATCAACGTGCCGATCCGCACGGTCGTGGTCACCGAGCTCGCGAAGTTCGACGGCACGCGGATGCGGCAGCTCACCGCCCGCGAGTTCCATCAGGTCGCCGGGCGCGCAGGGCGGGCCGGCTACGACCCGTACGGCAACGTGGTCGTGATGGCTCCGGAGTGGGAGATCGAGAACGCGGCGGCCCTCGCGAAGGCCGCCGACAACCCCGCCAAGCGCAAGAAGATCGTGCGCAAGAAGGCTCCGACGGGAGCCGTCAACTGGGGCAAGGGCTCGTTCGAAAGACTGGTGGATGCCGCGCCCGAGGCGCTCGTGCCGCAGCTGCAGCTGTCGGCGGCCATGCTCATCAACGTCATAGCGCGCGGCGGGGACGTGTTCGCGCACGTCCGCTCGCTCGTGTTCGACAACCACCAGACGCGCGCGCAGCAGTTCGCGCTCGCGCGGCGCGCGTTGGCGATCTTCCGCACGCTGCGCGACGCGGGGATCGTCGAGGTCGGGCCGGATGACGGCATCCACCTCACCGTCGATCTGCAGCCGAACTTCGCGCTGAACCAGCCGCTGTCGCCGTTCGCGCTCGCCGCGATCGAACTGCTCGACCCGTCCGACGAGCCGGGCGCCGCAGGCTCGGGGCACTATGCGCTCGACGTCGTCAGCGTCATCGAGGCGACCCTCGACGACCCGCGCGCGATCCTTTCGCAGCAGGAGTACAAGGCGCGCGGTGAGGCCGTGGCCGCGATGAAGGCCGACGGGCTCGACTACGACCAGCGCATGGACGCGTTGGAAGAGGTCACCTACCCCAAGCCTCTCGACGAGCTGCTGCACCAATCGTTCGAGGTGTTCGCGTCGAGCCAGCCGTGGGTGCGCGACTTCGCGCTGTCGCCCAAGTCGGTCGTGCGCGACATGTTCGAGCGGGCGATGTCGTTCGCCGAGTTCGTGTCGTTCTACCAGCTCGCGCGCAGTGAGGGCCTCGTGCTGCGGTACCTGTCGGACGCGTACCGGGCCATCCGGCAGACGGTGCCGCTGGAGGCCCGCACGTCCGAGCTGCTCGACGTCATCGAGTGGCTCGGCGAGCTCGTGCGTCAGGTCGACTCGAGCCTCGTGGACGAGTGGGAGCAGCTCGTGCACCCCGCCGCTTCGTCGGACGAGCCGGTGGTTCCGCCCGCGCCGCCGTCGGTCGTGGCCAACCACCGCGCCTTCACGGTGCTGGTGCGCAACGAGCTGTTCCGGCGGGTGCAGCTGGCGGCACTGCAGCGCGACGACGAGCTCGTCGAGCTCGACCCCGACGCCTCGTGGCCCGTCGTGCTCGACGAGTACTTCGCCGAGCACGACGCGATCGGCGTCGGAGGACCTGCGCGCTCGCCGCGGCTGTGCGAGATCGACGAGACCGCCGCCGCGTCGGGGACGTGGCGCGTCGAGCAGACGATCGACGACCCGGAGGGCGACCACGACTGGCGCATCCGTGCGGTCGTCGACCTCGCGGCCTCGGCCGAGGCCGGCGCCGCCGTCGTGCGGGTGACCGAGGTCGTGCAGCTGTAGGCCCGAGTCGCTCTCAGCGCGCATCCCATTCTCCGGGTCGCGGTTGGCGCCGGCGCGCTCCGGTGTACCGCGTATCCCAGGGGAACCGTCCACGCCTGTCGGTATAGGTCAGTTGCAGCAGGGGCACCGACGCCTCAGCCGGGCGCTGATAATGCCGGTTGGCACCGAAGGCGATGTCGCCGGGGTTCGGCACCTCCTCGATCAGGATCTGCCTGTCCCAGCAGGGAAGCTCGAGGTTCTCGCCGGGGGTGAGGCGGGCCCCGTCGAGCACCAGCCGCGCGGCCGAGTTGAGGACGGATGCGACCTGCGGCATCCCGACGCCGACGATGACGAGCTCGGGATGGGCGATGCCGAACAGCCCGATCGTGTAGGCGAACGGCCTCTTCGACTCGGCCGAGCAGGTGCAGCCGGGAACGGAGCACGTGCCCATGTCGATGAGCTGCAGGCAGACGCCGTGGCGGCGGATCACGTCGGCGACGCGTGCGTCGTCTTGATCGAGCCAGGCGCTCTGCTGGGGTGTGGGGGTGGGAGACATGGAAGCGTTCCTCTCGCAGTGGACGGATCGGGTTGAGGGCACGTGCTGAGCACGATAGCCAGGGCCGCGGACACCGCGTCGAAGTTATCCACAGGGCCCTGCACGGTGCGGGTATAAAGGTGCTGCTAGAAGGTAGACTTCTCCCATGGGGCTCAACATCAAGAACGACGAGGTGCACGCGGCCGTGCGCGAGTTGTCGAGGCGACTCGGGGTGAACCAGACCTCTGCCGTCGAGATCGCCGTGCGCGCGAAGCTCGCTGAGCTCGGTGATGAGCAGCTCCGCGCCGAGCGTGCGCGTCGCATCCGGCGTGCGGCTGCCGCGGCGCAGGACGCCTATCGTGGCGCCGACCTGCGTGCCGTCGAGGCAGGCCTGTATGACGAGGCGGGGCTTCCTCGATGATCGTCGACACCTCGGCGCTGATTGCGGTGCTGCAGAGCGAGCCCGAGGCGGAGGAGGTACTCGCGGCGCTCGAAGAGGCGGAGCACGTCGCGATCTCGGCAGCGACGCTGGTCGAGGCATCCATCGTGGCTGACGGCTCGCACGACCCCGTCCGCTCAGCACGGTTCGATGCGTTCGTCGGCACCGTCGCGCCGGAGGTGGTGCCGGTGGACGCCGCCCAGGCGGCGATCGCACGCCGCGCGTACCGCGATTACGGGCGCGGCTCAGGGCACCCGGCGCGACTGAACTACGGCGATTGCTTCACTTACGCCTTGGCGACGGTGCGGGGCGAACCCCTCTTATATGTGGGGGACGACTTCGCCCGCACCGATCTGGCCGCCGTGCTCGAGATCTGAGCGGGCCTGCCCGGGAGGTCTCGTCGGACTCCCTCACCAGTTGATAACCCAGACTTATCAAGTGGTGAGCGAATCGGGATGCCACTGCCGGCGCCTCATCGAAACATTTCGACACCGTGGAACGGCGCGCGAGTCAGGCGCTGCGACCCGCAGGCCCGTCGAACCGCGCCGCGCCCGTCGAACCGCGCCGCGCCCGACGAACCGCGGCATCCCGCCCCGTCACCCCAGCGACAGACCGCCGTCCGTCGTCACGACCTGCCCGACCACCCACGCGCCCGCCGGCGTCGCGAGCCAGCCGATGAGCCGGGCCGGGTCGGTCGGCTCGCCGTAGCGCCCGAACGGCGTCGCGCGCATCCACGCCTCGATCTCGTCGAGCGGCCGGTCGGTCGTCTCAGGGTCGAGGTAGCCGGTGTTCACGGGTCCGGGGTTGATCGTGTTGAGGATGATTCCGAGGTCCAACAGGTCAGCCGCCACCGTCTTCGTGACGCCGGCGAGTGCCGCCTTGCTCGCGGCGTAGGCGACCTCTCCGGGCATGGGCCCGTCCTGCTGACCAGAGGTCATCCAGAAGACGCGCCCGGTCGGCGCCGCGAACGGCTCCGCTCGCCCGACGCGCTCGCCGGGGCGGGCAGCCGCGCCGGTCATGGGCCGTGCGTGGAGCGCCGCGAACGCGCGGGTGAGCAGTAGCGTCGAGCGCGTGTTCGTCGCCCAGAAAGCGTCGAGGGATGCCGCGGTCTGGTCGAGCAGCGACCCGTCGCCGCCGCTGCGCGCGTGGTTGCAGACGAGGATGTCGAGGCGTCCGGTCAGCGCGTGTGCGGCATCGACCAGCGGGTCGATGCCGTCGGCGTCGCGCAGGTCGGCGGAGGCGTCGCCGAGCCGGGCGCCGGGTTGCAGCATCCCGCCCAGTTCCGCACGGAGCGCGGCGAGGTCATCGCCTCCCCACGGCTGATCCGCGTCGTGCGGGGCGAAGTGGTGGAAGAACACGCTCGCGCCGAGGCGGGCGAATTCGGCCGCGATCGCGAAACCGATGCCCCGACGGCGCGAGACACCGGTGACCAGTGCGGTTTGGCCGAGCAGAGGAAGTGTGGACATGGCAATGCCTTTCTCGGATGCCGCGGCATCCCTTCGATCGATGGGTCAGAGCGCGATCACCGGCATTGCATGCGCACGACGATACCGGGTCGGGTGCCGGGACGGGGCTCGCGCCCGCCGCCCATCACCGGCAGGATGAGCGGTGTGAGCGATTCAGGCGTCGCGCTGGCCCAGCAGAGGGAGCGGCGCGCGCTGCGCCTCTCGATCATCGTGTCGTGCGGGTTCGCGCTCGTCGCCATCGTCTGGGGTCTGATCACCGGGTCGCAGGTGATGCTGCTCGACGCGATCTTCACGCCGGTGAGCCTGCTGGCGACCTGGGCGGGACTCATCGTCTCGAAGATCGCCGCAGAGGCCCCGACGCGGCGCTTTCCCTTCGGGCGCGACGCGCTGATCCCGCTGTTCGTGCTCGCGCAGGCGCTCGTGATGTTCGCGGGCCTTCTCTACGCGATGGTCGAGGCGGTGCGGATCATCATCGAGGGCGGCTCTGACGTCTCGGGTCTGTCGCTCACGCTGTACGGGGCGTTCGGCACGATCGTGTGCACCGGAGCGTGGTGGATGCTGCGCCGCATGGCCCACGGACAGTCGCTGATCATCGCCGAAGCCGCAGGCTGGCTCTCGTCGATCGGCAGCAGCGTCGTGATCGTGGTCGGCGGCGTCGCGGTGCTGATCCTGGAACGCACGGCGTGGCACGCGGCGACCCCGTTCGCCGACTCGGTGCTCGTGCTCGTCAGCGGCATCGCCCTGGCGGTGGTGCCGATCGCGCTCGTGCGCCGTGGCGTGCGTGAGCTGCAGACGCCGCGGCCCGATGCAGTCGTCGTCGCCCAGGTCGATGCGGTCATCGAAGACGTCCGGCGCAGAGAAGGTCTGCCCGTGCCGCGCCAGCGGCTCGGTCGCCTCGGCAACACGCTCATGGTCGAACTGGCGTTCGTGCTGCCGCCGGGCACGGGCGACATCGACGGTGAGGACCGCGTGCGCCGGGGTGTGACCGCAGGACTCGCCGATCTGCCGCTGCAGCTGTGGCTGCTGGTCGAGTTCACGCACGACACGCGGCTCGTGGACTGAGGGCGCGCGCGGTGCAGCGGACCGGCGCGCCCGCTACGCTCGCGGAGTGACCGTGCGCGTGCTGGACATCGACGTCGACGACGGCCTTGTCGCGCGCTGGCGCGGCTGGCTCATGCCGGAACGGCAGCCCTTCGTCGTGCCCGAAACACTCGCCTTCGAACGAGGCTGGACGGACGATCGCGCCGCGCTCGCGTTCGAGATCGTCGACACGTTCGAGCTGTACGGCATCTCGCGCGACGTGATCACCCGCTCGCGGTACCGCGGGCTGCGGCTCGAGCGGCGGCTAGTCGGCTGAGCGCGGCGGGTTGTACATGAACTCGATGCGGATGCCGTTGTCGTCCTCGACGAATGACGCGTAGTAGCGCTCGGTGAAGCGCGGGTACTCCTTCGGCTCGCGAACCGCCGTCCACCCGGCATCCATCGCGATCTCGTGCAGCCGGTCGACCTCGGCGCGCGAGTCGACGTCGAACGCCAGATGCTGCCAGCCGACCCGGCCGTGCACGTGCGGACCGGTACCCGCCTCGCGCGCGCGATAAAGCAGCAGCTCGGTCTCGCCGTCGCGCGTCCACGACGTTCCGCGGTCGTAGTCGCTGCGGGCGTAGCCGAACGCGGTCATGATCGGATCGAACTGCGCGCGGCTGCGGTCGAGGTCGTCGACGGAGATACCCAGGTGATCGAAAACAGGCATGCCGCGAGTGTAGGGGAGGGCGCCGACATCGGTGTCGGCAGTCGCGGCTAACGTTGACGGGGTGAGCACTCCCGCCGGCGACCCGTACGCAGACATCGTCTGGAGCGATGCCGACGCACCGCCTGACGAGTGGGCTCCGCCGCCAGAAGACGACGGGTGGATGTCGCCCGGCGAGGTCCCCGAGCGAGCGAAGCGAGACGAAGGGCCGTCGCGCACGCCGGGTCCCGCGGCATCCCGAACCTCCACACCTCGCCGCGACTTCACCGGAGCCGACCCGCTGCACGTGCTGCACGAGGTCTACGGGTACGACGCGTTCCGTGGTGACCAGGCCAAGATCGTCGGGCAGGTCATCGCCGGGGGTGACGCCGTCGTGCTCATGCCGACCGGCGGCGGCAAGTCGGTCACCTATCAGGTACCCGCACTCGTGCGCGAGGGCACGGGCCTGGTCGTGAGCCCCCTGATCGCGCTCATGCACGACCAGGTCGATGCGCTCATCGCCAACGGCGTGCGCGCCGCGTACCTCAACTCGACGCAGACGCCGCACGACCGGGCCGCGGTCGAGCAGGCCTACCTCGCGGGCGAGCTCGACCTTCTCTACGTCGCTCCCGAACGGCTGAACCTCGCGCAGACGACCGCGCTGCTGCAGCGCGGAACGCTGAGTGTCATCGCGATCGACGAGGCGCACTGCGTGTCGCAGTGGGGCCACGACTTCCGTCCCGATTACCTCGCGCTCGGCGATCTGGGCGAGCGCTTCCCCGGCGTGCCGCGCATGGCGCTGACCGCCACCGCGACCCGCGAGACGCATCGCGAGCTCACCGAGCGGCTGCACCTGCCGAACGCGAAGCACTTCGTCGCGAGCTTCGATCGGCCGAACATCCAGTACCGCATCGAGCCCAAGGTCGACGTGCGGCGTCAGCTCGTGCAGTTCATCCGCACGATGCCCGAGGGGTCGGCGGGCATCGTCTACGCCCTGAGCCGCAAGAGCGTCGAGGCGACGGCGGAGTATCTGCGCGGCCAAGGCGTCGACGCGCTGCCGTATCACGCGGGATTGGATGCCGGCATGCGAGCCCGGCATCAGTCGCGGTTCCTGCGCGAAGACGGTGTGGTCATGGTCGCCACGATCGCGTTCGGCATGGGCATCGACAAGCCCGATGTGCGCTTCGTCGCGCACATCGACCTGCCCAAGTCGGTCGAGGGCTATTACCAGGAGACCGGACGTGCCGGCCGCGACGGCGAGGCCTCGGTCGCCTGGATGGCGTACGGCCTGGGCGACGTCGTGCAGCAGCGGCGCCTCATCGACGCATCGGAGGGCGACCGCACTTTCAAGATGCGCCTCGGGCAGCATCTCGATGCCATGCTGGCGCTGTGCGAGACGGTGGGATGCCGCCGCCAGAACCTGCTCGGATACTTCGGGCAATCCTCCGAGCCGTGCGGCAACTGCGACACCTGTCTGCAGAAGCCCGACACGTGGGACGGCCTCGTGCCCGCCCAGAAGCTGCTCTCGACCATCGTGCGCCTGCAGCGCGAGCGCGGGCAGGCCTACGGCGCCGGGCATCTCATCGACATCCTGCGCGGCGCCTCGACCGAGCGCATCGTGCGGTTCGGGCACGACAAGCTCGCCACCTACGGGATCGGCGCCGACCTCTCCGATCAGGACTGGCGCAGTGTCATCCGGCAGCTGCTGGCACGCGGCATCCTCGTCGCCAAGGGGGAGTATGGCACGCTGGCCCTCGGCGAGGCGGCAGGTCCCGTGCTGCGCGGCGAGGCGGACGTGCCCCTGCGGCGTGACGTGCTCGGCCGCGGTGGGTCGCGCTCGAGCGGGCGCGCACGCAAGGCGGCCGCGGCCGCGTCGCTGCAGCCCGCCGACCTCGAACTGTTCGAGGCTCTGCGCACCTGGCGCGGGTCCGTCGCGCGCGAGCAGGGCGTGCCCGCGTACATCGTCTTCGGCGATGCGACGCTGCGCGCCCTGGCCGAGCACCGGCCGGGCTCGCTCGAGGACCTCGACGGCATCACCGGCATCGGGGCCAAGAAGCGCGAGGCCTACGGCGACGCCGTGCTCGAAGTGATCGCTGCGCAGGGGTGAGGCGCCGGCCCCGACGGGCGATGGGAGTGCTCAGTCGCTCTCCGTCGTGACCGGGATGTCGGTCAGCTGGAAGGCCGATCCGGCCCTGAAGGTGTCCAGAAGCTGAAGCGTGACGGTGTCGCCTGTGGCCATGGCCGGGTAGACGATCTCTGTGGTGCGGGTGTCGCCGCCGTCGAGCCGCTTGAAGGTCGACAGGTCGGTCAGGGGCAGCAGCGTGCCGGGGTCGGCCCCCGCGGCCTCGTGTAAGCCCGGAACCGTCGCCACCGATCCGTTCATGAGCGCGACGCCGGCCATCGACCGCAGCCGATCGAGCCCTGCGGGGCCCGCGAACGACCCCTCGAACAGGGCGGGGCCGAATGCGCTGTCGACCGCATCGTCGGTGGCAGTGATCGTGATCGTGACGACCGGGTGGCCTTCGATCATCCGGGCGCTCGGCGCGGCGACGTGGTACGGGCGGCCGCCGTCGATGTCGAGACCCTCGGCCCCGGTGGCGGTGGGGCCGTCGATCGGCGGCACGGCCGCGGCATCCGTCGTCGTCTCGGTCTTCGCCGCGGTGTCGAGAGTCAGCTCCACGCGCCGGTTCGCGGCGCGCCCGGCGGCGGTGTCGTTCGAGGCCACCGGGTCCGCCTCGCCGCGGCCGGAGATCTCGAGCGGGTAGTCGTCGGTGTCGATGAGGTCCTTCAGCGCGGCGGCGACGGCCTGCGCCCGCTTCTTCGACAGCGCGAGGTTGTACGCGTCGGTGTCGACGCTGTCGGTGTAGCCGACCACCCGCACCGTGCCGGGTTCGCGGGTGGCGAGCTCCGTCGCGGCATCGGCGATGACCGTCTTCGCAGCGGCGGTGAGCCGGGCGGAGTCGGTCGCGAACAGCACATCCGAGCCCAGGGAGATCTGCACCTTCTCCGCGTTCTGTTCCTGCCGGGTCTGCGTGGCGGTGTCGACCTGGAACGACGTGAGCGGGTACACCGGTGCGGCCTCCGCGCCGGCGAGCGACGACTGGGAGCCGTCGTCGATGACCGGTGAGTCGTCGACGATCGGGGCCGCCGGGGGTTCGGCATCGATGACCGGGATGCCGCTGACCACGCCGCCTTGCGGAACGAGCAACTGCAGGCTCTCGGCATCGGAGCCGGGGTCGCCGTACAGCACCTGGATGCGCCGGACCGGGCTCGCCGCCGGTGCGGAGGTCGCGGTCGGCGACGCGCTCGCCGCTGCCGCCGGAAGCTCGCCCAGCACGAAGACGGAATCGCCGTCGGCGGTGACGGCGGGCGGCGCGACTCGGTCGTGCGCGAGGTCGAGAAGGCGCAGCCCGGCGAGCGTCGGCACCTGCACCCGAGAGCTCGACGACCAGACGGCGGTGATCTCGTAGTCCTCGACGTCGTCACCGGGGGTGAGCTCGGAGGTGAGGTCCATCGTGAGGACCAGCCCGTCGGCGGTGCGCACGAGCGGATGGACCTCCGCGGTCAGCGTCGCCGGTCCCACCGTGACGGACACGTCGCCCACGATGGCTTCGGCGCCGAGCCCGGTCGGCGACGATGAGGTCGTGCTGCGGTCCGGGTCGGGGGAGGCGCTGCAACCGGTCAGGAGCAGCGCGGCGGCGATGATGCCGGTCAGAACGCGGCGGCGCATGGGGTGCTCGCTTCCGTCGATGGGCAGATCACGTCCACTCTACGGACACGGCGGCGCGACCGATGGCACTGTGCGCTCACCGATGTCGACCGCGCCATGCAATCGGTTGTGCAGCGTTTTCTTCACGTATGCGGTTCATTCTGGAAGATAGATGGCAATCGATTGACAAGTCGTCGGAACCAGCGCATCATGGACCCATGCACGCAACGACGCAGACCCGTGATGTCGCGCTCCTGCCGGCTGACGAAGAGACCCGCGATGTCGCCCTCGAGCTGTACGCCGAGGTCGTTGACGCGCCGATCCTTTCGCCGCACGGGCACGTCGATCCCGGAATGCTGCTGAGCGACGATCCCTTCTCCGACCCGGCCGAGCTGCTGATCACGAAGGATCACTACGTCACCCGGCTGCTTTTCGCCTCGGGCGTTCCGCTCGAAGAGCTCGGCGTCGGCCGCGCTGCGAACACCGACCCGCGCCGCATCTGGCGTCACCTCGCCGAGAACTGGCACCGCTTCGCGGGCACCGCATCGGCATACTGGCTCGCGTACGAGCTGCGCACGCTGTTCGACATCGTCGACGAGCCCGGCGCCGACAACGCCGACGCTCTGTACGACACGATCACCGCGCGCATCCAGGACCCCGACTTCCGTCCCCGCGCGCTGTTCGATCGCTTCGGCATCGAGGTGCTGGCCACGACCGACGACCCGCTCGACGACCTCGCGGCGCATGCGGCACTGGCGGCCGACCCCGACTTCCGCGGTCGTGTGCTGCCCACCTTCCGCCCCGACGCGTACCTCGACCCCGAGGGCGCCGGCTTCGCCGACCGCGTGACCCGGCTGCTCGAGACCACGGGCCGCCCCACCACCTTCGCCGGGTACGTGCACGCGCTGCGCGACCGCCGCGCGCACTTCCTCGCGCACGGTGCCGTCTCGGCCGACCACGGGGTGCTCGAGCCCTATACGACCGACCTCGACCCGGCCGCCGCGCAGGATCTCTTCGTTCACGCGCTCGCCGACAAGCTCGACGCCCGCGCCGCGCGCGAGTTCCGCGGGCACATGCTCTTCCAGATGGCGAAGATGAGCGTCGACGACGGCCTCGTGATGACCGTGCACCCCGGCGTGCGACGCAACCACCACCGCCCCACCTTCGACGCCTTCGGTCCCGACACCGGGCACGACATCCCCGTCCGCACCGAGTACACCGAGAACCTCCGCCCGCTGCTCGAAGCCTTCGGCACCGCGAAGAACCTGCACCTCGTGCTGTTCACCGTCGACGAGACGAGCTTCTCGCGCGAGATAGCGCCGCTCGCCGGCTTCTACCCGAGCCTCTACATCGGAGCACCGTGGTGGTTCCTCGATGCGCCCGACGCCATCCTCCGCTGGCGCTCGGCCGTGACCGAGACCGCCGGCTTCTACCGCTCCAGCGGCTTCATCGACGACACCCGGGCGTTTCTGTCGATCCCGGCGCGGCACGACACGTCACGACGATTGGATGCCGCGTTCCTGGCCCGCCTCGTCGTCGAGGGTCGCGTCAGCCGCCCCACCGCGCGCCGCATCGCGCGCGACCTCGTCGATGCGATCCCGCGGGAGGTGTTCAAGCTGTGACCGCGCCGACCACGCGGGCCGCGGCATCCCGCCCCCACACGACCCACGCCGCCGTCGACCTGAACCGCGCGCATCTCGCGGCGGCCGGCATCCCGTCTCAGCCGGCTCCGGTGCGCATGGTGCATCTCGGGCTCGGCGCCTTCCACCGCGCGCACCAGGCCTGGTACACGCAGCGCGCCGGCGACGGCTGGGGTATCGCCGCCTTCACCGGCCGCTCGCCGCGTGCGGCCGAGGCCCTCGCCGCGCAGGACGACGTTTACGCCCTCGTCGCGCGCGGCGCCGCCGGCGACGCGGTCGAGCTCATCACGAGCATCAGCGAGGCGCGCGACGGAGCCGACCTCGCCCGGCTGACTGAGCTGCTCGCCGACCCCGCGGTCGGCGTCGTGACCCTCACCATCACCGAGGGCGGCTACCGACTCGCTGCCGACGGCGAGCTCGACCGTGAAGACCCCGAGGTGCACGCCGACGTCGTCGCGCTGCGCTCCTCGGCCGGGCCGAGGAAAAATGCCGAGGCGAGGAGCGATTCTGCGGATCCGGTCCTCTGCTCGGCAGATCTCCTCGGCCCGGCCGAGGGCGGCACCGCGCTGCGCGCCTCCGGGAGCGAACCCGCAGCAGCCCCCGAAGCCCTGCAGACCCCCGGCGGGGTGACGACAACAAGGGGTCCCGTCACTCCGCTCGGGCGCCTCCTGCTCGGCCTGGCCGCCCGCCGCGCCGCTGGGGCCGGCGCGATCGCCGTCGTCTCGTGCGACAATATCCCCGCCAACGGCGCGGTCACCCACCGCGCGCTCACCGCACTCGCGCGCGAGGTCGACGGCAAGCTCGCGCAGTGGGTGGACGACAAGGTGTCGTTCGTCAGCACGAGCGTCGACCGCATCACGCCCGCTCACGTCGGCGAGGTCGAGGCCGTCGTCGACGCGGGCTGGCATGACCGCGCCACCGTCGTGGCCGAGCCGTTCGCCGACTGGGTGCTCGAGGGCGACTTCCCCGCCGGGCGACCCGCCTGGCACGCGGTCGGCGCCCGCTTCGTCGACGACATCCGCCCGTGGGAAGACCGCAAGCTCTGGCTGCTCAACGGCGCGCACACGATCCTCGCGGTCGCCGGCCCGGCCCGCGGGCACGCCACCGTCGCCGACGCGTTCGCCGACGACGTCTGCCACGCGCTCGTCGAGGCGTTCTGGGCCGAGGCCGTCGCCTGCCTGCCCGACGACGTTGAGACCGTCGACTACCGCGCGCAGCTGGCCGAGCGCTTCGCCAACCCGCGCATCGCGCACCGGCTCGAGCAGATCGCCGCCGAGACGACGACCAAGATCCGATACCGGATCGTTCCGATCGCCGCGCGGCTCCGTGAGCGGGGGAGGGATGCCGCGGCCTGCGCCGACGCACTCGCGAGCTGGATCGCCGCCGCCGTGGCTGGCATCCCGGCCCCCGACCGTGAGGCCGAGGCCGTCCGGGCCGCGGCATCCACCACCGATCCCGTCGAGGCGCTGCTGCGTCTCGTCGGGGCGGACTTCGATTCCGAATTCACCGCCCGGGTGCGTACCCGGGCAACCATCACCGCGTGACGACGCGCAGAGAGGCAACCATGCTGACACCGAAGATCACCGCCACCCGCGAACTGCTCTCCCTCGACGGTCTGTGGAGCTTCGTCGTCGACGACGGCACGCTGCCCACGCCGTGGGCGGGGCCGTTGCAGACCGAGCTGCAGGCGCCCGTGCCCGCCAGCTACAACGACCTGTTCACCGACCAGAAGATCCGCGACCACGTCGGATGGGTCTGGTACCAGCGCACCGTGCGCGTGCCGCGCGGCTGGCGCGACGAGCGCGTGGTGGTGCGGGTGGATGCCGCGACCCACCACGGTGCCGTGTACGTGGGCGAGCAGCTCGTCGTCGAGCACGAGGGCGGCTACCTGCCCTTCGAGGCCGACATCACCGACCTCGTGACGGCGGGCGAGGAGTTCCGCCTGACCATCGGCGTCGACAACCGGCTCACCCCCGACACGATCCCGCCCGGGGCTGTCGTCACCCGGAAGGACGGCACGCAGACGCAGACCTACATGCACGACTTCTACAACTACGCGGGCCTGCACCGCAGCGTCTGGCTCGCGAGCCGTCCGCGTGTGCACGTCGACGATGTCACGGTCGTCACCGACATCGATGGCGCGACGGGCGTCGTCGACTATCGGGTCGAGCTCGACGGCGACGCCGAAGTGCGCGTGCGTCTCGTCGACGAGGACGGGCAGGTCGCGGCATCCACCACCGGCGCCGCCGGCAGCCTGCGGGTCGAAGACGCCCGCCTGTGGCGCCCCGGGGCCGCCTACCTCTACTCGCTCGTTGTCGAGGCGGTCGACGGCGACGTCGTGGTCGACGAGTACCCGGTCAGCGTCGGCATCCGCACCGTCGCCGTCGACGGCGGCCGGTTCCTCATCAACGGCGAGCCGTTCTACTTCACCGGATTCGGCAAGCACGAAGATTCGGCCGTGCGCGGCAAGGGTCACGACAACGCGTACCTCGTGCACGACTTCCAGCTGCTCGACTGGATCGGCGCGAACTCGTTCCGCACCTCGCACTACCCCTACGCCGAAGAGGTCATGGACTTCGCCGACCGGCACGGCATCGTTGTCATCGACGAGACGGCCGCGGTGGGGCTGAACAAGAAGATCGGCGGCGGCATCGCCGACATGCTCGGAGGCGCCGGCGACAAGGACTTCGCCGACGGTTTCGGGCCGAAGATGCAGGATGCGCACAAGCGCGAGATCCGCGAGCTGATCGCCCGCGACAAGAACCACCCGAGCGTGGTGATGTGGTCGATCGCCAACGAGCCCGACACGATGAGCGAGGGCACCCACGAGTACTTCGAGCCGTTGTTCGCCCTCGCACGCGAGCTCGACCCGACGCGCCCGGTGACCTTCGTGAACGTCATGATGGCGCCGCCGAACGTGTGCCGTGTCTCGAAGTTCGCCGACGTGCTGTGCTTGAACCGCTACTACGGCTGGTACGTCGATGGCGGCGATCTGGTCACGGCCGAGACGCACCTCGAACAGGAGCTGCGCGGCTGGGAGCAGATGTACGGCAAGCCGATGATCATGACCGAGTACGGCGCTGACACCATCGCCGGATACCACTCGGTGTGGGACCAGCCGTGGACGGAGGAGTACCAGGCGAAGATGCTCGACGTCTACCACCGCGTCTTCGACCGGGTGGCGACCATGGTCGGCGAGCAGGTCTGGAACTTCGCCGACTTCCAGACCTCGTCGGGCTTCTTCCGCGTCGACGGAAACAAGAAGGGCGCGTTCACCCGCGACCGCAAGCCCAAGGCCGCCGCCCACGCCCTGCGCGCGCGGTGGACCCGCGGCGCCGACTGACCCCCCACAACCGATCGACCGGGGGCCGCGCCGCGGCCCCCGGCATCCCCTGGCAAAGGAGCCACCATGTCTGCATTCGAATCCTCCGCTGTGAAGGCCAAGCTGCCCAAGATCAGCATCATCGGCTACGGGGCGGGTGACGCGGCGAACAACCTCGCGTTCACCACGGCGACCATGTTCCTGCTCATCTACTACACCGATGTGGCGGGGATCGCTGCGGCGTCGGCGGGCACACTCTTTCTCGTGCTGCGCATTTTCGACGCGTTCGCCGACGTGGCAGTGGGTCGTCTCGTCGACCGGGTCAACACGAAGCGCTGGGGCAAGTTCCGTCCCTTCATTCTGTTCGGCTCGCTGCCGCTCCTGCTGCTGTCGGTCGCGACCTTCCACGTGCCCCAGATCGGGCAGAGCGGCATGTTGCTGTACGCCTACATCACGTACGCCCTGCTGAACGTCGCATACTCACTCGTGAACATCCCTTACGGTTCGCTGGCCGCGGCGATGACGCAGAATCCGAGCGAACGGGCGAAGCTCGCCACCGCCCGCACCATCGGCGCGATAATCGTCGGCGGAGCGCTCGGGATCTTCGTGTCGCCACTGATGGGCGCCAAAGACGGCCTGCAGAGCGTGTTCACCACCGTGACGGTGTCGTTCGTGTTCATCGGCATGGCGTTGTACCTGTTCACCGCCTTCTCGACGAAGGAGCGCGTGTACCGCAAGATTCCTCACGTGACCATGAGGCAATCGTTTGCCACGCTGAAGGGGAACAAGCCGCTCGTGCTGCTGTGCTTGAGCTCGCTGCTGTTCCTGACCGGCATGATCTCGATGTCGACGGCACAGATCTACCTGATGCGCGACGTGTTCCACGCTCTTTACCTGGTGCCGATCCTCTCGCTCGGACAGATGGTGCTCGTGTTCGTGCTCGCTCCGTTCGTGCCGCTGATCGTGCGCAAGCTGGGTAAGCGCACGGCGTATGTGATCGGGTCGTTCCTGGGGGCCTTCGGCATGCTCGCCGCCGGTGTCGCGCCGAACGGGATCATGGCGTTCGTCGGGTTGTTCGTGGGCATGATCGGCGTCATGTTCGTGAGCATGCTGATGTGGGCGATCGAAGCCGACACGGTCGAGTACGGCGAATGGAAGACGGGCGTGCGCACCGAGGGGATCACCTACGCGCTGTTCTCGTTCACGCGCAAGACCGGTCAGGCCTTCGGCGGCGCGGTCGCCGCGTACGCGATCGGCATCGGCGGGTATGTGGCGGGTGCGCCCGCTCTCAGCGTGCAGGCATCGTGGGGCATCCGCGCGGCGGCAGCGCTCGTACCGGCGGTGTTCGTGATCGCGGCGGCGCTCGTCATGATCGCCTACCCGCTCAGCGACAAGGTGCACGCGCGGCTGGTCGCCGAGATCGAGCAGCGCCGGCAGGAGGAGGAAGCCGCGACCGCGGGCATTCCCGAGGGCGAGGCGTCCGTCGTCGTGGCCGGCGAGGGCGTGAGTATGGAGACGGTCGGAGCCGACACCGAGGCCGAGGACGTGTCGCTGTCGACAGCGGCATTCGCGGCTGGCAAGGCGCGCCCGCGTGTGCTCGGCCGCAAGAAGAAGTAATCAAGGAGTCATCATGATCATCGACAAGGCAGAGGTCGTCGTCACCAGCCCCGACCGCAACTTCGTGACGCTCAAGCTCACGACCGACGACGGCCTGACCGGCCTCGGCGACGCGACGCTGAACGGCCGCGAGCTGGCGGTGGTGGCGTACCTCACCGAGCACGTCGTGCCGCTGCTGATCGGCAGGGAGGCGTCGCGCATCGAGGACACCTGGCAGTTCCTGTACCGTTCGGCGTACTGGCGTCGCGGGCCGGTGACGATGGCGGCGATCGCGGCCGTCGACATGGCCCTCTGGGATATCAAGGGCAAGGCCGCCGGTATGCCGGTGTACCAGCTGCTCGGGGGCGCGTCGCGCACGGGCCTGCTGGCGTATGGGCATGCGTCGGGCAAGTCGCTGCCCGAGCTGTTCGACTCGATCCGCTCGTATCAGGAGCAGGGGTATCGGGCGATCCGGGTGCAGACCGGCGTGCCGGGCCTGAAGTCGATCTACGGCATCGCGTCGAACGCGACGTTCGAGGCCAACAAGGGCGTGCGGTACGACTACGAGCCTGCCCAACGCGGTGCGTGGCCGAGCGAGGAGGACTGGGACACGCGCTCGTACCTGCGGCACGTGCCCGGTGTCTTCGAGGCGGTGCGAAACGAGTTCGGTCCTGAGCTGCCCCTGCTGCACGACGGTCACCACCGGATGACGCCGATTCAGGCTGCACAGTTGGGCAAGTCGCTTGAGCCGTTCGACCTGTTCTGGCTGGAGGACTGCACGCCGGCCGAGAACCAGGAGGCGCTGCGGCTGGTGCGCCAGCACACCACCACGCCTCTGGCGATCGGCGAGATCTTCAACACGGTGTGGGACTTCAAGGACATCATCCGCGACCAGCTCATCGACTACGTGCGTGGTGCGGTCACGCACATGGGCGGGATCTCGCCGTTGAAGAAGACCCTGGACTATGCGGCGATGTACCAGATCAAGTCGGGCATGCACGGGCCGACGGACATCTCGCCGGTCGGCATGGCCGCCGCGATGCACCTGGGCCTGGCCGTCCACAACTTCGGCATTCAGGAGTACATGAAGCACGGCGCGAAGACGAACCAGGTGTTCGAGCAGTCGTTCACCTGGGAGAACGGGATGCTGCACCCCGGCGACAAGCCCGGGTTGGGGGTGGGACTCAACACCGACGAGGCGGGCAAGTACCCTTACGAGCAGGCATATCTGCCGTACAACCGACTCGCCGACGGGACTGTGCATGACTGGTGACGCACCCGCGCCCCTCATCGTGATGGGCGTCTCGGCATCGGGCAAGAGCTCGGTCGGCGAGCAGCTCGCCGACCGGCTCGGCGTGCCCTATGTCGACGCCGACGACCTGCACCCGCAGGCGAACGTCGACAAGATGTCGGCGGGCGTCCCGCTGGACGACGCCGACCGGTGGCCGTGGCTGGATGCCGTGGCCGCCCGTCTCGCTGCCGGCCCGGTCGTGATCGCCTGTTCGGCGCTCAAGCGCTCCTATCGCGATCGCCTGCGGCGGACGGCGCCCACGACGGTGTTCGTGCACCTGAGCGGTGACCGCGAGGTGCTCGAAGAGCGCATCGCCGACCGGGAGGGGCACTTCATGCCGGCGAGCCTGCTGCAGTCGCAGCTCGACACGCTCGAGAGCCTCGGGCCCGATGAGGCCGGATTCACCCTCGACTTCGCCGAGCCGGTCAGCGAACTGGTCGCACGGGCCGCCGAGCGGGTCGGTGCGGGAGCGGCCGGTCGCGAATGAGCTTTCAGGCGACGGAAGACGACCCTGCCGAGGCGATCCTCGCGCGCATCCACGCGCGCGGGGGAGCGGCGACGATCTACGACATCGCCGAGCTCGCCGGCGTCAATCCGTCGACGGTCTCGCGGGCGCTCGGCAAGCCGGGGCGCATCAGCGCGGCCACCGCCGCGAAGGTGCGGGCGGCCGCCGAGCGGCTCGATTTCCGCGTCAACCCGATGGCCCGCGCTCTGCAGACCGGCAAGACGAACATGCTCGGCCTCGTGCTCGCCGACATCACCAACCCCGTCGTCTTCGGCATGGTGCGCGGCGCCGAGCATGCGGCCGCCGAGGCCGGGTACACGCTCGTCATCGCCGAGTCGCAGGAATCCGGTGAGAACGAGGCGGAGGCGATCGAACGGCTGCTGCCGAGCGTCGACGGACTCGTCCTCGCCGCGACGCGCATGCAGGCCGGGGCGACAAGTGACCTGGCTGCGCGCAAGCCGCTCATCCTCGTCAACCGCGCCGTCGACGGCGTCGCCAGTGTGCTGCCCGACATCGCTGCGGGCGTGACTCAGCTGCTCGACCATCTGGCTGCGCTCGGGCATCGGTCGGTCGTGTTCCTGGCGGGCCCCGACACGTCGTGGGCCAGCGCACGTCGGTGGGCCGAGGTACTCGCCGCCGCCGAGCAGCGCGACCTGGCCGTGGTCGAGATCGGCCCGAACCAGCCCACGATCGAGGGCGGACGCGACGCACTCCGCCGGGTGCAGGCGTCGCACGCGACCGCGGTGATCGCCTACAACGACCTCATGGCCATCGGCCTCATGCAGGAGGCCGCGGCCCACGGCATCCACATTCCCGATCAGCTCAGCGTCGCGGGTTTCGACGACATCTTCGGCAGTGAGCTGATCACGCCGCCCCTGACCACGGTCGCCTCCGATCTCGGCGAGGCCGGACGCCGGGCGGTCCGCCGGTTGCTCGGTGCGGACGGCGAGGGCGAGGCCGACGCCGACGACGCGCTGCTGCCCACCTGGTTGATCGCGCGGGGGTCGACGGGTCCGGCGCCGCGCGGCTGAGCGCGGGCGCGGGCGCGCGGGCTCCGCGCTCTGCGCGGCCAGATCTGTCGCTGTTGCGCGCCGCGTGGGGCGAAACCGCGCAACACCGACAGATCTGCGGCCGGGCGTGCGGGATTCGGGATGCCGCGGCCCGCGGCATCCACCCCCTCCCGCAGCGCCCCGCGACTGCTTAGGCTGGCGGCAGGCCGCCCACGAAGCGGCCGGACGAGGGGGTCGACCATGGGCCTGAGCAACATCGAGATTGCGCAGGCGGCGCAGCTGCGGCCGATCGGCGAGATTGCCGCGGGGCTGGGGATTCCGCCCGACGCGGTCATCCCGTACGGCACGACCAAGGCGAAGATCGCGCTGCCGTACCTGCGGACCCTTGCCGATCGCCCGCAGGGGCGGCTGATCCTGATGACCGGCACGTCGCCGACGCCCGCCGGCGAGGGCAAGAGCACGACCGTCGTCGGGCTCGGCGACGCGCTGACCCGGCTCGGTGAGAAGGCGATGATCTGCCTGCGCGAGCCGGCGCAGGGCCCGGTGTTCGGCATGAAGGGCGGCGCGTGCGGCGGCGGATACGCCCAGGTCGTGCCCATGGAAGACATCAACCTGCACTTCACCGGCGACTTCGCTGCCATCGCCGCCGCGGCGAACCTGCTGGCCTCGCTCGTCGACAACCACATCC
>Ga0180219_1000769_pt1 | contig 23467 bp, 14 predicted proteins | sample eDN3rd30CBELigMG_FD_151338 | JGI IMG/M metagenome (GOLD analysis project Ga0180219, IMG submission 151338) | Enriched Miracle-Growth compost microbial communities from Emeryville, California, USA - eDNA 3rd pass 30_C BE-Lig MG (version 2)... ... | reverse complement strand
CGTGCTGGGGGTCGCGCTCGGTCGCGGCGGCGGTCCCGCGCTGCGCGACAAGGCCTGGACGCTCGTCGTGCTGCCCACGATGCACGTGTCCTGGGGCGCCGGCTTCATCACGGGCCTGTTCACCCGAGCGCGCGGCACAGTCGACACGTCCCGACTGCGCCGCAACACGCCGCTGCCGTAGCCGAGTCGACACCGCACGGACGCACCGGGCACGGCAGCGGAGGTCAGGGCTGCACGAGTCGCTGATCCAGGATGCGGGCGACGACGCGCTCGGCGGCGTGGCCGTCGTCGCGCGCATTGAACCGTGCCCGCCATGCGTCGTACCGCTCGGCGAAGCGGGCGGCGACCGACTCGTCCGCCAGCGCGCTCTCCAGCTGGTCCTGGGACGAGGCGAACGGGCCGGGGGCATGCGCAGCGAGATCGAAGTAGAAGCCGCGCAGCTCGCCGCGGTAGTGGTCCACATCGGGGACGAAGAAGTAGATCGGCTTGCCCGTGACCGTGAAGTCGAACATGGCCGACGAGTAGTCGGTGATCAGCGCATCCGCGGCGAGCATCAGTTCGGCGATATCCGGGTACGCCGTCACGTCGACCACCCTGGCGCCGGTCGCATCGGTGCCCGGCTGCAGGGTGCGAGAGTGGCCGCGCACCAGCACGATGGCTCCGGCCGCGGCAGCCAGCCGCTCCGCATCGAGGAAATCCACCATCTGCGCGCGGTCATCACGCCACGTCGGCGCATACAGCAGCACCCGCTCGTGCGGCGAGATTCCGAGCGCAGCGCGCACCGGCCCGCCGTCACCGAGCACAAGGAGGTCGTTGCGCGGGTAGCCCTCCACCCACACCGGCCGACCGAATGCGTACGCCCGGCGCAACCGGCCCGCCGCATACGGGTTCTGTGCCAGCAGGACGTTCCACCGGCGGCCCTCGCGCAGCACAGCGACGTCGCGGCGTGGTGCGAACCCGCGCCGATCGAGTGCGAGCCGCTTGAGCGGCGTGCCGTGCCACGTCTGCAACACGACCTGGCCGGGGCGGCGGGAGAACCGTCGGCGCAGCCAGTCGTTGACCACGAGCAGGCGTGATGCGCCCCGCGCCCGCCACCATTCCGGGCTGCCGTCGACGACCGCGATCGCACCGTCGGGCACCTGCACCGACAGATCCACCACGCTCCAGTACCGCGTGACCCCGGGGGCGACCCGTGCGAGCTCGCGATCGATCGCCCGCGGGTTGCACCCCGCCGTCCGTCCGTAGAAGCTCTCGAAGAACACCGCGTTCTCCAGACCCTGCGGTCGGGTCGCGTAGCGCCGCTCGAGGGCGTCCTGCCCCTCGCCGGAGTCGTAGGCCGGATCCAGCGGTGGGCCGACGGTGAGCGCGTGGCCGTGAAGCTCGGCGCGCAAGGTGCCCAGCTGCTGCAGGGGCACCTCCAGCGCCGACACCGGCATGGCCACCTCGGCACCGTCTGCGCCGTCGATCCGCAGTCGATAGTCGCCGGACGGAAGCGGAAGCTGCGGCCCGCCCCAGCGCGCCGCACGCAGCGGCAGCACCGCCCGCCATGTCTTGCCGCGCCCCGTGATGGCCGCACGCACGTGCGCGCGGGCACCGAGAAGTTCGACCGCGTCGGGCCGCGCACCCTCGCCACGCAGCACGAGTGTCGCGCCGGCGTCGGCCTCGAACCCCGCGGAGCTCACCGACGCGGGCCCGGCCCCTGCTGCCATCGTCATGCCTTCCTGTCCAGCCGTGCCCGGATCGCCCGGTGCACCCGCTCCGCATTGCGTCCATCCCGGTGCGCATGCACACGCCGGTCGAGCTCCTCCGCGCGGATGAGACGCTCGGCCCACTCCGTCTCGTCGCCGAGCACGGCGGCCAGCTGCGCCGCTGCCTCCGTCCATGTGCGTGCAGCATCGTCGCCGGCGACGTCCGTGTACCTTCCGTAGAAGCCGCGCTCGGCCGCGTAGCGCTCCAGATCCGGCGCGAGGAAGACCGCGGGAACCGGAACGAGGGACGCGTCGTACACGATCGAGGAGTAGTCGGTGATGAGCACGTCGACGCCGCTCAGCAGCGGGGTCACATCGGACGCCAGGTCGCTGCCGAACCGCCGCACGCGATCGGTCGGTACCGCCGGCGTGTAGTCGCCCGCACCCAGCGGGTGCGACCGCACGAGGAGCAGGGCATCGTGCTGCTCGAGAACGTCGGCGATCTGCCGCCACTGCGTCGCATCCGGCACCGCGGGATCGGGTTCGCCATCGCGCCACGTCGGCGCGTAGAGGACCACGCGCTGACTCTCCCGCAGCGCACCGGTGAGCGCGGCGATCCGCGCCCGCGCCGCACGGCGTCGCACACCGGCATCCCCCGCCGACAGAACGTCCACCCGCGGCTCCCCCGTCACCGGAACGCGGTCATCGGGCAGCCCGAACGCGGACTGCAACCGGCCGCGTACGAGGTGCGAGGCCGCGGGCAGCACGCCGATCCCGTGCTGCGTCCGCCGGTACAGCCCGCGCAGGAGCGGCTGGGTGAGTCGAGGCAGGAACGGGCTGCGCATCGTCGCGGGCGAGTCGAGCCCGAGTCTCTTGAGGGGGATGCCGTGCCACAGCTGCACGACCAGCGCGCCCGACGCGGCGTACCGGTTGACGTCACCGAAGCCGTGGGTCACGACGACGACCCGCGCGCGCGCCGTCCGCCAGAAGCCGCGCGGGCTTGTCTTGCGGATCGTCGGGATGCCGCGAGCGGCGGCGTCGGCATCCTGCGCGGCATCGGCGGTGAGCCACACCGCACGCTCCCCCGCCGCCTGCGCCTGCTGCCAGAGCGCGAGGGCACCGTCGGCGATGCCGACCGCGCACCCGAACACCCACTCGTCGCGCGACCGTGGGATGACGATCGTGGCGATGCGTCCCGCGAGATACAGCGGGATCCGCACCAGCTTCGCGGCGTTGCCCGCGCCGAACGAGAAGGACGCCACCCCGCGAGCCTATCGCGGGGTGGCGTCCTGGACGTGGGTGCCGAGCTGTTACTGCGTCAGCTCGCCGAGCGTCACGTCGACCGACTTCGTCTCGCCGTCACGGATGTAGACGACGGTCGCGTCGTCGCCGGCGCCGAGCGCGCGCACCTGGGCCGTGAGATCGGTGGCATCTGTGACCGGGTAGCCGTTGAACGAGGTGACGACATCGCCCGCCTTCAGCCCCGCGGCCTCGGCGGCGCCGCCGGTGGTGACCTCGCTGATGTACGCGCCCGTGGTGGTCGCGCCGTCCTGGCTGGCGGCGTCGCCGACCATCGCACCGAGCAGACCGTGCGTGGCCTCTCCCGACTCGATGATCTCGTCGGTGATGCGCTGCACGACGTTCGACGGGATCGAGAAGCCGACGCCGATGGAGCCGGACTCGCTCGAGGAGGAGCTGGCCGTCGCGATGGCGACGTTGATGCCGATCAGTCGGCCTTCGTCGTCGACGAGGGCTCCGCCGGAGTTGCCCGGGTTGATCGCCGCGTCGGTCTGGATGACGGCGATGGAGATCGTGCCGGTGGAGGTGGACTGCTGCTGCTGACCCTGACCGAAGTCGAACTGGAACGGTGAGTCGCCTTCGCTCTGCTGGTCCTCGTCCTGCCCCTCCGGGGCCGCCGAGGAGGCGATCTGGATCGACCGGTTCAGTGCGCTCACGATGCCGGTGGTGACCGTGTTGGACAGTCCCAGCGGAGCGCCGATGGCGACGGTCTGATCGCCGACGTTGAGCTGACTCGAATCGGCGAACGTGATCGGAGTCAGTCCTTCGGCGCCGGTGAGCTTGATCACCGCGAGGTCGTACGTCGGGTCCGTGCCGACGACCTCCGCCTGGTACACCTTGCCGGTCGAGTCGGTCACCGTGATGTCGGCGCTTCCGGTCGCCCCGTCCAGGGTGACCACGTGGGTGTTGGTGACCACGTAGCCGTCGCTGGTCAGGATGACGCCCGAGCCGGTGCCGCCGGAGGATCCCGACGACGCGGAGATCGTCACGACGCTCGGCGTCGCCTTCGCCGCGATGGCGGTGGTCTGGTTGACCGACGTGGTGTCGTTGACCGTGACCGTCGACGGCCCCGCGGTGACGACGGTACTGCCGGCGGCGCCGAACAGCGACGCACCGGCGGCAGAGGCCCCGAGCCCGGCGGCGCCGCCGACCAGGGCGGCGGCGACGATCAGGCCGAGCACCTTGCCTGCGCCGATCCGCGCCGACGCGGAGGCCGCGTCGGTCGTGGCGGGAGCGGCCGGCTGCGGAGCCGTGATCGTCGCAGCGGGCGCCGACGCGTAGGACTGTCCGGTCGGGGCGGGGCCGCCCTGTGCGGGCGGCAGCGGCTGCGTCGGCTGCGTGTGGAATGCGCTTCCGTGCGGCAGCGGCGGACGCGGCGGGAGGGGCGCCGACGGCGCGGCCGCGGCTTCTGCCGACGGGGCCGGAGCAGACGGGTACTGGTCGGTGGCGGGAGTCTCCTGCTCGGGAGAACCCGAAGGTGTCTGATCGCTCATGGCGTTTCCTTTCGATGCCCCTTCAGCATGAAGCCCGATCCTGTGGATTGGTTATGCCGGCGCCCACATCACCCTATGCGTGTACTCTGACGCGGGTGCGAGAGATTCCGGGAGCCTGGCGGCGCGTCGCGCGCGGCGCGGGACTCCTCGCCGCGGACGATACCCCCGCTCCCACGATCTTCGCGGAGATGAGCGGGCTCGCGGTCGCGACCGGGGCCATCAACCTCGGTCAGGGCTTCCCCGACGAGGACGGCCCGTCGATCGTCCTGGAGACGGCCCGCGACGCGATCGCCCACGGGGTCAACCAGTATCCGCCCGGACGCGGCACCCCGGATCTGCTGCATGCGATCGCCGACCACCAGCGACACTGGTACGGGCTGCAGCTCGACCCGCAGCGCGACGTGCTGGTCACGGCCGGCGCGACGGAGGCGCTCGCGGCGACGCTGCTCGCGCTGATCGACTCCCCCGACGACGAGGTCGTCGTGTTCGAGCCCTACTACGACGCGTACGCGGCCTGTGTCGCCCTGGCCGGCGCACGACTCGTCACCGTTCCGCTGCGCTGGCCGGACTTCCAGCCCGATCTGGACGACCTGCGTCACGCGGTCACCGATCGCACCCGGATCATCCTGGTCAACGACCCGCACAACCCGACGGGTGCCGTCCTCGGCGAAGATGTGCGTGCGGAGGTCGTCCGGCTCGCGCACCGCCACGACGCGATCATCGTCACCGACGAGGTCTACGAGCATCTCGTCTTCGACGGACCGCACACGCCGCTGGCGACGCTGCCCGGAGCGTGGGAGCGCACCGTCACCATCTCCTCCGCGGGCAAGACGTTCGCCACGACGGGATGGAAGATCGGCTGGGCGAGCGGACCGGCCGACCTCATCGACGCGGTGCTGGCCGTCAAGCAGTTCCTCACCTATGTGAACGGCGCACCGTTCCAGCCGGCGATCGCGACGGGGCTGCGGCTACCCGACGCGTTCTTCGACAGCGCCGCGCAGACGCTGCGCGCCAAGCGCGACCTGCTCGGCGCCGGTCTGCGACAGGCGGGTTTCGCCGTGTCGGCACCGCAGGGGACCTACTTCACGGTCGTCGATGCCGGTCCGCTGTTCGCCACGCTCGGACTCGACCCGCACACGCAGGATGCCGCGGACTTCTGTCGCCGGCTCGCACACGGCGCCGGGGTGGTCGCGATCCCGCTGACCGCGTTCGCCACGCCCGAGCGTCGCTCCGACTACGCCACGCTCGTGCGGTTCGCCGCGTGCAAGCGCGTCGAGGTCATCGAGGAGGCCGCGGCGCGGCTGGCATCCCTCGCTCCGTGACCGCGCGCGGTCGCCATGTTCACTCGCGTGCCACGCTCAGTCGCGCGCAGACACGTCGAAGCGGCGCAACTGCAGGGCGGGGTTGACTCGCCGCACCCGTCGCACGGTGTCGTCATCGGCGAAGGCCACGGCGACGTCGCTGACGACGCCGACAGCCGCGAGCTCGACGCCCTGCGGATCGACGACCATCGAGGCGCCGACGCCGAGCGGCGGCGGGTGATCGGCCGCGGCCACATAGACCGTGTTCTCGATCGCACGGGCGTGGAGCAGCGTTCGCCAGTGATGCTCCTTCAGCGGGCCGCGCACCCACTCCGCCGGCACCAGCAGCACGTCGGCGCCGGCCACGGCAAGCCGGCGCGCCACCTCTGGGAAGCGCAGGTCGTAACACGTCATCAACCCGAAGGTCAGCCCACTGGCCTCGAACATCGCCGGACCGCTGATCTCGCCCGGCTCGACCCAGTCTGACTCCCGCTGTCCGAAGGCGTCATACAGGTGCAGCTTGCGATAGGTCGCGAGCACGCCGGTGCCGTCGACGGCGATCACCGTGTTGCGCACCCGGCGGGCGTCGGCGGACTCCTCCACGAGCCCCGCGACGATGATGACCCGGTGCTCGGCGGCCAAGCGCGTCAGTGCCGCGGTGAACGGGCCGTCGACCGGTTGTGCGTGGGCGGCGAGCGACGCGTCGAACGGATCGATGAAGTAGCTGGAGTACTCGGGCAGCACCACGACCCCGGCGCCGCGGCCGGCGGCCTTTGCCACGAAACGCGCGATCGTGTCGAGATTGGCCTGCTCCGACGCGGTCGGCGCGAACTGCACGACCGCGATGCCTGTGACCGCGTCGCGAGCGGCGGCATCCACACTCATCGGCCACGCTCCGAACGGGTGCGCAGCGCGATCGGCACGATCAGCCACAGTGCGAGGATCACGACCGCCAGCGCCCCGCCCGCGATCCAGGATGCCGCATCGGAGACCACGACGTCGAAGACGAAGATCACGACACCGACGAGCAGCACCGACACGGTCAGCAGGGCCGTGATCAGCGCGGCATGTCCGTATCCGACCACAGTCGGCTTGACACCGTGCCGGAACACGATGCGGTGCAGCGCGACGGGAGCCAGCGCGACGATGGCGCTGAGTGCGGACAGCACGACCAGCCCGAGATACATCGTCCGCTGTGGTGCGCTGAGGTCCGCGAACGCGGGCTGGAAAGCCAGCGCGAGCAGGAAGCCGGTGAGGATCTGCGTGCCGGTCTGCAGCACCCGCAACTCCTGCAGCAGTTCGCTCCAGTTGCGGTCGGCCCGCTCGGCGGGAGTCTCGTCACGGGCGTTGCTGCGGCGCTCGGCGCGCCCGTCCGGCACCGGGTGCGGTGCGGGGCTGGCGGTGGTCATGGCTTCATCCTCGCCGCTGTCCCCGGTCGGGGCAACTGCGGCCCGACACCGTCGGTCGCGTGCATCCGACACCCCGAACCCGTGTTAGGCTATCTCTTGTGACGCGGGGTGGAGCAGCTCGGTAGCTCGCTGGGCTCATAACCCAGAGGTCGCAGGTTCAAATCCTGTCCCCGCAACGATAAGAAGAAGACCCTCACGAAAGTGGGGGTCTTCTTCTTCTGTCGCCGGGACCGAGCGACTAAAGAGGGATGCCGAGTGCATCGGCACCCGGCATCCCTCTTCGATCGGGGTCGAACTCAGTCGTCGCTGAGGTCCAGCAGCTTCTGCACAGCGGCGGTGAGCCGGTCGTCCGCCTCGGCGAACTTCGTCAGGTCGCCGGCCTTGAGCGCCGCGTCACGGTCGAGCATCGCCTGCTGCGCCTCGGCCAGTGCCGTCTGGAAGGCCACCGAGGTGCCCGTTCCGGTGCCGGGGTTCTCCTCGTCGCCCGGTTCGGTGGGCGCGGGCGTCGGCGTGCCCGACGTTCCCTCGTCCTCACCTGTGGTCGCCCCCGAGTCGCCGCCGAACAGCGCGTCCAGCGCCTCCTGCAGAGTGTCCTCGAACGCGACCTCGTCGCCGAATGCCACCAGGATCTTGCGCAGCGTCGGCAGCTGGGTGCCCGTCGACGCCTGAACGAAGACCGGCTGCACGTACAGCAGACCACCACCGACCGGGAGTGTCAGGAGGTTGCCGTTGAGCACCTCGGATTGCCCCTGCTTGAGCAGGTTCACCTGCTGGGAGATGGTCTCGTCCGAGTTGAACGTGTTCTGCACCTGGCCGGGACCGGGCACGCTCACGTCGGCGCTGATCTCCAGCATCCTCAGCTGGCCGTACCCGTCCGCCTTGACACCCTGCGTGCTCCCCGCGTTGGAGTCGACCGCGAGGTAGCCCATCAGCACGTTGCGCGCATCGGCGCCCTCGGATGCGGGGATGAACGAAGTGAACATCGAGTAGCTCGGCTCGTCCTGACCGGGCATCTGCATCGTCAAGTAGTACGGCGGCTGCAGTCCGTTGGCGGGCTCGACCGGATCGCTTGGCGTCTTCCACGCGTTGTCCCGGGCATACAGCGACGCCGCGTCGTCGACGTGATAGGTGCCGAGCATCGCGCGCTGCACCTTGAACAGGTCCGTCGGGTAGCGCACGTGGCTCATCAGCTCAGCGGACATGTCCGAGATCGGCTTGAGCGTGTTCGGGTAGACCTTCTGCCACGCCTGGAGCACCGGATCCGTGTCGTCCCACGCGTACAGCGTGACGGTGCCGTCGTAGGCGTCGACGGTCGCCTTGACCGAGTTGCGGATGTAATTGACCTCGTCCAGCGCGACCTGCGGGCTGGTGTTGGTCGTGTCGCTGATCGCCTCGCGCAGGCTCACCAGCGACGAGTACGGGTAGTTCTCGCTCAGCGTGTAGCCGTCGACGATCCACACGATGCGACCGTCCACGACGCTCGGGTACGGGTCGCTGTCCAGCTCGAGGTACGGCGCAGCCTTCTGCACGCGCGTCTTCGGGTCACGGTCGTACAGGATCTGCGACGCATCCGTGACCGCATCGGAGAACAGGATGTCGGTGGACTGGAACTTCAGCGAGTAGATCAGTCGGTTGAAGAAGTTGCCGACATCGGGTCCGCCGTCGCCGGTGAACGTCGTCTTCGTCTGTGCCGAGTCGCCTTCACCGCGCGGGTAGTCGAGCTCGATATCGGTGGATCCGGGCGCAGCCCCCACGATCGAGTACAGCGGCGAGTTCTCGCCGAAGTACACGCGCGGCTCATAGTCCGCCACGTCGGAGAGCGTGCCCGATGTGGGGATGCCGCGCTCGAGGAACACCGGGTTGCCATCGCTGGTGCGGTCGTTGCCCTTCGCCGCGACGATGCCGTAGCCGTGCGTGTAGACGAGCGTCGTGTTGTACCAGGACGCGCCGTCGCCGAGCTGGGCGAGGTTGAGCTCGCGCACCGACATGACCGTGTCCTGCGACTCGCCGTCGATCTCGTAGCGGTCGACATCGAGCGGATCGGTGAACTGATAATAGGAGCGGTACTGCTCGAGCTGACGCACGGTGGGCGAGATGATCGCCGGGTCCATGATCCGGATGGAAGCCGTCGTGTCGGCGTCGGCACGCAGCTGACCCGGCTCCACATCGGTGGCCGCCTCGTAGTCGGTCGTCTCGACATCGTCGATACCGTAGGCGTACTTCGTGGCCTCCAGGTTGCGCTGGAAGTACTGCATCTCCACGCGCTCCTGGTTCGGAACCACCTGGAACTGGTTCACGAACCAGGGATAGGCCACCCCGACCACCAGCGACGTCACGATCAGCAGCGCCGTCGCGATCAGCGGGAACCGCCAGCGACCGATGATCGCCGTGACGAAGAACAGCGCACCCACGATGAGCGCGGCGATCGAGAGGATCGTGAGCCCCGGGATGACGGCGTTGACGTCCGTGTAGCCGGCACCGGTGATCCGGCCGTTCTCGGTGACGAGCGTCTTGAACCGGTCGAGCCACAGGCTGCCGCCCTGCACGAGCAGGTACAGGCCCGCGATGACCGCGAGCTGAATGCGCGCGGACTTCGAGATACGCAGCTCACGCTGCCCGATGCGCACCGCGCCGTACAGGTACGCGACGAGCGCGGTGACGATCAGGCAAACCAGCAGCACGGCGGAGACGAACCCGACGACCATGCTCAGGAACGGCAGCTCGAACAGGTAGAACCCGGTGTCCAGCCCGAACTGCGGGTCAAGCTCCCCGGTGGACACACGGTTCGCCCACAGCCACACCGTCTCCCACTGCGCGGCTGCGGCGAAGCCGGCGAAGAAGCCGAAGAAGATCGGGATGCCCCACATCGCGAGCCGTCGCAGCGGCTCGACAACCTCCTGATAGTGGTCCAGCTGGGAGCTCAGCCGCGCGTAGACGGGACGCAGCCGGTAGGCGAGCTGGATGGCGAGGAACACCGGGACGGCCATGGCGGCGAACCCGATGAGGAACATCACCACCCGCGCGGTCCACTGCGTCAGCAGCACGCTGTCGAAGCCCAGTTGCTCGTACCAGAGCCAGTCTGCGAACAGACTCGCGAAGGCGAAGAACGCGACGACGAGTGCGGCGATCACGGCGAACGTGATGCCGGCGGCACGGCGGAACGGACTGGGCGTGGCCTGGTTCGGCGCTGAGGTCGTGGTCACCTGTCCATCCTAAGCGGGCCCTGTCTGCGCGGACGCCGGGTATCACTCACACGTGGGCAGCGACGCCAGGTCGCCACCGTCACGGATCCCCTCGAGCACGGCGAGAGCATCGTCGAGGGTGGCCACGGAGAACACCTGCAGGCCTGCCGGGACGTAGCCGACCACCTCATCGCAGTTGGCGGCCGGAGCCAGGAAGTAGTCCGCTCCCGCCCCGACGGCACCGTGCATCTTCTGTCGGATGCCGCCGATCGGTCCGACGGTGCCGCCGGAGTCGATGGTGCCGGTGCCGGCGACGTCCGCCCCGCCGTTGAGCTCGCCCGGCGTGAGCGTGTCGATGATGCCGAGCGCGAACATCATTCCGGCGCTGGGGCCGCCGACGTTGTCGAGCTGGATCGTCACGTCGATGGGAAACGTGTAGTCGTGCAGCGTGGTCACTCCGACGAGCCACAGCGTCTCGCCGTCGACCTCGGCCTCGCGGGGGGTGATCTCCTCGGTGAGCGTCTCCCCCTGGCGGTCGACCGTCAGCGCGACCGGCGCTCCCTCGCCCGCGTTGATGATGCCGCGCAGGGTCTCGGTGTCGGTGACGGGCGTGCTGTTCGCGGCGACGATGATGTCGTCGGGCTGGAGGATGCCGGCGGCGGCCGAGTCGTCGGTGAGCGAGTACACCCGCACCACCGGCTGCACGTCATAGCCGAGCTCGATGAGCGCCGCCGCGGTCGCCTCCTTCTGCGAGTCGACCATCTGCGCCGCGCTCTGCTCGGTGCGCTGCTCGCTGGTCTGCCCCTCGGGAAAGACATCATCGATGGGCAGCACGGCGCGTGAGGGGTCGAACCAGGCCATCGCCAGCTCGAACCACGACGGTGTGCGCTCGCGGTTGCCGACGACCTGCACCGTGAGCAGGTCCAGCGCGCCCGCGGTCTCGAAGGTGTCGGCCCCGTCCACGGAGATGAGGGGCACCTTCTCGCCGTCGCCGCCGGTGGCCGTGCCGAGGGTGTTGAACACCGGCCCCGGCTGCTGGATGACGTATGAGGTCGGCAGCACGGTCAGCACCAGCATCGCGATGAGCGCGATGGCCAGAGCCCAGATGCCGGCGGTCGCCGTCTTCGGCAGCCGGCGCCGCGGCGCGGGCACGACCTGCACGTTCTCGTCGAACAGAGCCACGGAAAGACCTCCTGCCCGGTCGTTCGCGACCGGCGTACACGGGACATCCTCCCGCCGGGCTGTGCGGTGAGAACGTGCGACTAGCGTAGAACGCGACGTTACCTCCCTGCTGAAAGGCGCCTGACATGGCCGATGAGGACCGCTCCCCCGATGACGAGTTCCAGGAGATGCTGCGCAATCTCCTGGGTGGTGGCGGAGGATTCGACGCGGCCGGGCTGGAGCAGCTCAGAGGACTCGGCATCGATCCGGCGATGATGCAGCAGGTCCTGCGCCAGATGCAGGGGGCGTTCGCGTCCGGTGCCGACGGCATCGACTGGTCGGCCGCCAAGACGCAGGCGCTGCACCTGGCGAACAAGGATGGCCTGGGGATCACCACCGGCGACCGGCAGGACTTCGACCAGGCGTTCGCGCTGGCCACGCTGTGGCTCAGCGAGGCGACGACGATCTCCGACCTGGCCGCGACCCCGCGCGCGATCACGCGCGGGCAGTGGGTGGAAGCGACCCTGCCGGTCTGGCAGGAGCTCGCCGAGCCGGTGGCCGGGTCGATCGCCGACGCGCTGACGACCGCGCTGAGCAGCCAGGTCCCGGAGGAGATGCAGTCGATGATCGCCGGCGCGGGCCGCGTGATGCGGACGGTCGGCGGCTCGCTGTTCGCCGCGCAGTTGGGCGCGGTCGTCGGGCAGCTCTCCCAGGAGGTCGTCTCCGGCGGGGATGTCGGCATCCCCCTCATGCCCGACGGGGACGCAGTGATCGTCCCGCAGAACTTCGTGGACTTCGGGCGCGATCTGGACATCGACGACGACCAGTTGGCCCTGTATCTGGCCACCCGCGAACTGGCGCACGCCCGCCTGTTCCGGCACGCCCGCTGGCTCCGCCTGCATGTGATCTCTCAGGTGACAGACTTCGCCCGCGGCATCCATGTCGACACGGGCGCCCTCGAGGACCTGGCGAGCCGCTTCGATCCGTCTGCGCCCGACGAGCTGCGCACCGCGCTGGAGAGCGGCGCACTGCTGCCTCCTCGGTCCGAGGCGCAGACCGCTGCCCTGGGCCGGCTGGAGAATCTGTTGGCGACCGTCGAGGGATGGGTGGACGTCGTCACGAAGGATGCCGCGAGCCGGCTGCCGACGGCGGAGAAGATCGCCGAGGCGGTGCGCCGGCGGCGCGCGGTCGGCGGCCCTGCCGAGCGCGCGATGGGCTCGCTCGTGGGTCTCGAGCTGCGGCCGCGCCGCCTGCGCGAGGCGGCGGCGATGTGGCGTGCAGTCACCGATGCCGTCGGCGTCGAGGCGCGCGATGCGCTGTGGGACTACCCCGACCTCATGCCCACCGCGGACGACATCGACGACCCGAGCGCCTTGATCGCCCGGCTGCAGGCGCAGCAGAGCGGCGAGGCCCCCGCGCGCGACGCCATGGACGACGCCCTGGCCGCTCTGCTCGCCGAGGCGGCGACCGACGGCGATGCCGCTGACGGTGAGACCGACGCCGGCGAGCAGCACGACGACGGCGAAGAGCCCGGCTCCGAGGACCCTCGACCGGTCTGAGACGCCCCGCTGTCACGGCATCGACTCCTCCCCAACCACGAAACCCGCGGCGACGCCGAATGGTCTGTGGAGAACCGTCCCGCGAGAGTTCCATCACGAGCAGAATCGGGTCATGCTGCGACTGGCCCCCTCCGCTCCCCCGCTGTGGCGCACCCCGTCGAGCCTGCAGTTCGGGCCTGACGCCGTCGCGCGCGTCGACGATGTGACGCCGTGGCAGGAACAGGTGCTCGAGGCGCTCGTGGAAGGCGTCCCCGATGCCATGCTGGTGCCGTTGGCGGCCAGCCACGGCGCCCCGACCGGCGAGGCCGAACTGTTCCTCGAGACGATCCGGCCCGCGCTCGACGGGATGACGCCCAGGGCGCCGTCGGTACGGCTCGAGCTTCCCCCCGGTATGCACTACGCCGAGGCGCAGACGCTCACGGCCGGTCTGCGTGACGCGGGCCTCACGGTGGGTTCGCCTCAGCCCGGCCCTGCGGGCACCGGCGGCGAGGCCGTCGTGATCGTCGCGCACCGTCTCGTGGCCCCACATCAGGCAGCGCATCTTCTGGCCGACGACGTCACCCATCTGCCGATCGAGCTGTCCGGAGACAAGGTCTCTGTCGGGCCGCTGGTCATCCCCGGCACCACTGCCTGCCTGGCGTGTCTGCACGCGCACCGCCGTGACGACGATCCGGGCTGGCCGCTCGTCGCGGCGCAGCTGCTCGGGCGTGACCCGACCGCCACAGCTCCCGGCCTGCTGCTGGAAGCCGCGGTGCTCGCCGCGCACCTGCTGCGCTCAGGCGCCGGTTCTCGCAGCCGATCCGTGAGTATCAGTGCCCAGAGCGTGAGCCGCCAGTGGCACTGGCACCGGGCGCACCCGGAGTGCCTGTGCCGGCAGGGCGCGGACGGCTCGTCCGCGCCGGGCCGTCACGCAGCCCGATCTCCTGCAGGAAGCGCGAGCGCTGGCGGTCGCGGTGCCCACTCGACCGAGACCACGACATCGACAGCGTTCGCGCGGCCCGCGTGATGCCGACGTACGCGAGCCGGCGCTCCTCGTCGACCTGCTCGAACGTCGAGGCGTAGGAGATCGGCAGCGCGCCCTCCACCATGCCGACCAGGTGGACGTGGTCCCATTCCAGCCCCTTGGCCGCGTGCAGCGTCGCCAGCGTCACCGTGCGCATCGACGGCTCATGCTGGTCGCGGGCGCGCGCCTGCAGATCGTCGGTGAAACGCCGCAGCGTCATGTCGGCCGGGGCGTCTTCGGCAAGCCGCAGCAGCGCGGAGCGCGCTTCCCACGCCTCGCGCTGCGCCCCGCCCGCCGGTGGCGCCTCGTCGGTCAGTCCGAGCGAGCGCAGCACATCACGTACGGCGGGAACGAAGCCGGACTCCGTCGGCGCGACCGATGCCCCACGGAGCGCGAGCAGCGCCTGCCGCACCTCGGGCAGGTCGAAGAACCGCTTGCCGCCGAGCACCGACGCCGCGATGCCGCGTGATGCCAGCGCGGACAGCAGCGGAGCGGATTGGGCGTTGGCGCGGTACAACACGGCGATGCTCGCCGGCTCGACGCCGCTGGCCAGCTGCGCCGCGATCCGGCCCGCCACCCCGGCCGCCTCTGCGGCGTCGTCGGGGTAGCCGGTCACCTGCGGCTGGAATGCGGCGGGCTCGGGCGTGTGCAGCTCGAGCGCGCCGGGACGCCCGCGCATCAGCGCGTTGGCGACGGCGAGGACGCCGGCATCCGATCGGTAGTTGCGTTCCAGCCGCACGACGCGGGCATCCGGATGGCGGGCGCCGAATTCGAGAAGATAGCGCGGATCGGCTCCGGTGAACGAGTAGATCGTCTGGCTCGCGTCGCCGACCACGCACAGGTCGCGCCGATCGCCCAACCAGAGTTCCAGCAGCCGGTGCTGCACGGGCGAGACGTCCTGGAACTCGTCGACCGTGAAGTGCCGGTACTGCTCGCGCACCTGCGCGGTCACCCGCGGCTCGGCTTCGAGCATGCCCGCGCAGGCCAGCAGCACGTCCTCGAAGTCGAGCTGGCGCCGCTCATCCTTGAGCTTCTCGTATGCGGCCATGATGTCGGTGAGGGTGGTCAGGTCCAGTCCCGCCGCGCTGTTCGGTCGCGCCGCCGCATACGCGCTGATGCTGCGCATCGTCACCTTGCGCCACTCGATCTGGCTCGCGACGTCGCGCAGGGTGGCGGCGTCCAGGCGCAGGCCGAGCCCGTCGGCGGCCTGGCCGAGGAGGCGCACCTTGCTGTCGGCGATCCTCGGCGCGGAGTCGCCGGCTACCTGGGGCCAGAAATGATTGAGCTGGGCGAGCGCGGCGGAGTGGAACGTGCGCGCCGCCACGGGTGGCACGCCCAATCCCCGCAGGCGCCCGCGCATCTCCCCGGCCGCCTTCGTCGTGAACGTCACGGCCATCACCCGGGACGGCGTGTAGGCGCCGGTGTCGATGCCGTGCGCGATGCGGTGCGTGATCACGCGGGTCTTCCCCGTGCCGGCGCCGGCGAGCACGCAGACCGGTCCGCGCAGGATGGATGCCGCCTCGCGCTGCTGCTCGTCGAGGCCGGTCAAGGCCCCGTCAGTCACCTCTCGCACCAGTCCCGGATGAGTGTGTGCGCGATGGAGGCTGAGCTCGGCATGGCCACGCCGGGAAGCTCGCCGGCGAAGGCCGCACGCAGTTCGTCGCGGGTGAACCAGCGGAGCTCGACGATCTCCTCGCCGTCGGCTCGGGCAGCGGCGTCATCCGCCGCGACGGCGTGGAAGCCGAGCATGATGGAGCGCGGGTAGGGCCACGCCTGCGAACCGCGATACTCGAGCTTCGTCGCCTCCACGCCCGCTTCCTCGGCGATCTCGCGGACGATGGCCGACTCCAGCGACTCGCCGGCCTCGACGAACCCGGCGAACGCGGAGAACAGCCGCCGTTCGCGCCACCCCGCGTTCTGGCCGAGCAGCAGTCGGTCGCCATCCTGCGAGACGACCGCGACGATCACGGCCGGATCGGTGCGGGGGAACTGCTGCCTGGCGCATCCGGGGCAGCGGCGAACCCAGCCGGAGTCCTCCGTCCGCAGCGGCGTGCCGCACAGCGGACAGAACCGCGCCTCCAGCAACCAGCGGCCCAGGGAGACGGCCTCGACGAAGATCCCGGCATCCTCGGCCGCCAGTTCGCCGCCGACGGCGCGCAGCGCCGCCCAGCGCGTTCCGTCCGAGCCGGAATCGAGCAGCGGCGATGCGTCCGCGTCCGCGGTGATCGCCGCGAGCACGGCACGCCCGCCGGCGTCGCGACCGAGCATCGCCCACTCCACACCGTCGCGCACGGCGCCGGGTGCCACGTATCGCAGACCCCCGGCCGCGGCCAGCGGTGCACGATCGCCGTGCACGGCGAGCACGCGGGTTGCCGGGTCGGCGCGCAGGCGGTCGACCAGCGTCGGGTCGCGCCGCTCTTCGGCGGCGCGATCCAGAGTCTCACGGGCCAGAGGCGGCGGCGGGACGTCCTGGGTCATCATCGAGGACCTCTCTTGCGGGCGTGGCGCGAGTGCGCTGGCGTGTGCCCGACCTACCCTGAAGGAATGGCAACGGGAATGGCACGCTCACCCCTCACTCTAGCCGCGTCGGTGACGTCGGCTCTGCCCCGTGTAGGGGTGGTGAGCGTCGCCGCGCTCACGGAGGACGCGGCCGGGCGATACGACTCCGCTGTGGCCACGCTCGAGGACGGACGCAAGGTTGTCGTGCGCGTTCCCGCCGACGAGGCCGCTGACGCCGACCTGCGCGCGGAGACGCGTGCGCTGGCCGCGCTCAGCGCCGGCGTCCGCGCCGTCCTGCCGTTCGCGGCACCCGAGGTGCTCGGACAGGCGCGGATGGACGGGGTGGAAGCGGTCGTCGAGACGTTCCTGCCCGGTTACCGTGTGGACGCTCCGCACATCCCGGCCGGACGCGGCGTCGCCACTGCGGTGGGCGCCGGCATCGCGGCCGTGCACGACCTGCCCGCAGCAGTCGCGCGGGACGCCGGACTGCCCGTACTCACCGCCGCGCAGGTGCGCACCGAAGTCGAGCGTCTGCTGGACCGCGCGGAGGCGACCGGGCGCCTGCCGTTCGGACTGCTGCGGCGCTGGAGCCAGGCGATCGGCTCGGACGCCCTGTGGCGCTTCGAGACCACGGTGGTCCTCGGCGGGGTCGACCCCGCCGCATTCGTGCTGCGAGACGACGAGCAGGGCGTGCCGGCGGTCACCGGCCTGCTCACCTGGGCCGGACTGGGCGTCGGCGATCCCGCCGTCGATCTGCGCTGGCTCTCTTCGGCTCCGGATGCGCGGGACGATGTGCTCGCCGCCTACGCCGCGCGCGCGCATCGTGCGGTCGACAGCGTTCTAGCCGAGCGCGCGCGTCTCCACGCCGAACTGGAGTTCGCAGCCTGGCTCGTGCACGGGCACGCGACCGGCACCGAGTCGGTGATCGACGACGCCGTCGCGCTGCTGGAGGCGCTCGACGCCAACGTCCGCGACGAGCCTCCGCTCGCTGCCGAGCAGATCACGGTCGACGACGCTATGGCCGTGCTCGGCCGCGTGCCCGCCGGGGACGGCGTCGACACGTCCATGCAGACCGATGCGTTCGATCCGAGCATGCTCGCCGAGTACGTCGACGACGCCGAGACCACCGGGGACATCGAGACCGCGCCCATCGAGCTCGGCAGCTGGACGCCGCAGCCGACGGCGACCGGTGCGACCGGTGCCGCTGCTGCTGACGGTGTCCGTGCCGCAGCTCCCGATCCGGACGATGCAGACCGCGACGACGACGTCGATGAGGCCGCCCGCAATGCGCTCCGCCGCTGGACCGGCACCGACTGATCCGCACCCCCGCGCGCCCCGCGCGCCCCGCGCCGAGAGAGCGTTTCACCGACGGCGGCTGCGCCGCCTTCGCTCAACGACCGATGGCTCCGCGACGCTCAGCCGCGGAGGATGAGGTCGTCGGCGACGTAGTACAGCACGACGTCGATGTCCTCGAGCGGCACGCCGTGACGAGCGTGGTACGCGCGGCGGTACAGCTCCAGCTGGAGCATCCGCTCGGCGCGCTCGGCGTCGGTGCGCGGAGCACGGCCGGTCTTCCAGTCCACGATCTCGATGCGACCATCGGGGGTGCGGTACACGGCATCCAGCTTGCAGATCACGACATGCGCACGCCCGTCGCCGAACAGATCCTCCGCAGCGAAGTCGATCTCGGTCTCCACCTCGATCGGCTGCCGATCGGCCCATTCCGACGCCAGGAAAGTCGCCTTCAGCGCCGCCAGCGACTCCTGATCCGCAGCGGCGACACCCGCGCCGTCGGCGTCCTCGTCCGACTCCCACAGTGTGTCGTCGGCACTGCCGCCCGGCCCCGCCAGCCCGGAACGCTGCTCGACCCACGCGTGAAACAGCGTGCCCAGACGCGTCTGCCGATACGGCCGCTCCGGCATCGGTCGCGCCGCGGCCGCGGCAGCCGCCGAGTAATCACCGACGAACTCCTTGTATCGCGATGCCGGGATCCGCGTCGGCGCCGGCGTCACGATGCCTGCGGCACGTGCCTCCCGCTCGGCCAGCAGCAGGGCGAGATCGCGCGATGGTGCGGCAGCCGCCTGCTCCTGCGCAGCGCGGACCTGTGCGGCAGCCGCCTCGACGACCTCGCGCCGAGCACCCAGCGGATCCAGCGGCCAGGACAGCAGCCGCCGTTCGTCCAGGTACGGGTTCTCCCCCGGATCCCGGCCTGCGTCGAGGTCCAGCTCGAGGGCCGTGGCGACCTCCACCAGGAACGGGCTGGCCACGCGCGGCGACTTCGTGCCCGACCAGGCGGATCCGGTCAGCATCAGATGGTCGCGCGCACGGGTGACCGCAACGTAGGCGAGTCGGCGCTCCTCCTCGCGCTGCCGCTCGGTCAGCGCCGCCTTGAACCGGGAGAGTTCGTCGCGCAGATCCTGCTGGGTCGGCGCGTCATCGGCGTCCCAGCGCAGCTTCGGCAGCCAGTCCCGGTCGCCGCGGAACGGGTATGGCAGCACGCCGAAGCGCAGCCAACCCAGCCCGTCGCGCGCTTTGGCCGGCAGCTCCTCCTCGACGCACCGGACGACGGCCACGGCGTCCCACTCCAGCCCCTTCGATCCGTGGATCGTCAGCAGTTGGACGACGTCCTCCTCGGGCGGCTCGGTGCGCGGGGCGAACTCGTCGAGCCGCTCCGCGCGATCCAGCCAGGCCAGCAGCGCCGGCAGAGAGCCGGAATCGTCGGTCGCGAGGAAGCCGTGCAGCTCGTCGACGAACGCGCGCAGCTGGTCGCCCGCGACACGCGCCGGTCCCCTGGCCTCGTTGGCGGCCAGCTCGATGTCGAGGCGCAGCTCTCGCTCGATCAACCGGACGAGATCGGGCACCGGCATCCCCACGGCGCGGCGCAGGCCGGCGAAGACGGCCGCCGCCTCGCGCAGGCGCGCGCGGCCCGCATCGCTGAACCCGGTCAGCCACCCATGATCGGGCTTCTGGCGCAGCACGAAGTCGAGTGCGTCGATGAGCGACGCCGTCTCGTCGCCGCTGCTGCGCATGCGGTCGGCGATCTCCGCGTCCAGCGGCTGCAGCGCCGCGTCGTGCCGGGACAGCCGGCGAGACAGTGCGGCCAGCGCACGCAGATCGGCAAGCCCGATCGCCCACCGCGGCCCCGACAGCAGCCGGATCAGCGCCGACCCCGCCTTCGGGTCGCTGATCACCCGCAGCGCGGCGACGACGTCGACGACCTCCGGGGTGGACAGCAGACCGCCGAGCCCGAGGATGCGATGCGGGATGCCGTGACGCGCCAGCGCGTCGGCGAAGCGGACCATGTGCTTCTTCGCCCGGAACAGCACCGCGCCGGTTGTCGCCGTGCCCGCCACCGTCCGCTCGGCACGCACCCGCTCGAACCAGGCCGCCACCCGCTCGGCCTCCGCGTCCACGTCGTCGTCGAACGCCACCTCGACCTGCCCGGCCGGCACCTGAGGGCGCGGCCGCAGCTCGTCGACCGGCACCGGTGCGCTTCGGGCCAGCGGCGCCAGCACGGCGTTGGCCGCGGCCAGCACACTGGCGCTGTTGCGCCAACTCGTCATCAGCGAGAACGTCGCGGCGCCCCCGGTCGGTGCGAAGGCCGCGGCGAAACCGCCGAGGTTGCCGGCGCTGGCACCCCGCCAGCCGTAGATCGACTGGTGCGGGTCGCCGACGGCCATCACGGCGGTGCCGGAGAACAGCGCAGCCAGCAGATCGCTCTGCACGACAGACGTGTCCTGATACTCGTCCAGGAGGACGACCCGATACCGCTCGCGCAGCTCGTCCGCCACGGCGGCGTGCCCCCGCACCACCTCGAGCGCACCGGCGACCTGGTCGGAGAAGTCGATCACGCCGCGGCGCAGCTTCTGCGCGGCATACTCACGCGCCAGTCCGGTGAGCACCTCGAGCCCGCCGAGCGCTCCGAGCACCTTCTCGACGTCGGCGTAGACACCGTGACCCTTGCGGCTGGACGGCCGGTCGCGCACGTGAGCGAGGGATGCCGGCAGAGCCGCGATCTCATCGAGGTCGGCGAGGTTGTCGGTGGCATCGCGCGCGATGCGCAGCGCGGCGTCGATGATGGTGGCGGGCCGGTAGTCGATGTGCTCCAGCCGAGGGTCGTCGCTGTCGTGCACGACACGGCGCATGAGCAGCCAGGCCGCCGACTCACTGAGTACCACGGCTTCGGCGTCGCGACCGAGGCGCACGGCGTTGTCCCGGACGATCGCGTCGGCGAAGCTGTTGTAGGTGGCGACCGTCGGCCGGTCCAGGAGCGTATCGGTGTCCGTCCCCGGGGTGACCGGTCCGCCCGTCGTCCCCGTGCCGATGAGGGTGCCGAGATCGTCGAGGGCCGCTCGCCGGGCTGCCTCCCCCCTGCCCTCTCGTTCGATGGCGCCGAACACGTCGAGCCGCCCGGCATCGTGCAGCTCCCCGAGCGCGGGCAGCAGGCCGCGCCGCTCGAAGTCGGCCAGACGCGCCAGCCGCTTCTGGATGCGCTCGGCCAGCTCCCCCGCGGCCTTGCGCGTGAAGGTGAGCCCGAGCACCTGGTCACGCCGCACGAGGCCGTTGGCGACGAGCCAGACCACCCGCCCGGCCATCGTCTCGGTCTTACCGCTGCCGGCACCGGCGACCACCAGCGCCGGGCCGAGTGGGGCCGAGATCACGGCGGCCTGCTCCGGAGTCGGTGGGAACTGACCGAGCGCCGCTGCGACCGCGAACGGCGAGATCGTCGACGTCGCGACGCTCATACCGCGCTCACCGCCCCGACGGTGTGGATACGGCAGAGGCCGTGCGTGTGGTCATCGCGGCAGTGGGCCTCGTACGGGGCGAGGAACTCCCGGCCGCCCATCACCTGCACGGCATCGCGAATGCGGCCGAGGAACGCCTGGCGGCTCTCCTCGTCGAACGGCTCCTGAGCGGGCGTCGCGTACGGCGCGCTGCGCGTCTGCTTGAGCACCAGCAGCTTGGCGCCGCTCGAAGGCAGCCCGGCCGCCGCCGGGATCGCGCCCTGCTCGTGCGCAAGCTGGTAGGCGCTGAGCTGCGGGTTCCCCGCCGCGGCAGCGGCACCGGTGGCCTGGTTGCGGCCGGTCTTCAGGTCCACGATGACGACGGTCCCCTCCGCGGTGAGCTCGACCCGGTCGACCGTTCCGCTGATCACCGCGGGCGTGGCCGCGCCGTCGACGGGCACCTCCAGCTCGAAGTGCGGCTCGGCCCCGAGCAGCCGCACGCCTGCCGTCTGCGCGTCGCGCAGGTAGCGGCCCAGACGCGAGACGAGGTCGCGTGCCCTCGTGCGTTCGGCCCGCTCGATCCAGTCTGCCTCGAACTCGAGCTCGCCCCAGCGTGCCTGCACGGTCTGCCAGAGCTCCTCCTCGTCGGCGCCGTCGGCGTGCTCGAGCGCGGCATGGATGAGCGTGCCGAGGCCCGCGGTGACGCTGCCGGCGTCTCCGCCCAGGTCGCCGATCACCCAGTTCAGTTGGCAGACGTCGATCGCCTCGAGCTTCGAGGGGGACACACGCGCCTGCTCCGTCTGCAGGTCGTACAGGGGCGCATCGGTCGTAGGGGCGGCGATGCCGTACCACTGACCGGGGTCTGCTCCGTCGACGTCGGCGGCGGCGAGCAGCGCGAGCTGTCCCGCCGCGTCGGCGCGGGCGGCGTCGGGCGCATGCGGAACCGTCAGCGTGCGCCGGTGCTGTGCGACGAGGCCGCGCAGCGACAGCGGATGCTCTGCGCCCTTCGGCGCCGGCTGGGCCGGCGGCAGCAGCTCGAGCAGCGGACTCGGCCCGGTGTCGTCATCGGCGACCGCGGTGACGATGAGCAGCGCGCGCGCCCGGGACACTGCCCGGGCGAACAGCCGCAGCTCGTCGTGCAGCACCTCACGGCGCCGGTCCACGGCATCGGGCACCACCCCGTCGGGCAGACCAAGGCGCCACGTCTCCAGCAGGCTTCCGCGCACCCGGAGGTTCGGCCAGACGCCGTCCTGCACGCCGGCCACCACGACGGTGTCGAACTCGGTGCCCAGGGCGCCGGCCGGCGTCATCACCCGCACGGCCGCGGGCGGGATGGGTGCGCTGAGCCGGTCCTCGGCGACGTCCGAGTCGAGGATGCCGCGCAGGAACGCGATCGGCGCGGTGCCGTCCTCCCGCTCGCCGTGCCGCTTCGCGGCCTGGAACAGCGCGACGACGGCATCCAGATCGCGCCCGGCCTGCTCGGCCAGCGGACCGGTGCCGCGGGCGGCCTCCGCCCACGCGCGCTCGCGCCCGGAGCGCTCCCACACCGTCCAGAGCAGCTCGTGCGCGGTGGCGCCCTCCGCGAGCTGCGCGCGCAGGGCCTGCAGGGTCTGGCCGATCCGCGCCGCGCGGCGCCCCTCCCGCGTGTCGAGCAGCTCGAACTCGAGCGGGTGGCGCATCGCGGAGACGAGCAGCTCCCGCCCCGACGACTCGTCCGGGTCGTCGCGGCGCAGCGCCGCGTGGCGGAGGGTGGTGCGCAGACGGCGGATCTCCACGGCATCCAGTCCCGCGCCGCGCAGGGCGTCGGTGACGTCGTCGGCATCCCACTCGTCCGGGTCGCCCGCGGCCAGGTCGACCGCGCGCAGCAGCACGCGCACCGCCGCCGAGGCGGCGAGGGTGCGGGCCGGGCCGGTCGCGCCGGTGGGCACCTCGCGTGCGGACAGCTCGTCCTCGAGCGCCGCGACCTGGCGGGCGTCGTGGGCGATCACGGCGCACTGCTCCCACGGCACGCCGTCGTGCACGTGCCGCTCGCGCAGCAGTCGCGCGATGCTGTCGTACTCTTCTGCTGCCGAGCGCAGGGCGTGCACGCGCACGGACCCGTCCGGCGCCGCTCCGGAGGGGGGATGCCGGTGGGCGACGACCCCCGCCG
>Ga0180219_1000768_pt1 | contig 23484 bp, 18 predicted proteins | sample eDN3rd30CBELigMG_FD_151338 | JGI IMG/M metagenome (GOLD analysis project Ga0180219, IMG submission 151338) | Enriched Miracle-Growth compost microbial communities from Emeryville, California, USA - eDNA 3rd pass 30_C BE-Lig MG (version 2)... ... | reverse complement strand
TTTCGCATTTAAGCCTTTGATCTAAAAGAATTTTATTCTTCTGGCATGGAATGCGCTTAGTGGTGAGTGTCACCTAGTAATCAACAAGGAAAGTACAGATGTCTGAACTCAAAAAATTCCAGGTCCAAACCGCACGTCCGCTGCCGATCATCGTGCTGGCTGATACCAGTGGCAGCATGTCGGTCGATGGCAAGATCGAAGCCCTGAACAAGGGGCTCAAGGACATGATCAGCAGTTTTGCCGGTGAGAGCCGTCTGCGTGCAGAGATCCAGGTCAGTGTGATCACCTTTGGCGGCAGCCAGGCTGAGCTGAACCTGCCGTTGACCCCGGCCCACCAACTGCAAAGTTTCACACCGCTGGTGGCAGAGGGCATGACCCCGCTGGGCGGTGCCCTGTCGCTGGCCAGCGAGATGATCGAAGACAAGGACAGCATCCCTTCCCGCGCCTACAAGCCGGTGATCGTGCTGGTCTCTGATGGTTATCCCAATGATGACTGGCAGGGTCCCTTTGCTCGCCTGATCAATGGCGAACGCTCCTCCAAGGCCACTCGCTTTGCCATGGCCATCGGCGCCGATGCGGATGAGGTAATGCTCAGCGACTTCGCCAATGACCCTGAGGCGCCGCTGTTCCATGCCGAGAACGCCCGAGACATTCACCGTTTCTTCCGGGCAGTGACCATGAGCGTCAGTGCGCGCAGCCAGTCGGCCACACCTAATCAATCGACGCCCTTGCAGATCCCCAGCGCTGACGATCAAGACTGGGAGTTCTGATGCGCCTGCTGGCAGGCGGAGCTTCGGTGCGAGGTCCCGCGCATCAGCTGGATGGCACGCCTAATCAGGATGCTCTGTGCGTCAGCGGTCTACGCGGCGGTTGGTGCATCGCCGTGGCTGATGGGCTGGGCAGCCGTCCGCTTAGTCATCTTGGCTCCCGGAAAGTCGTCCAGCTGTTCAGGCAGCTAGCCCGTCAGCGACAAGACATTCCGCGTGGCACGGTTGCCCCGGTCTTGCGTGATGCCTGGCTGGTTCATTTTGGTGACTGTTACAGGGACCACGAAACGACCTGTCTGTGGGCTCGGGTGGATGCCTCCGGGCGAGGTGTGGCTGGTCAGGTTGGGGATGGCTTGTTGCTGGTTAGAAGCCAGGGTGTGTTCACGGCGCTGACTGAGCGGCGCCAAGGCTTCGGAAATCAGACCACTACTTTGGCGCAGGCGGATTCTCAGGATGGCTGCAGCGTCGACCTCGTGTTGAGTCTCCCGGGTGATGGCGTATTGCTGATGACGGATGGCATCTCTGATGACCTGATTCCGGAGCAGTTGGAGCCATTCTTCGATGCGATTTACCAGCGCCAGTTGCGTTGCAGCAAGCGCCGTATGCGCCAGTGGCTGACACGAGAGCTGCACGGCTGGTCCACACCTCGTCATGGTGACGACAAGACCATCGCTGGAATTTTCAGAACGGATTGAAGCAGATGACCGCGACTACGACAGCGCAGCAGAAGCGTGTGGTGCAGGACACCAAAGGCTCGGTTTATGAGCTGAGAGAGGAAATGAGCCGGGGTGGACAGGGTATTGTCTACCGAACTCAGTATCCCCAGGCCCTGATCAAGGGCTTTACCAACAAGGATGCTCAAGCACGTCTGCGTTGGCATCGTCATATTGCTTGGCTGATTCGTCAGGACCTCAGTGACCTGAAACTGGCCAGGCCCCTGGCGCTGTTGGCTGAACCGCGCTTTGGCTATGTCATGGAGCTGATGGACGGTCTGGTTCCGTTGCAAAGCCTGCTCGACAGCTTCATCAATGCTGAAGATGAGGCGTCTGCCGATTATCTGCGGCAGGGTGGCCTTCGGCGGCGTATCCGTATTTTGAGCCAACTGGCCAGAACACTGAACCAACTGCATGCGCGCGGCATGCTTTACGGCGATCTATCCCCGAGCAATATCTTCGTGTCGGATGACACTGCCCACGCAGAAACCTGGCTGATTGACTGCGACAACATCAGCTTGGAAGCGCATGGCGGTCTGACCGTGCATACGGCGGACTATGGGGCGCCCGAGGTGGTGCGCGGTGATGCGCTGCTGTCCAGCCTGACGGACAGCTGGAGTTTTGCGGTCATCGCTTACCAGTTGCTGACCCATAACCACCCCTTCAAGGGCGAGCTGGTCAGCGAAGGTGAACCCGAGGAAGAAGAGGCTGCGCTGCGTGGTGAGCATCCCTGGATTTATGACGTGCAGGACGATGCCAATCAGTGTTTTGCCAACCTGCCCATCCAACTGATTGAGCACAGTCGGCTGCCAGTGCTCTTCAGCCGCTGCTTCGAGCAGGGGCGGCATCGCGCCAGCGAGCGGCCGAGCATGGCCGAGTGGCTTGAGGCGCTGGCGGAAATTGACGAGCGCCTTTATTGCTGCGCAAGTTGTGGTGGCACTACCTTGCTGCCTGTGGAGCTTGGCTCACTCGATGACGCGTCATGCTTTTTCTGCGACGAGCCTGCCGATAACCGGCTGGTGTTGCTCCAGGAGTTCATTGCTCTACCGGTAGAAGGTGAGAGTCAGTCTGATGAGCTAGGCAACTTGATGGCGACTGGCCGCAAGGTATGGCTGCAGCCGGGAGGCAATCTGGAACTCAAGCGCCTGATGCCAACGTTCAGCTATGACCGTTGGCCTGCCGACCATATCCGCATCGAGTACACCGAGCAGGGGCTCGGTATTCACCCCCTGTCCCAAAGCAAATTGCATCTACAGCGGGGGGCGGCGAAGAAGCCTCTTGAGCGCTACCAGGGGCTTAAGGAAAGTCTGCGTGGACAGCACGAGGAGCCTTACCAGATCCATGTAGGCGACTTGGAAGAGTCCCATGTCATTTGGCAGTTCAGGTGGTGATGGCGTATGGAACTTAAAGACTTTCCCATGCTGTCCGAGGATGTTCTGGCTCTCTCTACGGATGAGCGTATCGACGGTTTCCTGGCCGGCCAGGCGATCTTCCTCCAGAGCTATCAGGATGAGTGGCTGGCGGTTCAGGGCGACTCACGTGTCAGGGTCAACTGCGCTCCGGCTGACCATGGCCTATTTAGCCGTCTGGTAATGCGCGATCAGAGCCGCTGGCTGCTGACCAGCAAACAGGGCGGCAAGCTGCTGGTGCAGTACTGCGCACCAGTCGAAGTGTCCGCCATGCAGCTTGAACTGGGGATAGACGAGCTGATCGCAGATGATCTCTACGGCAAGCAGGAAATCGCCGATAAGAGCATCGTCCTTGCTTGCCGATGGTTCGCGGAGCAGTTTCTGGTGCGTGGGCTGGCCGAGGGGGACTGGCTCACCGTCGCGCGCTTTAGCAACAGCGCCTCCAAAGGAGGCTTCCAACTGCTGGGCAAGGGTTGGCGCGCCGATGTGGAGCAACGGCAGGACCGTGGATTGCTGATCAAACGCCTTACCCGCCACTCTCGCCGTGATGGTGCATTTTCATTGCTGATCGGCCAGTTTGCGTTTTGTGATGCCTCCGTTGCCGCTGTTCTCAATAGCGCCAGTCAGCAGGCGTTGCTGGATGCCGCGCTGCGCGACAGTGCCAGTTATTTGGAGTTGTGGAATCTCTACAACGACAAGGAATGGCAGAGTGCATTGCGGCAGGCCGAGACCCTGCGCTCACTGCGTTTCGTGCAATGTGATGGAGGGGAAGATGGACGTGAAAACGTCTGGCGTCTGACTCCGAAATCGCAGGACGACTACCGGGAGTTTCGTCAGCGATGGCGCGATCTCGAATTGCCAAGCGACACCCAGTTCGACCTGGGTACTGAGCGGCCCGACTGGGCTGAAGAGCTGACCACCGACGAGGCGAAGGCAGCCGCGAGCACGCCGCGCGGCACCGTACGCTTTGAGCCTGACTGTGTTGTCTTCAAGACTGCCTCAAACCGGCGCGATGTTCGCCCGAAACAGGCTGAGGGCTGGCTCTACCTCTCACTGGCAGGCCAGCGTTCCGTAGGCAAGAGGCGCCTTGCGGCCAAACAATCCATTGACTCGGGCAAGCGGCTGTCGCAGTTGAAGTGGCTTCTGGAGGGCGTTGCGGTGCCGGCGGCCCGGCGCCGGCCCATCAAAGGGCTTACGCCCTATGCGCAGGAAACCTTCAAGGGGGGCAAGCCAACAGAGAAGCAGGCCCTGGCCCTGGATGCTGCACTCAATACACCAGACCTAGCCATCATCATTGGCCCACCCGGTACGGGCAAAACGCAGGTAATCGCGGCATTGCAGCGTCGCCTGGCTGAGGAGGCAGAGGAACGGAACATTGCCGCGCAGGTCCTGATCAGCAGCTTTCAGCACGATGCCGTAGACAACGCTCTGGATCGCAGCGATGTGTTCGGCTTACCTGGCGCGCGCGTAGGCGGTAAGCGCGGCGCGAGCGATGAGGCGTCGCTGATCGATCCCTGGCTTGAGCGGCATGTTGCCCATTTGCAGGAAAAAATTACCACGGAGTACAGCAAGTACCCGGAACTGGAGAGCATCAGGGATCTGTCGACCAGATTGGCACTGGCTCGAGTTGTCGGCGCATCGCCAACTCAACAAGCGGAAGTGTTCGACCGCATTTTGGACGGACTGCGAGACCTGGAGCAAAGTGGTCTCGTATTGCCGCCCAGGCTGGAAAGTCAGCTTGAGGACCATATCGAGCAACTAAAAAAGCAGGCGCCAAGTTCCGCCGAGAGCCGGCCGGATGAAGCCTTGAGACGCATTCGAGCGTTACGTGTCGAGACCTCCTCATTCGCTGACGATGGCCCCGATCGAGCCTGGGATTTGCTCGGCTGGTTGAAGCGTCGTGGCCAAGGTTGCAGCGCCGAGTTGCTGACATTGCTGCAAGACGCTGCGGATAGCTCGCAGCCGGCGGAGTCGACCCTGAATGCGCTTGCGGAGTGCCAGGATCGCCTACTCGAACAGTATTTGCCCGATTACCGGCCTACGGAATTGAGGCGTCAGGCGGACCCTGAAGGTCAGGCTCTGCTTGATGAAATCGACAGGCATCTGGAGAGCAAACTGCGCCAGCGCAAGCAGGGCGTAGCCTGGGTGCTGGAGCAGCTCGCCGACAGCCTGGCGATGGACCGCAATGCTGCTCAGGCTGTGGTTAACGAGTACTCCATGGTGGTGGGGGCAACCTGTCAGCAAGCTGCAGGCCGGCAGATGGCGAGTCTGAAGTCAGTGGCTGGTCTGGATGGCTCCGATATTGAGTTCGACACCGTGGTGATCGATGAGGCCGCCCGCGCCAACCCTCTGGATCTGTTTGTGCCGATGTCCATGGCCAAGCGGCGCATCGTCCTGGTGGGCGATGACCGGCAGTTGCCGCACATGCTCGAGCCTGACATTGAAGGGCAACTGCAGGAGGAGCACGAGCTGACTGAGCTGCAACTGGCGGCTTTTCGCTCCAGCCTGTTCGAGCGCATGCGCGTGAAGCTGCAAGACCTGGAGAAGCAGGACACGATTCGCCGGGTCGTGATGCTGGATACCCAGTTCCGCATGCATCCCATATTGGGGGATTTCGTCAGCAAACAGTTCTACGAGGCTGTTGGTCTAGGGGCGGTACGCTCCGGCAGGGCTGCGGAAGATTTTGTCTTCTCCCAGGATTTGCTGGCTGCTCTAGGGGAGCTTGAGCCGCACTACCGAGGCCGGGTATGCCAATGGATCGACGTACCTGTTGCCCAGGGCAAGGGTCAGCGCCGCGGGACGAGCCGGGTCAGGGATATTGAGGCTCAGCGCATTGCTGATGAAGTGGTAAGGCTGATGCATGCCGGAGGTGACAGCCTCTCGATTGGCATCATCACCTTCTATGCGGCGCAACGTGATCTGATCATGGAGAAGCTCGCTCAGCAGCGGATAGAGGGTGTTGCGTTGATGGAGCGCCGCAACGGCGCCTATGAGCCACACGAGCATTTCAAATGGGCCAAAAAGGTGCGAGGCGATGGCTCAGTCAGCCTCGAAGAGCGACTGCGTGTGGGTTCAGTCGACGCCTTTCAAGGCAAGGAGTTTGATGTCGTCTTGCTGTCCTGCGTACGTACCTACCAGCAGGCAAGGCCTGGGCAAGCCAGCGACGATGCAGCCGATCGTGAGAAGCAATTGAATCGCCAGTTTGGCTTCCTGCGTTTGCCGAACCGAATGAACGTGGCTATGAGCCGTCAACGGCAAATGCTGATTTGCGTGGGTGACGCGGCACTGGCAACCAGTCCCGAGGCGGAAGAGGCGGTGCCGGCATTGGCGGCCTTCTACCAGCTGTGTGGAGGTGAGCATGGCAGCCTTCGTTGAAACCGGCACATACCTCAGGTTCGGTCCCGCCCCGAGGGGCAAGAAAAGGCCGGTGCTCTGGCCTGTGCTAGTGCATCGAGTGCTATACCCGGACGCCAAGCGACCGCAGTTGAATCTGTTTCAGCGTGCGGTGTTTGGGTTGATTCGTGCACGCGCTGTCCGCGATGAGACAATCGCCGAGCTGACCGGGCTTCACCAGAACCTGATCAAGCTAATCTTGGCTCAGGGCGTGAGTAATGGTTGGCTGGTGGAGAATGCTCAGGCCCTGACAGCCAAGGGTGAGCGTCTGCTAGACGACGAGGAGACAGACGAGGCCAACCTGAAAGCCGGCTATTTGCTCCAGGACGCGCTGACGGGGCAGTTCTGGCCGCGCCTGGTTGCTCAGCTAAACCAGCTCGAGCCAAGAGATCCGCTGGCCCGGTACCCGGAATTTCTGGGGGAAAGAAAGACCGGGGACACGATCAGGCCATTCATGATTGCGAGCCGGAAAACTGATCTGCCTCCACTCGATCATGAGTCCCTGACTCTGGCCTATTGGGATTATCGCGAAGACCATCGCGCCAGCCAGCAGCTTGGCTATGGCAACCATCAGCCGAAACAGATCAGCTTGCAGGGCGTGCAGCGACTGGATGATGCACCGCAATCTGCGCGGGCTCTTGTCTGGGTTACTGCTGATGACGATGGTGTCGACCTGTGGTCGGTCAAGGATCCATTTGAGCTACGTGAAAATGCCTGGTGGCTGCAGGGCACGCTTCTTCAGGCGATTGAGCGTGATGCCAAACTGCTCGCTCGTCTTGAACCATTGGTGAGTGTGCCGCGCGCTGACAATCAAAGTGTCGAGCAATGGCTGGAGGCAATGCGCAAGCAGACAGAGCTGCAGGTGCTAATTGAGTTCCCCTGGGTTGAACGCCAGCCTGACATCAGGCGGCATTTGGCAGCACTGCTGGTGCGCAGAGAGAAGCTCCATCAAGGCGACAGCCACGACCAAGAGTTGGATGCGGCGATGATGGAGTGCCAGAAGCTGCTGGAGGTTGTCATGCAGTGGCTGATTCGCACGTATCCAGCCGATGTTGGGCAGCTACCAAAACAGCAGCGGCCCGATCCGAAGCTCAATCAGCGGATTCTCTCGGCATTGCAGATTCCTGCATTCACTGAGGATGTCATCAGGCTGCTATCTAGGCAGAGGATCGATCAAGTTGTCAGGGCCTGCTCCAGGCCAAGCGACTCACTCAAGGCCCTCCTGTTTGCCGCATCCATGGGCACTCTTAAGGCTCGGCAGCACCCGCTCAAGGTACTGGGTGATAGGGATCTACAGTTGGCCAAGCTCCTGGAGCTTGCGGACCTACGTAACCAGAGCAGCCACGCCCAGAGCAGTTTTACCGGACGAGAAACAACTCAAATCACCAGTTGCATGGCGCTGGGCAGTATTCAGTACGCCCTGAGCTTCACCGCATGTTTTAAGGAGTGGATGTAATGGCGAAGAAGAGCCCGAATAAGTTTGGCCCTCAGCAGATACCAGCGGCTGCACCTGTCGCTACAGGGTTGCAGCGTCCCTCGCTGGAGAAGCATGTTCCTACTTGGGCTGCGTCATTTGAGAATGCATCCAAGGTCTATCAGTCGTTTGATATGAGCCTTGATATCCACGTCGAGCCGGATTGGTTGCGCAGCGTGTGCGAGCGCTTCCAGTCTGACGGCGACACTGATCTTGCACGATGGATTGAGCAGTTCGCGGATGTGTGCAAGGAGCTGGTGCGGTTCAAGGAGCGTCTGCGCGACGAAGCTGCCGAGCGCTGGGATGAGGCAAACAAGCTCGCTTTAACTGTTGAAGTGCGGGAGCAAGCAGTTACGACACAACGGCAAACACTTGAGCAAGCCGCTGCTGCTTTGCAGAACGACAAGGCTGAGCTGGCGAGGGAGCAATTGCTGTTTGCCAAGAAGAAGTCGGAGCTGCTGGATAGCGAGCGCTCCCTGACCTTGCGTGAAGCAAACGCGCAAGCAGGCTTCGTTGAGCAGAACGAGCAGGCGTTACGCCAGCTTGAGGATCGTCAGCGCCAGCTGACTCGGCAGCATGAAGCCCATCTACAACAGTTACAGGAAGAGAAACGCCAGCTCGATAGCGAACTCACGCAGACCGCCAGGCGCCTGGCGGAGGTTAAGTACAACTGTACTGAGGAGGAAGCTGAGCGTACCCGGCAGTTGGACCAGCGCGAGCAAGAAATAAAGCAGAGCAAGATGGACCTTGATCGTGCGCGTAGCCGGCTGGATCGCGAGTGGGGTGAAATCAAGGCAACAGAGAACGGCCTGGAGCAGCGTATCGCCGGTGAAATGGAGGCGGAGCGGGCGAGCCATGCGCAAGCCATTTCCAGGTTGGAGCGTCAGCGTGACACCGCCTGGAGAAAATCCGAAGAATTGAAGGGGCAGCTGGCGGACATTCAGGAACTCAAGCAGGCGCTGGGGGAGCAATCTGGCGGGGAGATTCTGGAGCAGCTTGAGGGCTTGCGGCAGGAAAACAGATCCCTCAAACGTAGCCTGGAGCAGTCGGACACTGCTGAGCTGCAGCGGGAAAATGAATACCTGCGTAACAGCAAGGCTGATCTGGAGCGGGATATCTCAATCTTGCGACCCGAGCTGGATGAGCTGCGGCGAGAGCTGAGCAGCAAGCGCGTCGCATCGACTGAGCTGGAGGCTGTAGCGCGGGAGAAGCGTGTGCTGGAGCAGCACAAAAATACGCTGGCCGTGCATATTGATGATCTTGAAAGCCGAATTGAGCAGCTCACCAACGCACAGAAAACCCAGACACCTTTCCCAGCCATGTCGCTTATGGACTCCGATCGTGAGTACCGAGCCAGCATGGAATTGGAGGAAGTGTCCGATCTCAAGTTGTTTGCCGAGGAGCTGCAGCACCGGATCGCCAAGGCCGAAAAGCATGTAGAGCTGTTCTATCCCCTCGAAGATGTTCGCGTGCTGCTGGGCGGCTTGGCCATGAGCCAGTTGCATGTCTTCCAGGGCATCAGCGGTACTGGCAAAACAAGTCTGGCCAAGGCTTTTGCCAAGGCAATGGGGGGCTTCTGTACGGATATCGCCGTGCAAGCCGGTTGGCGTGATCGCGACGATCTTCTGGGCCACTACAACGCTTTCGAGCGGCGCTTTTACGAGAAAGACTGTCTACAGGCCCTGTACAGGGCTCAGACGCCTCGCTGGCAGGACACCTGCAATGTCATCCTGCTGGATGAGATGAACCTTTCGCGTCCCGAGCAATACTTTGCCGAGTTCCTCTCGGCGCTGGAAAAGAACAATCGGGATGAGCGCTTGATTAGCCTTTCCGAGACGGCGTTACCCAATGCCCCCGCCATGCTGAGTGAGGGGCGCAAGATTCTGGTGCCAGGCAATGTCTGGTTTATTGGTACGGCCAACCACGATGAAACTACCAATGAGCTGGCTGATAAGACCTATGACCGGGCCCATGTGATGACACTGCCCAAGCAGGATCATCGTTTTGATATCAAGAAAATGGAACCAACGAGCTACTCCTATCGCTCCCTGCGGAAAGCATTTAACCGCGCTCGTGAAGAGAGAAAAGGGGAAGTTACTCAGTTGCTTAATCGTCTGACTGGGGATGCTTTCACTGAGCAGTTGGGCACTCAATTTGCACTCGGGTGGGGGAATCGCTTTGAAAAACAGGCACTGGATTTCATTCCGGTAATGCTGGCGTGTGGTGCCTCCTCAGGTGAAGCGCTGGATCATTTGCTGTCCACTCGTGTGATGCGTTCGGGCAAGGTCACCGGTCGCTACAACGTGAGTGTTGACGCAGTCAGAAACTTGAAAGGCGCCTTGGAGACTTTCTGGATTGAGGCAGATCTGGATGGAGAGCCTCGGAAATCATTTGAATTGCTGGACGCAGATATTAGACGCTTGGAAGGCCGTGGATGATGTGGCTTGATCGACTCACAGGGAAGCAATGCCGTCACCTGCCTGCGGTAGTCGAGCCGGGGCGCTATCAGCTTGCTACCAGCAGCCTGGTTTTCAATGGTCACTCGACGAATTTTTCGGGTGTCTTGGTGAGTGATGGCGGGGATCGCTGTCAGTTGGGTAGTGAGGTGCGCTCTTTTGTTCTACCGCAGCATGCACAGGCTACGGCAGCAGAACTGCTGTCAAAAGCAATAGCAACCATCGATGCCGACATGCAGCCGTCCTCGTTGATGTCGCCGTTGATGCCGGCTGCGATCATTGACGCTCAAAGCCATCTCCTGCCCTTTGAAGAGCGCTTGCTTGATGTGGTGCAATATGGGCATCTGCATCAGATATCGCAACGACCACGTTTGGATTTGCGCTATGAGAACGAGGTGGCGGATGTCGCGCGTGCACGGCGCCTCGATAAAGGTGCACTGGTGCACTTGGCATCCCACTCAGAGTGCTGGCAGCGGCAAACGCTCAGCGGTGTGATTCCCAAGAAAGTGCTCGCCCGATTTAGCGAAGATGACTACGGCATCTACGAGAATCTTGTTTATGCCCGGCTGCTGGACAAAATCGAGCGCCATTTGTGGGGCCGCCTGTTAGCCCTGAAGGACCTGCAGGCAACCCTGAGTCAGGCGCTGGAGTTTTATCAGTCAAAAGAGATTGACTATCGTCTTTCTCGCGAGGTTTGCCGGCTCTGGGGGATGACATTTGACCAGAATGCGACGAGCAAGGCATCGGAGCTCCTGAGCAAAACGCTCGAAACGCTTCAGCGTCTGCACAAGACCATTTCGGGGTTGCAGCAAAGTGGCTTGTACATGCTGGTGAGTCGCCAGGTGCAGGTTACGGGCTCGTTGCACCTAACGAACATCCTCAGCCATGATCCTCATTATCGGCACCTGGCGATTCTCTGGAGTCTTCTGGAAAAAACGACGCAAAGCAGTCGAACAACTCCCCAAGAGCGGCTCAGGCAGAATCAGTATCTAGCGCATGCCTATTCACGTTATGCCGGGCTGGTTCTACGACATGCCTTATATCCGTATCTGCATGGGCGCGATGAGGGCATATGGGCCGGTAGAGTCATACGGCTTCAGCAGGATGAGCTGGAGTGGCGGCTGGTAAGCGTCGCCTCTAGAGAGCAATCTGGTGACGAAACCTTGCTCACCGTGGTGCCCTGGCTGAGCAGTACGCCTGGGCTTGAGGCGTTGCAGCAAATCCCTGGGGATAGATTCATTGCTTGGCCCGCTATTGGGCAGGAGCCTCAGCAGGCTGCATATCAGGAGAACTGGATCGCTCTTTCCCCGTCAGACATGTACTGCGTAGAGCGATTTGGCCAGCTTATTGATCGAGTGCTTTACCGTAAGGTGCTGCAGTCTTATGGGAGGCCTCTCACCAAAGTGCCAGCAAAAGTACTGGCTTTGGCTGACGGGGTTTCCGGTTTACACGTTGATCATCAGATGCATGTCCTGAGAGTACGAGAGGTGGTATCCAGCGAGCGCGTTGATGAACTGAAAAAGGCCTTGATTGCGGCTAACGCAACTCAGCAGGGGGACGCTCTGGAGCTGCTTAATCAGGAGATACTCGCTTTGGAAACGTGCCCAGTCTGTAAGGAAAAGGCAGGTCTGGTTTTCCAGAGTCCTGCCGGGTTCAGGGCGAACTGCTCGAAGTGCGGCACTGAACGCTATCTACGACAGCAAAAGGGGCAGCTCGTATTTGACCAAATAGTTGCGGGGAATATGGATTTTACCTCCTTGGGACGTAGGGCATTTTCAATGCAGGTTTAAGTTTGATGTTGTGCTTTAAAGTCTCTTAAAGATGGCGTGGACTTGGCAGTCAACTCGCCTTTGACGGTTGGTGTAATGTGCGAGCACATGAGTGAAATACTTGTGGAAGATTGTTGGGGGCGTGATGTTATCGGGTTATGTATGAGCGGGTCTTTGAAGTCTTGAGGGTTAGCTCTTGCTCAAGAAGGTGGACTCATTAGGATCTACCTTCTTCGTTGCCTGTCCAGCCAGAACTTGCCGTGCACGCTCCTCGATAAAGTCGAACACTTCTTCCGGGACGCTGTACTGGAACTGCTTGCGGCGATTGCGCGAGACGATGCCGTTGTTACTCAGGCACATCATCACCAGTTGCGCCAGGTCACTGCCGCGGATGTCGTAGCGTATGTCGACGGCCTTGAATATCTGGTCGTAGGCTTGGAGAAACTCGGTTTCTTCATGCAGTTCGACTTCCAACGCCTGCCTGGCCATCTCTAGGGTGAAGGCTACGCACGCCGTAGCGTCCCAGTAGCGATAGATCCCCTCATTCCCAGTGAATTCGAAGCTCAGGTTGTTCGCATCGAGCCACAGTACCCGCCAGAACTCGCGAGCAGGGCGTGAGAAGCTTTGCAGTGCTTCGAGATAGCGCTGTTCCTCGCGCTTCATCGCGACGGAGACGGGCAGCAGCAGGCCGTGGCTCATGGCACCGCTTCGGCATAGCGCCTGATGAATCAGGAACCGGGACAGGCGGCCGTTGCCATCCATGAACGGGTGCAGGAAGACGAAACCGAACGAGATGATGCCGGAGGCGACCAGTGGGTCGATCTGCATGGGGGCTTCGTTGGCGAACAGCATCAGCTCGTCCATCAGATCTCGGCATAGCTCGGGAGGTGGCGGAACATAGGTCACGCCCGCAGCGCCGCGCAGGCCGTTGTTCAGGTGATTCTGTTCGTGGCGAAAGGCGACCGCCCGATCGAAAGGATTGCTGATCGTGCTGTTCTGCAGAGCGACGAGGTAGTCCTCGGTCAGTGGCTGGCGCTCATGGGCCTGCCGCAGTAACTGGACGAAGCGCTCGGCCTTGTCCGCGCTGGGGGCTTCACGTTCGATGGCGAAGGAGTCGTGGGTTTCGTGTAGGTAGGCCCAGCTCAGGGCCCTGTCCATCATTCCCGCGGGCAGCGAGCCGATGAACTCACGTGACTTGGCGAGAATGTCCAGTGCCAGCAGCGCCTCGATCTCGGGTGTCCGCTCGACCGTAGCGCAGTAATGGAGTGTGCCCAGGCCGTTGAAATCCACTCGCCAGCGGGTATCGCGCCGCGCAGGGGCAGTGATGTAGCGGTCCGGGTCGAATAGCAGGGTTGCTGCGCCTTTTGGACTCACGTCATGGGGCAGCCGGGTTCCGCTGAAGGCCTCCCAGAGAAAGCAGGCCTTGCGGATATAGGCGCCGCTTGGAGCCTTGCGAAGCTCTGCCAGCATGGTGGCGGCAGGGATCTGTGGCAATGCCTGGGCCAGCACGCCCAGGTTGACCCCCTCATGCTTCAGGGCGAACAGGGCATGAGCACAACAGTCGCCTGGTGGCGGGGCGAGACGCTGGGGCACGGCGAGTTCGCGGCCCAACGGCTCAATCCGCGTGACAGGCTTGATCACTGCAGGACGCTGAATCGGGAAGACTTTCAGCTTCAGGGTTTCGACGAGAAAGGCATAGCCGACAAACGGGCTCTCCATTCTGTGCTCCTGGCTAAAGATTTTTTGAACCGGACAAACATTATTTGAAAAATACGGATATGGATAGACAAAATTTTACCGCCATCATGCTCGATCTGCTGCTTCTGGAGGTTGGTGCAGAGCAGCGTGCAGGTCATCCTTGGGCTCCTGCTTCCCATGAGCGTAGGTAGTCGATCAGTTGTGCTGTCCGGCCCTCACTGACCAGCTCTTCGGCTGTTTTATCGTTGAACGTCGACAAGTGCACGTTCCTGAGCCAGTAGATGGCTTTGCCAATGTCAGTTCCTGTGTCCGCGACAGCGCGAAGCACACGGAGGGTGCTCCGGATGTAGTTCTGGATCCTCTCTGACTCGAGGGCCGTTCTGACGGCGTCAGGGGGCACATGGGCGAGGCGGGAAAATGTTTGTTCATCCATGGCAAACACTTCCATGTAAAGCTCTGGAGAAAAGCTCACACGGTTCTCAGCGCGTATGCGCTCCATCAGAGCGTGGAAGTCCGTCGGTGAGGTTTCAATGGCGGAATTGATAGGCATTTGCCTCCCCTTATTGCTTAACTGTCGATTGGATTTCAGGTTGAATTTAGTGTGCGAAATTTTTTGTTTTAAAATAATTTAAACTTAAATTCCGAATGTTGGAGTTGAAATTTGTGTGTTTTCTGTATGTATTTTGAGTTGATTTTTTTGTTTTGAGGGTTAGTCTTGCATGCAGAAAGTATAGGCTTTTTATTTTTTGCTGTTAGGCATTCAGGAGAGCGCATGGCGACATTCAATGCAGTGAAAGGACCGATATGGAGTCCCTACGCGCTCTGGCTGACGATTGAGTTACTCCTATGGTCCATAGTGGGACTGCTAGAACTGCCAGAGCCGGCGATATGCTGGGGACTTTTATCTATCGTACCCACTCTGGCTCTCGTCCGGGTGTTGAGGCGGCTTGGTGATCCGCGGAGGGCCGAGCTGATGCTGCTGGTGCTGATGGGGTTCTTGGGAGGAGCTATCGGCGCAGCCTGGATTGCCACAGTAGTGGCCCAGTGAAATTCACAGACCGGCGAGTTTCGCATGCTAAATCCGACATGGCTGCCGGATTGGGGCACTGTCTTCCCACTATTAGGTAAAGGACCGAGTAGTGGAATCTTACGCATGCTGGAACTTGCACTTGCCGATATACATGGTGTTCATCCCGATTTTGCCCGCGTGGAGCGGGAACTTGACCTTGCGCCGATAGAGCTTTCGGATCGGGCGCTGGTGCCTTCATCGCTGATTCACCTGATTAATAGAGTCTACCCGCTGGTGGTGAGTGACCCGGATCGATTTTGCATTGGTCAAACGGCTCTTTATCGCTGGTTGACTGCGTATGCCAGTCCAGAAACACGGGTGTCATGCCTGATATGGCCAGAGAGTCTCACGAAGACCTCCATCCATCAATTGGTACTCGCGGAGCGTTTGGTGGCTCCCGCACTCGCACGTATTACTGCGCAGCAGGTGCGTGATCTTTATACCTATATCACGCCTGCGAATCCCGTATGGCCTCATGGATATCGTAGCCATGCGCATTTGGCCCACCTCGTCGGGATGAAGCCGATCAAGGGCAACAATCACCAGGGCGGTAGGTAACCAGTGAGCAGGAGGAACGAGCTTCTTCGCCTGGCCTCGGAACAGGGCCAATCTCCCCAGGTTATCAGCTCCATCCTCGATACCGTGGATGCCCATCCCGATCTGATTGATCTGCCGCGGATGATGACAGGGCTGCTACGAGTGCTACGTACTGCCGATATCGGCAGTCCCATTCGGCTCCAGAATTGCGACCCGCTCGTCTGGCGGGAAGCCTGTGAGTGGCTGATCTCATTGAGAAAGCAACCCCAGATTTTGCGGGATTTGGGAAAGCTGTTCTGGCTGGGTGAGCCCGCTCCTTCCAGAAATCCTGTGCTTAACAAGGGAGTCAAAAAGTACGGATTTCCATATGCGGCGCTTTGGTATCTGCCTCGCGATGTCGAGGGGGCGCGCGACTATGAACGGCTGCTTGCTCAACTGTTGGTCGCGTTTCAGCAACAGCGCTCGGACAATCTATACCAGCAGCGCTACGCCGTATTTCTGGGGCTGCGTCGATTGTGCGAGTTGCGTCATTGCTCGATCCCTCCCGAGCTGAATATCTGGGGGACGGCGGAACATTTCCTGACGAGCTGTCAGCTTTTTTCGCCCAGTGAGTCCAGGTCAGTGGACGCTGAGCTTTTTGCCCCTATCAGCCGATTCGTTCGCTATAGCCATGGCGAAGAACCACCGACCAGATCGGGAGGCGGCAGTGGCCGAGGCCGGCGAAAAAAAACAGACCAACAGGAGCTGAGCCACTTTATCAGCGAGGATCCGAGAGGCTTCGTGCTGGGCGATCCGGAGGACCCTGACCAGTTGCCAGGGCATTACAACATCCTCGCAGAATCAGCGGACTCCCATGAAGGAGAGTTGGCGCCAGACGAACTGAGCCCGCCGGTTGAGATATGGATTCTGGATGATGACGGCAGCGAGCGGCCATACGTTGCGGACAAGCTCAGCCAGCAAGCCGTAGAGGCGCATATCGTGCGCAGTCGGCAATTGTTGCCGTTCTCGTACACCCAGTTCACCTTGGTGGAACTGCGGGATTTGCTGTTCGGTGCCAGTGACCTGTTCGCGTCATGCCAGCAAGAGTTGTCCCAAGCCCAGGATCCCTCGGGGTTACAACTCCGAATGGAGGCCATCCTGCTATTGCATATCAGCCTATGGCTGGGGCAGCCGACAACCCAGGTTGTGCAGTTGACGGTAGTGGAGTGCGAGGAGGATTGCACAGATGGCTTGGCTCTGGTCAAAGGATCACCCGAGCGGTTCAGTGTGATTGTCCGTCGCCCCGACCTAGTTGGCGACGATCGTTGGTTGCCTGCAACGGGTATCCGTCCGTTGCTGTTGCGTATTCTGCTGCCCGATCTTGCCGGAAGCTCCGCACTGATCGGTGCGCTGTTCAGGCATTTCCCGCGTTCATCCAACCAGGTTTTCAGGAGGCAGGCTGCGGAACTGGAAACCGAGGCTAGGGTAGTTCTGGAGCTATTGGGCCGGGGCGATCCTCGCTTCACCCTGACCAAGGTCCGCAATTACCTGTTCCACCAGCTCGTATCGGACACCCACGACGTGGCTGCTGCGTCCATGCTGTCCGGGGTCTGCGTGCCATCTGCTCAAACTCCACGCTACTACCTGCAATTCGACGCCAATCATTTGCGTCGTATCTATGCGGAAGCACTGGGGCGTGTACTACGGCAGGTCTATGCCTGTGCCGGGTTGGCGTACGAACCGGTAGAGGTTGGGATTGTTCAGCGCGGAGCGGTGGGGGCGAGCCACTGCCTGCTGCCTGAAACTGTCGTGATGAATGTGAAAGCCCTGGCCGGTGTCCTGCGCAGGAAGCCAGCGGGTCGCCTCAGCGACATGCTGACCTGGCACAACCACTACACCCTGTGGGTTGTACAGATGTTCATGCTGTCGACTGGCTGCCGGGCGATCCGCAATCCTCTGCGACATATCGAGGAGTTCGATTCAGCACTGGGCATGGGGGCTATGTCGGACAAGGATTCTAATGACCGGCACATGAGCCGGCTGATCTGTATGCCTGCCATGCTGCGGCGCCAGCTAGATCAGTACTTCCAGCACTGTCTGGCTATTACACGGCACTTGATCGGCTATCTGCCGCATGACGAGGAGGGCAGGTGGTCTAGCGGCTTTTTACTGTCGCCTAGTGAGAGCGATATTCGCCGTCTGGAGATCAGGCCTGCCACCATTCGCCAACATATGGAGCAGGTATCTGGCTATATCCCGCACCGCATCAACGCCTATCGCAAATTCATCCGAACGGAACTGGCGGAACGCGGCTGCCCCGCTGAGGTTTTAGCTGCGTATATGGGGCACTGGCTACGAGGGGAGGAGCCGCAGGATGCATATTCATCGTTCTGTCCGTTGGCTTACACAGAGGTAGTCGGTGAGTGGATTACTCGACTGCTGAAAGATCTGGGCTGGTTTGCGCTTGGCAGCCCGTGGGTAGCGGAATGAATGTGACCCGTTTGGACAATCAACAGGTCGAGTACCTATGGGCTGCTGGTGATCATGAGCCGGATTGGAAACCGGAGCTGCGGGAGCGCCTGAAAACGATAGCCGAGGTGTCCGGAGTGCCGCTGGGGCAGTGGTTATTGGGAAAGTGCTCCATGCGCGGGGTGTCGGTCGAGCACGTGCGTGAACTGGAGGCGCAGCTTGGTACGAATCACGCGCTACGGAACATGCTGCGCAGCATCACTCAACGACTCAGAAGGCAGATTCCAGGTTTTCCATTGGCCCGTATCGCCATTGCCGTCGAACGCCCGGCGAACCCGATCAACCCCGACATCTACACGGCCGAACGACTACGCAGAAGTCGCCGACTGCTCAATGTACTGCAGCAGGGATTGAGGCTGGATCTCGATTCGTTCCGCCCAGAGGAGCGCATCGGCCTGCTATTGATGAGTGCGGCCTATGGCGGCGGCCTGATGGACATTGCTCAACTGAATGCTCTGGTCGAGGTGGCCCCGGAGCGAATCGAGTGGATCGCAGGCGTTCCGGAACTAAGACTGCCGCTCTCCATTCGCGGCAAGGCGCAGGCGGAATACCGGCAATGGTTCCCGGACCCAGCCACGCTGGCTCTGTTGATCCGTTGTTCGGACGATATGCGAAAAATGGACGCTCGGTTGAAGCGCAGCGAAACCGCGCTCAAGTGTGTTCGAGCGTTTCTCGGGAGGTCCTGTGTATCGAAGCGGGATCTGCCGACCAGCCTGACGGAGCTGCTGGATTTGCTGCGAATGCAGATGCAACTGCGCCTGCCGCAAATCCTGGTGAATTTCGCATGTCGGCATGGGTTCGTATCGCAGTCGCTGAGACCATCGTCTTGGGGGGAAATGTTCGGCTATCCAGGCCTGGAAGATCCGGTTGGCACCTATGGCGATAGTGTCAGATCGGACGAGTACGGAGAGGAAAAAAGCGATGCTCCCAATTGGGTACTGGATCTGTGTCGGCAGATCCGGGCAGGTGAACCTGTCGATCCATCGCCAGCGACTGAGGATTCTGAATCACTTGAGGTGCTCATCAGAGAGTGGGCTGCCTATCTGGTAGGTGGATCGTCCGTATATGGTCACGACATCGGCCGCAGTAGCATCGCTCGGTACGCCCGACTGCTCGGGGAGGCGTTGGCGTCGCAATTGGATGGCCAGAGTGTTTTCCAGATGGAGTCCGATGCACTGGAGAGCGTCTACGAGACGGTCCTCGATGCCCAGATAACCGATGGCAAGCGCCGCACCTTGGCCAAGGCTATTCATGAGTTCCACGCATTTCTGGGGCGTCGCTTTCACTATCCACCGATCAGCCCTTACTCGGTCCTGGGCATTGGCCGGGATGTGGCTAGCGTTGATGCTCGGATCCTCTCCGAGGACCAATATCAGGCCGTTTTGCGCGCCTTGGACACCTGCGGGCTGGAATTACGGACCCCGCGTCTGGTTACGGCTGCCAAGCTGTTCTTGATCTTGGGATTCCGGCTGGGCCTGCGGCGCAATGAGGCCTTGAAGCTGCGGCTCAGTGATCTACATCTGCCCGAATTATCAAGTGAAGCCAGCGAACGTATTCGCAGGCGTCACCCGGAGATGCAGATTCTCTCCAACCAGGAGCTGGCAGGGTTGGATCTGCCGGTTGACCTGCTTGTACGGCCACATGCACAGCGCGGTCTGAAAACCCAGAACTCGGTTCGGCGGTTACCGCTCCGCCTGTTGTTGGCGCCCGATGAACTCGAACTGTTGATGGGCTGGTACCAGCAACGGCAAGCAGAAGAAAGCCGGGCGCCTTCATCGGAGTTTCTATTCTGCATCCCGGAGCTGAGAACTCAGTGGGTCAGCGAAAGCACCTTATTACCAGCACTTCATGCCTGCATGCGCGCAGTCACAGGTTCCGAGGTTATTCACTACCATCACCTGCGGCATTCCTGCGCCACCTGGCAGATGCTCAAACTGATGGGAACCATTACCGACTCATCGGCGGAGTTGATATTCCGTGATCTGCCCCTGACCACTCGATGGCTCAGCGACAATGCCAGGCAGCGTGAAGCGCTAATATCTGCTCACGGTGGCCCCACGCGGCGTATCGTCCATATCGTCAGTGCTCTGCTCGGTCACGGTAGCCCCAAAACCTCACTGCTGCACTACATCCACAGCCTGCCTCTGGTAATGGCCCAGGCCTGGCAGTGGAACCCCAGGGCCTGGCTTTTCAGCGCGCATAACGTCGCGTCGATTGCCAAGGTCAGCCTGCCTACGATGGATTCCGGTTCCGTCGGCGGTCCAGAACATCTGTTGCGGATCATTGGCCGGATCAAGTCGCTCAAGAAAAAAAGACGGCCTCGACGGGCTGCGGTTTGTTTCGCCGTTCAGCAGGTCGAAAATAACTGGGCGATCGAGCGTATTCGTCGGATCGAGTCGATGCTGGCATACGCATCGTATGCCGAGAGTAGTGGTCGGCAGATCAATCTGGAGTGGCTGGAGTTCGCGACAGAAGAGCGGAGCATGATGCTGGATCGAGCTCAGTATATCCGCGGCCTGACGCAGAGATCTCAACCGGAGGCTGGGGGCAAGCACAGGCTGCGAGCCTCTCTGCAGGCTGAGACGCCATCGCTCATACCAATGCCTCCTCGACATGGTGGAAGAGATGCCGTAGCAGGGTATGCAGAACGTCTCTACGAGTTGCTGGAGGGAGCGGTGAGCGAGCGTGCCAATCGAGCGATAGACGATTTCGCCGAACGCTGTTGGGCAACGGAAACGACGCTGCGTTTTTACCGTGATTGCGACGAGGAGCATGCACGGGACTACCTGTGGCTGCTCACAGCCATCGGCGCTCCCGCCCAATCCATCGAGTTGATTATCTACGACACACGAAAGCCCAGAGCCGCCAAGTCATATTGGCGTCAACAGCTCGGGAATATTCGTCGGCCGATTAGCCAGCATGCGCCCGAAAATCCGGATGCCGAAAATACCCATCTTGGAATTCGGGCCACGCTGGCGCTGGAGGAGGGGCGGCAGCAGAACCGACATTCGGGGGCAGCGCTGCGCTACCTATTCCTGATGGCCTCCATCGACTGGCATTTCCGGACATGAATGGGGCCGGAAGGCTGTTCAGCCCTCCGGATCATTCTGGATTTCCAAGAGATCCTCTACCTGGCAGTTCAGGTACCGGCAGATGGTCTCCAGGTCCTTCAACTCGACCCTCTGCGCGGTCTCGTGATAGAGCCGCGTCAGGGTTCCCCGGTTGATTCCTGTCTCCCGCACTACGTCACTGATCTTCAGCTTCCGCTCCCCCAGTAGGCGGGACAAATGGCACTTAACCATCCTTCTCTCCTGGAAAAATGATCTCCTGGGGATCATTTTGATCTTGCATTGTTCAAAAAAGACGTTATTTTGATCTGCAGGAGATCATTATGTGGCTTTAGAAGTCCATAAGACTCCTCTGCCGCTCAATCTAGCAGAGAGGACATTGCAATGTCTCAAACCTATCTAACAACCGAAGAGCTTGCCACGCGCATGAAGTACGACGTGCGCACTATCCGTAATCGACTGAAGGATTCGGTGCTGCTCGAAGGCATCCATTACTTCCGCCCCTTCGGTGGTCGTAAGATCCTGTTCATCTGGGAAGCTATCGAAGAGGACATGCAGAAGTACTCCCGTACCTCCGGCCTAGTGCCGATGGCTGGTGGAGGCATCTGTCATGGGTAAGATTCGCGCCCGCTCGGACAATCAGAAGTTGTTCTTCGACTTCACCTATCTGGACAAACGCTGTCGTGAGCAGACGATGCTGCCCGACACGCCGGCCAACCGTAGGAAGCTGGAGAAAATCCTCGAGCGCATCGAGGCCGAAATCACTCTTGGGGTCTTTGATTACGCAACTTACTTCCCGCAGAGCAGCAAGGTGGCGGAGTTCAATCGGCTGCAGGCTGGCTGTGCCCAGTTGAGGACACCGCTGTTCAAGGACTTCGCCGAGCGCTGGTTCGACGAAAAGAGGGTGGAGTGGCGCGACACGCACACAAAGACGGTGCGCCTCACACTCGATAAATACCTGCTACCTGAATTCGGCAAGAAAGAGGTCAGCGCCATCACCAAGGCAGAAATCCTGTCCTTCCGCTCGGCACTCGGCAAAGTTCCCGGGCTGAAGGGACAGGCTCTGTCAGCGACGCGAATCAACCACATCATGACGCCATTGCGCATGATCCTTAGTGAGGCAGCTGACCGGTTCGAGTTTACTTCACCGTACCTCAACATCAAATCGCTGAAGGTCCCCAAGACCGATGTGGAGCCCTTCACTCTGGAAGAGGTGCTGCAGATCCTTGGGGCAGTACGTGAAGACTTCCGCAATTACTACACGGTGCGCTTCTTTACCGGCATGCGCACTGCAGAAATCGATGGCCTGCAGTGGAAATACGTCGATTTCCAACGCCGGCAGATTCTGATCCGCGAAAGCTGGGTCGGCGGCAAGCTCGATTACACGAAGAATGACGGCTCGCAGCGCGAGATCGACATGTCGGGGCCGGTTTACCAGGCCCTGCTCGATCAGCAGCAGAAGACCGGTGTCGGGCAGTTCGTCTTCTGCAGTCGGGAGGAGACGCCATTTGCGTACCGCAATATCAACAACCGGGTCTGGTATCCGTTGCTTCGCCACCTGGGGCTGCGCCGACGGCGCCCCTATCAGACCCGCCATACCGCGGCGACCCTGTGGCTAGCCGCGGGTGAAAACCCGGAATGGATCGCCAGGCAGATGGGACATACGACTACAGAGATGCTGTTCCGAGTCTACTCGCGTTATGTCCCCAACCTGACACGGCGCGACGGCAGTGCCTTCGACAACCTTATTCAAGCCAATCTCAAGGCCTGAGGAGTGGCGCCATGAAATTGATCAAGCGCAGCAACGTCACCTTTCTGCACCCATCGATGGAGGCTCGCGAGCACCAGTACCTGAAGCACTTGGCCTCGGCCATGAGCCACTATCTGGAACACCCTCGTGGAACCGAGTTGGTCTGCATCCTCGGCTCCGGCTTCGAGAAGGACAACCGTCAGGCGCTCGACACCTGGGTTGCCTACCACCGCGACGAGGTCTTCGAAAAGCGCTTGGAGGGCCGCAGTCCGCTGGATTTCCTGATCGAAAAACTGGAAGACCTGATCAACAACTGAACCGACGAAGGGGCCGAAAGGCCCCTTCTACTTACGGGCCTCAAACCGATAGAGGAGATGTGCCCGCTCATGGCCAGTGCTCAATCGCCGGGTGTGAAGCAGCATCCCGTTCGCTCGCGTGGCACGGCTTGGGCACAGAATTGGCACAGCCCAAAAAGCGGCCGAAAAATGGTGCTGAGGGCAGTAGTCACTGCAGTTCGCTGGCTGATGCCGGGCGGGAGCTTGGGAGAGGGTCGATCCATGAACAGAATCGGTCGAGACTTTAAGTGAAAGTCTTTTAAATCAGGGAGATATGGCGCACCAGGCGGGATTCGAACCCACGACCCCCGCCTTCGGAGGGCGGTACTCTATCCAGCTGAGCTACTGGTGCGTAAATTTTGCAGCGGCCTATTTGACCACTAGCTTCCGAGTTCCTCAACCCGATGATCACTGCCTTCGGAGGGCAGTACTCTATCCAGCTGAGCTACGGATGCGCATGGCCGCGGCTGGCGCGGCAGGCGGCAATCATACGCATCTGATCGGCTTGCGTCCATCGTTCGGGCGTGGCCCGGGTTAA
>Ga0180219_1000766_pt1 | contig 23537 bp, 23 predicted proteins | sample eDN3rd30CBELigMG_FD_151338 | JGI IMG/M metagenome (GOLD analysis project Ga0180219, IMG submission 151338) | Enriched Miracle-Growth compost microbial communities from Emeryville, California, USA - eDNA 3rd pass 30_C BE-Lig MG (version 2)... ... | reverse complement strand
GGACCCGCGACATCATCGCCGCCAATGTCACCGACCTGCTCGACCGCGCGGAGGATCCCGAAAAGATGATCCGCCAGATCATCTTCGAGATGAACGAGACGCTGGTCGAGGTCCGCGCCTCCGCCGCGCGCACGATCGCGGACCAGAAGGAGATGCGCCGCCATATCGCCAAGCTGGAAAGCCTGCAGGACAGCTGGAAGGAAAAGGCCGAGCTCGCGCTGTCGAAGGACCGCGAGGACCTGGCCACCGCCGCGCTGGTCGAAAAGCAGAAGGCCGGCGACATGGCCGAGAAGCTGAAGGCCGAGATCGCGGTGCTCGACGACGCGCTCAAGGGCTATGAGGGCGATATCGCCAAGCTGCAGAAGAAGCTTTCGGAAGCGCGCGCCCGCCAGTCGAGCGTCGTCAACCGCCTCGAAAGCGCCGAGAACCGCTACAAGCTGCGCGAGATGACCAACGGCGACCGCGTCGAGGACGCCTTCTCGCGCTTCGAGATGCTCGAACGCCGCGTCGACGAGGCCGAAGGCCGTGCGGAAGCGCTGGGTCTGGGCTACAAGAAGTCGCTCGACGAAGAGATCGCCGAGCTGCAGGCGGCCGACAAGGTCGCCGACGAGCTCGCCGCGCTGAAGGCCGCGCAGGGCAAGAAATAAGGAGCCGGACCGATGGAAGAAGTGATCATCGTCCCGATCGTCATCGGCACGCTCTTCCTCGGTCTGCCCTGGCTGATCCTCCACTACATCACCAAGTGGAAGCAGGCCAAGACGCTGACCGGAGAGGACGAGCAGCTGCTCGACGAACTTTACGATACGGCCCGGAGGCTCGAAAATCGTCTCCATACCGTCGAACGCATCATCAGCGCCGACCATCCCGACTTCCGCCCCGCGGTGCGCAGCGATGAGGATCTGGCGCAACTCGAAAACAATATGAGCCGGAGGAACTGAGATGTCTGCCAGCCGCACGAAATTCTATCTCGACAAGCAGAACGCCAAATGGAGCGGCGTGTGCGCGGGGATCGCGGACTATAGCGGGATCGATGCCCTCTGGGTCCGCGTCGGCGCGGTGCTGCTCACGCTGATGGGCGGCTTCCCCTGGACGCTGATCGCCTATTGGCTCGTCGCCTGGATGGCGGCGCCCAAGCCCTTCGCCCTCTACGGCTCGCAGGAGGAGGCGAAATTCTGGCAGGGCGTGCGGTCGAACCCCAGCGCGTCGACCCGCGACATCCGCTCGCGCTTTCGCGACATCGACCGCCGGCTCGCCGACATCGAGCTGTACTACACCAGCCACAACCGCCGCCTCGCCGACGAGATCGAGGCGCTGCGCTGAGCCCGGCTGACGAACGGAAACAGGGAGACGACCGATGAGTTGGGGTGGACCCGGATTTGTTCTCGCCATCATCGCCATGTCGATGGTTGGCTGGATGGTCACCACCTGGCTGCGCGCGAAGCACGGCTATCCGGTGGAGAATGAATGGGGCGGCACGGTTCATCGAACCGCCCCCGACGCTGATCGAAAAATCGCCTTGCTGACCGACGACAATGCCAGACTCGCCGACAAGATCAGCCGGCTGGAGGATCGCATTTCGGTGCTCGAACGCATCGCGACCGACACGAACGGCCAGGCGGCGCAGCTCGCCGACCAGATCGACCGGCTGCGCTGAGACAAGACAAGAGAGGATTTCGGAAATGGACGCTCTGACCATCATCGGCGCCGTGGCCCCGATCGTGACGATCGTCGCGGTGGTCGCGATCGGCGGCTGGGTCTTCACCACCTGGCTGCGCATCAAGAACGGCTATCCGCTCGACGGCGCCTGGGGCCAGGCCATCTATCCCAGGACCAGCGACGAGGCGATGGAGCGCGTCAAGCTGATCAGCCAGGAAAACGCCCAGCTTCGCGCCGAACTGGGGTCGGTCAAGGACCGGCTCGCGGTGGTCGAGCGCATCGTGACCGACGAAAGCCACCGGGTGGCGAGCGAGATCGAGGCGCTGCGGCGTCCGGCGAACTGAACGAAAGGAACGCGCCGTGGACAGCTGGATTCAATTCTTCCTGATCGTCGTCGGCCTGCCCGTCGTGCTCGGCATCGGCAGCGACATGTATCGCCGGCACCTGAAGTTCAAGGAACGGCAACTGACCGCGATCTCGCACGAAACGGCGGAAAAGGCCGCGCAATATGCGGCGCAGACCGAACGGCTGGAGGAACGCGTCCGCGTCCTCGAACGCATCGTGACTGACAAGGGCATCGATGTCGCCGACGAAATCGAAAAGCTGCGCGACGCGCCGCTCAACTGACATCCGCGAAAGGAACCTCCCCCATGAACCCCTTTGAAATGGTCATCGGCATCGTCCTGATCGTGACGATCGGCAGCATCATCCGCGCGAAATACGGCGTGCATCCCGGCTTTCGCGGCCGCCGCGGCCACGACGGACCCGAATTCGTGCCGCACGACGATGCCGAAACCAAGGCGTTGAAGGCCGAGATCCGGGCGCTCAAGGAGCGCATCCAGGTGCTCGAGCGTATCGCCACCGACAGCAACCGCGCCGCCAGCCTCGACGAGGAGATCGAGAAGCTGCGCGACCGGTCGCTCCCGTAAAAGCGACGAAGAAGGAGCCGACCCATGGGCACCATGACGTCCGACCTCAGCACCAACCTGATCACCGCGGCGATCGCGCTCAGCGCGCTGACCATCATCAGCCTCGTCGCGCTGCGCGGCTGGCGCGACTGGATCCAGCTCAAGCGCGAGGAACTCGCCGCGGGCCACGCCCCGGCGCAGGATCAGGACCCGGCGGTCCCGCACGCGGGCTCGCGGATCGAGATCGCCGATCTGAAGGAACGGCTGCGCAAGCTCGAAGCCATTGCGGCGGGGGTCGATCTCTGATCGCCCTGCCGACCCGGATCCGCGTCGCCCCGACCCTTGCTAAAGGGGCGACGCGGAGACGGGGAGCGCCGCTTCCCCTTTCCCGCGGCGCGCAAATCTGTCAGAGGCGCAGCCATGCGCAGCCTCGACGATATTTTCGCAGATTATGACTTTCTCGACGGCGACGATCGCTATCGCCTGCTGATCGAGCTCGGGCGCGAGCTGGAGCCGATGCCCGGCGCGCTCAAGACCGACGCGACGCTGGTGCGCGGCTGCTCGGCGAGCGTCTGGGTCTATCCGGTGCCGCAGCCGGACGGCCGGCTCCATTTCCTCGCCGACAGCAATGCCGCGATCACCAAGGGTATCGTCGCGCTCGTCCTCGCCGCGGTGCAGGACAAGCCGGCGGCCGAGGTCGCGGCGATGGACATCGCCGGCCGGCTCGCCCCCTTCGACCTGACGCGCCAGCTCTCGTCGAACCGCACCCAGGGCGTCCCGAACATGATCGCGCTGGTGCAGGACACGGCACGGCGGATCGCGGCCGGCTGAGTCCGCACCGGCGATGGGGTCTCACCGGTGACGGTTTTGGGGTAGGAAGCGGCTGTTCCTCCACCTTTGTCATTCCCGCGAAAGCGGGAATTCAGAGCGCGCGTCGGCTGATCCTACTCTGGATTCCCGCTTTCGCCGGAATGAAAAGATTATGAAATGCAGATCGTCGTCTATCGGGCGAAAAGCCGCCCGAAGAAAAAGGGCGCGGGAGTTGCCTCCCGCGCCCTGATCCTTTCCGGCGACGCCGCGCTTAGAAAGCGACGACGATCGAACCGATGAAGGTGCGCGGCGCACCGATCTGGACGAACGGAACGCTGTTGTTCGCCAACTGACCGTCGAAGCCGCCGACATAGAGCTTGTCGAACAGGTTGGTGATGTTGAACTGGAAGTAGGTCTTGTCCCCAAGGCCTGCCCATTCGAGACCGACGCGCGCGTCGAGATCGACCAGCGTGTAAGCCGGCGCCTTCGCCCCGAAGACCTGGACGACTTCACCGTCGACCGTCTGGAACAGCGGCGTGTTCTGGTCGTTGATGTAGCGCGGCCCGGTGCGCTTGACCTGCGCGCCGAGTTCGATCGGGCCCAGCTTGCCCTGCATGCGCCCGCCGAAAGTGTAGACCGGCGAACCCGATTCACGCTTGCCGGCAGTTTCCGCATAGATCGGATCGCCGTTGCCGTCGAAGCCGTTGAGCACGTCGTCCTTGATCTTCGACTTCAGGTAGGAACCGAAAGCGTAGATCGAGAACTCGGGGATCGGACGGTAGGAGACGCTGCCGTCGACGCCATATTTGTCGACGCGGCCGAGGTTGCGATAGACGTTGCGCTCGGTCTCCGGGTCGAACGACGAGGCGAGGCGATCCTTGAAGATCGTGTACCACAGCCCGACCTGAGCCTGTACCTTGCTGCTGCTATAGCGCAGACCGGCGTCGAAATTGTCGGTCGTTTCCGGGATCGGGTTCGCCGACGGCGTGTTGTCCGGGAAATAGAAGGCGTTGTAGAGATTGTCCGTGCCCGGAACCTGCACGCCCTTCGAATAGTTGGCGAACACGCTGAGGTCGTCGGTGAAGTCATAGGTCAGGCCGACGTTCGGCGTGAACTTGTTGTACTTGCGGACGCGGCGCTGCGGTCCCTGCACATCGGCAGTCTCGCCGGGCCCGACGGCGACCGTCGGGTTGTTTTCGATCCACGCAGCGAGGCCAGCATCGTTGGTGCCGAAGCATTCGACGAAGCCGGTCACGCTGGAGGTGGCGCAATTGTTGGTGAGATCGCGCTTGAACATCTTGTACGCACCGCCGACCTGGATCGTCAGGGCGCCGAATTCGCCGCGATATTCACCGCCGAACATGTTCAGCATCGCGATCGACTTGCGGTCGCGCTTCTGCAGGACATTGCCTTCGCCGTCGGTCAGCGGATCGTTGACCGGGAAGACGTCGATCGGCGAACCGTCGAGCTTCAGGAAGCCGGTCTGGCCGGTCTGGCGGTGGCTGGCGCGATCATAGCTGTAGAAGACGCGGAAGGTGTTGCTCTCGTCGAATTCATAGCGCAAGCCGGCGATCACCCCGATGCGATCGGTCTGCGTCTGGCTCGGCGCGAGAACGCGGACAGTGTCGAGGATATCGCCGTCGCCGTTGAGATCGCGGCCGTAATAGGGCGAGCCGCCGATATAGCCCGTCTGGCAGCTCTGGATCGGATCGGGATCGGTCTGGCAGCGTGTAGCGGCCGTGCTGCTGGGACCGCCAGCAGGATTGACGTCGCGGAAACCTTCGTTGCCGACCGCGGTGCCGCCGCCGTTGGCCTTCACATATTGATAGCTCGGATCGATCGTCAGGACGAGGCCGTCCGAAAGGGTGAAGCGCGAGTTGATGCGGATGTTGCCGGTGTTCGACGGGTTGAAGCGTTCGTCGAAGGTCGAGCCGCAACTGTTGGCTTCATCGCGTTCGCCCGGGGTCGCGACGGTGTTGATCTGGCAGCGCGCGATGCCGTAATCGCGCTCGTCCTTGGTCTGTGGGAAGCCGCTCGGAACGTCGCGGTCATTGCGCAGCCCGACCGAACCGAAGAAATTGTTGCGGTTCTCGTTATAGTGGCCCGAGATGGCGACGAAGTCGCCATTGTCGCCGATCGGCTGATAGATTTTGGCATTATACTGCTGCTTGTCGATCTTGCCCCGGTGCGACAGGAAGCCCGGCTGGTCGACATTGCCGAACACGGTGTCGTTGGTGGCGGTGCTCGCTGAGATGAAGGCGCGCGTGCCCCACGGCGTCAGCACGCCGGTGTCGATCATGCCGAAGATGCGGAAGAAGTTGAAGTCGCCGGCCGAGCCGACCAGCTTGACGCCGAATTCCTCGCCCGGGTTGCGCGTGCGATAGTTGACGGTCGAACCCGAGGCCGCGGCGGTCGGGCTGTCGACGTCGTTCGAGCCGAGGTTGACGTTGACCTGCTCGATCAGCTCGGGGTCGAGCTGCTGGTTGGTGTAGAGCGCATAGTTGCCCGAGTCGTTGAGCGGGACGCCGTCAAACGTCTGGTTGATGCGCGTGTTGTCGAAGCCGCGGATCGACATCTTGCCGCCGGCCGAACCGAAGGGGTCGTTGTTCTGGAAGCTGACGCCCGGAAGCTGGTTGATGATGTCGTTGACCGTCTGGCCCGGCGACTGCCGGTCGATGAATTCCTGCGTCAGGACGGCCTTGGCCTTGGTCGTGTCGGGCGCGATCACGCCGCCGACGCCCTGATTGGCGCGGGCGCCAGTGACGACGATCTCGTTTTCGAAGTCCTGCGAGCCCGTCGACTGGGCGAAGGCGGGCGTGGAAAGCAGCGCGACCGGAAGCAGCGCGACGCTGGCGGCAAGCGTGTGACGGAATTTCATGTCAGGATGTCCCCTTGGTGGTTGGCTGTCGGCCGTAGCGTGCGACAGGCACGCGATAACCTGGCCGGGCCCCTGACGCCCCTCTATGGCATGATTGTGACAGTGCAAGCCCGGACCAGCCGTGGGGGAGAGGCGGGGTCGCGGAAAACCGCGGTTTTTCCGTTACAATGGAAAGTCGCCTGTCATCGCCGAACGGCTTTTTTTCGATAACTGTTGCTGCAATGCAACATGGCGCTCGCGGCGACTCGGCCGCCGCGCCGGCCGTCTTTCGAAAGACGTGGCCAAGGGTCGATCGCCGGTCGTATGCGTGCGGGGGACGAGCGAACCCGCCCGCGCCCCGTCAGGCGGCGTCGCCCGCTTCCTTGGCCTTGTCGGCATAGACGCGGACCGGCTGCTTGCGGCCCTCGACGACGTCCTTGTCGACGACGATCTCGACCACGTCGGTCAGGTCGGGCAGGTCGAACATGGTGTCGAGCAGGATCGCCTCGACGATCGAGCGGAGGCCGCGAGCGCCGGTCTTGCGCTCGATCGCCTTCTTCGCGACCGCGATCAGCGCATCGTCGGTGAAGGTCAGGCCGACCTCCTCGAGATCGAACAGCTTCTTATACTGCTTGACCAGCGCGTTCTTGGGCTCGCCGAGGATCTTGACCAGCGCGTCGACGTCGAGGTCCTCGAGCGTCGCGATGACGGGCAGGCGGCCGACGAATTCGGGGATCAGGCCGAACTTGAGGAGATCCTCGGGCTCGATCTGCTTGAGCACCTCGCCCGCGCGGCGTTCGTCGGGGCCGGCGACGTGCGCGCCGAAGCCGATCGACTTGCCCTGCAGGCGGTCGCCGATGATCTTTTCGAGACCGGCGAAGGCGCCGCCCGCGATGAACAGGATGTTCGTCGTGTCGACCTGCAGGAATTCCTGCTGCGGATGCTTGCGCCCGCCTTGCGGCGGGACGCTCGCGGTCGTGCCTTCCATCAGCTTCAGCAGCGCCTGCTGCACGCCCTCGCCCGACACGTCGCGGGTGATCGAGGGATTTTCGGCCTTGCGGCTGATCTTGTCGATCTCGTCGATATAGACGATGCCGCGCTGCGCCTTTTCGACGTTGTAGTCGCTGGCCTGGAGCAGCTTGAGGATGATGTTCTCGACATCCTCGCCGACATAGCCCGCCTCGGTCAGCGTCGTCGCGTCGGCCATGGTGAAGGGCACGTCGAGGAAGCGCGCGAGCGTCTGCGCGAGCAGAGTCTTGCCGCTGCCGGTCGGGCCGACGAGCAAGATGTTCGACTTGGCGAGCTCGACATCATCGCCGCGGCCCGAGTTGGCGAGCCGCTTGTAGTGATTGTGCACCGCGACCGAGAGCACGCGCTTCGCGGTGTTCTGGCCGATCACATAGGCGTCGAGGTGCTGGCAAATCTCCAGCGGAGTCGGAACCGCGCCGTCCTTGCGCGCGGCGACGCCGCCCTTGATCTCCTCGCGGATGATGTCGTTGCACAGCTCGACGCATTCGTCGCAGATGAATACGGTCGGGCCCGCAATCAGCTTGCGAACCTCGTGCTGCGACTTGCCGCAGAAGGAGCAGTAGAGAGTGCTCTTGCTGTCGGAGCCGCTCAATTTGGTCATAAAACTTCCTCTGGCGGGCGCAAAAGGCGCGCTGCCGTCCTTATCCTAGCCCGCGGCCACCCAATTACAATATGGCAATTGGGTGACGCGGGTTCAATGTTCCGCCTAGCGCCAAGGCACCAAGCGGGGGTCAAGAAACAGGGTTACCATTTTGGTCGCCCCGGACCTGATCCGGGTGACGATGGACTATGTCAGGGCCTCGGGTCAGGGCGTCGGGCCTTCGCTCACATCCTTGGGCGCCTCGTCGCCGGGCATGGTCGGGCGGCGGTCGAAGACCTGGTCGACGAGGCCGAATTCCTTGGCTTCCTCGGCCTCGAGGAAGGTGTCGCGGTCCATCGCCTTTTCGATGTCCTTCAGCGGCTTGCCGGTATATTTGACATAGAGGTCGTTCATCCGCTTCTTGATGCGGAGGATTTCCTTGGCCTGAATCTCGATGTCCGACGCCATGCCGCGGGCGCCGCCCGACGGCTGGTGGACCATGATCCGCGCATTCGACAGCGCGACGCGCATGCCGGGCTCGCCGGCCGCGAGCAGGAAGCTGCCCATCGACGCCGCCTGGCCGATGCACACGGTGCCGACGCGCGGGCGGATGTACTGCATCGTGTCGTGGATCGCCATGCCCGCCGTGACGACCCCGCCCGGCGAGTTGATGTACATGTAGATGTCCTTCTTCGGGTTCTCCGATTCGAGGAACAGCAGCTGGGCGACGATCAGCGAGGCCATCTGGTCCTCGACCTCTCCGGTCACGAAGACGATCCGTTCGCGCAGCAGGCGGGAGAAGATGTCGAAGCTGCGTTCGCCGCGGCTCGTCTGTTCGACGACGACGGGAACAAGGGCGGCGAGCGGGTCGATCATGCGAATTTCGTCCTTCGTTGCGGAGCGCCGTGCCGAGAACCGGCGGGCTGGCCCCTCCGGCGCCTACATCGGCGGCAATGCGGCGGGTTTCAAGGGGGCAAAACCATCGGCGCCGCTTTGGGATGCGGGTAGACGGGGGGTGGGGAGGGATATGATCTCCCAGCCATTAAACCGTCGCCCCGGCGAAAGCTGGGGCCGTTATCCTCTTGTCACCGCGGCGAAGCGACAGGCCGACAGCGGCCCCAGCTTTCGCCGGGGCGACGGTTGTTGTTGGTCCGATGGCCCGCCGCCCGCCAAAAAGAAAGGGGCGGGATTGACCCGCCCCGTTTCCGTTGTCTCTCGTCCCAGCGGATCAGTCGCCCTCGCCGGGGTCGGGGGAGAAGAATTTTTCATATTTGCCTTCGACGCCCTTATATTCGTCGGCGTCGGCGGGGCTGTCCTTCTTGGTCGTGATGTTCGGCCATTTGGCGCTGAACTTGTTGTTCAGCTCCAGCCACTGCTCGAGGCCGCTCTCGGTGTCGGGCAGGATCGCCTCGGCCGGGCATTCGGGTTCGCAGACGCCGCAGTCGATGCACTCGTTCGGGTTGATGACGAGCATATTCTCGCCCTCATAGAAACAGTCGACCGGACAGACCTCGACGCAATCCATGTATTTGCAGCGGATACAGGCGTCGGTGACGACGTAGGTCATGGGTAACGGCTCCCTTATCGCGGCGCACCGGCGCCGTTCGACTGGACTGATTCCTCGCCTCTATGCCGCGCGGCGGCGGCGCGTCAACGCCTAGCGACAGTTGCGAATCACTCTCACTTCATAGGCGGCGGGCCGGCCATGGTGGCGACAGCTTTTTCTCGGCGGCCGATAGTTCAACTCGTCGCGGCGGCGTCGCTGCCGAGGCGGATATAATGCGCCTGCGCCTCGCTGGCCGGGCCGCGGCGGCCGGGGAGGGCGAGCAGCCGCACCACCTCGATCCGCTCGCCGAGCGGCAGCACCAGCGTCGCGCCGGCGTGAACCGCGGCTGAGGCGCGGGTGACCCGCCGGCCGTCGAGCCGGATATGCCCCGCGGCGACCATCGCCTGCGCGATGCTGCGCGAGCGCGCGAAACGCAGATACCAGAGCAGCTTGTCGAGCCGGATGCTCCCTGCCGCGCCGGGGCTCGTCATCCGTCCTTGCGACCTTCTTCGAGCAGCGCGGCGAGCCCCGCGAAGGGGCTGTGCGGCGAGGGCGCGCGGCGCGGCGCGCGGTCGGCGCGCGGCGGGCGCGAACCTCCCTTGCCGGGCTTGCCCTCCTTGGGATGCGCGTCCCTGGCGGGCTTCGCGCCCCGCCGCGCTTCGCTGTTGAGGGCTGGCGCGGGACCCTTGCGGGGATGCCTGGGCTGGTGGCGCTTGCCGCCGCTCCTGCGTCCGAGCCAGCGCCAGCGTTCGAGCGCCGGATCGCCGACGGCGCGGAAGCCAAAGCTGCCGAGCAGGGCGCGCCGCGCCTCGGCATCGAGGCCGAGCGAGGTGGCGAGCGCTGGGTCGATCGCGAAGCCCGGCGGCGGCGCCGGCTGGGCGGCCTCGCCGTCCGGCTCGGGCGCCTCCTCGTCGTGCGGCGCGGCGCCGGCGATCGGCGCGGTCGGCGGCGCGGCGGCCTGCATCCGCGCGGCGTGCGCCTGGCGCGCGAGCTTCTCGGCCATGTCGATGCGCAGCCAGCCGCCGGCGCAGCGGCGGAAGCCGGCGACCGTCAGCCCTTCGGGCGCGCCTTCCTTGAGCAGCACCGCGCCGTGGGGCGGCAGCGCCGGCATCGCCGTGCCCTGCTGCGCCGCGAGCAGCGCTGCGCGCCAGCGCACCGCCTCTGGCTTCAGGAGCTGGGGGTGGAAGACGTCGAGCGAGCCGATGGTGAGGCCGAGCTTGCGGAGCTGCGGCCGTTCCTCGGCGCTCATCGCCGAAAGCTGGTCGTCGACCGCGGCGCGCGCCGCGAGCCCGCCGCCGTCGACCAGCGCCGCGAGCAGCGCGCGCACGCGCGGCGGGGTGAACAGGTCGCCCGCGGCCTCGCCCATCGCGGCGAGCGGCGCGGCGTGGCGCGCGAGCTGCTCGGCGACGAAGCGCTGGAGCCGCTCTGCGATCGCCTGCACCTGCGGCGCGTCGAGCCGGCGCAGCGCGGGGTCGAGCAGGATCGCGGGCTGGACGAGCGTCGTGCCGCGCGCCAGCGTCGCGACCGCCTCGCCATGCCAGGCGAGGCGTGGGGGCATACCGGCATCGGCGACGAGCGACAGCGCGTTGCCGTCGCCCTCGGCGAGCGCGGCGGCGCGGCGCGCGAGTTCGGCGCGCAGATGCTTCTCGGCTGCCGCGAGCAGCAGGCGATGATCGCTGGCGCGCGCGACCGGATCGACCTTGAAGCGAAAGCCCTTGAGCGTGCCGATCGCCTCGCCATCGACCGCGACGGTGCCGTCGGCGCCGACCGCGACCGGCAGCGCCGCGTGGCGCTGGCCCGCGTCGCGGAGGAGCAGCGCGAGGCGCCGGTCGACGAAACGCTGCGCGAGCGCGGCGTGGAGCGCGTCGGACAGGCGGGTTTCGAGGGCCTGCGTCTGCTGCGTCCAGCCCGCGGCGTCGGCGATCCAGTCGCCGCGCTGGGCGATGAAGCAGAGCGTGCGGACCGCCGCGATCCGGCTGGCAAGCTGGTCGATGTCGCCCTCGACATCGTCGAGCCGGGCGAGCCGCCGCGCGAACCAGTCGGCGTCGATCATCCCGTCACCGGTGGTGCGCCACTGCCAGAGGCGGAGCACGGTGCGGCTGTGGTGCTCGGCGCCCAATTGCTCGAAATCGGGCAGGCCGCAGACGTCCCACAGCCGTTCGACGGCCTCCGCATCGCCGCCGCGCGCCGCGACCTCGATATCGCCCGCGAGATGTTTGAGCACGGCGAGGTCGACCGCCTCCGGCGCGGCGCGGAGCGCGAGGTGGGCGGGGGGCTGGCCGAGGTCGGCGATCAGCCGGTCGAGCGTGTCGAAGCGCGGTTGCGGGTTGCGCCAGAACAGGCTGTGCAGCGGAGGGAAATGATGCCCCTCGATCGCGGCGATTTCCTCGGGCGTCATGCCGCCCTGCGGCAGGCCGATGGTGCCGAAGCTGCCGTCCTGCTGGTGCCGCCCGGCGCGCCCGGCGATCTGCGCCATCTCCGAAATCGTCAGCCGGCGCAGGCGGCGGCCGTCGAATTTCTGCAGGGAGGCGAAGGCGACATGGGTGACGTCGAGGTTGAGCCCCATGCCGATCGCGTCGGTGGCGACCAGATAGTCGACCTCGCCCGCTTCGAACATCGCGACCTGCGCGTTGCGGGTGCGCGGGGACAGCGCGCCCATCACCACCGCGGCGCCGCCCGCGAAGCGGCGCAGCATCTCTGCGATCGCATAGACCTCCTCGGCCGAGAAGGCGACGATCGCCGAGCGTCTGGGCAGGCGCGACAGCTTCATCGGCCCTGCGTAGCTGAGGGTCGAGAAGCGCGGCCGGGTGACGATCTCGGTCTCCGGAACCAGGGTGCGGACGAGGCCGGCCAGACTCGCCGAGCCGAGGATCATCGTTTCCTCGCGCCCGCGTGCGCGCAGCATGCGGTCGGTGAAGACATGGCCGCGCTCGGGATCGGCGCCGAGCTGCGCCTCGTCGATGCCGACGAAGGCGACGTCGCGCTCCACCGGCAGCGCCTCCATCGTGCCGAGCAGGTAGCGCGCGCCCGGCGGCATGATCCGTTCCTCGCCGGTGATCAGCGCGACTTCGGTCGCGCCCTTGATCGCGACGATCCGGTCATAGACCTCGCGCGCGAGCAGGCGGAGCGGAAAGCCCATCATGCCGCTGGCATGGGCGGTCAGGCGCTCGACCGCCAGATGGGTCTTGCCGGTGTTGGTGGGACCAAGGACGGCCTTGACCGGATGGGATGAGGGAGATGGCATGGTCTTTATGGGAGGATGCTGGCATGGGCGGCGTTGCGGTGCAACAGGGGATCGACGGGCAGCGGCGGATTCCGCGGGCGGCAGCCGATCCCGCCGTAGCCACGGCCTGCCGCAGCGTCCGGCGGCGAAACCCGCGTTAAATTGACTTTAACGGCCTTTGTTTACAGAAAACGGCACGGAAATTCGAAGCGGCGGCGCGCCTGTTGACAGGAAGGGCTGCCGGGCGGGGGTTGCATCTTGTTCGAGCGTCACGAACCCATTGCGGGGATGTCCGGCAATGCCGCCGCCCTCGCAATGTCGCAGGCCATCCCGCTGCCGCGGGATGGCGCCGACGCCGGGGCGCGGCCGCCGTGGCGGACGGAATGGCGCGAGCGGCTCGCCGAACTCGATCTCGTTCCCGATCTGGGCGCCGACATCGGCTCGCGCGAATGGTGGCGCGGGCTCGCCACGCTGACCCTGCTCTGCGGCAGCGCAATCGCGACCTTTCCCGGCATCCAGCCGCTCGCGACGAGCGGCGCGCCGGCGCTCGACGCCGCCGATTTCAACGAGGCACGCGCGCAGATGATCGTGCCGCTGGCGCTCGGCGCCGACACCGGCCGCCACATGGCCGCGACCGACGCGGTGCGCCCGCTCGCCCAGGCGCCCGAACGGCCGATGATCGAGCTGACCGCGACGCTCGGCAACGGCGACAGCTTCGCGCGGCTGCTCGAACGCTCGGGTGTCGGCCGCGCCGAGGCGCAGGCGCTCGCGCAGCAGGTGTCGACCGCGGTGCCGCTGGCGGATATCGCGCCGGGCACGCGCATCGACCTGATCCTCGGCCGCCGCGCCGCGCGCACCATGCCGCGCCCGGTCGAGACGCTGGCGATGCGGGCGCGCTTTGACCTGCGGATCGAGATGGAGCGAGTGGACGACCGGCTGGTGATGCGCCGCATCCCGATCGCGGTCGACGCGACGCCGCTGCGCATCCGCGGCAAGGTCGGCGCCGGTCTCTATCGCTCGGCCCGCGCCGCCGGAGCGCCTCCGCAAGCGATCCAGAGCTGGCTGCGCGTGATCGGCAAGCAGATGCCGGTATCGCGCATCCGCGCGTCGGACGAATATGACATCATCCTAGACTATCGCCGCGCCGAGACGGGCGAGACCGAGACGGGCAAGCTGCTCTATGCCGGGCTGATCCGCGACGGCAAGCCGAAGCTGTCGATGCTTGAATGGACCAAGGACGGCCGCGCGCAATGGTTCGAGGCGTCGGGAGTCGGCGAGCAGCGCGGCGGCATGGTGCGCCCGTCGGGCGGGCGCATCTCGTCGGGTTACGGCATGCGGCGGCATCCCATCCTGGGCTACAAGCGGATGCACGCCGGTGTCGATTTCGCCGGCGGTTATGGCGCGCCGATCCATGCCGCGACCGACGGCACGGTGACGGTGGCCGGCCGCACCGGCGGTTTCGGCAATTATGTGAAGCTCAGTCACGGCGGCGGGCTCGGTACCGGCTATGGCCATATGAGCCGCATCGCGGTGCGCCGCGGCCAGCATGTCCGCCGCGGCCAGGTGATCGGCTATATCGGCTCGACCGGCCTCGCGACCGGCCCGCACCTGCATTTCGAGGTCTATCGCAACGGTCATGCGGTGAACCCGATGGGAGTCAGCTTCGTCACCCGCGCCCAGCTCGAGGGCAAGGACCTCGCCGCCTTTCGCGCCCGCATCCGCGATCTGACCGCGCTCGAACCCGGCGCGGCGCTGGCGCCGGTCGCGGTGAAGCAGCCCGAAGGCCCGATGCTCGGCTCGCTCGCCGACGTGGCGGCGAAGCGGCGGGGCGACGGGATCTGACGCCATATACCCCTCATCCGAAGAGGGGATGATATCGTTTGACGATAGGATGCGGGTAGCCGGTCGCCTTCCCTTTCTGTCTTCGTCATGCTGAACTTGTTTCAGCATTCATGGCCAGCCCCCTCCTTCCATGCAGCGTTTTTTTGAGGGCAGGCCATGGACCCTGAAACAAGTTCAGGGTGACGCGACAGACGGGAAGCCTCTATGGCCCGCCAATATCCCGTTCCCCCCGCGGCCAAGCGCGGCTATGGACGCGCCATGACTCATGCCGCTTTCCCCGACCTGCGCCTGCGGCGCACCCGCCGTACCGGCTGGAGCCGCGCGATGGTGCGCGAGCATCACCTGACCCCGTCGAACCTGATCTGGCCGCTGTTCGTCTGTGACGGCAGCGGCGCCGAGGAACCGGTCGCGAGCCTGCCGGGCGTGTCGCGCTGGTCGGTCGACCTGGCCGTGCGGCGCGCGAAGGATGCGGTCGCGGCGGGTATCCCCTGCCTCGCGCTCTTTCCCTATACCCAGGCCGAACGGCGCAGCGACGACGGGGCGGAGGCGCTCAATCCCGACAATCTGATGTGTCGCGCGGTCGCCGCGATCAAGGATGCGTGCGGCGATGATATCGGCGTCCTGACCGATGTCGCGCTCGATCCTTATACCAGCCATGGGCAGGACGGGCTGCTCGACGCCGGCGGCTATGTCCTCAACGACGAGACGGTCGAGGTGCTGGTCGAACAGGCGCTGAACCAGGCGCGCGCGGGCGCCGACGTCATCGCGCCCAGCGACATGATGGACGGCCGCGTCGGCGCGATCCGCGAGGCGCTGGAGGTCGAGGGGTTCGGCCATGTCCAGATCATGGCCTATTCGGCCAAATATGCCTCGGCCTTCTATGGCCCGTTCCGCGACGCGGTCGGCTCGCGCGGGCTGCTGAAGGGCGACAAGAAAACCTATCAGATGGACCCCGCCAATGTCGAAGAGGCGCTGCGCGAGGTCGGGCAGGACCTGGCCGAGGGTGCCGACAGCGTCATGGTCAAGCCTGGCCTGCCCTATCTCGACGTCGTGCGCGCGGTGAAGGACGCCTTCGCGGTGCCCGTCTACGCCTATCAGGTGTCGGGCGAATATGCGATGATCGAGGCCGCGGCGGCGGCCGGGGCGGGGGACCGCGACGCGCTCGTCCTCGAAACCCTGCTCGCCTTCCGCCGCGCGGGCGCTTCGGGCGTGCTGACCTATCACGCGCTCCACGCGGCGCGGCTTTTGAACGCATGATCGAAACCGCGCGACTGGTGATGCGGTCGTGGCGTGACGAGGATGTCGCGCCGCTGCAGGCCATTTGCAGCGATCCGGAAGTCATGGCGACGATCGGTCCGCCGCTCGACAGGGATGCAACCACCGCGCGCATCGCTTGGATGCAGGCGCACGAAGCCGAGCATGGCCATTGCTTCTGGGCGCTTGAACGTCGCGACGATGCGCGTCTGATCGGCTGGTGCGGCGTGATCCGTGGCGACATGACACCCGTCGCGGACAAGATCGAGATCGGCTGGCGGCTCGCGCGCGACTGTTGGGGCGCCGGTTTCGCGAGCGAGGCGGCGCGCGGTGCGGTCGCATGGAGTTTTGAGACTCTTCGTGACGAAGCGATCTGGGCCATCACCTGGGAAGGCAATGTCCGCAGCCGCACCGTGATGGATCGCCTTGGCATGGCGTATCGCGCCGACCTTGACTTCGATCATCCAAAGCTGAGGGAAGACGATCCACTGCGCCCCCATGTGACCTATTCCCTGGCGCGTGCGGAGTGGGCGCGCCCATGATCGCCGCCGCCTCGCCTCGCCGCTGGCTGTTCGTGCTGACGATCCTCGTCGGCAGCTTCCTGCTCTTCCTCGTCCAGCCGCTCGTCGCGCGGATGGTGCTGCCGCGGCTCGGCGGTGCGCCGATGGTGTGGAACAGCGCGATGCTCGTCTATCAGGCGCTGTTGCTCGGCGGCTATGCCTATGCGCACTGGCTCGGGCGCTTCGCGGTGCGGCGGCAGGCGGCGATCCATCTCGCGCTGCTGTTCGTCGCGGCGCTGTGGCTGCCGATCGGCATCGCGCAGATCGCGCCGCCGGCGCCGGGGCAGGAGGTGCTGTGGGTGCCGCTGCTGCTCACCGCGTCCATCGGTCCCGTCTTCTTCGCGGTCGCGGCGCAGGCGCCGCTGATGCAGCGCTGGTTCGCCGCCGAACCGCGCGCCGGCGATCCCTATATCCTCTACGCCGCCTCGAACCTTGGCAGCTTCGCGGGGCTGATCAGCTATCCCGCGATTGTCGAGCCGAGCCTGCCGCTCGTGGCGCAGAGCTGGGGCTGGACCGCGGGCTATGCGCTGCTCGTCCTCCTCGTTGCGGCGAGCGCGGCGGCGCGCTGGCGCGATACGGCGCTGCCGACGGAGGTGGCTGGCGCGTCCGACGAGCCGCGCCCCGACCGGCGGCGCTGCCTCCACTGGCTGCTGATCGCGGCGGTGCCGTCGGGACTGATGCTGTCGACGACGACGCATCTGACCACCGACATCTTCGCCATGCCCCTGCTCTGGGTGCTGCCGCTCGGCCTCTATCTCCTCAGCTTCGTCATCGCCTTTTCGACCGCCGAGCGGGTGGTGCAGATCGTCACGACGATCGCCCCGCCGGTGCTGCTCGCGGTCGGCGGGCTTGCGCTGCTGAGCTCGGGAACGGGGTCGCTGCTGGTCGCGCTCGTCAGCCTGGTGATGCTGTTCGTCGTATCGACTGCGCTGCACGGCTATCTTTATCATCTGCGCCCCGCGCCGCGGCATCTGACGCTTTTCTATTTGATAATGTCGGCGGGCGGGGTGCTCGGCGGGCTGTTCGCGGCGCTGGTCGCGCCGCTGCTGTTCGACTGGGTCTATGAGCATCCGCTGCTCATCCTCGCCGCGGCGTTGCTGCTGCCGCTGCCCAAGCTGATTCCGTGGGACGGCGCCTTCGCGCTGTCGCCGCGCCGCGCGCAGATCGTCGTCGCGGCGCTCGTCGCCGTCGCCGCCTTCGCGGCGTGGCGTCTGGCCGCAGGCTGGACCGGGCGGTTCGAGGGGGCGGCGATCGGGTGGAGTGCCGCGATCTTCGCGATCGGGCTGTTCGCGATCGGCTGGCGCTGGGCCTTCACCTTCGTCCTCGCGCTGCTGATGCTCGGCATCGGCGGCTGGGACACGGTGAAGGAGAGCTTCACCGACATGCGCGTGCGCAGCTATTTCGGCGTCTATACCGTCACCGACGACCCGTGGCGCCATCAGCGCCGCCTCGCGCACGGCACGACGCTGCACGGGCTGCAACGCACCGACGCGGGGCACGAATATGAACCGACGACCTATTATGGTCCGCAATCGGGGGTCGGGCTGACGCTGGACGCCGCCGATCGGCTAGCGGGGCCGGATGCGGCGATCGGCATCGTCGGCCTGGGGTCGGGGACGCTTTCCTGCTATCGTCGGCCGGGGCAGCGCTGGACGATCTTCGAGATCGATCCGGCGATGCTGCGGATCGCGCGCGACCCCGCCAAATTCACCTTCCTCGCCCATTGCGCGCCGGACGTGCCGATCGTCCTCGGCGATGCGCGGCTCGAACTGGCGAAGCAGCCGCCGGGGCGGCTCGACATCTTGGTCATCGACGCCTTTTCGTCGGACGCGATCCCGCTCCACCTGCTGACGAAGGAAGCGGTCGGCATCTATGCCCGGGCGCTCAGGCCCGACGGCATCCTGCTGATCCATATCTCCAACCGCTTCTTCGACCTCGAACCCGTGCTCGCCGCCGAGGCGAAGGCGCGCGGCTGGTCGGCGGCGATCCGCATGGACCCGGGGGCACCGGAGGAGGACGGCAATCTGACCGGATCGAACTGGGTCGCGCTGACCGCGACGCCGCAGCGGCTCGCCCGGTTGACCGGCGGCATCCGGACGCGCGGGCAGGCGCGGGACGACGGCGCCTGGGTGCCGCTCGAGGAACGGCCGGGGTTCGAGCGCTGGACCGACGACTATGCCTCGACGCTGCCGGTGCTATTGTGGAATCATGTCATCGGAGGCCGCGAATGACGCGCAGCGACATCTCTATCATCAGCGTGAACGGCAAGACGCCGCAGATCGATCCGAGCGCCTTCATCGCGCCGGGCTGCCGCATCATCGGCGACGTGGTCATCGGCCCCGACGTCAGCATCTGGTACAATTGCGTGCTGCGCGCTGACGTCAGCCACATCCGCGTCGGCGCGCGCAGCAACATCCAGGACGGCAGCGTCGTCCATTGCGACGGCCCGATGCCGCATCGGCCCGAAGGCTATCCGACGATCATCGGCGAGGATGTGCTGATCGGCCATCTGGCGATGGTTCACGGCTGCACGCTAGCCGATCGCGCCTTCGTAGGGCTCAAGGCGACGGTGATGAACGGCTGCCGCATCGGCAGCGACGCGATGCTTGCGGCGGGCGCGCTGCTGACCGAGCACAAGGACATCCCCTCGCGCGAGCTATGGGCCGGCGCCCCGGCGCGGCGCGTGCGCGAGATCGACGACGCGCAGGCGGCGGGGATGCAGGCCGGAGTCGCGCATTATGTGCTCAACGGACGGATGCACAGGGCGGCGGTGGAGCAGGGCTGACGCCGCGTTCCCGTTCGTGTCGAGCGAAGTCGAGACACCCATCGTCGTACCGTAAGATCGATGGGTTATCTCGACTTCGCTCGACACGAACGGAATTATGGGGCGGTTACTATACGGTCAGCCCTCGGCTTCCTCCGGCACCGCCAGCCCGTTCTTCAGCATCACGGGCAATTGGGTCAGCGTGAAGAGGAAGGAGAGGGCGGTGACGCCCCAGACCTTGATCGTGAGCCAGAGGTCGAAGCTCATCCGCCCCGCCTGGATCAGTTCGTACATGATATGGTTGGCGACGCCGAGCGCGGCGAAGAACAGCCCCCAGTTGCGCGACAGCAGCAGCCAGCCCCGTTCGGTCACCCCGTCGAGCGCCGATTGCAGCAGATATTTGAGCATTGGTTTCTTGAGGGCCCAGCCGCCGAGCAGCAGGACCGCGAAGGCGGCATAGATGATCGTCGGCTTCATCACGATGAAGCGTTCGTCGTGGAACCAGACGGTCAGCGCGCCGAAGCCGAGGACGAGGATGCCCGACATCCACAGCATCGGCGAGATCCTGCCCAGCTTCCATTTCGACACCGCCATCGCGATGACGATCGCGACCATGAAGGCGAGCGTGCCCTTGATCGCGCCGGTCGTCGCCGCGAAGGTGCCGTCGCCGCCCGAAGTGAATTTATAGGTCAGGAAGAAGACGAGCAGCGGCCCGAAATCGATCGCGAAATTGAGCCAGCCATGCTTGGCGGGCGGCGGCGCGGGGACGGCTTCGGGGCCGGCGGGAAGCTGGTCGAGCGGCTCGCTCATCTTATATTTCCTGCAATGATGCCCGCGATCTCGTCGGCGTCGAAGGGGCGGAGGTCGTCGATCGTCTCGCCGATGCCGATCGCGTGGATCGGCAGGCCGTGGCGCTCGGCCGCGGCGACGAGGACGCCGCCGCGCGCGGTGCCGTCGAGCTTGGTCATGACCAGGCCCGTGACCCCCGCGACCTCGCGGAACACGTCGATCTGCGACAGCGCATTCTGCCCCGTCGTCGCGTCGAGCACGAGCACGACGTCATGCGGCGCCGCGGGGTTGAGGCGGCCGAGGACGCGCTTGATCTTGGCGAGCTCGTCCATCAGCTCGCGCTTGTTCTGGAGGCGGCCGGCGGTGTCGACGATGAGCACATCGATGCCGGTCGCGGTCGCCTGCTTGACCGCGTCGAAGACGATGCCCGCGGCGTCGCCGCCCTCGGGGCCCGCCATGATCGGCACGCCGAGCCGCTCGGCCCAGACCTTCAATTGCCCGATCGCGGCGGCGCGGAACGTGTCGCCCGCGACGAGCATCACGCCATAATCCTGTTCCTGGAACAGGTGAGCGAGCTTGGCGATCGTCGTCGTCTTGCCCGATCCGTTGACGCCGATGACCAGGATGACCTGCGGGCGCGGAAAGGCGTCGACCTCCAGCGGCTCGGCGACCGGGCGCAGCACCGCGGCGATTTCGTCGGCGACGATCTCCCGTAGCTCCTCGGTCCCGCCCGCGACCGCGTCGCGGCGCGCCGCGAGCCGCTCGCGGATGCGCGCCGCCATGCCGGGACCGAGGTCGGCGGTGATCAGCGCTTCCTCGATCCGGTCGAGATCGTCGTCGTCGAGCCGCGTCTTGCCGGTCAGCCCGGCGAGATTTTCGCCCAGCCGCTCCGACGTGCGCTTGAGGCCGCCGAACAGCCGCTCGCTCCAGCTCGCGCCGCTCATGCCGCGATCCTTTCGGCGATCATCCGCTCGCCGTCGCGCGCGCCGATCCGCACGGGAAGGATGCTCCCCGGTTCGGCGGACGCGGTCAGCGCCAGCGCGGCGAAATTCTCGCCATGGCCGGTCAGGCCGTCGCGCTCGACGAGCATCTGCGTTGTCCGGCCGGCCTGCGCGTCCATCCACGCGTGGCGCCGCCGCGCATTGGCGTCGCGCAGGATCGCCGCGCGCTCGCGCGCGACGGCGCGGCCGACCTGCGGCATCCGCGCGGCAGGGGTGCCGGCGCGCGGGCTGTAGGGAAAGATATGGCCGAAGACGATGTCGATATCGTCGATCAGGGCCAGGCTGTTGGCGAACATGCTTTCATCCTCGGTCGGAAATCCGGCGATCAGGTCGGCGCCGATCGCGATGGCGGGCCGGGCGGCCTTCAATCGTTCGGCGAGCCGCACCGCATCGGCGCGGCGGTGGCGGCGTTTCATCCGTGTCAGCACCATGTCGTCGCCGGCCTGCAGCGACAGATGGACGTGCGGCATGATCCGCGCCTCCTGCGTCAGCAGCGCGAACAGCGCGTCGTCGATGCGGGCGGGGTCGAGCGACGACAGGCGCAGGCGTTCGACGGGCAGAACCAGCAGCGCTTCGACCAGCGCGGCGAGGCCGGTGCCGCTGTCGTCGCCATAGCTGGCGAGGTCGACCCCGGTCAGCACGATCTCGCGCTGGCCGCGGGTCAGCGCGGCGCGGGCGGCGTCGAGCACGGCGTCGACGGTGGCGGAGCGCGCCGTGCCGCGCGCGCGCACCGTGGCGCAGAAGGTGCAGTCATGCGAGCAGCCGGTCTGGACGCCCAGAAAGGCGCGGGCGTGGTCGGCGCCGGAAAGGGCGGGGGAGTAGGATAGAGCGTTGTGCCTTCGCGGGGGCAGGCTGGATCGATAACTTTCAGTCAGCCCCTTGGCATCGTTCGCTACCACCCGCGCGCCCATGTCCGCGAAACGCTCGGCTTCCAGCTCCGCCGCGCATCCGGTCACCACGACGCGCGCGCCCGGCCGCTCGCGCAAGGCGCGGCGCACCGCCTGCCGCGCCTGCCGCACCGCTTCGTCGGTCACCGCGCAGCTGTTGAAGACGATCGTGTCGGCCGCGCCCGCGCGCAGCGCCGCCGCACGCACGGCCTCACCCTCGGCGATGTTGAGCCGGCAGCCGAAATTGACGACCTCGACGCCCGCGGCACCGCTCATCCGAAGCGCGCCCAGTCGGTTTCGCCGTCGAACACGCGCGTCGCGGCGCCGCTCATCACGATCGGCTGCCCCTCGGCCCAGCGGATGACCAGGTCGCCGCCGGGCAGCGAGACGGTGACCGGCGACTGGACGAGCCCGGCGCGGATCGCGGCCACGGCGGTCGCGCAGGCGCCGGTGCCGCACGCCTGGGTCAGCCCGACGCCGCGTTCCCAGACGCGCAGCTGGAGCTGGTTCTCGCCGTCGAGGCTCGCGACATTGACGTTCACGCGCTCGGGGAACAGCGGGTCGGTCTCGATCCGCGGGCCGAGGTCGGCGAGCGCGACGGCGTCGGCCTCGGGCACGAAGAAGATGATGTGCGGATTGCCGACATTGACCGCCGCGCCATGCTCGAGCTCGTCCCACGCGACCGGCATGTCGCGCGTGTCCATCGGCATCGCGAGCGGGATGCGCTCCCAGTCGAAGACCGGCTCGCCCAGCGTCACCTCCGCGCCGCCGTCGGCCGGGGTCACGCGCAGCATGCCGCCCAGCGTCTCGATCACCGCGGGCCGGCCGATCAGCGTCGCGACGCAGCGCGTGGCGTTGCCGCACGCCTCGACCTCGCCGCCGTCGGCGTTGAAAATGCGCATCTTCACGTCCGCCTTGGCCGAGGGTTCGAGCAGGATGAGCTGGTCGCAGCCGATGCCGTGGCGGCGGTCGGCGATGGCATGGGCGCGCCCCGGCGTCATCTCGACCGCGCTCTCGCGCGCGTCGATCACGACGAAGTCGTTGCCCAGGCCGTGCATCTTGGTGAAGCGATCCGCCATGATCCGCGCATGTAGGGACGCGGCGGCGGGAAGTCTAGCGAGGCGCGCGGGCTATCCGGCCTTGCGTTGCCATTCGGCGTCCGCCGCCGCCGCGGCATCCCCCGGCGTGGACCGCGCCCGCAGCAGGCCGCGCTCGGCGAGCATGTCCGCGGCGTCGGCGGCCGACATCGCGCGGCCATAGAACCAGCCCTGGCCCTTGGCACAGCCGAGGCGGGTCAGCTCGATCGCGGTCGCCTCGTCCTCGACGCCCTCGGCGGTGATCGGCATGGCGAGGCTTTCGCCGAGGCGGACGATCGCGACGACGATCGCGCGGGCGTCGGCGCTGCCGCGCATCGCGGCGATGAAGCTGCGGTCGATCTTGATCCGGTCGAAGGGCAGCGCGCGCAGATGCGACAGCGAGCTGTAGCCGGTGCCGAAATCGTCGAGGCTGAGCGACACGCCCTGATTCTTGAGGCTGGTGACGATCGAGCGGACCAGCGGCAGATTCTCGAACAGCGAGCTTTCGGTGATCTCGACCTCGAACTGACTTGGCGGGAAGCCGGTCTCGACCAGCAGCTTGATCAGCTTCTGGCTGAACCAGGGGTCCTTGAGCTGCTGCGGCGAGATGTTGACCGCCAGCGTGATCGACGGGTCCCAGCCCTTGGCGACTTCGAGCGCGGCGCGAACGACGTGCAGCGACAGTTCGCCGATCAGCCCGCTTTCCTCGGCGATCGGGATGAAGCGTTCGGGCGGGATCATCCCATGTTCGGGCG
>Ga0180219_1000765_pt1 | contig 23546 bp, 16 predicted proteins | sample eDN3rd30CBELigMG_FD_151338 | JGI IMG/M metagenome (GOLD analysis project Ga0180219, IMG submission 151338) | Enriched Miracle-Growth compost microbial communities from Emeryville, California, USA - eDNA 3rd pass 30_C BE-Lig MG (version 2)... ... | reverse complement strand
ATCATAGCAGCGCGGCGGCGGAGGTCACAATCCAGCCTTTGCGCCGCTTTGGCTTCGACGGGGCGATCCTGTTTTCCGACATTTTGATCGTGCCCTATGCCATGGGACAGGACCTCTGGTTCGAAGCGGGGGAAGGACCGCGGCTTGCGCCGATCCTCGCCGAAACGGACCTTGAGGCATTGAAACCCGATTTCGGGCGTTTCGAAGCGGTCTACGAGACTGTGCGGCAGGTGAAGGCGGCGCTGGACCCTGCGGTGACATTCCTTGGCTTTGCAGGCAGTCCCTGGACCATTGCGACCTATATGGTGGCGGGGCAGGGCAGCAAGGATCAGGGCGCGGCGCGGCGTCTGGCTTATGCCGATCCGGCCCGTTTCGGCGCGATCATCGACGCCATCGTAGAGGCCACCGTCGTCTATCTCGACGGCCAGATCCGGGCAGGGGTGGAAGCGGTGCAGCTTTTCGATAGCTGGGCGGGCAGCCTTGCCCCGCTTCAATTCGAACGCTGGGTGATAGAGCCCAATGCCCGCATCGTGGAGAAGGTGAAGGCGCTGCACCCGGATGTGCCGGTGATCGGCTTTCCCAAGGGCGCGGGCGCGAAGCTCGCCGATTATGCGCGCGGCACGGGCGTCGATGCGGTCGGCATCGATGAGACGGTCGATCCCCATTGGGCCGACCGCGCCTTGCCGGACGGACTGCCGGTGCAGGGCAATCTCGATCCGCTCGCCCTGATGGCGGGGGGCAAGGCGGTGGAGCAGGCGGTCGACACTATCCGCGCCGCCTTCGCGAACCGTCCGCATATCATGAACCTGGGCCATGGCATTTTACCCGACACGCCCATTGACCATGTCGCGGCGCTGATTAGCTATGTGCGCGAAAGGGAGACTGCCTGATGGCCTATCTTGGCGCCGCCTATCTCTGGGTGAAGGCCGCTCATCTGATCTTCGTCATCTTCCTGATGGCGGGCCTGTTCATGATGCCGCGCTTCTTCGTCTATCACCAGCAATGCGCGGTGGGATCGGACGAGGACCACAAATGGATCGACCGGGAACGGCGATTGCTCAAGATCATCCTCAATCCCTCGTTGCTCCTGGTCTGGATATTCGGGTTGATGCTGATGGTGGAGATCGGCGCCTGGCATTTCGGCTGGTTTCACCTGAAACTGCTCTTCGTGCTGGGCCTGTCGGGCTATCATGGCTGGATCGCGGGCTATGCGAAGAAGCTGGCGCGGGGCGAACGGCCCATGACCGACAAGCGGCTCCGCCTGATGAATGAAATTCCGGGTGTCGCCGCCGCAGTGATCGTGATCGCGGTGATCGTGAAACCGTTCTGAACGAACGGATTCTAGTGGAAGAACAGCCAGAGCAGGAGAATGATGGGAATAGGCACGCCGATGAGCCAAAGTAGAATGCCTTTTCCCATGTCGCGCTCCTTTCATCAGTTCATCGAAACAACGGCCAGCCCGTGTCGCAAGTTCCATTGGTGAATGGAAATGGTTCAGGGGGTAAGCGGCGGGTTCGATGAAGGATTACCTGCTGTTGGACAGGCATTATTCCTCCATCGCTGCTCTGCGCGTCCTGCTTGATTGGCGAAGCCTGCGCGGTTCTAGGCTGGGTCGACCGCAATATTGTCGATCAGGCGCGTGCCGCCCATCTTTGCCGCGCCCAGCAGGCGGGCCGGGCGGTCCAGCACTGTCATCGGTTCCAGCGTCGCCGCGTCGCACAGCGTTACATAATCGATCGGGTCGAAACCGTGGTTCGCCAGCATGGCGATGGCCTTGGCGAGCGCGGAGTCCACGCTTGCGCCCTTTTCCATCTGTCGCTTCGCTTCGCCCAGCGCGCGCGGGAGAGCCAGTGCCTGCTTGCGTTCTTCTTCGGTCAGATAGGTGTTGCGGGACGAGAGGGCGAGGCCGTCCTCGGCCCGCTGCGTCGGCAGGCCCACGATCTCGACAGGCAGGTTGAGGTCGATCACCATTTGGCGGATCACGGCGAGCTGCTGGTAATCCTTTTCCCCGAACAGCGCGACATCGGGCTGGACCTGATTGAAGAGCTTGGTAACGACCGTCGCCACCCCGTCGAAATGGCCGGGCCGGGCCGCGCCATCCAGCCCCTCCGTCACGCCCGAAAGGGAGATGTTGGTCGAAAAGCCCGCCGGATACATGACATCGACCGTGGGCGCCCACAATATGTCCGCGCCCGCTTCCTGCAACATATGCGCGTCGGTGGCTTCCCGCCGGGGATAGGCGTCCAGATCCTCGTTCGGCCCGAACTGCCTGGGATTGACGAAGATCGATACGACGACATGCTTCGCCCGCCGCCGAGCTTCCTCCACCAACGCCATATGCCCGTCATGCAGCGCGCCCATGGTCGGCACCAGGGCGACAGATTTTCCGTCGCGCCGCAGCGCCAGAATCGCGGCGCGGAGGGCAGGAAGGTCACGCAGGGTTTGCACGGGAAGAAAGGCTCCGATAAGGGCAGGGGTCAGGGGCAGATCATGCTAAGGCATGGCCGCGCACGACGGTCAAGAATCAAAGCGACAATCAACGGGGTTATCAAGGTCCGATGGCGAACGCCCAAACGCATCTCATCGTCTTTGCCAATGAAAAGGGCGGGACCGGCAAGTCGACCACGGCGGTCCATACCGCCATTGCGCTGACAGCGCTGGGCCACAGGGTCGGCATGATCGACCTCGACCCGCGCCAGCGCACCGTCACGCGCTATCTGGAGAATCGCGGCGAAACAGCCCGGCGGCGCGGGATCGATCTGCCCACACCCGACTATGCGGTGTTGAAGGGCGACACCATCGAGGCGCTGGAGGAGGAATCCGCCGCCGTCGCGCAGGGCAAGGATTTCCTGATCGTCGACACGCCCGGCCGCGACGACGCCTTCGCCCGGCACATGGCGGCGCGGGCGAATACGCTGGTCACGCCGATGAACGACAGCTTCGTCGATTTCGACCTGATCGGGCAGGTGGACGCCGAAACCTTCAAGGTGCGCCGCCTGTCCTTCTATTCCGAACTGATTTTCGAGGCGCGCAAGTCCCGCGCCAAGGCGGACGGCGTGTCGATCGACTGGGTGGTGCTACGCAACCGCGTCCAGCATCACGACGCCCGCAACAAGAAACGCGTGGGCGACGCCCTCATGGAACTGTCCCGCCGCGTCGGATTCCGCGTGATTCCGGGCCTTTCGGAGCGCGTGATCTTCCGCGAACTGTTCCCCTCCGGCCTCACCCTGCTCGACAAGGGGCATCTGGGCGAGCTGGGCGTCAGCCACATCGCCGCGCGGCAGGAACTGCGCGAAATGGTGTCGGGCCTTGCGCTTCCCGAACGGTCGGACGCGCTGTCGATGGACCTGATCGGCGCGGCCTGATGGGCTGGCTGGCGATTGCGCTGATCGCCCTTGCGGGCTGGCTCATCTGGACGGGGCGGTTGCAACGCATGACGGTGAAGGACGGCATGGCGCTCGGCGCGGCGCTGGTCGGCGCAGTGATGGCGGCCAAGGGCAAGCCAGTGGCTGGCCTGCCATTGCTGGTCGGATCGGCGCTGTTTTTCCTTGCCCGCAGCCGGAAGGGCAGGGCGCAAGGCAGGCCTCCGGTCGTTCCGGCCACCGCCGAAGGGCTTGCGCGGGCAAGAGCCCTGCTGGGCTTGCCGCCGGAAGCTGATGCAAAGGCGGTCAAGGCCGCCCATCGCCGCCTGATCGCATCGGTTCATCCCGATCACGGCGGCACCGAAGCCTTGGCGGCCGAGATCAATGCGGCCCGCGACCTGTTGCTCCGACACCTAAAGGGCGGACCAGGTCAGGCTTGACCCGGATCAAGCGGACGGGGAGGGTCTTTCCATGACTCATAGTTTTCATCCCACGCTGCTGCGCGAATATGACATGCGCGGTGTCGTCGGCGAAACGCTGGGAGAGAAGGACGCCTATGCCGTAGGGCGCACATTTGGCACGCTGGTCGGGCGCGCGGGCGGATCAGCGGTCACGGTCGGCCGGGACGGGCGGCTGAGCTCCCCGATACTCGAAACCGCGCTGGTCCGGGGATTGACGGATAGCGGCGTCGACGTGCTCCGCATCGGCCTTGGCCCCACCCCAATGCTCTATCATGCCGAAGCGGAGCGGGATGTCATGGGCGGCATCCAGATAACCGGCAGCCATAATCCCCGCGATCACAATGGCTTCAAGCTGGTATTTCAGCATCGCCCCTTTTTTGGCGAGGATATCCAGAAACTGGGCGCGATGGCTGCCGCGGGCGACTGGACCGAAGGCGCGGGCAGGGTTGAAACGGTCGACCTGCTCGACGCCTATGTCGCCCGGCTGATGCAGGGCTTTGACGGGCGCGCCTTCCGCATCGGCTGGGACACCGGCAATGGCGCAGCCGGTCCCGCCGTGGAGAAGCTGACGCAGCTCCTGCCCGGTGAGCATCATCTGCTCTTCACCGAAGTAGACGGCAATTTTCCCCATCATCATCCCGATCCGACCGAAGACCGGAATCTGGCGGACCTGCGGGCGCTTGTCCGCGACAACAAGCTCGATTTCGGAGTGGCTTTCGACGGCGACGGCGACCGCATCGGCGTGGTGGATGGTGAAGGGCGGGCGATTGGGGGCGATCAGCTCCTTTCCATCTTTGCCGAGGATGTGCTCAAGGATCGTCCGGGCGCCACCATCATCGCCGATGTAAAGGCCAGCCAGGCCCTGTTCGATCGCATAGAGGCGCTGGGCGGGGCTGCGCTGATGTGGAAGACGGGACACAGTCTGATAAAGTCCAAAATGAAGGAAACAGGCAGTCCGCTCGCGGGAGAGATGACCGGCCATGTTTTTTTCGCGGACGATTATTATGGTTTCGACGATGGTCTTTATGCCGCCGTCCGGCTCATCCGCACCGTCACCCGTCTGGATCGGAGCGTGACGGACCTGCGCGACGCGATGCCTGAGATGGCGAACACGCCGGAACTTCGCTTCCCGGTGGTGGAAAGCCGGAAATTCGCCGTCGTGGATGAAGTGCTGGACCGTCTGCGCGCGGCGGGAGCAGAGGTGGATGATACCGACGGCGCACGGGTCCGCACGGCTGACGGGTGGTGGTTGCTGCGCGCGTCTAATACACAGGATGCGTTAGTGGCCCGCGCTGAGGCGAAAGATGCCGATGCGTTGGTCCGGCTGGTCGCTTCGCTTGATTCCCAGCTGGCCGAATCAGGGGTGATTCGCGCCTGAATGGGATGCTGAAAGCCCCTTGCCGCGAAAATGAGCTGAATATCGGATAGTTTGCGCTTCCGTCTTTCCGTTACGGAAATCGGTATATTTTCTTACGGTTGCATAAAACGCAATCCATTCCGCTTTCTTCGCAATTGTGAAGAACTGTGCTGCGCTGCACAAGGAACAGGCCTTTCAGGCATCCTCTCCTAAAACTTTACAAGCCGTCCTTCGGGGCGGCTTTTTTTTGCCCTTTCGGTTTTCTCGCGGCAGGCGCCCTTGCCGTAGCGTCCATGTCGGCCCGTCCCGACTTCCATGGGCGGATCATGTGATGAAGCGCGTCCGCCAGCACTGGAAATTAACCATAAGGCTGCTATTCGCCCGCTTAAGCCTCCGTCTTGAAAAGGCGGGCCAAGGAAGAACCAAGCTGTTCCTAGTGGAGGATGCCATGTTCCGAAACCATCGCGCCCTGACCATGATGCTGTTTTCCAGCGTGTTTGCCTTGCCGGTCCCGGCCTTTGCCGGCGGATTTTACCTTCAGGAACAATCGCCCAAGGAAACAGGGCGCGCTTTGTCCGGTGGCGCGGCGGCGGCGGACGATCCGTCGATCGTCTATTTCAACCCGGCCGCGATGACGAACCTGCCCGGTATCCAGACGTCGGTGGGCGGCGTGGCGCTGATGGCTTCGGCGCACCAGACCAATCGCGGATCGTCCCGCACGGTTCCCGGCCTGCCCATTTCGGTGCCTGTCACTGGCCCATCGGGGGGCAATCCGTTCGACAAGGTGATTCCGATCCCCAGCTTCTATGCGACCGCTCAAGTCACCGATCGCCTCTGGCTGGGTCTGGGCGTCAACGCGCCTTTCGGCCTGAAACTGGACTATGACGATGGGTTCTTCGGGCGGTACGACTCCCTCTACACCAACCTCAAAACCTATAATATCCAGCCCTCCCTCGCCTATAAGCTGAATGATAATTTCTCGGTCGGCGGCGGCGTCGACGTGCAATATGTGAAGGTCACGCTGACCAACGCCCTGCCGCAGCTTTCGCCGCTGTTGGCGGATGGCGAAGCGCGGGTGAAAGGCGACGACTGGACCGTCGGCTGGAATGCGGGCCTGTTCTACACCAATGGCGACACCCATGTGGGCGTGCATTACCGCTCCGGCATCCAGCATCATCTGCAAGGCACGCAGACCGTCAGCGGATTGCAGGGGTTGCTGGCCGGTTCCAACGGCGAAGTCAGCGCGGCCGCGCCGCTCGACCTGCCCGACATCGTCACGGTCAGCATGATGCACAAGCTGACGCCCCGGATTCGCGCCATGATCACCGCGCGCTGGTATAACTGGTCGGTGTTCAAGGGCATCGCGATCACCTCGCCCGCCGGCACCAACGTCAAGGAACTGCATTACAAGGACAGCTACAGCGTCGGCGTGGGCGGCGAATATGACGTCAGCCCGGCGCTGACGCTGCGGGCGGGCACCATGTTCGACCGCACGCCGACCAACCCGCAATATCTGACCACCCGCGTGCCGGACGGCGACCGCGTGTGGCTGACCGGCGGGGCGACTTGGAACATTTCCCCGGCCTTCGCGCTGAACCTCAGCTACGCGCATACCTTCGTGGAAAAGGCGAACATCATCCGCCCGGACATCTCCTATCAGGGCACGCCCGCCGCCATCACCGCGACCACCCTGTCGCAGACCAGCGGCAATGCGGATCAGCTGGCCGCATCCTTCACCGCGCGATTCTGACGCGGCGCTTCTAACCGGCGCGATAAAGCACTATAGGAGGCTCCATCATCACGGAGCCTCCTTTTCATGTCAGACCATAATCCCGGCCTGCGCCCCTGGCGCGACATCGCCCGGCGGCAGTCGCGGCAGATCATGGTCGGCAATGTGCCCGTCGGCGGCGGCGCGCCGGTGACGGTGCAGACCATGACCAACACGCCGACCTTCGACGCAAAGGCGACGATCGACCAGATCCGCCGCTGCGAGGAGGTGGGCGTCGACATCATCCGCGTGTCCTGCCCGGACGAGGAATCGACCGCCGCGCTCAAGCAGATCGTGCGCGCCGCCCGCGTGCCGATCGTCGCGGACATCCATTTCCACTATAAGCGCGCGCTGGAGGCGGCGGACGCGGGCGCGGCCTGCCTTCGCATCAATCCGGGCAACATCGGCAGCGAAGCCCGCGTCAAGGAAGTGGTGGACGCGGCCAAGGCCAATGGCTGCTCGATCCGCATCGGCGTCAATGCCGGCAGCCTCGAAAAGGACCTGCTCGAAAAATATGGGGAACCTTGCCCCGAAGCGCTGGTCGAAAGCGCGCTCGACCATATCAAGCTGCTCCAGGACCAGGATTTCCACGACTATAAGGTCGCGGTGAAGGCCAGCGACGTGTTCCTGGCCGTCGCGGCCTATATGCAGCTTGCCGAGGCGGTGGATTGCCCGCTGCATCTGGGCATCACCGAAGCGGGCGGCCTGATCGGCGGGACGGTGAAAAGCGCCATCGGCATCGGCAACCTGCTCTGGGCGGGGATCGGCGACACGATCCGCGTGTCCCTGTCGGCCGAGCCGGAAGAGGAAGTGCGCGTCGGCTATGAGATCCTGAAATCGCTGGGCATCCGCACGCGCGGGGTGAAGGTCATCAGTTGCCCAAGCTGCGCGCGGCAGGGGTTCGACGTGATCCGCACCGTGCAGGCGCTGGAGGAAAGGCTCCAGCATATCCACACGCCGCTGTCGCTCTCCGTCCTGGGCTGCGTCGTGAACGGACCTGGCGAAGCGCGGGAAACCGACATCGGCCTTACCGGCGGCGGCGCGGGCAAGCATATGGTCTATCTGTCCGGCGTCACCGATCATATCGTGCAGGACGAAGGCATGATCGACCATATCGTGAAGCTGGTCGAAGCCAAGGCGGCGGAGATCGAGGCGGACATGACGGACGCGGGCCATCCCGAAGCAGCGGAATAAGCGCTCTTCCGCGCCATGCCCCAATCCCGTTCCTTCGCCGTCCCCTTCCTGATCTGCTGCGCCGGGGTCGGGCTGTTTTCGATCATGGACGGCCTGATGAAGGGGCTGAGCCTTTCCATCGGCCTCTATAATGCGCTGTTCTGGCGGGCATTGGCGGGCAGCGTGCTGGGACTGGCGCTGATGCTGGCGACGCGGCAGAAATGGCCCGTCCGGGCGGTGCTGCGCCTGCACCTGATCCGCGGTCTTGCCGTGTCGTTGATGGCGCCGCTCTTCTTCTATGGCCTGATGCATCTTCCGCTGGCGGAAGCGGTCGCGCTCTCTTTCATCGCGCCGCTCATCGCCCTCTATCTGGCCGCCCTCCTGCTCAAGGAGCCTGTCGGGCGGCAGGCCATCGGCGCTTCGGCGCTGGGCCTGATCGGCGTGGGCGTCATCATGGCGGGACGGATCGGCGGGGATTATGATCTGGCCGCGGTGCTGGGCGCGTTTGCCGTGCTGCTCTCGGCGGTGCTCTTCGCGTGGAACCTGATCCTCCAGCGGCAGCAGGCGCAGCTCGCCTCCCCTGTGGAGGTGGCGTTCTTCCAGCATCTCGTCATGCTGGGCGTGTTTTCGCTGGGCGCTCCGCTGTGGGCCGGGATTCCGCCGCGCACGGCCGCGCCGCTTATCCTGCTGGCTGCCGGCGTCGCCTTCACGTCGCTTGCGCTGCTGGCCTGGGCCTATGCCCGGTCGGAAGCGCAGCGGCTCATCCCCGTCGAATATAGCGCCTTCCTGTGGTCCGCGCTGATCGGCTGGTTCGTCTTTGACGAGCAGTTGACGTTCAGCACCGTGGCGGGCGCCCTGCTGATCGTGGCGGGATGCCTGATCGCGGCCCGTTTCAAGCCGAAGGCGTCGCTGCCGAACGCGCCCCATGTCGAACCCGGCGTCGCCTGAAAAGCCCGGTTCGGGACGAGCCGATAGGGCGGACTCTTGACGCGGACTCCCTGCTCGGCGCATTGTGCCGAAACGGAACATTTGGGGGACATAGCAAGCCATGGCCGTGAGCCGCGGAATCAAGCGCACGCCGGAATGGCGCGAAATGCTGAAACGCAGCCTGATCCGCAGCGGGGCGCTGATCGGTTCGATCGCGCTGTTGCTGGCCACGCTGTTCCTGGCGCTGGCGCTGCTCAGCTATACGCCCAGCGACCCGTCGATGAACACGGTGGCGGGCGATCAGGTGCGGAACGTGATGCAGCTTCCCGGCGCATGGACGGCGGATTTCCTGCTGTGGCTGCTGGGCGTGCCCGCCGCGCTTGTGCTGCCGCTGATGGCGATCACCGCGCGCCGCCTGTGGGGCGATCAGGACATGAGCGAGTGGAAGGGACAGTTCGGCAAATGCCTGACCGGCATCGTCCTTGTCGGCCTTGCCCTCGCGCTGTTCCAGCCCGATCCGCTGGTGGGGCTGCCCGCGGGCTGGGGCGGCGTCATCGCCCTTGTCTTCGCCCGCGGCATCATGAGCCTGTCGGCGCAGCTTCCCGCCTTTCAGGGCTGGGCCATCGGCGCCCTCGTCGTTCTGACGCTGGTCGCGGGTCTCTATGTCTGGTATCGCAGCCTGGCGCTGGAAAAGCCGATCCTCGCGCTGCGCCGGCCTGCATTGCCGCGCCTCAACCTGCCGCGTCCGGCCTTCGCGCTTCCGGGCCGCGTCCCGGCTGATGAGGATGAGGATGAGGATGGCGCCGAGCGCGTGATCGCGCCGCGCAAGACCGTGACGAACGAACCCAAACCGCCGATCACCATCCAGTCGCCCAAGCCCGCCCCGTCCCAGCGTCCGGTCGCGCCGGTGTCGCAGGACGACCTGTTCGGCAACAGCTCGCTGCCATCGCCCGACCTGCTCAATCCCATCCCGGCGGGGCAGGGGCAGAAGATCGACAAGGCCGCGCTGGAGCGCAATGCGCGCCTGCTCGAAAGCGTGCTCGACGACTTCCATGTGAAGGGCAATATCGTCGAGGTGCGCCCCGGCCCGGTCGTCACCATGTATGAGCTGGAGCCCGCGCCCGGCATCAAGGCGAGCCGGGTGATCGCGCTCGCCGATGACATCGCCCGCAACATGTCCGCGCTGTCGGCCCGCGTCGCGACGATTCCGGGACGCACGGTGATCGGCATCGAACTGCCCAACGCCAATCGCGAGGGCGTGTCCTTCCGCGAACTCATCACGTCGGAACAGTTCGGGCAGGAAGCGACCCTGCCCATCATCCTGGGCAAGAACATCTCGGGCGAGCCGATCATCGCAGACCTCGCGCCCATGCCGCACCTGCTGATCGCGGGCACCACCGGGTCGGGTAAATCCGTCGGCCTCAACGCCATGATCCTGTCGCTGCTCTACCGCATGACGCCCGATCAGTTGCGGCTCATCATGATCGATCCCAAGATGCTGGAACTGTCGACCTATGACGACATCCCGCATCTGCTCTCGCCGGTCGTGACCGAGCCGAGCAAGGCGATCCGGGCGCTCAAATGGGCGGTGGAGCAGATGGAGGACCGCTATCGCATGATGGCGTCCATCTCCGTCCGCAACCTGGCCAACTATAATGAGAAGGTGCGCGCCGCCAAGGCCAAGGGCAAGCCGCTCGGCAGGCGGGTCCAGACCGGCTACGACCCGGAAACCGGCAAGCCGATCTATGAGGAGGAGCAGCTCGATTTCCAGCCGTTGCCGCAGATCGTGGTGGTGGTGGACGAACTGGCCGACCTCATGATGACGGCGGGCAAGGAAGTCGAATTCCTGATCCAGCGGCTTGCCCAGAAAGCCCGCGCGGCGGGCATCCACCTGATCCTCGCGACGCAGCGCCCCTCGGTCGACGTCATCACCGGCGTCATCAAGGCGAACCTGCCGACCCGGATCAGCTTCTTCGTGACCAGCAAGATCGACAGCCGCACCATCCTGGGCGAGCAGGGGGCGGAACAGCTGCTGGGCAAGGGCGACATGCTGTACATGCATGGCGGCAAGGGGCTGATGCGCGTGCATGGTCCCTTCGTGTCCGACGACGAAGTGCGCGTGGTCGCCGATCACTGGCGCGCGCAGGGCCAGCCCGACTATATTTCCGCCGTCACCGAGGAGCCGGAGGAAGGCAGCTTCGCCCTGGACGGCGTGGACCTGGGCGACGACAGCCCGGACGCCCAGCTCTACCGCAAGGCGTGCCAACTGGTGTTCGAGAATCAGAAGGCGTCGACAAGCTGGCTCCAGCGGCAGTTGCGCGTCGGCTACAACAGCGCGGCCCGCCTGATCGAACGGATGGAGGAGGACGGGCTGGTCGGCGCCCCGAATCATGTCGGCCGACGGGAAGTGCTGCGGGATGAAAACGGAAACCCGCTCTAACCAAAGGCATATGAATTTACCTGCCGGTGCTTTTCTTCCCATTTTTAATGTTTGCAATCAGGCCTTTACGTGAGCGGTTGCAAATTTTGCAATTGCTTTCCGTTCCTTCGCAGTTGCGGGAGAGGAGAACGTCCGCCAACAGGAACGGGCCTTTCAGGCATCCTCTCCTAAAACTTTTCCAGGGCTGGTCTTCGGATCGGCCCTTTTTTTTGGCGGATTGAGCAGCTTGCAAACCCGTGCTGAATATCGGGTTTGGGTGAAAGGCGGACATAGCCATTCGTCATGCCAGCGAAAGCTGCCGTCGCAAGATTGCGGCAATCGCCTTTTGCATGGCCGGACGGCCCCTGCCTGCGGATCGGCGGGAACAGCCAGGTTCACGGCGGGTTCAAGCCGGACTTCCTAGAACCTTTTTTCAGTTGACGCTCTATCGTCAACGGCCCGAAGCTGGAGGCGTGCGGCCAGATGCGGCAACCAGGGACGAGAATGTTTCCGGCCAAAGGGAAAAGCTTCAGGCTAAATGCCCTCAACCTATGGAGAAAAATGCATGAAGCGGGTGATCGCGCCTTTGATCCTGGCCCTGACCGCAGCGCCATTCGCCTTGCCGGTCGCGCCGGTCGCGGCCCAACAGCAACCTTCCGACCTATCGCAGGTCAATGCCTATATCCGCGCGGTCACGACCATGACCGCCGATTTTTCGCAGACGGATCGCAACGGCCAGACCCTGACCGGCCAACTGACGCTGAAGCAGCCGGGCAAGATCCGGTTCCAGTATCAAAAGGGCGTGCCGCTGCTGATCGTGGGCGACGGCAAGGCGCTGACCATGATCGACTATGAAGTGCGGCAGGTGCAGCGCTGGCCGATCGGCAATTCGCCGCTGGGCGCGTTGATCGATCCTTCCAAGGACCTGTCGAAATTCGGCAAGGTGATCCAGACCGGCGATCCCAATGTCCTGTCCGTCCAGGCGCGCGATCCCAAGCGGCCGGAATATGGCACGATCACCATGATCTTCAATCGCGATCCTTCCGCCCCCGCGGGCTTGCAGCTTTATGGCTGGGTCGCGCTGGATTCCCAGAACAACCGCACGGCCGTGCGCCTCTCCAACGTCCGCTATGGCGTGCCGGTGGCCGATTCCGCCTTCCGCTGGGTCGATCCCAGGCCGAAAGGCCGCGCGCCGGGCGGCTGAACCGGGCGCGGCATGCGATGGGCGGAAAAATCTTCCGGACCGTTCATCTAAGGCTCATATGCGGGGCGCTAACAAGAAATCCACGGCGAGAGACACTATCGGGATTTCCCCCCTGTTACCCGGTTCCTCTCTCGTCGCAAAGCGCTTCAAGGGCGCGATCGAGACCCCCGTTCCATGCCCCCGGAGCGGGGGTCTTACTTTTGGAGGCGCCGGCACGCACAGGCGTCCTCCCGGCGGAGCACCGATGAAGCCGTGGCGAGCCGCCCTTGCACAGCCGCGCATTGGCTCCTAGGGGAACAGCATGCCCCAAACGCTCAGTATCGCTTCCTGGAACATCAATAGCGTCCGTGCCCGGCTCGATATCGTCGAACGGTTCCTGATCGAAGAATCGCCCGACATAGTGTGTCTTCAGGAAACGAAGGTGGTGAACGACACCTTCCCCGCCGGCTTGTTCCGCCAGCGCGGCTATAATCATCAGGTGCTGAACGGCCAGCCCATGCATCATGGCGTGGCGATCCTGTCCAAGGTGCCGATCCGCGAGGATGACCGGCTCGACTGGCAGGCCAATGGCGAAGCGCGCCATGTCGGCGTGCGGCTGGACAATGGCGTGCGGATCGAAAATGTCTACGTGCCCGCCGGCGGCGACGTGCCGGACCGCGAACTCAATCCGAAATTCGGGCAGAAGCTCGATTTCCTGGAGCGGATGATCCAGTGGTCCACGGCGCTGGACAACAAGCCGACGATCCTGACCGGCGATTTCAACATCGCGCCCATGGAATGCGACGTATGGAGCCACAGGCAGCTCCTCAACGTCGTCAGCCACACGCCCCTGGAATGCGAGATACTGGCGCGGTTGCAGGCGTCGAACGACTGGGTCGACATCGGCCGTAAATTCTTTCCCGCGCCGCAGCGCCTCTATACATGGTGGAGCTATCGGGCGCGGGATTGGGCCGTGTCCGACCGGGGACGCAGGCTGGATCATATGTGGATGACGACGGACGTGGCGGAAAAGGCGGTCAGCCATCGCGTCGTCGAACCGATCCGGGGCTGGATGCGGCCCTCGGACCATGTGCCGATCATCACGGAATTCGCCTTCTGATGAGCGCGCGCGACGCCGCCCGAGCCATCGACGCCCTCCGCCGCGGCTGGGCCGTGACGGTGCGGGCGGAGGACGGCGCGCTGCGTTTGATGGCGATCGAGGGGGCGGACGCGGTCACGACGAAGGATTTCGACCCCGTGGGGGAGGCCGATATCCTGATTTCGGCGGCCCGCGCGCAGACCTTGAAGCTGGCCAACCAGATCGCGGCGGCCGATCCCGACATGCCCGTGCTGATCGCGCGCGCGCCGTGGATCGACAATGACGCCGCCATGGCCATCGCCGATCCGGTGCGCGATCTCGCCTCGCCGCTCAAGGGTCCGTTCCTGGCCAAGGCGCTGGCGGCTCCGGCGGCGGCCAAGGCGGCGTTGCGGCTCGCGCGGCTGGCGGGCATCCTCCCGGCCTTCTTCGTGACCGGGGAAGGCGCCTGCGAGGGCGAGGCGAGCGCGCAGGATATCGCCGCCTATGACGATGCCGCGCACCTTGCCATCGCCACACGGGCGCGGCTGCCGGTTTCGGCGGCGGAAAATGCGGAGATCGTCGCCTTCCGCAGTCCCGACGAGCCGCGCGAGCATGTCGCGCTGGTCGTGGGACGGCGCAACGCCGCGCCGCCGGTCGTCCGCCTGCACAGCGAATGCCTGACCGGCGATGTGCTGGGCAGCCTCAAATGCGATTGCGGGCCGCAGCTTCATCAGGCGCTGCACCAGATCGCGGACGCGCAATGGGGCGTGCTGCTGTATCTGCGGCAGGAGGGGCGCGGCATCGGCCTCGTCAACAAGCTGCGCGCCTATGCCTTGCAGGACCAGGGTTTCGACACGGTGGATGCCAATGTGCGCCTGGGTTTCGCCGTCGATGCGCGCGATTTTTCCGTGGCAGCGCGGATGCTGGACCTGCTGGGCATCGGCGCGGTGCGGCTGCTCACCAACAATCCGGGCAAGGTCGCGGGGCTGGAAGCGGCGGGGATCGAGGTGGTGGAGCGCCTGCCCATCATCCTGCCCGCCAACCCCCACAACGAACGCTATCTGGCGACCAAGCGCGACCGCACGGGCCATCAGCTATGACCGTCCTCCGCGTCGACGGCACGGCGCGGCGGCTGCGTTTCGGCGAGATCGCCATGCCTTGCGCCATCGGGCGTGGCGGTGTCTGCCAGATAGCGGACAAGCGGGAAGGGGACGGCTGCACGCCGCTCGGCCGCTGGCCGCTGCGGGGCGTGCTGCTCCGGCCCGGAAAGGCCCAATCCCACGGCATCCGCCTCCCCTGGCGCTGGGTTCGCGACGGCGACGGCTGGTCGGACGATCCCGCCGACCCCGCCTATAATCGGCCCGTCCGCCTGCCCCGCGCCTTTTCCGCCGAAAATCTGCTCCGCGCCGACGATGCCTATGACGTGATCGTCGTGCTGGGCCATAATGACGCGCCGCCGGTGCCGGGGCGGGGCAGCGCGATCTTCTTCCACCTGTCGGAAGGCCGTCCGACGGCGGGCTGCGTCGCGGTGGAGCGGGCGGACATGCTGCGCCTGTTGCCGATGCTCCAGCCGGGCGACGGGATGGAGATCATTTGAGGGCAATCCGTTCCCGCGCGCCCAGGAGGGCGCGGGGATCGCGTCGATTTCAGGCGCGTTCCAGCGTCTTGCTGATCTTGCTTCCCGCCGCCTCCAGCAAGCGGCGCTCCAGCGTCTGCAACCGGCCCTTGCTCTCGATCTTTCCGCCCAGAAGGTCGGTGACGTAGAATGTGTCGACGGCCCGCTCGCCATAGGTGGCGACATGGGCGCTGTGCACCGTCACCTTCGACTGGAAGAGCGCGTTGGCGAGGCTGAACAACAACGCCGGACGATCCCCGGCATTGACCTCTATCACCGTGAAGCGGTTCGACGCCTTGTTGTCGATCAGCACGTTGGGCACGATCTCGAAGGCTTCGGCCCGCGTGCGGGGCAGGGGCCGCGCCGCCAGCTTGGTGATGAGGCGATGGCGGTTGGCGAGCGAATCCTCGATCGCCCGCTTGATCCGGTCAAGCTGGCCGGGATCGTGGAATGCGCCGCCCAGCGGGTCCTGCACCAGGAAATTGTCGATCGCCATGCCGTCGCGCATCGTGTGGATGCGCGCGTCGATGATATTGCCGCCGGCCAGATGGATGGCCCCCGCGACGCGATAGAACAGGCCCGGATGATCGCTGGCATAGACCGTGACCAGCGTTGCCCCGCGTTGGGGATAATATTGCGCGGCGATGGACAGCGGGGAATCGCCCGCCTCCAATATATGCTGGGCATTGTTGACCAGAATGTCTTCGGGTTCGGCGATCCAGTAGGATTCGGGCAGGCGCTTCCTCAGCGTCGCGAAATCCCGTTCCGGCAGGTCGATTGCGCGGCGCAGCGCCTCCTGCTTGGCGGCGACGCGCTCGCCGCGCCCCTTCCGCTTGTGGCCAAGGCGCAGCACTTCCTCCGCCGCTTCGTAGAGGTCGCCCAGCAATTGCCGCTTCCAGCTGTTCCAGACGCCCGGCCCCACGGCGCGAATGTCCACCACGGTCAGGCACAGCAGCAGTTTCAACCGCTCCGGACTCTGCACCGCATCGACGAAATCGAGGATGGTCTTGTAATCGGCCAGGTCGCGCTTGAAGGCGGTCGCCGACATCAGCAGGTGATAGCGCACCAGCCATGACACGGTTTCCGTCTCGGCGGCGGTGAGGCCAAGGCGCGGGCACAGGGTCAGCGCGATCTCCGCGCCCAATATGCTGTGATCGCCGTCGCGCCCCTTGGCGATGTCGTGCAGCAGCACCGCGACATAGAGCGTACGGCGCGAAATCAGCTTCGACATGAGGTCGGTGGAGCGCGGATGATCCTCCTTCAGCTCGCCCTTTTCGATGCGGGACAGCAGGCCGATGGCGCGGATGGTGTGCTCGTCGACGGTATAATGGTGATACATGTCGAACTGCATCTGCGCGACGACGCGGCCGAAGTCGGGAATGAAGCGGCCGAAGACCGAGGATTCGTTCATCCACCGCAACACCGTTTCCGGGTCGCGCGGGGATGTCAGCACGTCGAGGAAGGCGGCGTTGGCGCGCGCGTCCTTGCGCACCGCGGCATTGATGAGCACCGCGTCGCGGCTGGCGGCGCGCTTCGCGCTGGGATGGATGGAAAGGCCGTGCCTGTCGGCCAGCGCGAAGATTTCGAGAAGGCGGACGGGGTCCTGCTGAAAGAAATCGTCGCTGGGAAGGGCCAGCCTGCCCCGGTCCAGCACGAACCCGTCCAGCTTCTTGGGACGGCGGAAGAAGGCCGGGATGTAGCGCCGCCCCCTGGGTGCCATCTGATCGTCCAGATGGGCAAGGAACACGGCGGTCAGGTCGCCCACGATTTTCGCGTTCAGGAAATAATAGCGCATGAAGCGCTCCACCCCCGACAGGCCGTGCCGTCCGGTGAAATGCATCCGCGTCGCCGTTTCGAGTTGCAGATCGAAGGTCAGCCGGTCCTCCGCCCGCCCGGTTATGGTGTGCAGATGGCAGCGCACGGCCCAGAGGAAATCTTCCGCCTTCTGGAACTGGCGCAGCTCGCTTTGGGTCAGCAGGCCCACGTCCACCAGATCGGCGACCGACCGCACCCGGTTCACATATTTGCCGATCCAGAACAGCGTATGAAGATCGCGCAGCCCGCCCTTGCCTTCCTTCACATTGGGTTCGACGACATAGCGGCTGTCGCCCATGCGCTTGTGCCGTTCGTCACGCTCGGCGAGCTTTTCCGTGACGAAGGCGCGGGCATTGCCCTGCATCACTTCCGCGTCGAAGCGGCTGGCGGTTTCCTCGTAAAGCGCGCGGTCGCCCCAGATATAGCGCGATTCCAGCAAGGCGGTGCGGACGGTGAGATCCGCCTTCGCCATGCGCATGGTTTCGTCGATGGAGCGGCTGGAGTGCCCGACCTTCAGCCCCAGGTCCCAGAGCGAATAGAGCATGGATTCGATGACCTGCTCGGTCCAGCCGGTCGGCTTCCAGGGTGTGATGAAGCCGATGTCGACGTCGCTATGGGGCGCCATTTCCCCCCGGCCATAGCCGCCCACGGCGATGAGCACGATGCGCTCGCCCGTGCTGCGGTTGCTGGCCGGGTAGAGATAATGGGTGGTGGCGTCGTAGAGCAGCCGCAATAGCTGGTCGATCAGGAAGGCAAAGGCCGTGACCGCTTCGCGCCCGCGCGTCGGCTTGGCTTCGAGGCGGCGGGCGACTTCCTCCCGTCCCGCTTCCAACGCGGCCTTGAGTTCCCGGACGATCTCCCCGCGCAGGCGCATCGTGTCGCCCCGGTGCGCCTGCGCCAGAAGCGTGATGCGGTCGGAAATCGCGCGCCGGTCGATGATGGCGCGGCGCGATCCGAGGGCAGGGAATTGCATCACCATCTGTCTGCTATCTAATCCTCGTTCCGCGCCGCCGCCAGTTGTTTCAGCCGATATATGTGATCGAGCGCCTCACGCGGCGAAAGGGCATCCGCGTCGATGGCGTCGATCGCTTCGCGCAGGGGATCGGCATCCTTTTCCTCCTGCGCGGCGGCGGCGGCGAAAAGGGGAAGATCGTCCAGCCCCGCCGCGATGCCGCCGGTTCTGGCCTTGCCCGCCTCCAGACGCGCGAGCACGTCCTTCGCCCGCTTGAGCACGGCGGCGGGAAGGCCCGCAAGACGCGCGACCGCAAGGCCGTAGCTGCGGTCCGCCGGTCCATCGGCGACTTCGTGCAGGAGGACGAGATCGCCCTTCCACTCCCGCGCGCGGACATTGTGGAGCGAGAGGGACGGCAATGTCTCCGCCAGCCGGGTCAGTTCGTGATAGTGCGTCGCAAAGAGGCAGCGGCATCGGTTCACCTCATGCACCGCCTCCACCACCGCCCAGGCCAGCGCAAGGCCGTCATAAGTGGACGTGCCGCGGCCCACTTCGTCGAGGATGACGAAGCTGCGTTCCGTCGCCTGCGACAGGATGGCGGCGGTCTCCACCATCTCCACCATGAAGGTGGAACGCCCCCGCGCCAGATTGTCCGACGCGCCGACGCGGCTGAACAGGCGGTCGACCAGCGTGAGCGTGGCGGCCTGCGCGGGCACGAACGCGCCCGCCTGCGCCAGGATGACGATCAGCGCGTTCTGCCGCAGGAAGGTGGATTTGCCGCCCATGTTCGGCCCGGTGACGAGCCACAGCCGGTCGCTTTCATTGAGGCGGCAGTCATTGGCGACGAAGGGCTGCCCTTCGCGCCGCAGCGCGTCCTCGACCACCGGATGCCGCCCGCCCACGATGTCGAGGCACGGCCCCGCGCCGTCTTCGGCCACGAAATGGGGCCGCTGCCACCCGCCTTCCGCCGCGCGTTCGGCCAGCGCCGCCGCCACGTCCAGCCGGGCGAGCGCATCGGCGGCGCGGGCGATATCGGCCTTGCGCGCCAGCACGGCGGCGATCAGGTCCTCCAGATGCGCGGCTTCGGCCACCAGCGCGTGGGCGCCCGCCTGCGCGACGCGCCCCGCTTCCTCATGCAGGTCGACGGAGTTGAACCGCACCGCCCCGGCGAGAGTCTGGCGATGGGTGAAGCCGCTGTCGGGCTGCATCAGCGCGTCGGCGGCGCGGGCGGGCACTTCGACATGATAGCCCAGCACGCCATTATGCCGGATCTTGAGCGCGGAAATGCCGGTCTGCTCGCGATATCTCGCTTCCAGCGCGGCGATGGCGCGCCGCCCGTCGCCCGCCATGCGGCGCAGTTCGTCGAGCGCGGGGTCGTAGCCGTCCGCGATATAGCCCCCATTGGCCGTCTCCGTGGGCGGGCTGGCCACCAGCGCGCGGGACAGGGCGTCGACCATCTCGCCATGGCCGTCCAGCGCGGGGAGCAATTGGGCGAGCAGCACCGGCTGGTCCGACAGCCTGTCCAGCCGTTCCCGCAGCATCCGCCCTTCGCCCAGCCCGTCGCGAAGCTGCCCCAGATCGCGCGGGCTTCCCCGGCCCAGCGCGATCCGCCCCAGCGCCCGCCCAATATCGGGCAGCGCCCGCAACGCCGCCCGCAACTGGTCGCGCAGGGCGGCGTCATCATGGAAAAGCTGGACGAGGCCCAGCCGCGCCTCGATCACCGCCTGATCCATCAGCGGCGCGGCCAGATCCTGCGCCAGCAGCCGCGCGCCCGCGCCCGTCACGGTGCGGTCGACCGCGCCCAGCAGGCTCCCCGCCCGCGCGCCCGCCATGGTGGCGATGATCTCCAGGCTTTCGCGCGTGGCGGCGTCGATGGCGACATGCGCGCCCCGCGTCTTGCGCAACGGCGGGGCGAGAAAGGGCAGCTTCCCCTTGCCCGCATGGTCTAGATAGCCGATGAGGCCGCCCATCGCCGCCAGCTCCGCCCGGCCGAATTGCCCGAACCCGTCGAGCGTCGCGACCCCGAAAAGGCGCTGCAACGCCGCTTCCGCCCGGCTACTGGAGAAAGCGGCACGGTCGAAGAGATGCGCATCGGCGACCTCTATTCCCGCCCCTTCTGCGACCACCGTCTCGCTCGGCCGCAACCGCGCCAGTTCGGCGGGCAGGTCGGCGGCGCGCAGCGTCATCGTCTCGAAGCGGCCGGTCGAAATGTCGGCGGCGGCAAGGCCGACCTCGTCCGATCCCTCGCCCCCCACGCTGGCGACCGCCGCCAGCATATTGTCGCGCCGCGCGTCGAGCAGCGTCTCCTCGGTCAGCGTGCCCGCCGTCACATAGCGCACGATCGCCCGCGCCACGAGCGCCTTGCTCCCCCGCGCCTTTGCCTCCGCAGGCGTTTCGGTCTGCTCGGCGATGGCGACGCGGTGCCCGCCCTTGATGAGCCGCGCGAGATAGCTTTCCGCGCTGTGCACCGGAACGCCGCACATGGGTATCGGCGCGCCGTCATGCTCGCCCCGGCTGGTGAGCGCGATATCCAGCGTCGCCGCCGCCGCCTTCGCATCGTCGAAGAACAGTTCGAAGAAGTCGCCCATGCGGTAGAAGAGCAGGCAATCGCGCGCTTCGGCCTTGAGCGAAAGATATTGCGCCATCATCGGCGTGGCCTGGGAAGAGGAGTTGTCCTTTGATGCGCGCATCTCTTGCGGATAGCGGCAACGGGCCGCGCAGGAAAGAGCGCGAAAAAGACGTTTCTCGCGCTTGCCCACAAGAGTGCGTTGCCGCTAGGGCGGAGGAGACGAAAGCTGGAGATAGTGAGACGATGACAGACAAGTCGAATGTGGAGTTTTCGGAGCGCGAGGCGCTGTTCTTCCATTCGACCGGACGGCCGGGAAAGATCGAGATCATCGCGTCGAAACCCATGGCGACGCAGCGCGACCTTTCCCTTGCCTATTCGCCCGGCGTCGCGGTTCCGGTGCGCGCCATCGCGGAAGATCCTTCCACCGCCTATGACTATACGGCCAAGGGCAATCTGGTCGCGGTGATCTCCAACGGCACGGCGATCCTCGGTCTCGGCAATCTCGGCGCTCTCGCGTCCAAGCCGGTGATGGAGGGCAAGTCGGTCCTCTTCAAGCGTTTCGCCGACGTCGATTCCATCGACATCGAACTCAAGACGGAGGATGTGGACCGTTTCATCGATGCGGTGGAGCTGATGGAGCCGACCTTCGGCGGCATCAACCTTGAGGATATCAAGGCGCCTGAATGCTTCATCATCGAACAGACGCTCAAGGAGCGGATGAACATCCCGGTCTTTCACGACGACCAGCACGGCACCGCGATCATCGCGGCGGCGGGGGTCATCAACGCGGCGCTGCTGACCGGGCGCGAGATGAAGGACCTGAAGGTCGTGGTGAACGGCGCGGGCGCGGCCTCCATCGCCTGCACCGAACTCATCAAGGCGCTGGGCGTGCCGCATGACAATGTCATCATGTGCGACAGCAAGGGCGTGATCTGGCAGGGCCGCACCGACGGCATGAACCAGTGGAAGTCCGCCCATGCGGTGCGGACGGACGCCCGCACGCTCACCGAAGCGATGAAGGGCGCCGACGTGTTCCTCGGCCTGTCGGTCAAGGGCGCGGTCACGCCGGACATGGTGAAGCATATGGCGGAGAAGCCGATCATCTTTGCCATGGCCAATCCCGATCCCGAAATCACCCCGCCCGAAGCCAAGGCCGCGCGCCCTGATGCCATCGTCGCCACGGGCCGGTCGGACTATCCCAATCAGGTCAACAACGTCCTGGGCTTCCCCTTCATCTTCCGCGGCGCGCTGGACGTGCGCGCGACGACGATCAACGACGCGATGAAGGTCGCCGCCGCGCAGGCCATCGCCGAACTGGCGCGCGAACAGGTGCCGGAGGAAGTCGCCAAGGCTTATGGCAAATCGCAGAGCTTCGGCCCCGACTATATCATCCCCGCGCCCTTCGATCCGCGCCTGATGGAGCTGGTGCCCTCCGCCGTGGCGCAGGCGGCGATGGATACCGGCGTGGCGCAGAAGCCGTTCGCCGACATGGCGGCCTATCGCCAGTCCCTGAAGGCCCGGCTCAACCCCACGACCTCGGTGCTCAACTCCGCCTATGAAATGGCGAGAGCCAATCCCAAGCGCGTGGTCTTCGCCGAAGCGGAGGAGGAAGTCGTGCTTCGCGCCGCCATCCAGTGCCGCGACATGGGCTATGGCATTCCCGTGCTGGTCGGGCGGCAGGACGTCTATGACAAGCTCAGGGCGCTGGGCGTGCGCGACCCGGAAAGCTTCGAACTGCATAACAGCGTCAATTCGCCGCTGGTGCCCGCAATGGTCGACATGCTCTATGGCAGGCTCCAGCGCCGGGGCTATCTGCGCCGCGATTGCGAGCGGATGGTCAACCGGGACCGCAACATCTTCGGTTCGCTGCTGCTCAAGATGGGCCATGCCGACGCGATGATCACCGGCATCACCCGTCCCTATGGCCAGACGTTGCGGGAAGTGAAGCGGGTCATCGACCCGGCGGCGGGCCACACGCCCTTCGGCATTCATATCATGGTGTCGAAGAACCAGACCGTCTTCCTGGCCGACACGACCGTCCACGAACGCCCCAGCGCGCAGGAACTGGCCGACATCGCCGAAGGCACCGTGGCGGTCGCCCGCCGCATGGGGCATGATCCGCGCGTCGCCTTCCTGTCCTATTCCAGCTTCGGCAATCCGCCCGGCAGCTTCCTGGAAAATGTCCGCGATGCCATCCAGGTGCTCGACGAGCGCAAGGTCGATTTCGAATATGAAGGCGAAATGGCCCCGGACGTGGCGCTCAATCCCACGGTGATGAAGAACTATCCGTTCAGCCGCCTGTCGGGTCCGGCCAACATCCTCGTCATGCCGGGGCTGCAATCGGCGAACATCTCCGCGAAGCTGCTGCGCGAACTGGGCGGCACGTCGATGATCGGCCCGATGCTGGTCGGCATGGAAAAGTCGGTGCAGATCGCCACCATGTCGTCCAACGCGTCGGAACTGCTGACGCTGGCGGTGCTGGGCGCGGGGGGGATCGCGCTGTAGGGGAACGGCGCGCAGGCCCGCCTCACCCTGGCACATGGCCGGTTGGCTGGATATGTTTCCGGGCGCCGATCAATGCATGGCGGCCTGGGCGGGAGAGAAGAGCGATGCCTGTCACAGAAACCGCGCCCACAGGCGGAGCGATTTCCTATTCGGAGCAGATATGGCGGCTCGCGAAGGAGCGGCGCGATCATTTCGCGAGGTCCTGATCCACCGTCCCGCAGCGGGCGAAGATGCCGGTCGGGGACAACCGCAAGTCAGGGGAGGGTAACGCCCCAGGCGCGCAGCCGTTCGGCGCCGCCCTCGCCGCGCCGCGGAGCCGGCCCCTGGATGACGCCGGGGGTGCGCGACAGGCGCGGCGCAGG
>Ga0180219_1000763_pt1 | contig 23571 bp, 17 predicted proteins | sample eDN3rd30CBELigMG_FD_151338 | JGI IMG/M metagenome (GOLD analysis project Ga0180219, IMG submission 151338) | Enriched Miracle-Growth compost microbial communities from Emeryville, California, USA - eDNA 3rd pass 30_C BE-Lig MG (version 2)... ... | reverse complement strand
TCGTGCTGTGGGGCGGCAAGACCCCGAGCGAGGCCATGGCGGCGAGCCTGATCGAGACTCATGGCGAAGCGTGAGGCGCCCGTGCGCTGGCCGGCCCATCTTCTGCTGATCGGCTGCGGGAATATGGCCGGCGCGATGCTGGCCCGCTGGCTCGATTGCGGCCTGCCGCCCGCGTGCGTGACCGTCATCCGCCCGAGCGGCAAGCCGGTGGCGGACGGGGTGACGGTGCGGACTGCGTTGTCTGATCCGGTTGCGGCCGGCACGGTGGTCGTGCTCGGGTGCAAGCCGCAGCAGCTCCCCGCCGTATCGGCCGATCTCTCAGGGCTGATTGGTGCGGAGGCCACGCTGCTTTCGATTCTTGCAGGCGTGCCGGTGGGCCGGTTGCGCGCGGCGTTCGGGCAGGCCGGAGCGATCGTGCGCTGCATGCCCAATCTGCCGGTGCGGATCGGCCGGGGCGTCTCGACTCTCCATGCGGAGGCGGAGGCGCCGGAGGCAGCACGGGCCTTGGCGAGCGCCTTGTGCGCGCCGCTGGGCCTTGTAGAATGGCTTGAGGATGAAGGGCTGTTCGATGCCGCCACGGCCCTGGCGGGTTGCGGGCCGGCCTTCGTCTATCGCTTCATCGATGCGCTGGGCGCTGCTGGTGCCCAGTTCGGCCTCGACGGCGCTCAGGCAGCACGGATGGCGCTGGCGACGGTCGAAGGGGCCGCGATCAGCGCGGCGGCAGCTGAGGCTACGCCCGCGGCGATGGCGGATGCCGTGGCGAGCAAGGGCGGCATGACCCGGCAAGGGCTGGACGTGCTCGACCGTTCGGATGGCCTCGCCGCGTTGCTCATCGATACGCTCAGGGCCGCGCGGGACCGTGGGGCGGAATTGGCGGCGCTCGCGGTCAAGGAGTGAGCGCGCGTCGCGGGGTGGCGCCGGCCTTCGGGCGGGTGATCTGGTTCGAGCGATGCACGCAGATGTGGATGGGCGCGTGCGTCTGGATCTGGTCCGTATGAGATGGAAGCCATGTTCCTGCAGGGCGGTGGCGAGCTGGCTCATGCGCCCGACCTTTGCCTATGCGGAAGCGTAACAGAGGGGCATCCCGAATAGGACAAGCTCCGGGCGGAGCGATTTTTTGATGTCCGGAAAAGGGCGGTTCTGCGCTTCCGATGTTCACGGATGAGAAGGCCGCTGCGCCAAGATCCGGCATTTCGCTCTTCGGTCGTCCACGACTGGGCTGTGTCAGTCCCCGAATGGCGATCCGCCTCAAGGATAGTCTGGAGCGAACCTCACCGACGATGGGGAATTTGCAGCGCGGCGACCATGCGCTGATCCTCGGTATCCAGCAGATTCTCCAGAACCCGCCAGAAGCCGGTGACAGACCCCTGACCGGCCGCCGCATACCCATTGGCCATGCAATCCCGCACGGCATCGAACAGCGCCGTCTCGATCGCTTCGCCCGCGCTGGTCAACCGCAGCAGCCGCTGCCGCCGGTCGCGGGTGCCGGGGCCGGTTTCGACCAGGCCGCGCGCGACGAGATCGTCCAGCACGCGGCCCAGGGATTGCTTGGTGATGCCCAGCAGGCGGAGCAGGGCGGTGACGCTCATATCAGGCTGGCGGCCGATAAAATAAAGCGCGCGCTGGTGCGCCCTGCCAAGATCGTGCCGGGCGAGAACCGCATCGCCGGCTTTGGCCAGCGCCGCATGGCCGAAATGCAGCAACTCTATGCCGCGGCGAATTTCCTCCTCGCGCAGAAAGAGTGGTGATGCGGCAGGGGAGTGCGGAGAACTGGCCATGCTTTTCCCCTAGATCATTTCCGCCCGGCGCGGAACTGTCCGCCAAGATCGAACGCGGTATCCGTGCGTTGCGGGGGCAGTGGAACAGTTTCGCGCGCGCTTGGCTTTTGCGCCGAGGGCGTTATATGACGCGCCTCGCAATATTTGCGAGCCGCAATGTTGGGGCGTAGCCAAGCGGTAAGGCAGCGGTTTTTGGTACCGCCATGCGGAGGTTCGAATCCTCCCGCCCCAGCCAGACTCTTGTGAGCTTGAACATCGCCGTTCCCGGCGCTCACACGCGCCGGGATGTTCCTTCATGCGGCGATGCGGCTCTTATTTGCCGACGTCGATGGTGGCTTGCGCCGTGAGGTTGCCGACCTTTTCGATGACGCGGCCCTTGTGATCGGCTTCTTCGATCACGAGTTTCACCCACAGCGTGTCGCCATCCTTGTAATAGGCGGTTTTGGTCGCATCGCGCAGGGCGGCAAGGCTGTTCGCTGGCGTGCCGCTGGCGGTGGTGGCGAAACCGGGAAGCTCGAAGATCACGAAGGAGCCTTGATCCATTTCCCGTAAGGAAAGGGAGAGCGCATCCCTGGCTGTCTCGACCCGTAGCTCGGCGCCGCTGCCGATGGTGGTTTCCCCGGTATATTCGAACCGCTTGCCATGGCGCTGGAGGATGATCGGATTGGTGATGGGGCCGGTCTGGAACCCGCTGAAATCACCGGCGATGCTGAAGCGGCCCATGTCCCCCTTGCAGATGGCGGCGTTCCAGCTTGCCTTGATTTCGCATGCGCCCTCATCGGACGCGATGCCGTTGTTGATGACGATATAGGCGCCGGGCGTACCGCTGATCGAACCGTCCAGATCGCGGAAGGCGGCACTCCGATAGGCGGCGCTGCGTCCGTAATCGGAGGCCCAGCGGCGCTGGATCTGCGGGAAGCTGACCGGCTGGGCGTTGACGAATGTCAGGCCCTTGACCGAATTCTCCGTGCTCATGCCGAAGCTGGTGAACAGCAGGTAGGAGAGCGCGCCCGCATCGCGCAATGCGTTGGGCACATAGTTCACGAATTTGGTGTTCTCCACTTCATGGTGGAAATCATAATATTCATAGCCGCGGATCGGGAAATCCGCAGACGCGGCGGGCAGGCTGCGGCCATATGCGATTTCCTCGGGCGTGGTGGGGTTTCCGATATTGTCGCTCTCGCCCACGAACAGGGAATCGACCACCCGTGAGGTGAAGGGGGCGATGCCGGGAATGCCGGACGCATGGGTGAAGCCGATCGCGTTATCGGCCAGCTTCAAATTGGTATAGAGATGATATTCGCCGCGGCCCCAGATCGCGCCGTTGCGGTTCTTGTAACCGGTGTAATTATCGAACACGGCCACCACCAGCCCGCTGCTCGTATCGGCGGGATCGGTATAGCTGGTGAGGTTCGGACCGGCGATCCCGAACGTCCCGTCGGGACTCTGGCCCCGGTCGAGCATCAGGCCATCGAAATTGGAGTGGGCGACGTTGCCGCTGAACTCCCGCAGCTTGCTCCGCCCGGGCCATGTATTCTTGCTGATGTCCGTCCCCTCGAACGCGCCCGTGGGGTGCTGCGGGATGGCGAACCAGAAGCCGATCTGGTCGGAGCCGGCAGCGACGTTGTCGCGATAGATATTATCGGGATTGGTGATCCAGAAGGTGGAGACGGTATTGTCCGAGGGGATCAGAATCTGCTTGGATTTCTGCCCTTCCGTGGACTGGTGAGCCAGGGTGAGGTTGGTCGGCTCACACGGCAGGGTGGGATGGCACTTGGTCTGGATGCCGAGATTGTGGATGAACTGGTTGCCGGTTTCGATCCCGTCCTCCAGGAAGAAGCAGTGACCCACGGCGTTGAAGGTCACGTTGTTTTCCACCCGCACATTGTTGGTGCCGTGCACGGTCACGCAGCGGCTGTATGTGTCGTGGATCGACGAGTTGCGGATATATTGCCCCTGGCCATCACCCAGGATGTGCCAGTGGATCGGATAGCGGGCCAGCTGCAGATGCTGCCCCATACGGAATAATTCGACGCTGGAGACGTGCATTTTGGAGCCGGCCATCGCCATGATGTGCCCGCCGAAATAGGAGCGCTCCGCATCGTCCGAGGCCTGGACGCGGATATTGCGCGTCAGCAGGCCGACTTCGCCGCGCTCGTCGACGCCGTAGGTTATTTCGCCGAAGTGCATATAGTTCAATGGCTTGTCGAGCGTGATTGCATTGCCGCGAATGGCGGTGATGATGCGCTCCTCCGCCTGCCGGGGATTGAAATCGGTCGAGGCGAGGACGATCTGATCGCCCTTGCGCCAGCCGGAGGCGTCCAGCACATCGATCCGGGTGCTGCCGGCCTTCGCCGTCCTGGCGAGCTTGGTCCAGCTGTTCTCGCGGTTCCCATGCATGTTCAGGGTGCCGGCCATCATCATGATGCCGCGATCCCCCATGCCGTTCACATCTTCATTGGGAACAGTGTCGGTGAGGGTGATGGTTGCGTTGCGCGTATAGGGGCGAGCCTCGCTGCCGATGTTCAGTTCGCCGCGCGCGACCAGAATCCACTCGCTTTTCAGCTCGATATCGAGATCGTTCGAAAAGCTGAGCTTGCCGTTGACCGTCAGGCTGCGCAGTGCTGGCGGATTGACGTCGAGGATGATGTCCCTGTCCCGGCCGATCGTGACGGCGTCGCCTGCGCGCGGAACCTTTCCGTCCGGCCAGGACGCCGGATCGGACCAGCGCGACTGCTTGACCGCTAACGCCGGTGCCGGTGCAGGCATATCCATGTGCGCGTGATCGTCCTGAGCACTGGCTGCAGCTCCCGTGCCGAGCAAAGTGGGCACAGGCAAAAACAAGGACATAAGGAATAAGCGAGATTGCATGCGCATGAGTTTGACCCCCTCCGTCGGGACTTTGTGCCCCGCCATTTTGTATTTGGACAGGACTGTGCATCGGATAAGCCGATTCGCCAAGCGACTATCCATCCTCCCTTGATCCCGGCGGGATCGGTGCGCGCTCCGATGGATTTCTGATTTCGAGCGCCCGGCTAGGCTGTTGATCGCACCATCAGCCCCTGTAACACCGTATCGGCATGTTGGGTCGCGAGGGCATGAAGATCGGGCACTTCGGCATCGCTTTGACCGAATATTTCCCGAAAGAGCGTTCCCGCCAGAAGCGGCCCCATGATCGAGAAAGCATGAAGCCGTGGGTTGCCCGCGCGAATCTCGCCACGGGCCTGTCCACGCTCGATTGCTGCAACGAGAAGGTGGAGAATTTGTGAGACAACTTCATCGTGCCAGACCTGTGCGAGATCAGGGAAGGCACGAGACTCGCTGATGAGGAGTCGCAGCAGGGCGGGCAGGCGGGTTTCCCCAACAGTAGCGGCCTGCCCCAGCAAGGCGGGGACAAGGTCTGTGAGCGGTCGATCGAGGTCGGCGGCGGCTTGATGCAGCCGGTCCAGATTGATTGTCAGGATGGTGCGCGCAACGGCGCGGAACAGCTCCCGCTTGGTCGGAAAGTAAACGAAGAGCGTGCCCTTGGCGACACCGGCGCGGCGCGCAACATCTTCCAGCTTCGTGGCGCCGAACCCGCGCTCGATGAACAGGTCGAGCGCCGCCTGGATGATCTCGCCGGGCCGCGCTTCCTTGCGGCGCTGGCGGCGGCGTGGCGTCTCGGCCGGCGCTCCGTCGAGGGAAGGGGGCTTTTGCTCGCTCATGCGCCTCTCTTTACGTCCATCCCGTGTTTCGCACCTGACCGATCCTTCCTATTGACCAATGGGTCAATAATTGCAATCCTTGCGGCCATGGCAAGGACCGGAGCGGCGCCCCTGACTATCCTGATGCTGCTCGGCGCGTGCACGGCCGGCCCGTCCTATGCGCCGCCGAAGATGGCGGTGCCGCCCTCTTACGGGTCTGCCCAGCCGAAGGCCGTGTCGGATGCCCCGCTGGAGACATGGTGGACGGCGTTCGGCGATCCCGTGCTCGATTCGCTCATGACGCGCGCGCTCGCCGGCAATCTCGATGTGCAGCAGGCGGCGGCGCGTGTCCGGCAGGCGCGGGCGCAGGAACTGGCCACGCGCCGGGCAGGCGGCCCGCAGGCGAATATCAGCGCCCAGGGCGGCTATACACGGTTGAGCGAGAATTCCCTGCCGTCGGCGCTGGCCGATCTCGGCGGAGCTGATTCTGGCCAGTCGGGCGGATCAGGCCTCGGCTTTCCGGGGGAAGGGTTTTCCACCTTCCAGACAGGCTTCGATGCCTCATGGGAGATCGACCTGTTCGGCGGCCGCCGCCGCGCAAATGAGGCGGCGCGTGCGCGCAGCGAAGCGGCGGTCTGGTCGCAGCGCGATGCCGAGGTGATGCTGGCGGCGGAAGTTGCCAGGAGCTACCAGCAATATCGCGCTCTTCAGCGCCGCATCGCCATCGCGGATGAGACGCTCGCCGCGGAGCGGGAACTGCTCGATTTCGTGACCGTGCGCACCGCCAAGGGGCTTGTCACCACGCTCGACGAGCGCCGCCAGCAACAGGATGTTGCGGCTGTGGCCGCCCAGTGTGCCGATTTGGCGGCGCAGGCCGAGGCGCGCCTGCACGGACTGGCGACCTTGCTGGGGCTTGCGCCGACGGCCTTGTCGGCAGAACTGACGGCGGTTCCATCGGCCGCACCGACGACGATCGCCATTCCGGCCGGTCTGCCGTCGGATCTGTTGCAGCGGCGGCCCGATATCCGCGCCGCCGAGCGACGGCTGGCGGCCGCAACGGCGGACATTGGTGTCGCGACCGCCGATCTCTATCCCCGGTTCAGCCTGACCGGCGCGCTGCAATTGGCATCACGTTCGCTCTCAAGTCTTCTGGAGAGCGACAGCATCCTGGCGAATGGTGCGGGGCGGTTGTCCATGCCGTTGCTTGGTCGCGGCGCCAAACGGGCGGCCGTTCAGCTGCGGGAAGCGCAGGCGGACGAGGCCTTGCTGGCCTATCAGGCCGATGTCCTGACGGCGTTGCGGGATGTGGAGGATGCGCTGACGCGGCTCGATGCCGATCGCCAGCGGGTCGGCCATCTTCGCGCGTCCGCGCAGGCGGCCGATGATGCGGCCGATACGGCGGCGGTGCGCTATCGCAATGGCCTGACCTCCTATCTCGACGTGCTCGAAGCAAGGCAGTCCCTGCTGTCCGCCCGCGACGCGCTGGCCCAGGGCGAGGCGGCGACGGCACAGGATGAGGTGGCGCTTTACAAGACGCTGGGCGGCGGATGGGACGAACGCCGTATCGAGACAGGAGAGGATGTGCCGCATGGCTGAGGCAAGGAGGATGCGGGCGCGCGCGATCCTGATCGCGATTGTGATCGTCGCGGTCGGTATCGGCCTGTGGCTGTTTCTGCGACCGGCCCATAAGCAGACCGACGAACTCTTCACTGGCTATGTCGTGAGTGACGATATCTACATGTCCTCGCCCGTCGCCGGCACATTGACCGCCGTATCGGTGCAGCGCGGCCAGCGCGTGACGGCGGGTGCGCCGCTGTTCCGGGTCGACCCCACGGTGCGCGCCGCCCAGACCGAGCAGGCCCGCGCGGTGATCGCCGCCAATGAGGCGCAGGTCGGGCAGCAGCAGGCCGGCCTCGCTCGGGCACGCGCCGATCTCGCGGCGGCGCAGGCCGATGTGGACCGTGCCGGCACGGAGTTGCGCCGGCTCGAAGCGGCACAGCGCGAGAAGCCCGGTTCCGTGGCTCAGCTGGATATCGACCGCGCGCGCACCGGCCATGAAAGCGCGGTGCAAAGGCGGGATGCGGCGCGCACCCAGGTCGGGTCCGCCTCGGCCGCGATCGACGCGGCGCGCGCCCAGGTGCGGCAGGCGCAAGCTGGCCTCACCTCGGCGGAGCGCGAGTTGAGCGACCTTGCGCCGCTCGCGCCCAGCGCCGGGCGGATCGAGGATGTGATGTTCAAACCCGGCGAGAGCGTGCCGCCCAACGTGCCGGTGGTTTCCATCGTTCCAGACGGGCAGGTGAAGGTCCGCTTCTACGTTCCGCAAGGGCTGGTGAACAGCTACAGGCCCGGCCGCAAGGTGGCGATCGGGTGCGACGGCTGCGCGGCCGGCATGACCGCCGTGGTCGGGTTTATCGCATCCGAGCCTGAATATACGCCGCCCGTCATCTACAGCCTCGATGCGCGCGAAAAGCTGGTCTTCCTGGTCGAAGGCCGCCCGTCCGATCCGGGCAAACTGGTGCCGGGTCAGCCGATCGACGTTGCACCCACGGCCAGCGACCTTCCACGCCGATGACCGCTGCGATCGACGTCAAAGGCCTCAACAAGAGCTTTGGCGACAAGCATGTCGTGCGCGACGTGGCGATCCGTGTCGAGGAGGGCCGGATCACCGGCTTTCTCGGCCCCAATGGCGCGGGCAAGACCACGACGTTGCGGCTGCTCTGCGGCCTGCTGACGCCCGATAGCGGCGAAGGCGAGGTGCTGGGCCTCGACTTCCGCAGCCAGACCGACGCCATCAAGCGCCAGACCGGCTATATGACGCAGCGCTTCTCGCTCTATGAAGACATGACGATCGAGGAGAATCTGAATTTCGTCGCGCGCATGTATGGCCTTGACGACCGGCGCGGCCGCGTGACCCGAGCGCTTGAACGGCTCGGCTTGCAGGACCGGCGCGGCCAGCTTGCCGGGGCCTTGTCGGGCGGCTGGAAACAGCGCCTCGCGCTCGCCGCCGCCACGCTCCACGAACCGAGGCTGCTGCTGCTCGACGAGCCCACGGCCGGCGTTGACCCCAAGGCGCGGCGCGAGTTCTGGGATGAGATCCACGCGCTGGCGGAAAGCGGGCTGACCGTGCTCGTCTCGACGCATTATATGGACGAGGCCGAGCGCTGCCACGACATCGGCTATATCCTCAACGGCCGGCTGATCGTGCGCGGCACGGCGGAGGAGATCATCGCCGGCTCCGGTCTTGTCACCTTCAATGGCGAGGGGCCGGATATCGGCAAGGTCGCCCATGATTTGCAGGAGAGGCCCGGCGTGCTCAGCGCGTCGGCCTTTGGTGCGGCGGTGCATGTCAGCGGCACCGACAAAACCGCGCTGGAACGCGCGATCCAGCCATGGCGGCGCGATCCGTTCGAGTGGAGCGAGGTCAGCCCCTCGCTGGAAGACGTGTTCATCCAGCTGATGAACGACGCGCCCGATGATCGGTATGCGGCATGAAAAGCCTGTCATTGAGCCGCATCGCCGCCGTCATGGTGAAGGAGTTCACCCAGCTTCGGCGCGATCGCATCACTTATGCGATGATCCTGGTCATGCCGCTGATGCAACTCCTGCTGTTCGGCTATGCGATCAACACCGATCCGCGGCACCTGCCGGCGGCGGTCGTGTCCCACGATCATGGCCGGATCGCCAATGCGCTGGTCGCCGCACTGGAGCGCACCAGCTATGTGGACATCAGGCATCTGCCATCATCCGAGGCGGAGATGGACCGGCTGCTGCGCCGGGGCGACATCTCGCTCGCCCTCACCATTCCGCCGGATTTCAGTCAGAAGGTGTTGAAGGGCGACCGTGCGCAGGTGCTGGCCGAGGTCGACGCGACCGATCCGACCGCTGCGGGCGGCGTTGCGGCGGCGGTTGCGGCCATGCCGGCGACCGCCCTGAAGCATGACTTGAGAGGCCCCGCCGCCAAAGCCTCCGGCACCCCACCGTTCGAGGTGGTCATCCACCGGCTCTACAACCCGGAAGGGATCACCTCGTTCAACATCGTGCCGGGCCTGCTTGCCATCATCCTGTCGATGACATTGGTGATGATGACGGCGATGGCGGTGACGCGCGAGGTCGAGCGCGGGACGATGGAAAGCCTGCTGTCCATGCCGGCGACGGCGTTCGAAGTGATGATCGGGAAGCTGCTGCCCTATGTCGCCGTGGGGTTGCTCCAGACGATCATCGTCCTCCTCCTTGCCCGCCTGCTGTTCGCGGTGCCGATGGCGCAGAGCCTTGCCGGCTGGTTTGCGCTCAGTGTCGGCATCGTCCTGTTCATCACCGGCAACCTTGCCCTCGGCTACCTCATCTCGACGGTCGTGCGGAGCCAGTTGCAGGCCATGCAAATCTCCATGTTCTACATGATGCCGTCGCTCTTCTTCTCCGGTTTCATGTTCCCGTTTGCGGGGCTTCCCGGCTGGGCGCAGGTGATCGGCGAGGTGATTCCGATCACGCATTTCCTGCGGATCATTCGCGGATCGCTGCTCAAGGGCCAGGTGCTTGCTGACATGGGGCCGGATCTGGTTGCGCTGGGCGCGTTTCTGGTGGCGGTGGCGATCCTCACGGTCGCTCGCTCCCGCACGACTTTGGATTGATGGCCTTGGGTGCCTGCGCGGGGCTGTGTTGACGGCGTTTGGCGCGGCCTCTGGAGCGATGCCGCTCCACGCCATCATTGGTAGAATGCGGAGGGCGGCCTGCCAAAATGCCGCCGGAACATGGCCGTGAAGGCGCTCTGGCTGGCGTAACCGCAATCGAACGCGACGTCGATGATCCGGTCTTTTCGGGCGAGGCGCTGGAGGGCGAACAGCAACCGGGCCTGGTCGCGCCACTGTGCGAAGGTCATGCCGGTTTCCCGCAAGAACAGCCGGTGCAGCGTCCGCGCGGTGATCCCCGTCTGGCGTGCCCATTGCGCGGCGGTCGAGCCATCCGCCGGGTTCGCCAGCAGGCAGTTGCATATCCGCCCGATCCGCGGTTCGGCGGGAGTGGGCAAGTGAAGCGGCAGCAGGTCCGCCTCGCGGATTTCGTCGATCAGCAGGCGCATCAACCGCTCCTCCCGACCGCCATTTGGATAGTCGACCGGAATATGAGCCGCCGCGACGATCAGCTCGCGCAACAGGGGCGAGACAGACACGACGCCGCTTTGTCCGGGCAGATGCGGGAAGGCGGATGCATCGACGAAAACCGTGCGGATCTTGACTGCGCCGGACATGCGGACCTCATGTTCCATCCCGGCGGTGAGCCATAAGGCCCGGCTGGGCGGCACCACCCATGTCCCCTGGTCGGACCGGATCGTCATCACCCCTTCAATGGCATGGAGGAGCTGGGCGCGTGGATGGGCGTGCCAGCCGGTCGATGAACCGTCAGGATAGTCGACATCCATCGCCACCGTCGCGCGGTCGGCATCGTGATAGTCGAGATGCTTTCTGGTGGGGTCGTGCTGCATGTCGCAATCTCTATAATTAATGTCATGAGGGAGCGATACTGACAGAATTCCATGAGGTAGTCGGCAGGCATGAAACACCGACTTGCCTTGCTCTATCCCTTCGCCGCCATCGTCCTGTGGGCCGGAAACGTGATCGTTTCGCGCCTTTCCGCGCATGTGATCGGGCCGCAGGCGATCACTTTCTACCGCCTGCTTCTGGCGGTGCTGTTGATGCTGCCCTTCGTCGCGATTCCTGCATGGCGCAATCGCAGGATCATCTGGGCGCATCTGGGCCAGTTGGCCATTCTCGGTTTTCTGGCCATGTGCCTGTTCCAGAGCCTTTCCTATCTCGCAGCGGAAACGGCCAGCGCGACCAATATGGCGGTCTTCACGGCTCTTATTCCGCTCCTGACGGTGGCGCTGGCCGCGCCGGTGCTGGGGGAGCCGCCGACGATCGGCATGGTGGGCGGCGGCGTCCTGTCGCTGGCGGGACTCGTCTGGCTGGTAAGCGCCGGTCAGCCGGCCGCCCTTCTGCGCGGTGGTGTCCATGCCGGCGATCCGCTGATGCTCATCGCCGCACTGGTCTATGCGCTCTATGGCGTTCTGCTCAAACGCTGGGCACTGCCGGTGCCGGCCTGGCAATCCACCTTCATGCAAGCGCTCTGTGCGCTGGCGATCATGGTCCCTGCCTTTCTGGCGACGCCGCCATCGATGCGGGCCATCGATATGCAGACCTTGCCGTTGATCGGCTATGCCGGCGCGCTGGCGTCGGTCGTGCTGCCGTTCCTGTGGCTGCGAGGCATCGATACGCTGGGGCCGGGGCGATGCGCGATCTTCATGAACCTGCTGCCGGTGTTCACGGCTCTGGGCGCGATCGGCCTGTTGGGAGAGCCTGTGCGCATCCATCATGTGGTTGGCGGCGGTATCGCGCTGATGGGCGTCGCCTGTGCGGAAATGATCCGGCGGCCCCTGCGCCGGCCGCTGAAGGCCGTCGCATGATCGGGCCGGAAAGCCGATAAGACCGGACCGGCTCATGGGCTGAGATGCCGCCGGGTGTGGCGGGATCGAAAAAGGACGAAATCCCGCGCAAGGAGCGTTGTTGAAATGGGCAAAGTCAACTAAGGCTTCCTTCCAATGTGAGGATTCGGGGAGAGAAGCACTATGAAGCCGATGATATCGTTGACCGCGCTGACCTTCGGCCTGTGCATCGCAGCGCCGTGTCTGGCTCAGGGCGCCGCATTGCCGCCGCCGGAGCCGATCGAGCATATCACGGGCAATGTTTACAAGATTTTTGGCGGCGGCGGAAACACGCTGGTCGTGGTGCAGAAGGACGGCGTCGTCCTCGTTGATACCAAGATGCCCGGCAATGGCCCGGCGATCCTTGCGGAAGTGAAGAAGGTCACGGACAAGCCGATCAAGACCATCATCAACACGCATAGCCACCCCGATCATATCGGCAGCACCGACTATATCCGCGAACATTATCCCAAGGTGCAGGTGATCTCGTCCGAGACGACCAAGGCCGAGATCGCCGGCAATCCCGCCTATAAGGCCGGCGTTCTGCCCAACACGACGTTCAAGGACCGGATGACGATCGGCAAGGGGGATGACCGGATCGAGCTATACAGCTTCGGCCAGGCCCATACCGGGGACGATACGTTCGTCCTCTTCCCCGCCTCGCACGTGCTGTTCATGGGGGACGTGATGGCATGGAACATGGCGCCCTTCCTCCCGAGCGGCGGCGCCAGCTTCCTGCCGACCGTGCAGGAAAAGCTGATCGCGACGGTGAAGGACGTCAAGTTTGTCGTCGAGGGGCATGGCTATGTGGATAGCTGGAACGATCTCGTCCGCATCACCCATTTCAACCGGGATTTGGTCACGTTCGCCAAGGCCGCCTATGACCGGGGCGATCCGCCGAGCGCTGCGGTCGCCGAATTGGAGAAGAACCCCGATTATGCGCCGTTGCTGGACAAGCGCATCAAGGATGGGCTGCCTTATGGCAACACGCCGTTCGCGCGCGCGAACATGAATGTGAACGTCGCTTTCACTGAGTTTGCGGGTGAGAAGGTCGGGTTCGGGGTCGCCAATGGCGCGCCGCTCGCCGCGACCGACAAGCATAAGGGGTCCGATCCCAAGGACACCGCACCGCCCGGACCGGATACGCCGGTCGCGCCGCGTCCGCCGCTGCCGACGGTCCAGTAAGGCGCGTTCAATTGGAGCGGGAAAGGCGCTGCGCTTTTCCCGCTCAAGCGGGTTACGTGGGTTTGCGTCGCGCGGGTCGGTGACGATGCTGATGCGTCACCCGGAGGAGCAATGGCTCAACGCCGCACCATGCTGCGGCTCACTACCGATGCGGCGTCTTGGTGGCGAACCGCGTTTCTTTGGTGCTGGCGGTGCTCTGTAACTGTCCGCCCCAGCCCTGACAGTCCAGGCATGGCGTTGGTGGAGCGTGCCCGGACATGATGGGTTTCTGCCATAAGGCGGCGAAGTGACTGCATAGGCCGTGCATCCGCCGCCGGCTTTCTTCTCTCCTGAGCATGTCTTCCTGCCCTGGCCGGACGGGCGCCGGGCGCCTGTGAACGACCGGCAGAGCAGTCGATCCCATATCTGCATCGAGCGGCTCCGCGCGTTTCAGCCGTGGAGTGCCGAATTATGCATGACGTGTCGCCCTTGTAGATAAGTTTCTACCGGAGCGGCCTGCCAAACGGACATGCAAGGGAGAGGGCAACTCACACGCCCGGCCCGGAACGATAGCCCACGGTTGCCCATCGAGGAGAGGAGCCATGAGCGCTTTCGGCCGCGAGGCCGGGGCATCGCGCGTCGCTGCGATGTCGTGAGCGTTCGCTTGCCCGCAAGTATCCCGGCGCCTGTCGCGAGATCCGCACCGTTTGCACATGGAACCGACCGCCGCCGCAAAGGTGCGCGGTGAGGAGTTGCGCTGCCGCAAGCGTTTCAAACGAGCGGCGGACGTGGCCCAGGGAAGGGGAGTAGGAATGCATAAAAGGACAATATGGGCCTCAGTATCGTCCATGGCGCTGCTGGCCATCGCCGGGCAGGTTCAGGCCCAGACTCCGACGCCGGCTGACAGCCCACGGGCGGCCGCCACGCCGCGCAACGAAGGGATTGGCGATATCATCGTTACCGCCACGCGCCAGGCGACCAACCTGCAGGATACGCCCATCGCGATTACTGCGGTGACATCCGATGCGCTGCAGGAGCGCGGCATTACCAATATCGGCGATCTGACCTCGACCGTGCCCAATGCACAATTCCGCCGCGTGCAGGGCGCGTTCGGCCCCGGCGTTTCCGCCTTCATCCGCGGGATCGGCTCGGGCGACACCAGCCTCGCCGGCCAGCCGCCGGTCGCCTTCTATATTGACGACGTTTATTATCCGATCCTGCTCGGCGCCAATTTCGATCTGCTCGATATCGACCATATCGAGGTGCTGCGCGGGCCGCAGGGCACGCTGTTCGGCCGCAACTCGCTGGCCGGCGCGATCAACGTGGTCGCCCGCCAGCCCAATCCGAACGAAGCGTCAGCCTATGTCGAGGCGACGGTCGGTTCCTATAAGCGCACCGATCTGCGCGCCGGCTTCAACCTGCCGCTCAGCGACAATGCGGCGCTGCTCGTCTCGGGCATCTCCAAGAAGCGCGAGGGCTATCAGAAACTGCTCGACTTCACCTGCGAGATGAACCGGCGCGGCACGCCCGAGCTGGCCGGCAGCTTCCCCCTCACCGGGCCGCTCCAGAACTCGACCCGGCTCGATCAGGTCGATGACTGCACCATCGGCCATTATGGCGGCGAGGACGTGCGCGCCCTGCGCGGCAGCCTGATGTGGCAGCCGACCGATGCGTTGAAGCTGACCGTCACCGGCGATTATCTGCGCGACCTTTCGGAGAACCCGGCGGACTCGGTGGTCGATGTCGATCCCAACCGCGCCAACAATAATATGAAGTCTCAGGCCGATTATTTCGGCCTCGTGATCGACAAGCGCTTCATGACCGGCGATCCCTATTCGACTTATGTGACCTATACCGATCGGATCGCGGCCGGCACGGTCATCCCCGGCAATACCTATTATGCGCCCGATCCGGACGGGGACGGCACCACCGGCTTCGTCAATGAGCGGGGGCAATATACGCGCGGCGGTTACACCATCCCCAACCACAACAATCTGCGGAACTGGGGCGTTGCCGGCAAGCTGAACTGGGATCTCGGCCATGATATCGATCTGACCGCCGTGCTGGCCTATCGTGATCTGGACGAGACGCATACGTTCGATACGGACGGCATGCCGCTGGTCGTCGAGCATGTCATCAACCATCTTGCCCAGAAATACACCCATGCCGAGGTGCGGCTCTCCGGCAAGTCGGACTTTATCGACTGGGTGGTCGGCGGCTTCTATTTCGATGCCGATGGCGATCAGCATGCCTCGCTCATCCAGGCAAGCTCGGGCCTCCAGCGGCAATTGCACACCACCTACGAGCCGACCAGCAAGGCGGTGTTCGCCAACGCCACGCTTCGCCCGTTTGGCGAGAAGCTCGGTGTGATGCTGGGGCTGCGCTATGCGGACGACAAGATGGTCGTGAACTTCTCGAACATCTCGGACGTGAGCTTCCGCACCTCCGCATCGGACATCATCTTCAGGGTGGTGCCGTCGAGCAAGAAGCTGAGTTGGAAGGCCGGCCTCAACTATCAGCCGACGGATGACGTGATGCTCTATGCGTCGGCCGCAACGGGCTATTCGCTGCCGGGCTACAATACCCGCCCGCTCCAGTTCACCCAAGTATCGCAGAGCGATGCGAATGAGGATATCGCCTATGAGTTGGGCGCCAAGCTGGATCTGTTCGACCGGCTGCTCCGCCTCAACATCGCGGCCTTCTACACCGACTTCAAGAATCGCCCGACCACCATCGGCGGCGCCGAGGCGCTGCTGGACGATCAGGGCGTGCCGCAGGCCGGCAACCAGCAGCTTGTGCCGTTGCCCGGTGGCCCTCCCGGCTCGACCCAGTGCAGCACCGAGACTTTGCCGGACAATAGCGGCATCGTCTGCCTGGGGCGCAGCTATTTCCGCAATCAGCCGGCGACGATCCGCGGTTTCGAGGCGGAATATACCATCAACCCGGCAGACGGGCTGACGATCAACGGCTCGGTCGGCTGGTCCAAATTCATGTCGCCGGACATCAAGGCCAGGCTGGTCAATCGCCGCCAGAGCAACCCGTTCTGGACCGCCAGCGCCGGCATCCAATATCGCATCCCGGCCGATATGCTGGGCGGCACGATCACGCCCCGGCTCGACTGGACCTATGAAAGCAGCCAGATCGTCAGCGGCACATCGACCAAATATAACCATCTGATGCCCGGAAAATCATTGTTCAACGGGCGGATCACCTATGACAATCTCGACCATGATTTCACGGTCGCGCTGGGCGTGGTGAACCTGTTCAACAAATTCTATTATCGCAATGTGTTCGATTATCAGGGGCTTGGCTATCCGCAGACGGATGCTCAGCCGGCGCCGCCGCGCGAATGGTATCTGACGCTCACCAAGCGCTTCTGATCGGAACAGGCGCGCGCGAAGGGAGCTTTCCGCGCGCGTTCTCCGGTCCCTGAACAGTCCACCGGATAGATTGTCAGGCTACCCGTAAGATAGGCAAGAGGCCCTGATCCGCTTGAACCGGATCAGGGCCTTTTTCTCGGCATAGGCTGCCTAGTTGCTGGCGCTGCGGCGGTAGGTGCGCGGTGTCATGCCAAACTGCTCGCGGAAGGCACGGGTGAAGTGCGCCGAGCTGTTGAAGCCCCAGGCGAAAGCGATCTCGGTCAATGTATGGCCTTGCCAGCTCGGGTTGCGGATTTGCCGGGCGCATTCCTCCAGCCGGCGCCGCATGATGTAGGCGGAGAGCTTTTCACCCGAGCGGGCGAACACGGTGCGCAGATAGCGAGGCGACATGCGCAGGCCCCGTGCGACCTGCGCGGGTGAGAGAGCCGGGTCACGCAGATGCTCCTCGATATAGCGGACGATATCCGCCTGCCGCCCACGCACGATGGCGGAGATGCTCGGCTCCGCCTCGAAGCCGATGGCGTAGGTCATCGACAGCATTTCGAGGAGATGGCGGGCGAAGCGGACGTCATATGTCGAGGAAAAGCCTCCCTCCAACTGGGTGCCGAGCTTCTCGACCATCGCTGACATCGCCCCGGTCAGGCCAATGTCGCCGCGCAGGCGGCGGCCGCAATATTGCTCCGGCGCGGGGAGGTGCTCGCGCATCGTCTGCGCGTCCACCCGCAACATGATGACGGTGGAGGCATCGTCGATCGTGAAGCGATGCGGCACGGCGCTGTCGCACAACACGAAATCGCCCGCCCCCAGATGCGCTTCGTGCCCCCAATGATTGAAGACGCTGCTGCCGCGCACCTGGAGCAGATAGGAGTAGAGGCGCGGCGCTCCGGCGCGGATATGGCGCGGCGTGCGCTCGATGCTGGAACGGTTGGTGCTCATGCGGACGAACTGCACCGGCCCCAACCGGCCCATGCCGAGCTGGGCGGCAAAGGCGTTCCGGTCCGCCGGTGTGAAGTCGACATGGTTGAGCTGGCGGGAATAAAGATGGTTCCAGTCGGCTGCACGCGTCGCGACCGGCAACAGGTCACTGCTGAACGACTCCATTGTTCCTCTCCCTTGCGTGCGGACCTGTTCGCCCGTTTCCGCATCATGGGGGATTGTCCCCGGCTGGCGGCCGTTTGCAAGCCCTTCCGTAGACTCCTGGATAAAGGGATTTTCCAGAGCCGCATAGCTTGTTTCGACCGGATGCGGTGCGCCCCATGCGGCACGGAGGCAGGCCCTGACAGGACGGAATGGGCAGTCATTCTTGACCGGACAGGCAAGCCGGCCGCTTTCGTTTGACCCTCTTCGCGCAACGCTCCTAGGCCGGTTTGCAGGGCGCGCCCGGAGCCTCCGTGCGCAGCCGCAGATGGAGAGGAAAAGGATGACGATCGGGCGCGAACCGGGTTCCGAGGCCGGCCTCAAGCTGACACGCAGGAGCGCCGTGGGCGGCGGATCGGCGCTGGCGCTGCTGCTGCCCGCAATGGCGCGCGCGCAGGCCATCCGCACCTATGCGGCGCCCCGGCGGCTCAGCAATGTCGATCATCTGGTCGTCTATCGCCGCGAAAATGAGATGGTCGGCTGGCCGCACACCATGGGCTATTGGAACATGGGCGGCGGCGAGCTGCTCCAGCAGGTGACGTCGATCAACACGCGCTACGGCAGCGCCGACGCGATCAGCCATGACAATCTCGGCCGCGAGGGGCTGGGCGGAAAATCGGTGGCCTTGCGCTCGAAGGACTATGGCCGCACCTGGCAGGAGCCGGTGTTCAACATGATGGCCAACCCGGACAAGAGCCAGGCGAACGTCAAGACGATGGGCGACCTGCAGCCGATCGACTTTCTCGACAGTAATGTCCTCATCGCCAATTCCGGCACCGCTTTCGGCATGCCCACCGGGCGGACCAATGTGCGCGTCTCGAAGGATCGTGGCCATACATGGGGGCCGCCAATTCCGGTGCCGCTGGATGGCCTCAATTCGCTCTCCGGCATGAATTCGGTGCTGATCCGCCCGGATGGCACGGCGCTCATCTGGCTGATGGAGGTCGATAAGGAGGGGTGGAACCGCCATCCCTGCGTCTATGCGCTGCCGCCGCGCGGCACCGATTTTCACTTCCTGACGTTCATCACCAAGAAGCATGACCCATGGGGCAATGCGGATGGTGACTATACCAGCACCTTCCGCTTCGGCGGCCACCGCTGGTTCTATCCGCGCGGCTACATGCTGCCCAGCGGCCGGATGCTCTGCGTGCTGCGCTCGCAACGCGATCCGCGCGGGGTGATGTGGACGGAGGTCTATGCCAGCGACGATGGCGGGCGGACATGGGCTTTCCTCTCGCGCGTCAATGATTTCGGATCGCCGGGCAGCCTCGTGCGCTTGCCCGACGGGCGGCTGGTCATGGTCTATGGCTACCGCCTCATGCCTGCCGGCATCCGCGCCACGGTGAGCGAGGATGAGGGCAGGACATGGGGGCCGGAACTGATCGTGCGCGATGACGGCGGGAGCTGGGACCTCGGCTATCCCAACGCCTGGGTGACGGACGACGGCAAGGTCGGCGTCATTTATTATTTCAACAGCAAGGACGACAAGGTCCAGGTCAATGGCGGCGTTCGGCATATCTGCCGCAGCATTTTCTCGGTCGATTGAGCGGAGCGGCGGGGGCCATCGCGGCCGGCGCCGCATGGTGCCGCCCTTGTCGGATGCCTGGCGAAGCAAAGTGGAGAGGCGCGGTCATGACAGAGAATCCCGTGGAGTTTACGCCCGCAGCTGAATGGCGCGCGGATCGGCGGTCCGTGCTCATCGCCGGCTCGATCCTGCTGGCCTTTCCCGCCGCCGCCCGCACGGCCGGCACGGTGACGGAAGCGGATGTGACGATCCCCACGCCGGACGGTTCGGCCGATGCGGTGCTGTTTACGCCTGCCGGCAAGGGGCCGTGGCCGGCGGTGATCCTGTGGCACGATCTGGCCGGCCTGCGCCCCGCCTTCCGCGATATGGGCCGCAAATTGGCGGGGCAGGGCTATGTCGTGCTGGCGCCCAATGCCTTCTATCGCAGCGCCAAGGCGACCGGCGAGGAGGTGGACATGCGCGATGCGGCGGCGCGCAAGCGGCAGATGGATTATCGCGCGGCGGCGACGGATGACGGCATTGCGCGCGATGCGATCGCTTACATGGCCTATCTCGATGGCCTCAAGCAGACCGCGCGCACCCGCAAGGCCGGCACGCTCGGCTATGATGTCGGCGCATCCTATGCCTTCCGCACCGCCGCCGCGCTGCCCGATCGCATCGCCGCCGTCGGCTGCATCCACGGGCTGGGCGTGGCCACGCCGCGCCCCAACAGCCCGCATCTGCTCGTGCCCAAGACCCATGCGGCCTATTTCATCGCGCAGGCCAAGGACGATGATGCCCGCGAGCCGGAGGACAAGGACGATCTGCGCAAGGTGATCGCCGAAGGGAAGCTCAAGGGTGTGGTCGAGGTCTATCCCGCCAATCATGGCTTTGCGGTGCCGGGTAACGCCAATTACGACATGGCCGCCGCTGAGAAGGCGTGGGCGGCCATCCTCGCGCTGTTCAAGGCTGCGCTCAAATGAGCGAGCGGCTGCCTTGTCAGGGGTGGTTTCCGTCCTCGAATGCGGGGCGGGCCTCCTGAAGCGTTGATCGGAATAGTCGATCGAAAGCGCGTAATATTGTTGCGAAGGTTCTGAAGGTTACACTTGCGGGCAGCAAAAATTGCCGCCGGTGAGTGAGGAAACCGATCAGTCCGTCGTTTTGAGAAAGAGCCACGTGGTCGATGACGATGGCATGGGGTGTGCCCTGTAGGACAGCGGAGCGTGCCGGCGAAGAAGGGGGCGGGCGCAATCCGAACCGGCTGCGCCTCAGCCGATGACCTTATCCCAGAGGGTCGGCGTGCCGCTCGGCGCGCGGAACCCCATGGCTTCGATCTCATGGGTCTTGCCGTCCGCGCCGATCTTCCAGATATGCGCGGCGACATTGTCCCACGGCTCATAGCCAAGCCGTTCCTTGGTCCAGAGCGATTTCGATCCATCCAGGCTCGTGACCTCATAGGGCGCGAAATCCATGGGGTGACGCAGGACGGAAAAGCCCATCACCAGCCCGGTTTGCGGATCGGCGGCGAACACCTGCCGGTCGTCGATCGTGGTGATGTAGGTCATCACGCCGCTGGAGAGTTGCCCGGCGCAATCGCGGGCGATGGGGGAGATATTCTGGCTGGCAGGCCCCGCCCCGGCACCTTCGCCGGCCGTGATGATCCCGTTCTCATGCCGCTGGCAATCGGCGGCGAAGGGCATCTTCGTGCCGTCATTATCGTCCAGCGCATCATAATAGCTGCCGCCGACGCGGAGCAGCGCGGCATGATCGAGGCGCTTGTCGGCCGGGACATCCGCCAGCAGGCCGGCGCGCGGCGTTTTCAGCCGATCGAGCACAGTGTCGCGCACATCCGTAATGCGATGCTCGACCTCCACGATCCGGTCGCCATCCAGCTTGAGGCGCAGGGCGACCAGGACCGGCTTGCCCTGCTGCTCCATCATGCCGATCCAGCCGGCGCTGTGGTTGGTGGGATCGGGCACATGGATCGAGAAGGCGGTCGGGCCGCCGGTCGCGCTCTGCCACAGGCCGGTGCCGACCGCCGCGGGCTGCGCATTCTCCACAAAGCGCACGTCGCTGGCCAACGGCGCCGCGGCGGGATCGTGCCTGGCCACGGCGGCGAGGTAGCGGTCCGTCACGTCGATTGTGCAGGCCCGGTCGCAGGATTTCTGCGAGCAGCCTGCGCCGCCATACAGGAAGGTCGCGGCGAGCAGGGCCGTGCCCAGACCAGTGGGGCGGCGCAGGAAGAGGGGCAGACTCATGGCGCTTTGATCTCCACGCCATCAACCGCCGGCCCGGTCGGCGGCATCTGATAGCCATTGTTGATGAGCCGGTTCTGCGGCTGTAATTCGCACGGCACGCAATCCGGCCAATAGCGTTCCGGCATCCGCCCGCTGACGGGGTTGCGGTAATGGAACCACATAGGGAGGATGCCGGGCCAGTTGATCGTGGTGCCGGTGCCCCCGGCAAAGCCTTCCTCCCGCTTGCCGAGCGCGGTGATCGGCAGATCGGGCGGGTAGCGCTGGAGGAGGGGGCTGGGGCGCATGCCGCCGCCCGGTGGCGGAGGCTTGGCCGCCGACCAGCCGCCCTGCCAGTTGGGCATCGTCATATAAGGCTCATCGATGGTGAGCGTCCACAGCCGCCAGATGCCGTCCTCCAGCACGACCTGATCGTTCGGATACATGCCGGTCTGGATGGAGCCGACCCGGTTGGGCTGGCCGCTCGCCTTGTCATATTTGCCCGTATTGGGGTGGAACAGCCGCGTGCGCAGCAAGGTCGAGCGCCCGTCATGGGAGACGTTGATGACCGGCTGGATGCGCCAGTGGGTCGCGAGGCGGGCGCGCACGACCGTCGATGGGTCCGGTGTCTTGCCATACATGGCGGTCGCCGCGCCGGCGATGCGGTCCCGGCCGAAATAATAGCCGGCGAAGGGCGACTGCTTGTTCCCCTTGACCGCGAAGATGCCGGACATGCCCGGCCATTGGAAATCATCCAGATAATGACCATAAGCGGAGGAGACATTCTCCGTCCCGTCATAAGCGAGCGAGCGCAGGTAACGGCGGCGCAGATCGGGAATGGAGGCCGCGCTGGCGAGCAGCTTCGCCTTGATCGACCCGGTCAGCGGCTTTGCCGAGACGATCGTGAGCCTGCCGGTGGCGACGGGCCGGCCGGTCGCCGGATTGGGGCCGAGAAGAGCCGGCATGGACGGGTTGCCTCCCAGCTCCCCGCCATTGCTCCAGCCGGCCTTGTAATCCGCCTTCATCACCGGCGTGATCCGCATCTCGCGGATCTTCCACAGCCCGTCCTCCTTGACGAAGCGGTTGTGGAACACATTGACCTCCCAATGGGCGGTTTCCTTGTCCGCCTCGCCGACCATGCCGAGATCGATGCCGCGCGCATAGGCTTCCTGGCCGCCGGGCAGCACCTGCACGATGGTATCGAACAGCGGATGATCGTTGAGGACGCCGTGGGAGAGGCCAGCCGGCCCCATCAGTTCCATCGCCTGCCGCACGCCGGCCTTGCCCTTGTAGCGCTTGCCGCCGATCTCGACCACGCCATCCGCGGCGAAGATATCGACCACATCGTCCCACATGCGCATGTCGACATAATAGCCATAGGCGTTCTGCAGGTTGCGGACGTCGTCCTCGTCGTTCAGCGCCGCGATGCGCTGGGCGAGTTTGGGAAGCGTTGCTCCGCTCGCCGGCGCGGCGCCCTGCGCGGGCGGAATGGGGATGCCCGTCTCGTCGACCGTGAAATGATAGGGCACGATCGGCAGATCCTTCTGGCCGACATTGCTGACGCCGTCCGCATAGCTGCCCTCATATTGCGGGAAATAGTGCAGCGTGGCGATCTTCCAGCGACCATCCTCGCGCACATAGTCATTCTCGTAGAGGCCGCCTTCGATCCAGGCGCGGCCCTTGCCATCGCCCCGGAAGGCGAGGCCGCGCCAGCGGGCCTTGGCGCTGTTGCCATCGGCCGAAAGATTGACCAGCGGATCGTCGATCATCTCGGTGTTGAGCGCGCCGGCGACGGTGCCGGCCGGCCCGCTGCGCTGCGCGAGCCAGCGGGCGATGGCGGCCTTGCCCGTGGCCGTCTCCTCGCCCCAGACGAGCTTGCCGTTGGCGGCGAACAGGTCCGCCATGCCATCCCACAGGCCGAACTGGGCGTAATGGGTGTAGCTGCGCTGCACATTCTTGACCGCGCGGAGCGATTCAAGGCGCTCCACATCGCGTGCGAGATTATCGGCCGAGTCTGCCGGGTTCGCGGTGGTCTGCGCCCAGACGACGGTTCCCACGGCCAGAGGCGTTCCCAGGACCAGAGGCGCTCCCAGGACCAGAGATAGGGCCGCACAGGCCGCCACGGTTTTCCCGCTCATCGCTATCCTCTCCGCTTGTTCCCGGCGGGCAGTGTCGGGCAACTCTCCGCGCGGATGCAAGGTCCGATCGGCCGGAGCGCG
>Ga0180219_1000762_pt1 | contig 23573 bp, 24 predicted proteins | sample eDN3rd30CBELigMG_FD_151338 | JGI IMG/M metagenome (GOLD analysis project Ga0180219, IMG submission 151338) | Enriched Miracle-Growth compost microbial communities from Emeryville, California, USA - eDNA 3rd pass 30_C BE-Lig MG (version 2)... ... | reverse complement strand
GCGGGATGATGCAGCAGTCGGTCTTGCGGTCGACGAAGCTGTTCGCGGCGAAATCCTTGGGGTCCACCACCGCGCTGTCGACATTGGTGAAGATCTTGAACTCGTCCGCCACCCGCGCGTCATAGCCGTAGGAGGACAGGCCGTAGCTGATGCACCCGTCCCGCCGCTGGCTCTCCACGAAAGGCTCGATCATGCCTGTGTTCAGGGCCTGCTCGCGAATCCATTTGTCCGATTGGATAGCCATTGATCCTCAGCTTCTCTTCTTGCGTGTGACGCCCAGGTCCATCGGGCCGAAGGCATAAGGCAGCAGCGCCGAAACGCGATGTTCCGTCACGGCGTCACCGCTTGCGGAAGCGCAATAGACGGCGATGGGGCGGCCCGCAATCTGCTCCGCCTCCACCATGACCTGACGGCACCGGCCGCAGGGCGTGACGCCGTCCGCGCCCCCGACAACCGCAATCGCCTCCACATCGGCCAGCCGCCCGCGCGAATTGACGGTCGCCAGCGCCACCGTCTCGGCGCAGAGCGACAGGCCATAGCTCGCATTTTCGAAATTGGTCCCGGCGACGATCTCCCCATCGGTCAGCCGCACCGCCGCGCCCACCGCAAAGCCGCTATAGGGCGCATGGGCATGAGCCATCGCTCCGCGTGCCGCCTCCACCAGAGCCGCGACCGAAGCGTCCTTCATCGTCATGGCGCAACCACATTCCATCGCACAGGACCGTCCACCCCATCGATATGGCGCATGTTGCTGGCGGTCCACATCACCCATGGGCGGGTCGCATAGTCGGGGGGAAAGAAGTTGCCGTCCAGCCACAGCGTCCGGTTGACCCCCGACCCGATATCATAATCCGCGTCGAAATCCTTCGTCACGTTCAGCACGGCGGATTTGCCCGAATGGCTTTCGATCAGGTTGATCAGCGTGTTGAGTTCCGAAAGCACCTTGTCCCGGCCCGGCCGCACCTTGCAGCCCGGATCGAAGGCCAATCGGATCACCGGGGGCAGGGCGGCATTGTCGCGCGGCACGGTCGTGATGAAGGGCGTCGCCTGCTCATAGGCGCGGCGGCAGAGGCTGAATTCCAGCATCGCGCCATAACGCACCCCGGCCTTGCGCGCCTCCGCCCAGTTGGTCCCGAAGGCCGGATCGCGCTGCCCCCAGCCGTTCGCGGCGCGGATATAGGCGAAATCCGTTCCCTGCGCCGCCAGCGTGCCCCATTCGATGATACCGTTGCCCGCGCCCACCGAAACGCCCTGCGTGGGATAATGCGCGCGATCGGGCGCCCAGCCGCGCGCGAAGAGCCACAGCCCCGTCACCAGCGCCGTGCTCACGGCCAGCGCAAAGACGATGCGGGCCAGCCATTGCCGCGAAGTCAGCCCCCCGATTGTCCTTACCCCTTGATATGCAGCACGCAGATCAGCGTGAAGAGCCGCCGCGCGGTGTCGAAATCGACCGCGATCTTGCCGTCCAGCCGCTCCATCAGCATTTCCGCCGCCTGATTGTGGATGCCGCGCCGGGCCATGTCCACAGTTTCGATCTGTTGCGGCGAAGCATTGCTGATCGCCTGATAATAGCTGTCGCAGATGGCGAAATATTCGCGGATCGGCCGCCGAAACCGCCCCAGTCCCAGGATAACGGCCTCCAGCGGCGCATCGTCCTCCCGACGGATTTCGATGGCCAGCCGCCCTTCCTCGACCCGCAGCAGCACCTTATAGGGACCGGCATAGCCGTCCTCATGCGCCCGCTGCGGCGCGAAATGATTATCCTCCAGCAGGTCGAAAATCGCGATGCGCCGTTCCTGTTCGACATCGGCGTTGCGCCACAGGATCGTGCGCTCGTCGAGCTTTATGTCTATGATGCGCGGATCGGCCATGGCGTAATTTTCCGTCAGTGCGGCGATAGGCGGTGAAATGCAAGCGGGACTTATCCACAGATCGTTTCGAACTGGCATCTTGCGCGGGCGCGGCGCCGGCGCGATGAGGGGTAAATGGTTGAACTTGTGAAGCTGAACGCCGCCCCCGATGCGGGCGGCCCTGAACTGCCGCGCAATGTGGAGGCGGAGGCGGCGCTGCTTGGCGCGCTGATGATCGACAACCGCATCGCCGAGGATATCCAGCTCAAGCTCAAGCCCGAACATTTCTTCGAGCCGCTCCATGGCCGCATCTACGAAGCGGTGATGCGGCTGGTCGAGCGCGACATGGTGGCCAATCCCGTGACATTGAAGCCCATGCTGGATCAGGACCCGGCGCTCAGGGAGCTGGGCGGCGCGAGCTATCTGGCGCAGCTTACCGGCAATGGCGCGGCCCTGCTGGGCGCGCGGGACTTCGCGCAGCAGATCTATGACCTCGCCTTGCTGAGGCAGCTTGTGAATGTCGGCCGGGAACTGGTTGAAAATGCACTGGACACTAGCGAGGACGTCAATCCCCGCGAGCAGATAGAGCAGGCCGAAGTCTCACTCTATAAAGTCTCCGAAGGGGAGGGCGAAGTCGGCTCGGTCAAGAGCTTCGCCGCCGCCACCACCATGGCGGTGCAGGTGGCTGAGCGCGCGCTCAACAGCGGCGGCCATGTGTCGGGCATCACCACCGGCATCAACAGCCTCAATGAAAAGATCGGCGGCCTGCACAATTCGGACCTTATGATCCTGGCCGGCCGTCCGGGCATGGGCAAGACCTCGCTCGCCACCAACATCGCCTATAATGCCGCGTCCCGCTGGCTGCGTGACAATGCCGACGGCATCCCGCCGGAAAAGAACATGGGCGCGAAGACGGCCTTCTTCAGCCTCGAAATGTCGGCGGACCAACTCGCCACCCGCGTCCTTGCCGAACAGTCGGGCATCAGCGGCGAAGCGCTCCGCATGGGCAAGATCAGCCGGGCCGATTTCCAGAACCTCTCCCGCGCCGCCCGCGAGTTGCAGGAATTGCCGCTGTTCATCGATGACACGCCCGGCCTCACCATCGCCGCCCTCCGCACGCGCGCCCGCCGCCTGAAGCGCCGCCACGACATCGGCTTCGTCATCGTCGACTATCTCCAGTTGCTGCAAGGCACCGGCAAGGGCAGTGACAACCGGGTGCAGGAAATTTCGGAAATCTCCCGTGGCTTGAAGACCTTGGCAAAGGAACTTAACTGCCCGGTTCTGGCCCTGTCCCAGCTCAGCCGTGCCGTCGAACAGCGCGAGGACAAGCGCCCGCAGCTATCGGACCTTCGCGAATCCGGCTCGATCGAGCAGGATGCCGACATGGTCTGGTTCGTGTTCCGCGAGGATTATTATGTCGCCGCCAAGGAACCGGGGAACAAGGAAAGTCCGGAGCATCTGGAATGGGCGCAGGAAATGGAGCGCATCTACGGCCTTGCCGAGCTGATCGTCGCGAAGCAGCGCCACGGCTCCACTGGCCGCATCCGCATGAAGTTCGACGCGAAGATCACTCGCTTTTCCGATCTGGCTGAAGGCAGCTATATGGAAAGCTACGAGTAGATCAGGCCCGGATCAGCGGCGTCAGCACCATCGCCAGCCCCACAAGGCTGACCGCGAAGGCGAGGGTCCGGACCAACGGCACGCCCATGCCGTAAAGCGGCAGGTATACGACCCGCGCGCCCAGCCAGATCCAGCCGCCCAGGGCGGTCCATTCGCTTGTCCGGTCCGCCATGACCACGCCGATCAGCGCCACGATGGCGATGGGGAAAGTCTCCTGAAAATTGGCCTGCGCCCGCACCAGCCGCCCAGCAATGGGCCGCAGCGGCGGCAATGCCTCATCACGTGCGCCCATGTTCCAATGCGGGCCATATTGCTTCGTCTTGAGATGCGCCGCCGCGAAGATATGGACCAGCAGCAATATCGCGCCCCAGGCCAGGATTTTGAGTTCAACCGGCATGGCACTCTCCCTTGTGGTGAGGAGCCATTCTAACCATCTGGCCGCAAAGCGAAAGCCTCTCTCCGGCCGCTACACCGAAAGAGAGGTTTCGCAATATCATTACGAAACCGGAATGGATCAGAATACCGGCTGGTTCGCCGGATCGTCGGGATCAATCACCGGCGTCACGGCGGGAACCGGCGTGTGGATGCCGCATTCCACCTTGTCCCAACCGCGCCAGCGGCCCGCGCGCGGGTCTTCGCCCGGCATCACCTTGGACGTGCAGGGTTCGCAGCCGATGGACAGATAGCCCTGCGCCTCCAGCGGATGGCGAGGCAGGTCATGCTCGGCGAAATAGGCTTCCAGATCTTCCTTGGTCCAGTCGCCCAGCGGATTGAGCTTGAGCCGCCCATCCTCGACCTCGAAGCGAGGCAGGTTCTGGCGCGTCACCGACTGGAACGCCTTGCGCCCGGATATCCAGGCGTCCAGCCCATCCTTGGCGCGGGCCATCGGCTCGACCTTGCGGATGTCGCAGCAGCCGTCCGGGTCGTAGGACCAGCGCAGGCCCGTCTCGTCCTTCGCCGCGATCACGTCGGGTTTCGGCGCCACGACCCGGCTATCGGTGAAACCGAATGCGCGGATCAGCGTGTCGCGATAGTCCAGCGTCTCGCCAAACATCTTGAGCGTATCGACGAAGATCACCGGCACATTGGGGTCCGCCTGCGCCACGAGATGCAGCAGCACCGCGCTTTCCGTGCCGAAGGAGGATACGACCGCCACATTGCCCGCCAGCCCTTCGGCAAAGACGGTCCGCAGCATCGTCATCGTATCCACGCCCTCGAACCGCCGGTTCAGCGCGTCGGCCTCCGCCTGCGTGAAGGCGGGGCGGGCGTCGATCAGGTCGATTTCACGGACGGCTTTAGCCATTCACTGTCTCCGGGTGGCGCTTCGCCCACACCGGGCGGCGGCCGTCGACGCTCTTCTGATAAACGTCGGCATAGCGGTTGAGCGCGCGTTCGACGGCGTCGTCGTCCAGCGCCTTGTCGGGGTGGAAGCTGTCGAACCCGCATCGGCGCATAGCGACGATCTGGTCCACCAGCACGTCGCCCACGGCGCGCAATTCGCCGACATAGCCCGCTTCCCGCAGGATGCGCGCCGCCGAATAGCCGCGTCCGTCGCCGAATGCGGGGAAGTTCACTTCCACCAGCGCCAGTCGATCCAGATAGGGCAGCAATTCGCGCGCATCCTCGCCCGCTTCGATGCGGACGGCGGTGGAATTGGACTGGCCGGTGAAGGATTCCACCGTCACCGTCGGTTCCTGCGTGGCTTCGCCTTCGCGGAAGGACAGGAACTCAACCATAGATCGCCTCCTTGAAGGGTTTCATGCCGATGCGGCGATAGGTGTCGAGGAAGCGTTCGCCTTGCTCCCGCTGCGCCAGATAGATGTCCGTGACCTTCTCGATCGCGTCGACCACGCCGTCCTCGGAAAAGCCGGGGCCGGTGATCTGGCCGAGCGAAGCATCCTCCGCGCCCGATCCGCCGAGCAGGAGCTGGAAATTCTCCACGCCCTTCCGGTCCACGCCCAGAATGCCGATATGGCCCGCATGGTGGTGGCCGCAGGCGTTGATGCAGCCGGAAATCTTGAGCTTGAGTTCGCCCAGATCCTTCTGCCGTTCCGGCGACGCGAAACGCTCCGACAGCTTCTGCGCCAGCGGAATCGAGCGCGCATTGGCCAGGCTGCAATAATCGAGGCCGGGGCAGGCGATGATGTCGGTGATCAGGTCCAGATTGGCCTCCGCCAGTCCCGCTTCGTCCAGCTTCCGCCAGATGGCGTGGAGGTCGGCTTTCCTGACATGCGGTAGGACGAGATTCTGTGCATGGGTCACGCGCAGTTCGTCCAGCGAATATTGCTCCGCCAGGTCCGCGATCAGGTCGATCTGGTCGGCCGAAGCGTCGCCGGGAATGCCGCCGGTGGGCTTGAGGCTGATATTGACGATGGCGTAGCCCGGCTGCCTGTGCGCGGCGACCTGCCGGTCCACCCATAGGGCAAAGGCCGGGTCGCCGCGGTCGATTGCGTCGGGAAGGCCGTGCTCATAGGCCGGGCCCGCGAAGAAGGGGCGGATGCGGTCCAGTTCCTCGCGGGGCGGGTTCAGCCCCAGCGTCTTCATATGCGCGAATTCTTCCTCGACCTGCCGCTTATATTCCTCGACGCCCAGTTCATGGACCAGGATCTTGATCCGCGCCTTGAACTTGTTGTCGCGGCGGCCATAGCGGTTGTAGACGCGCAGGCAGGCTTCCAGATAAGATACGATCTCATCTTCGGGCACGAAGTCCCTGATTTGCGGCCCGACCATCGGGGTGCGTCCCATGCCGCCGCCGGCATAGACCTCCGCGCCGATTGCGTCCCCGCGCTTCACCAGCTTGAGGCCGATGTCGTGCAGGCGCATCGCCGCGCGGTCATCTTCCGATGCGATCACGCAAATCTTGAACTTGCGCGGCAGGTAAGTGAACTCGGGGTGGAAGGTCGACCATTGCCGCAGCAATTCGGCCCAGGGGCGGGGGTCCGCCACCTCGTCGGCGGCAACGCCCGCATATTGATCCGAAGAAATGTTGCGGATGCAATTGCCGCTGGTCTGGATGGCATGCATCTCCACCGTCGCCAGTTCGGCGAGGATGTCGGGCGCGTCGGCCAGCTTGATCCAGTTATACTGGATGTTCGTCCGCGTGGTGAAATGGCCGTAGCCGCGATCATATTTGCGCGCGATTTCGCCGAGCTTACGCATCTGCCTGCTCGACAAAGTGCCATAGGGGATGGCGACGCGCAGCATATAGGCGTGAAGCTGGAGATAGAGGCCGTTCATCAGGCGAAGCGGCTTGAACTGGTCCTCGGTCAGGTGCCCGGCCAGGCGGCGCTGCACCTGATCGCGAAATTCGTCGACGCGGGCATCGACGATGGACTGGTCATAGCTGTCGTAACGATACATGGTTCAGATCACCCAGTTGCCGGCGTCGGCGTCATGCGGTTTCAGCGTCAGGTCGGGGCGCACCGTCGGTCCCAGCGCGCGGATGCGGTCCTTGATATGCGCGGGCCGCACGCCTTCGTCGGTCACGGTGGCGTCGATCACATAGGCGCCCACGACGCGCAGCGCGGCCTCCTCGGCGCGGGCGAGTTCGTCGCCCCTTTCGCCGACATCGACCGAATCGCCTACCTGCCGCGACCAGCCGTCGCCCGCCCACCAGATCACGTCCCCGGTGCCAAGGTCATTGCCGGTTAAAATCTTCACGAAATCATCTCCGCCCCATTGCCTGTCCGTGCGGCCCACTCGGCCAGCACATCCTGCGCCAGCGCATAGGCCGCCACTTCGCCGACCACAATCAGGGCCGGGCTTTTTACGCGTTCGCGCGCCACCATGTCGCCAAGATCCGCGAGCAGCGTGCGGAGCACCCGCATATCGGCGCGGGTGCCGTTTTCCAGCACTGCGACCGGAATCCCCGGCGCGACGCCGTCGGCCATCAGCTTGTCGGCAATGTCCGCCGCCGTCGCCACGCCCATATAGATGACGAGCGTGCGCCCCTTGCCCGCGAGGCCCGACCAGTCCTGCTCCGTCAGTCCCTTGCACTGGCCCGCGACGAAGCTGACCGCGCTCGATGCCGCACGGTGGGTGAGGGGGAGTTGCGCCTGCGCCGCGCAGCCGATGGCGGCGCTGATGCCCGGCACGACCTCCACCGGCACCCCGGCCTTGCGGCAGGCATCCACTTCCTCGCCGCCGCGCCCGAAGATGAACGGATCGCCGCCCTTCAGCCGCACGACCGGCCGGCCGGCCTTCGCCAGCCGCACCAGCAGCGCGTTGATCTCTTCTTGCGGCATGGAGTGGCGGCTGCGCTGCTTGGCGACGGAGATCATCTCCGCCCCCGGCGCGGCCATCGCCAGTATCTCGCGCGAAACCAGTCCGTCATGCACGATCACCCGCGCCGCGCCGATCAACCGGGCGGCGCGCAGCGTCAGCAGTTCCGGATCGCCCGGACCCGCGCCGACGAGATAGACGGTGGCAGGTGCATGTTCGGCCATGCTGGGCAGATGGCGAAGCCGCAGGGGAACTGCAATCCCATAATGCTTTTACCGGGGCGTAGGAAAAGTTGGCCCGCCCTGAAAGTCAGGCTTTTCAGTCGCCCATCGCGCTGGTGTCGATGGGCTTCAACCCCACGCCGATGGACGCGCGCGGCTGCTCGATTTCCGAGGACACCACCGGATAGGCGCAATAGTCCGCCGCATAATAGGCGCTGGGCCGGTGGTTGCCCGAAATCCCCACGCCGCCAAAGGGCGCCGCGGACGAAGCGCCGTTGGTCGGCCGGTTCCAGTTGACGATCCCGGCGCGGACTTGCGTCCAGAACTGCTCATATTGTTCCGGCGATCCTCCGATCAGCGCGGCGGACAGGCCATAGCGCGTATTGTTCGCCTCCGCGATGGCGGCGTCGAAATCGGGCACGCGCACGACTTGCAGCAGCGGGCCGAACAACTCGATATCGGGCCGCTCCGCCATCGCCGTCACGTCGATGATCGCGGGCGTCAGGAAGGGCAGGCCCTGGATCGGCCGCACCATATGCTTGATCGGCCTGCCCCCGTTGCTCATCAGATAAAGGAAGCTTTCCGTCAGCCCATCCGCCGCATCATTGTCGATCACCGGCCCCATATAGGGCGCTGGGTCGGCATGAGGATGATCAACGATCAGCCGGTCGGCGATCTTCTTCACCTCCGCGATCACCGCGCCGGCGATGCTGTCTCTGACGATCAGGCGGCTTGCCGCCGTGCAGCGCTGTCCGCTTGAAAGGAAGGCCGACTGCACCACCAAAGTCGCGGCGGCGTTGATGTCCGGCGTGTCCCAGGTGATGATCGGATTGTTCCCGCCCATCTCCAGCGCCAATATCTTGCCCGGATCGGACGCGAACTGCCGGTTGATCGCGATCCCGCTCTGAGCCGATCCGGTGAAGAGGATGCCCCCCACATCGGGATGCGCGGCCAGCGCCTTGCCCTCCGCCGCATTGCCCAGCACCAGGCGCACGACATCCTGCGGGATGCCGGCCTCATGATAGAGCTTCACCAGATATTCGCCGACGGCAGGCGTCTTTTCCGAAGGCTTGAACACCACCGCATTGCCCGCCAACAAGGCAGGTACGATATGCCCGTTGGGCAGATGCGCCGGGAAATTATACGGCCCCAGCACCGCCATCACGCCATGCGGCTTGTGCCGGACGGACTGGCGCGCGCCCATGGCGGCATCGAGCCTTTTCTGCCCGGTGCGTTCGGCATAAGCGGATATGGAAATATCGACCTTGCCCATCACGGCGGCGACTTCCGTCTGCGCGTCCCACAGCGGCTTTCCGGTTTCGCGGGCGATCAGGTCGGCGAGCTTCCCTTCATGCGTGCGCACGACGTTGACGAAGCGGCGCAGCGTTTCGATCCGGTAAGCGATGGGCTGCGCGGCCCATTGAGGCCATGCCGTGGCGGCGCGGGCCACTTCCTCATCTACATTGCCGGCCACGCCCTCCCATAACAGCGCGCCGGTGGCGGGTTCGAACGAAGTTAAAGCGGAACTCATGCTGTGCGGATATGGCCGAAAATGGCCGGAGAGGAAAGGCGGTTATGCCGACCGGCGTTGAATGACGGCCGTGGGAGGATAGCGGACGTGCCTATTCATCATGCCAGCATCTCTCTTCTTCGTAGGCGCGTCCCGGCCTAAGGGAGAGCCCAGCTTTCGCTGCGACAACGAATTGGAGAGATGCCGGAAAATGACCGTTTTCTATTCTCAGGCTCGGCAATATCAAGGCACCTCCGGCACATCCCCATGGGCCTGCCCCGTCCGCCGGATCGCCGCCACCTTGTCGTAAAGCGGCTGCCAGTCGTCGTCTCGGTCGATGGCGTTCCAGATCGCTTCGACTTCCTCGATATGCATGGAGCAGGGGGATTCGTCCGTCCAATAGGGATGGCTCCCGTTCCCGCTGGCTTCGAATCCGGCGACCGCCTCGCGAAACGGCGCCCAGCTTTCATCGGCATAGCGTTCCGCCGCCCGCGCCCTCCCGCCGCGCCAGTCGTGGAAGAAACGGTCGATCTCCGTTCCCGTTTCCACCATTCCCCGCACCGCCGCCTGGACCAGAGCCGACGCATCGCCGCCGGTTTTAACCCCCAGCCGCCAGCAAAAGCGGCGCGCCAATGCTTCTTCAAAAAGTGCCGGAAATCGCTCCATCTGCTCGATCAGTGGCTCCGCTTCCACCAGAGGCCGTAGCGAAACCGCCAATTGCGCCGCATCCCAATGGATCGCCTCGGCCTGCCGCCCGAAGGCATAAAGCCCGCTCTCGTCGAAATAGGCGGCGGTGAATAAGCGGTCCCATTTCGGCGTGAATCGCCATGGTCCGTAGTCAAAGCTCTCCCCCGTCACGTTGATATTGTCGCTGTTCAGCACCCCGTGGACGAAGCCCGCGACCATATAGCTCGCCGCCAGATCGGCCAACCGCTCCATCACCCGGCCCATCAACTGCACCGGCGGATGACCCCTCGGCGTTTCGCCATAAAGCCGGGTCAACGCATAATCCGTCAACTTCTCCAGCAACGCCTTGTCGTCGAAATAGGCTGCCCGCTGGAACGTCCCGATACGGATATGCGAATGGCTCAATCGCACCATCACGGCGGAACGCGTGGGGGAAGGCTCGTCATTGCGCTGCAACGCCTCGCCTGTCTCGATCAGGGAAAAAGTCTTGGATGTGTTGACGCCCAGCGCCTCCAGCATCTCCGTCGCCAAAATCTCCCGCATCCCGCCTTTCAGCGTCAGCCGCCCGTCGCCGAAACGGCTGTAAGGCGTCTGCCCCGATCCCTTGGTGCCCAGATCCAGCAGCCGTCCCGCCCCATCCCTGAGTTGCGCGAACAGGAATCCCCGGCCATCCCCGATCTGCGGATTATAGCTGCGGAACTGATGCCCATGATACCGCAAGGCCAATGGATCGGGCATCGATTCCGACAAAGGACGGAAACGGCCGAAATGTCCGATCCATTCCGCATCGCTCAGTGTCCCAAGCCCCACCGCATCCGCCCAGCGATCATTGCGGAACCGCAGGATGGCTTGCGGAAAGCCGGTCGCTTCGACCACATCGCCGATGTCGGGCATCAGCGCGGCGATTTCGTTGGCGGGGCTGTATTTGGCGGGTTGCAGGCGCGTGATCATAAGGCGATATGGGGGATAGTTGGCGGAGGGATCAAGGTTGAGCGGCTATACCGACGGATTTTGGTGGTCCCCCGACGGCCTGCGGCTCCATTATCGCGACTATGCCGGGGGCGGGGAAGAGCGTCCGCCCTTGCTCTGCCTGCCGGGCCTCACCCGCAACGCCCGCGATTTCGAGCCTTTGGCGGAGCGCCTCGCGGGCGACTGGCGGCTGATCTGCCCCGACATGCGCGGACGGGCCGAAAGCGCCTATGCGAAAGACCCGATGACCTATGTGCCGCTCATCTATTTGCAGGACATAGGGCGGCTGCTCGCGGACCTTGCCGTCACCCGGTTCGTCGCCATCGGCACGTCGCTGGGCGGGATCATCGCCATGCTGGTCGCCGCGACTCATCGCGAATGGCTGGCCGGGGCGCTGCTCAACGATGTGGGGCCGACGCTGGAGACCGCCGGGCTTGCCCGCATCCGCACCTATGTCGGCGTGGGGCAATCGCATCCAAGCTGGGTCCATGCCGCCCGCGCGCTGGAGGAAAGCAATCGCGACATTTATCCGGCCTACGACCTGCAGCAATGGATCGCCATGGCCAAGCGGCTCTATCGCCTGAATTCGGCGGGCCGCGTGGTGCTGGACTATGACATGCGCGTGGCCGAGCCTTTGCGCCTGACCGGCGGAGAGGAAGCCGCTCCCGATATGTGGCCCGTCATGGCCGCCTTTCGCGGCATCCCGACACAGATATTACGGGGAGAGCGTTCCGATCTCCTCAGCGACGCCACCGCGCGCCGCATGATCGCGGAAATAGGGGAGGGCGCGGAACTGACCGTCGTGCCCAATGTCGGCCACGCCCCCGCGCTGGACGAGCCCGAATCGGTGGCGGCGATAGACCGCCTGCTCAGCCGCGTCCTCCATGGCTGACACGTCATCGCGGCCGCCCCGGCTGCTCCACGTGCACGGCAGCTTCTCGCTGGGCGGCAAGGAAGCGCGCGCTGTCCGGCTTATGAATCTCTGGGGCGAGCGCGCCCATCACGCGATCGTCAGCGCGGCTCCCGACGCCATGGACGCCCGCGACGCCATAGATCCGGCGATCAAGGTCGACTTCCCGCCTCCCCCTCCGCTCACGGGCCGTCCCGGTTTGCGCCGCTTCCGCGCAATTGCCCGATTCCTCGAGGGCTTCGATCTGATCCTGACCTATAATTGGGGGGCGATGGACGCGGTGATGGCCCATCGCCTGTATGGCCGCGCCATGGGCCTGCCGCCGCTGGTTCATCATGAGGATGGTTTCAATGCCGATGAAGCCAGCGGATTGAAGATCCAGCGCAACCTCTATCGCCGCGTCGCCCTCCGGCGTGCAAACGCGCTCGTCGTGCCTTCGATACGGCTTGAAACCGTCGCCCGCCACATCTGGCGGCAACCGGCGGGCAAGGTCCACCTCATCCGCAACGGGATCGACATCGCCCGTTACACCGCCACACCGGCACCCGATGCCATCCCCGCGCTGCGTCGTTCACCGGGTAAGCTGCTGGTCGGCACGTTGGCGGGCCTGCGTCCGATCAAGAACATCCCGCGCCTTGTCCGCGCCGTCGCGTCCCATCGCGACCGTTTGCAACTCGTCGTTGTCGGCGAAGGCCCTGAGCGCGACGCCATCCTTGCCGAAGCGGCCGTCCATGGCCTCGACGACATCTGCCTTGCCGGGTTCATGACCGACCCATGGCGCTTCGTCGGCCTGTTCGATATCTTCGCATTGTCCTCCGACAGCGAGCAGTTCCCGATCTCGCTGGTGGAAGCGATGGCGGCGGGCGTTCCGGTCGCCGCGATGGACGTGGGCGATGTCGCGAACATGGTCGCGCCCGGAAATCGTCGCTTCGTCGTGCCCGATGAACGGCAGCTCGCAGCCGCCCTGGGCGCGCTCGCGGCCGATGCCGGATTGCGTGTCCGGCTGGGCAAGGCGAACCGCGAACGCGCAGCCCGCGATTTCGACGAGGCGCGAATGGTCGGCGCCTATGCCACGCTTTACGGAAAGGCGCTGGCCCAGCCGGACATTTTGCGCTAGGGGCCGCGCGAAAATTCGTTATTTGGCCGATAATCTGCTATGGGTCGGCCTTTACGTGGCTGGGGGAGCCACCGGCTTTTATTCGGGAGATGTCTTTGTTCAAGGGTTTGAAACCCATCGTCTATGGTGGTCGCGAAGTCTGGCCGCTGGTGGAAGGCGGAAAAGGCGTGGCGGTTTCCAACCACGCCAGTTCCGGCGCATGGGCCGCGGCGGGGGGAATCGGCACCGTGTCCGCGGTGAACGCCGACAGCTACGATCCGCTGGGCAATGTCATCCCGCAAATCTATCATGGCCGCACGCGCCGCGACCGGCATGAGGAACTGATCGCCTACGCCATCGACGGCGCGGTCGAGCAGGTGAAGCGCGCCTTCGAGATCGCGGGCGGCAAGGGCGCGATCAACATCAACGTCCTGTGGGAAATGGGCGGCGCCCAGCGCGTGCTGCACGGCGTGCTTGAAAAGACGAAGGGCATGGTCGCGGGAGTCACCTGCGGCGCGGGGATGCCATATAAGCTGAGCGAGATCGCGGCGTCCTATGGCGTCAACTATCTGCCGATCGTCAGTTCCGCCCGCGCCTTCCGCGCCCTGTGGAAGCGCGCTTATTCCAAGGCGTCCGAATGGCTGGCCGCGGTGGTCTATGAAGATCCGTGGCTGGCGGGCGGTCATAACGGCCTGTCCAACGCCGAAGACCCGCGCGAACCGCAAGATCCCTATCCCCGCGTGAAGGCGCTGCGCGAAACCATGCGTGAAGGCGGCATTTCCGACGATGTTCCCATCGTAATGGCGGGCGGCGTCTGGTATCTGCGCGACTGGAACGACTGGATCGACAATCCGGAGCTGGGCGCCATCGCCTTCCAGTTCGGCACCCGTCCGCTCCTGACGCAGGAAAGCCCCATTCCGCAGCCGTGGAAGGAAAGGCTGATGCAGTTGGAGTCCGGCGACGTGCTGCTGCATCGTTTTTCGCCCACGGGCTTCTATAGTTCCGCTATCCGCAATCCCTTCCTCCGCAATCTGGAAGCGCGGTCGGAACGGCAGATACCCTTCAGCACCGAACAGGCGGGCGATCACACGCATCAGCTTGACGCCGGCGTGAAGGGCAAGAATTTCTGGGTGACGCGTAACGACCTTCTGCGCGCGCGCGAATGGGTGGGGCAAGGCTTTTCGTCCGCCCTCAAGACGCCGGACAATACGCTGGTGTTCGTGACGGAAGAAGAGCGCGGCGTCATCCGCAAGGATCAGACGGACTGCATGGGTTGCCTCAGCCAGTGTGCTTTTTCCAGCTGGATGGACAGCGAAACCAATTCGACCGGACGCCTTGCCGATCCGCGCAGCTTCTGCATACAAAAGTCGTTGCAGGAAGCCGTGCATGGCGGGTCGTTGGACGAAAATTTGCTGTTCGCCGGTCATGGCGCCTATAATTTCCGGAAAGATCCCTTCTATTCCAACGGCTTTGTTCCGACGGTGAAGCAGTTGGTGGACCGGATTCTCACGGGCGACTGATGGCGGATATTCAAGGGCTTGCGGTACTGCGTTATGACACGCCGCATTTCGATGTGGTGCGTCCGGGACAGTTCGTTTTATGCGCGGTTTCCGGCGCGCGCATCGATCTTGACGATTTGAAATATTGGAGCGCCGAGTTCCAGGAAGCCTATCGGGGGCCGGAGGAAGCCACGCAATCCTTTCTCCGGCATCGCGGCCTCCGCTGACGCTGTGTTCGAGCGGGCGGGGCGCGGCTTCATAGCGCACGACCGCGTCCCGTCGGCCATTTCCTCCGCTTCATCCGATCTTTGCTGTTCCCCCATGAGGAAAACTGCTGTATCCTACGGTTAAGGCGTCGGAAACAAGAACGCCTGGCGGAAGGATGTCGAAATGTCGCGAATGGATGTTTTTGGTGATCGTGTGTGCGTGGTCACAAGCCTGCTTATTATGGGTTGGTTCCTCTACTCGTCGATCTTCTGATCTGCTTCCCGTTTCCCGCCGGATTTTCCTGTTGGGAAGAGCTGGCCTTATCCGCTTGAAAACGGCTCGCTTTCTTCAGCGGAATATGACGGTTTTGCAGCCGTTGAGCAGCACCCGGCGATCGGCGATCCAGCGGACGGCCCTAGCTAGGACCTGCGTTTCTATATCGCGTCCTATGCGCACCATGTCTTCTGCCGTCGCGCGGTGATCGATACGTTCGACCGCCTGTTCGATGATCGGTCCCTCATCCAGATCCGCCGTCACGAAATGCGCGGTCGCGCCGATCAGTTTGACGCCCCGCTCATGCGCGCGATGATAAGGGCGCGCGCCCTTGAAGCCCGGCAGGAAGCTGTGGTGGATGTTGATGCAGCGTCCGATCAGCTTTCCGGCTAGTTCTTCCGACAGCACCTGCATATAGCGCGCCAGAACCAGATAGTCGGAACGGGTTCGATCGAAAATATCGAGCAGAGCGGCTTCCTGAGCGGCCTTGTCGCCATTGGGAGGCAATTCGTGATAAGGAATGCCATGCCATTCCGTGATGCGGCGCATGTCGGGATGGTTGGAAACGACGCCCATGATATCGACCGCCAATGTACCCGTTTGCCAGCGGTGCAAAAGGTCCGCCAGACAATGAGATCCCTTGGATACGGCGATCAGGATACGCGGGCGTTCACCAATATCGGTAAGGCGCCAATCCATGGCGAACCGATCGCCTGTCGGCGTGAATTCCGTCCGCAGCCATTCCGTGCCGCCATCCATGCGGCTGTCGGTCGCTTCAAAGGCGACGCGCATGAAGAAGCGTCCCGATTCCCGATCGGCATATTGCTGACTGTCCGTGATGAAGCCGCCGCGATCCGCCAGAAACCGGCTTACCGCCGCGACGATTCCGACGCGATCTTCGCAGACGAGCGTCAACACCCAGGATGAAGCAACAGGACTGTTCAACTACGCCTCCCGACAATTGATGGCGACGCGTTGCCCTAAGCCCTTTCGCTTGGCAATCATCGATCCCATTTCCGCATCATTTCCCGGATCGAAAAATACCGGTCATCAGACGGCGCTCGTCATGGCGAAGATGCCGGTAGCATTGCCAGTATCGAAAGCAAGATCGAGCATCCCGGTGGCCGGATCGACATCCCGGCTGATGAATTCATAAAAGGAGCCGGGCACGATGCGGGATATGCCGTCGGCGAAGGGTCTTTCGACGCCGTCCGCGCGAAAAGCTGTCTGGCGCACCCGGCCGCTGGCGGAGATTTCAAGTTTTTCCTTCATGGGGCGACCTTCCGATTTCAGCCGATCGGCCAGCGCCGCCACGTCCGGCACGCGATCCGTGGCATGGTTGAAGGCATTGCCTTCCGTCGCGATCCATGCGGCTTCGTTCGAACGGGATCGCAGCAACGCATAATCTTCAAAGGCGGCGGGTTCATGCTGCCGGTCGAAGGCGGCGGCGATGACCGGTAGGACCTGCGCCGCTCTTTCCAGATCCACCGGGCGGCCCGCTGCATAATCGTCCAGCAGGATTCTGGCGCCGCTGTCCAGCGGATCGTGGGAAGTGCCGAAAACACGCTGCGCCGCCTCGGCGAATTCCGCGTCGAAACGATCGACATGCAGTTCCGACAGGAAGAATTGAGGAATGGTCTCCGGCGCGTCGATGTGGCGATAGGCGCGGCCCGTCATCTTCAGCCTGTCAAGGGGATAGATGGCGGCCATCTCATAGCCAAGCGGGAGGAAAATCCGCTTAAAGGCGGTTTCTCCGGCGGGCAGATCGCCGGTCGGCCCTTGCCCGAAACATATGGTGCGCAGCGCTCCGTGGTCGAATGTGACGCGGCGGCCCTGCGCCAGCGTATCGCGAACATAAGCCGCGCCGCTCGGAACCCGTTCAAGCAGATCATGGAAAAGCACGACATTCATCGCCATGGCGAAGGCTGAGCGAGAGACGTTGCGGCCCCGCTCATGCATGAGGGCGTCGTCGATGGCCAAGGCATCCAATGCCCTTTTTCCGCCCTCTTCTCCCAGGGTGGCGATCACCAGCGCATATATCGTTCCGTCATTCCCCGAAATCATGCAACGCTCCTTGGAAATCGCCACAGTATCTCAGATTATGAGGCGTGGCTCAAATCGAGAGCGTTTATCTCTTCAGGCGTAGCGGGAATGATCCCCGACACGGCCATCCCCATTCCTTGCATTAATTTTTCTTCGGCAGGCAGTCCGCGCCGGCCGATCTTATCTGCGCGCAAAGCCGCATGGCGTCCGCCGAACTGCCCAAGGGGCCAGCTTGCAGGCGGGTGATGCCGTCAGCCTTCACGAAATAGGATTGATAGGAGGAAAGACCGCGAACCTTGCCGGTGAGCTGCGTCCACATCGCGCGCGCGCGGGTGTCTGCGCTGAAAGCGCCAAGTTGGACACGCCAGGCGCCGACGGGAACGCGGGCGGGGGCGGCGGTCGGAGTCGGGGCCGGCTGCGGAGGGGGCGAAGTTTTGACCTTGGGTGCTTCCGCACGCTCGGGCGTATGCGTTGGAGGAATCCGGGCAGCGCGGATCGGGGAGGGCGCCGGGCGCCCGGCCGGTCCGGCGCTTTCCGTCCGCGCCGGGGCTGACGCCAACTGGACGCCCTTGTCACGCTCCATTTGCGCCGCGAGGGTTTTTGCCTGTTCGCGCTGGTCGCTGGAGATATATTTGTTCATCTGCTGCAAACTGGTGTTTGCCTGCGATAATCCCGCGGCGGAGGCGCGGGTCATCAGGGCATAGGCACGCACCCAGTCCTTTTCCACGAGATCGCCGTTAAACAGCGCCGTCCCGAAGATATATTGCGCGCGCGAATCGCCTCTGGCGGCCGCGCGTTCCAGATAAGGCATGGCCGCGGCGCGGTCGCCCTGCTGGAACAGGCAGAGGCCGAGATTGTCTTCGGCGCGCATATGGCCCTGCGCCGCTGCTTTCCGATACCATTGGATGGCTGCGGTGAGGTCCGGCGACACGCCGCGCCCCAGCTTATAGGCTTGCCCCATATTGAACTGAGCATCGGGATCGCCTGCCTCCGCAAGCGGCCGCCATTCCGCGATTGCCTTTGCATAATCGCCCTGCTGCCAGGCATCCACGCCGAGTTTCACATCGGCAAGGAGGGGCTGGCTCAGGCTTAACGTCGCGATTGCGATAAGCGCTCCGTGGATAGTGTTCATGAAAAGGCTGCTCCCGGATCGACGGCATTCGCGTCCTTTTATCGCGTATATTGGTTAAAAGGCTATTAGCACCGTGGATCGGGCCCGATGCGTCATTCTCCATTTTGCGAGGGGATTATGGGTTAACCAAATTTTAGGTGCGGCCATGGCATTCCCGACCGGAACTGGATTTCCTTGGGGGGAAGCGCGTGCGCATCTTGGCACTGGCATCGCAGAAGGGCGGATCGGGAAAGACGACGCTTTCCGGGCATCTTGCCGTGCAGGCGCAGCGGGCGGGGCATGGTCCCGTCGTCCTGATCGACATCGACCCGCAGGGTTCACTCGCCGACTGGTGGAACGAGCGTGAGGCGGAATTGCCGGCCTTTGCCCAGACGACCGTGGCGCGTCTCGCCGCGGACCTTCAAATCCTGCGGCAGCAAGGTTTCAAGCTGGCGGTCCTGGATACGCCGCCGGGCATCACCATGGCTATCCAGAGCGTGATTTCGGTGGCGGAACTGATCGTGGTCCCGACGCGGCCCAGTCCCCACGATCTGCGGGCCGTCGGCGCTACGGTCGACCTGTGCGAACGGGCTGGCAAGCCTTTGCTTTTCGTCGTCAACGCCGCGACGCCCAAGGCGCGGATCACTTCGGAAGCAGCGATCGCTCTTTCCCAGCATGGCACCGTCGCGCCGGTCACGGTGCATCATCGCACGGATTTCGCCGCTTCGATGATCGACGGCCGCACCGTGATGGAAGTGGACGCGAAAAGCCGTTCCGCCGGCGAAATCGTCCAGTTGTGGAGCTATATTTCGGATCGCCTTGAAAAGAATTTCCGGCGCACCGTCTTTTCGGTTCCGCATGGCAGCGTCGGCACCACGGGAAGCGCGCGCCCGACAGGGGGCGGATTCGGCCGCCGGCTCGTGGGACAATAAGGGGAAACGTCATGCCCGAAGCAAAGCCGATCGCCTCCCTGACCTCCGGTCTTCTCGCCCGCAAAGGCGCGGCGCAGCCCGCCATGCGCAGGCCGATGCTTGGCCTGGAGCTTTCCGGGTCGGCGGCGCTCGCGCAGGATGATCTGGGTTGGAACGACATGGGTGGCGATATGCCCGTGGCTCCCTTGCCGCGTCCGCTGGAGCCATCGCCGCTCGCCGGCCTCACGCCCATGGCGAATATCGTTCCCCAGGAAACGCCCGTTCCAGCGGTTATCGCGGAAAGAAACGAACTGGCTGAACGCGTGGCGGATGCGCTTCTGACGGGAAGGCGGAATGCGGGGGCCTCCCGCAAGGCAGCGTTCACGCTGCGGCTGGATGCCGAGCGGCATCTGCGCTTGCGGCTCGCCTGCGCAGTGGAGGGACGATCGGCGCAGCAGATCGTCACGGACGCTGTCGATAAATATCTGAGCGGCATACCGGAAATCGATCGGTTGGCGCAGCAGGTGCCGCCGATGCGCGGTGTCAAATAAGGGTGGGAATGATTATGAAGCGTTCTGCATTCGGCAAGGCGGCGGCGTCTTCCCTGATCGTGGCCGTTACGATGGTGGGCTGCACCGGAGCAGCATTCCGTCCTTCCATGGCAACGGTGAAACAGAAGGACGATGCCGGTAAGCAGGCTTTGGCGGCTGAAAAGGCGATAGCGCGGCGCGAGGCCGATCGCGCCATCCGCGCTGCCGAGGAAGCCGTCCGGCTGAAGCCTGACAATGCAGCCTATCGGCAATTGCTGGGGCTGGCCTATGTTGCGGGCGGGCGTTTCGCCTCCGCGGAAACGGCGCTTTCCAACGCGATGACGCTGGGGAATCGGGACAGCCGGACCGTCGTCAATCTGGTTCTTGTGCGGATCGCACTTGGCAGGAACGATGCCGCGCAGGCATTGCTCGCGGCCAATGCCGACAAGGTTCCGGCGGCTGACTACGGTTTGGCGATGGCGATGGCGGGTAACGCGCCGGAGGGGGTGCGTATTCTTTCCGAGGCCATTCACGATCCTTCGGCTACCGCACGCACCCGCCAGAATCTTGCATATGCCTATGCTCTGGCCGGGCGCTGGAAGGATGCGCGATTGGTCGTTGGAATGGATCTCGATCCCCAAGCCGCCAATCAGCGGATTACGCAATGGGCGGCCGTTGCGGCTCCTGAACTCGCGCCCCTGCGCGTGGCGTCCCTGATCGGCGTGAGCATGGCCGGCGACGATGCGGGACAGCCGGTAGCCCTAGCGCTCGCGCCGGAGGCGGCTCCTGTCGCCGATGCTCCTGTGCAAATGGCTTCCTATGAAATGGACGTTCCTCGGCATGTCGCGGAGGAACTGATCGAAACGGCTGATTCCGCGCCGATCGGTGCTGCGGATGCAATTCCCGTTCGCATCGCCGTTTCCCCCACGCCAGGAGTGTCGCATCGTGATTCGATGCCGCGCAATATTCCGGCGCAAACGGCGTCGCGCAAGACAGCGTTTCCGGTCATGCAGAAGGTGGCATTGATCCGGCCCGTTGATAACGGAGTGAGCAACTGGGTGGTGCAACTGGGCGCCTATGACAGCGCGGCGGTCGCACGCGAAAAATGGATGAGCATGTCGCGTTCGAATGGGATGCTGGCAGCGTTTCCGGTGATGGCGAGCCAGGCAACGATCAACGGCACCGTCTTCCATCGCCTGGCGATCAAGGGATTTGCCAGCCGCGCCGATGCCGTGGCGCTGTGCCGCTCCATCCGCCTGGGCAAAGGCCAATGCTTCGTGCGTGAGGGCGCTCCCAACGCCGCTCCGCTCCGTTGGGCAGCCGCGAAAGGGCGTCAGTTCGCGTCCCGCTGAAACACTCGCCTTATGAAATGCAAAGCCCCGGAAGACTGATCTTCCGGGGCTTTCGACAACCGATCATGCCGAAACCCAAGGGCGTTCGCGATACCATTTCGTGATGATATGCTTCACGCCCGCTCGCACCTTCATGCCGTGGTGAAGGCTTGACGGGTTGTAGACACCCGGACCAAGCCGGTTGTTCCAGGCAAGCAGCTTGCCGATTTCGGGCTGAATCGTCTTTCCGATCCTGAGGAAACGGGTTGCCCCTCCCGCCGCGGGTTGGTTGAGGTAGACCATCAATGTCCAGGTGCGATTGCCCGCTAGTCCGCAATATTTCTCGAAATCCGTGCCCTTGGGATCGAAATAGTCGGTATGTGCCTTGAACTCCTGTCCAACCGCATATCGTTGCCCCTGCATCGGCTCTCCATGGGCGGGATCGATCCCGGCAAAGTCCGCGAGCCGGGCGTCGACTGCCGCGACAAGCGGTTCGGCGGCGTCGATCTCGCAGGTTTCGCTGGTGCGAAAATAATGATCGCCATTGGCGTCGGCGATCGTTGACGGGCGACGCTTGGAATCGATCAATTCCACGAGTCCGCTACATTCTTCCGGCGTCAGGAAATTGCGGACGATGAACAGGGCCAGGTCGCGATTCGGCACGCGCTGGACGCCGGGATGGCGGGCGATCCACGAGGGATCTCCATCGCAAGACAAGGGGTTTTGACGGTCCGACATGACGAATCCGAATTGAGGGAAAAGCTCTCCTGATCGGTTCTAGCTATCGCTCGGCGCTATAAATGCAAGGCTGGCAGCTTCGCCGTTGCGCCTGTCATGAATTGGACATGTAACTGTCATCATTGCGTAATCGCCGTTGCATAGCAGACGGCGGTGGCGAAAGGGGGCAGTATCATGCATTGGCCGATCGGCGAAGCTGCGCGAAGACGGACGGGGCGGCTGCGTCCTGTCGACGGCGTGGCGATCATCGAACAGATGGTCGTGGCGCTGCTCGCCATTCAGGCGGCGCGATTGGTCTGGGCGCTTGTCATGCCGATGGGAAGCTTCGGCCTGTGGCTCGGTCCGCAACCCCAATTTCCATCGTCCTCCGCGCGTCAGGTTCTTTTTGCGAATTTCGACCCGTTTTTCCCTGCTGCGGCGCAGCAGGAAAGCGCCGGTGTCGTGACGTCCCTTGCTCTTACCTTGTACGGCGTGCGGCTGAACGAAGGAACGGGTTTGGGATCGGCCATCATCGCCGGGCCGGACGGCGCGCAGACCAGTTTTGCGGTCGGTGATGAAATCGCTTCCGGCGTCGTGCTCAAGGCCGTCGCATTCGACCATGTGGTCCTGGATCGCGGCGGGGCGGAAGAGCAGCTGTTTATCGACCAGTCCCAATCCACGCCGCAAGCCCCGCAGGAAGAAGCGGCGGCTTCCCAGACGGACATGGGTCCGGTGCGGGGACGAGGCAATCCCACGGCAGAAAGCATCAAACAGGATGTTGGTATCACGCCCAGGATGGAGAATGGGCGCATCACCGGCCTGATCCTGACCGCCAAAGGGCCGGGCTTTGAAAATGCGGGCTTCCAGGCCGGCGACATTATCACGCAGGTCGACGGGCAATCCATCGCCTCTGCAAGCGACCTGCCATCGCTGCGGGCCAAGATCGCGCCCGGCGCGCGCATTTCCCTTACCGTTGAACGCGGCGCCTCCACCGCGGCCGTCAACCTCATGCTGCAAGGCCAATGACAAGACATTTCCTTTTATCCGCCGCCGTCGCGCTCGTTCTGGCCGTTCCCATCGGTGCGCCCGTTCATGCACAGCAGACGCTGAACGTCCGTGACGCCGACATCCGGGCCTTCATTCAGGACGCGGCCCGCGTGACGGGGCGCACGTTCATCATCGACAATCGAGTCCAGGGGAAGGTGTCGGTCGTCACCGACCGGCCGCTGTCACGTTCGGAATATTTCGAGATATTCCTGTCCACCCTGCGCGCGAACGGCCTGGTCGCCGTGCCAGCGCCGGGCGGTGCCTATCGCATCCAGCCCGCCGATGGCGCGGCGGGGCAGCCAGGCGCGGTCGGACGGGTGGCCAATCGCAACCAGTTCGTGACGGAAGTCTTCCGCCTGCGTTCCATCGATGCGGCCAGCGCTCTGGAAACGCTCAGGCCGCTGGTCAGCAGGGACGGCTCAGTCACGGCCAATCGCGGAGGGAACAGCGTGGTCGTGGCGGATTATGCCGATAATATCGCGCGCATCCGGCAGGTGATTGCGCGGATAGATCGCGACACGGCGGCGACGCAGACGGTGATGTTGAAAAACGCCGGGGCGCGGGAAATCGCCACCTCGCTTCAGGCATTGATGGCGGGAGGCGGCGGTGAAGGCGGGACTCCGTCCGCCGCGACTGTGGTTCCGATCGACAGCAGCAATTCGGTGGCCATACGGGGGGATGCGGGAACCGTCGCCCGGCTCGTGCAGATGGCGCGCGATCTGGACCGGCAGGCGGCGAGCGGCACGGAAATCCGCGTCTATTGGCTGGAACATGCCGATGCGGAAAAGCTCTTGCCGGTGCTTCAGCAGCTTGTCGGCCA
>Ga0180219_1000757_pt1 | contig 23667 bp, 17 predicted proteins | sample eDN3rd30CBELigMG_FD_151338 | JGI IMG/M metagenome (GOLD analysis project Ga0180219, IMG submission 151338) | Enriched Miracle-Growth compost microbial communities from Emeryville, California, USA - eDNA 3rd pass 30_C BE-Lig MG (version 2)... ... | reverse complement strand
ATTTCCAGCGGGTCGAGTCCACCTGGCGCGGCGTCAAGTCGTTGATCGACCAGACCGACTTCCGGCGCAACGTGCGTATCGAACTGCTGGACATCAGCAAGGATCACCTGGTGCAGGACTTCGAGGACGCACCGGAAATCGCCCAGAGCGGCCTGTACGTCCACACCTACACCCAAGAGTACGACACGCCCGGCGGCGAGCCGATCGCGGCCGCCATTTCCAACTATGAGTTCGATCGCGGCCCGCAGGACATCGCGCTGCTGCGCAACATCTCCAAGGTGGCCGCGGCGGCGCACATGCCCTTCATCGGCTCGGTAGGCCCGGCCTTCTTCGGCAAGGAGTCGATGGAAGAGGTCGCAGCGATCAAGGATATCGGCAACTACTTCGACCGCGCTGAATACCTGAAGTGGAAGTCCTTCCGCGACACCGACGACGCACGTTACATCGGCCTCACCATGCCGCGCGTGCTCGGTCGTCTGCCATACGGCCCTGATACCGTACCGGTGCGCAGCTTCAACTACATCGAGAGCGTCAAGGGGCCGGACCACGGCAAATACCTGTGGACCAACGCTTCGTTCGCTTTCGCTGCGAATATGGTGAAGAGCTTCATCAACAACGGCTGGTGCGTGCAGATCCGTGGTCCGCAGGCGGGCGGCGCGGTCGCCGACCTGCCCATTCACCTGTACGACCTGGGCACTGGCAATCAGGTGAAGATTCCCTCGGAAGTGATGATTCCGGAAACCCGCGAATTCGAGTTCGCCAACCTGGGCTTCATTCCGCTGTCGTATTACAAGAACCGCGACTACGCGTGCTTCTTCTCCGCCAACTCGACGCAGAAACCGGCGCTCTACGATACTGCCGATGCTACGGCCAACAGCCGCATCAATGCGCGCCTACCCTACATCTTCCTGCTGTCGCGTATCGCCCACTACCTGAAGCTGATCCAGCGCGAAAACATCGGCACCACCAAGGACCGTCGAGTGCTTGAGTTGGAACTGAACAACTGGATTCGTGGCCTGGTCACCGAAATGACCGACCCCAGCGATGATCTGCAGGCTTCGCACCCGCTACGCGATGCCAAAGTCACTGTGGAAGACATTGACGACAACCCAGGTTTCTTCCGCGTGAAACTCTACGCCGTGCCGCACTTCCAGGTGGAAGGCATGGACGTGAACCTGTCGCTGGTTTCGCAGATGCCCAAGGCGAAAGCCTAAGCACTCACACGGAAGTCATCCATGAAGATCGATCGCCCCTTATGGGGGGCGGGGGCCTTGCTGTCTCCGCAACAATTCCAGCAGCAAGCGCGCTGGGAGGCCTGGACCAACGAATGCCTGGCGCATTTGTCGCGGGTTCACCCCTGGGGCGTCCAGGTCGCATCGTTCGACCTGGACGCCCTGCGGCTGGGTAAGCTGAAGGCTACCCGGCTGCGCGTGCGGCTGCCGGATGGCACGCTGATCGACACCGACACGACCGACCGGCTGCCGCCGGCGGTGGAGCTGTCTCGGCAGGCTGAGGAAGAGGTCTCCGTTGTCACTCTGCTGCTGGCGTTGCCGCTCGAGCACGCCAATGGCGGCAACTGCCTGATGGGGGAGGGCAAGTCCTCCCGGCCCTCGCGCTATCGCCAGGACTGGCGGGAGGTGCAGGACCTCTATGGCGAAGAGAGTCAGTCCATGGCAGCGCTGGAGCATGTGCTTTCGTTGCGCCTGGACAGCGATGAAAACGCCGAGTACCTCACCTGCCCGGTGGTGCGTGTGGTACGGGACGGGCAGGGTGCCTGGACGCTCGACCCGCAGTTCGTCCCTCCGCTGCTCAGCTTCGATGCCCAGCCACAGCTGCTCGCCCAACTGGACAATCTGATGACCCAACTGGCGGCCAAACGCAGCCGTCTGATGGGTATGCGCCGCGAGAGCAACCAGCGCATGGCTGACTTCGCGGTGGCCGACGTTTCGCTGTTCTGGCTGCTCAACGCGCTGAACAGCTACCAGCCTGTGCTGGCGGACCTGCTCGCGCATCCTGGGCGGCACCCCGAGCAGGTCTATCAGGAACTGGTCAAGCTGGCTGGCAGCCTGCTGACCTTCTCTCTGGAGCACGATATCGGCGCTATTCCCGACTACCGGCACAATCAGCTGGAAGCCGTGTTCCCGCCGTTGTTCCGACTGATCTCGACCCTGCTGGAAGCCAGCCTGCCTTCACGCGTCATCGCGCTGACGCTCGAGCAGCCCAACGCGTACCGTTGGCAAGTGGCGCTGCACGATGGCCGGCTGCGCGATGCCGAGGGCGTCGATTTCTACCTGTCCGTGCGCTCCAGCCTGCCCGCCGCCCAGGTGCAGAGCCAGTTCCCGCGCCTGTGCAAGGTGGGGGCGCCGGACGATGTCGATCACCTCGTCAACGTGGCCCTCGACGGCGTACCGCTGCTGCCGCTCAGCCATGTGCCCGCGGCGATCCCGATGCGCCTGGGCAACCAGTACTTCGCCCTCGACCTGGCCCATCCCAAGGCGCAGGCCATGTTGTCGGCCGGCGTCTGCGCCCTCTATGTCCCCGGCACGCTCGGGGAGGTCCAGCTGGATCTGTTCGCGGTGCTGCGCTCATGACCAGGGCATTCGGAAACTCCACGGCGGTGGATATCGACGCACTGCTGCAGGACAGCTACCTGCTGGTCGTGGAACTGCAACAGAAGGCCTCGGCGAAAGAGGGCGCCGAACTGTGGAGGCATTGCGCGGCTCAGATCGAACACACCCGCAACAGCCTGACCGACGCCGGCGTGAGCCCGCGCGCGATCGACCAGGTCTGCTATGCGCAATGCGCGTTGCTCGACGAAACGGTGATGCGCAACGCCACCGAGCAGTCCCACGCCGTCTGGGCCTCCAAGCCCTTGCAGGCGCATTTCTTCAGCCGCCACCAGGCCGGCGAGCAACTCTACGAGGACATGCGCGCGGTCCTGGCCGAACCGGCTCCCGACCTTCGGGTGCTGACCTGTTACCAGCGCGTGCTGATGCTGGGTTTCCTGGGCCGCTATCGCGACGAACAGGCTCCGGAACGAGAACAGTTGCTCAGCGCGCTGAGCGAGCACGTTGAACCCTTCGCCACCACAGGCGAGGCACCGCTTCTGGTTCGCGCCGGTGGCGGCGACTGGCGCTACTGGCTCGGCATGCCGTGGCTGCACCTGGCGGCCGCCTCGATTCTGCTGGTAGGGGTGTGGCTGGTACTGCACCGTATGCTGGTGGATACCGTCGCCACCTTGTTGCCTGGTCAGGTGTAGGCATGCCCATGCAACTCTCATGGGTACGCGGCCTTTGGCTCTGGGCGGGAGTGCTGGCGCTGTTTCTGCTCCTGGCGGTGCTGCCCTTGTCCTGGGCCGGGCGCACGCTGTCGGCGCTTGGTGTAGTCGTCGTGGTCACGCTGGGCTGGTGGCTCGCCGGGCGCAACGCTTCCCGGCAACGGCAATCCTTCGCCGTGGCCGATGACTGTGCGCTGCCGGCGGCGGGGTTCCGTCAACCGGTGGTGACGGTCTGCGGCGATGGGTTGCGCTCCCTGTTCGGCGAGGTACCGGAGGATCAACTGGCGCTGCGCGTCACGGAGCAGGGTTGCTACTTGCGGGTACCCAGCCTCGATCGCCTGCCATCGATCATCGAATACGTTCTGGCGAACCGTCCGCACTGGGCGGGCCAACTGAGCGTCTTCTACATCATCGATCCCGCCGAGCAACTGGATGACGCGCTGCTTACCGGTAATCTCCTGGCCTTCCGCCAGCAGGTTGCTCGCGTCCGCAGAGGCGGCGTGGCCTTGCCAGTGTTGCTGGGCTGCTACCTGCCGAGCCTGCATGACGCCGGCCCCTGGTTCACCTGGGAGGCAGCGCGGCACGGGCTGACGGTTCGCGAGGGTGCAAGCCATCTCAGCATGGCCCAGTGGCAGCGGAACCCTGACGATTTTCCCGCGCGCGCCGCTCGCCTGCGAACCAGTGTTCTGGTCGAGAGTCTGGGAGGCTGGCTGGCGAAGGCGGTATTGCCGCATCTGGAGTCCCGGGAACCGCAGGATCCCCCGTGCCCGGCAGTCGCCTGTGCGATGGCACTTGTGCCCGGCTCACCCGCTTCTCCGGGCAACCTATGGGCGAATTGGCTGCGTCAACACACGGCACTGGAGCCGTTCGCTCTGACGCAGGCGGCCGGCCCTGTGGCCCTGCCGTTTCCTGACCCTCTGCTGGCCTTGCTGCCCCGGCAGCCGGGCCTCACGCCCGCCCGCCGTGCGGCGCTACATGCCCTCTGGTTGTTCGTTTTTGCCGCGACCATCGCGCTCGGCAGCTCCGCCTGGCAGAACCACCTGCTGTTGCGCCAGGTGAGCGACGACCTGCGCCGTTATCAGGCTATCCCCGAGCCCGCGACTCGCGAACAGCCCGAATACCTCTTGAAGGAACAAGCCGTGGCCGTACTACGGGATGATGCGCAAAGGCTGGATCGCTACTACCGCGAAGGCGAACCCCTGTCCCTTGGGCTCGGCCTGTACACCGCCGAGCGGACGCGCCCGGCGCTCCTGGCCGCGCTCGCCGCCTACCGGGAGCCTGCTCCGGCACAGGAGCAGGCAAGGATTCCCGATCCCGTCCGCCTGGACAGCCTGTCGCTGTTCGCCAGCGGCAGTGCCGAGCTCAAGTCCGGCTCGACGAAGGTGCTGATCAATGCGCTGGTGGATGTCAAGGCCCAGCCCGGCTGGCTGATCGTCATCGCCGGGCACACCGACGCCACGGGAGATGCCCGGCGCAACCTGGCGTTGTCACGTGCCCGCGCGGGCGCCGTGCGCGACTGGATGCAGCGCATGGGCGACATTCCTGACAGCTGCTTCGCCGTCCAGGGTTTCGGCGCCGATCAGCCGATCGATAGCAACGACACACCGGAGGGGCGCGCAGCCAACCGCCGGGTCGATATCCGCCTGGTACCCGAGTCGGGAGCCTGTGCGCTCCCGAGCCGGGTTTCAGGCGGTCAACCCCAGCCGCGGCAACAGCCAGCGGCGCATTTGTCTCTGTAGAAGGAACTTTTCATGGCGATTCCAGTTTACCTGTGGCTCAAAGACGACGGCGGTGCGGACATCAAAGGTTCGGTCGACGTCCAGAAGCGCGAAGGTAGCGTCGAAGTGGTGGCGCAGGATCACTGTCTGTACATCCCCACCGACAACAACACCGGCAAGCTGACCGGCACCCGTGTTCATACGCCGTTCAACTTCACCAAGGAAATCGATGCCTCCAGCCCCTACCTGTACAAGGCTGTGAGCACCGGCCAGACCCTCAAGAGCGCCGAGTTCAAGTGGTACCGCATCGATGACGCCGGCCAGGAAGTCGAGTACTTCAACACCCTCCTGGAGAACGTCAAGGTCGTCAAAGTCGCGCCAAAGATGCACGACGTGAAGGACCCGGCCAAGGAGAAGCACAACCACCTGGAAGAGGTCGAGCTGCGCTACGAGAAGATCACCTGGACCTACAAGGACGGCAACATCATCCATTCCGACGCCTGGAACGAGCGTCAGAGCGCCTGATCGCGTCCCTTCGACCGGCGGGAACGCCCGCCGGTCGATGTTCGCGCTGAACAACCCTGCGTCTTGTCGCCGGCTTAGCGCCGGAGCAAGCCGAATGCCTCAGCAAGGAATGCCCCATGGCCCAGTCCAGCCACCTGCTTCGCCGCCTCAATCCCTACTGCGCCCAGGCGCTGAGCGCAGCCGCGTCGCTGTGCCAGACGCGCGCGCATGCCTACATCACCGTCGAACACTGGCTGCTCAAGCTGCTGGAGCAGGGGGAGGGCGATCTGACGCTGATCGCACGGCGTTACGAGTGGGACCTGGACGGCCTTTGGCAAGGGCTGCTGGACCACCTCGATACCTTGCCGCGCAGCGTGCGCGACAAGCCGCAGTTGTCGGACAAGTTGCAGCGACTGATCAAGGATGCCTGGCTGTTCGCCTCGCTGCAGGGCGACGTGGAAACCCTGCGCTCGGCGCACCTGCTGGGAGCCTTGCGAGAAACACCGACGCTGCTCGAATGCGACGCTGCCTGGCCATTGCTCAGCGTCGGCGACAGCCAGATCGAACGCTTGCTGCCAGTGCTGGATGAGCAGTCCCAGGAGCGCCAGGCGCTTCAGCAGGAAGCCGCCCTGGCCGATGCGCCGCGCGCGCCTGCAAGCGGGCCCGCAGTGAGAAACGACGGGCATACCGCCGTTCTGGACAAATTCACCCAGGACATCACCGCCAAGGCCCGGGCGGGCGGCATCGATCCGGTCTTCGGGCGCGACGACGAAATCCGCCAGGTCATCGATATCCTCGGTCGCCGGCGCAAGAACAACCCCATCCTCGTCGGCGAACCCGGCGTCGGCAAAACCGCCCTGGTCGAAGGCCTGGCGCTGCGCATCGTGGACGGCAACGTGCCGGACAGTCTCAAGCAGGTCTGTGTGCGTACGCTGGACCTCGGTCTGCTGCAGGCCGGCGCGGGCGTAAAGGGCGAGTTCGAGCAGCGCCTGAAGAACGTCATCGACGCCGTGCAGCAATCGCCCACGCCCATCCTGCTGTTCATCGACGAGGCCCACACCCTGATCGGCGCCGGCAACCAGGCCGGCGGCGCCGACGCCGCCAATCTGCTGAAGCCCGCCCTGGCCCGTGGCGAGCTGCGCACCATCGCGGCCACCACCTGGTCCGAATACAAACAGTACTTCGAGCGCGACGCAGCCCTGGAACGGCGCTTCCAGAGGGTCAAGGTCGACGAGCCGAACGACGCCAATGCCTGCCTCATGCTGCGCGGGCTGAAGGCGCGCTACGCCAGCCACCACGGCGTACATATTCAGGATGCGGCCGTACAGGCCGCCGTCAGCCTGTCGCGCCGCTACCTGACCGGCCGCCAACTGCCGGACAAGGCCGTCGATCTACTCGACACCGCCAGTGCGCGAGTCCGCATGAGCCTCGACTGCGAGCCGCAGTCACTGGTGCAACTCAAGGCGGAGCAGCAGGCGTTGCTGCTGGAACGCCAGGCACTCGAGGAAGACGCCCAGCTCAGCGGCGCCGTGGCGACAGAGCGTCTGGCCGCCATCAGCGTCCGCGAACACGAATTGCTGGCGCATCACGCACGGTTGCAGCAGCAGTACCAGGAAGAGTTAGCCCTGACCCGCGAACTGCTGGAAGCCCGTGGCAGTAACCCCGACGCCTGCGCCGCGCTGCAGGAGCGACTGGCCGCCCTGCAGGGCGACCACCCGCTGTTGTCGCTGGACGTCGATGCGCGCAGCGTTGCCGAAGTCATCGCCGACTGGACCGGCGTGCCTCTGGGCAGCCTGCTCAAGGACGAACAGGCCAATCTGCTCGAACTCGAGCGGCAACTCGGGCAACGCGTCATCGGCCAGGACAGTGCCCTGCTCGACATGGCTCAGCGACTGCGCGCCGCCAAGACCGGCCTCACCTCCGAAAACGCGCCGCTGGGCGTCTTCCTGTTGGTGGGCAGCAGCGGGGTGGGCAAGACCGAAACCGCCCTGGCCCTCGCCGACTGCCTGTTCGGCGGCGAAAAATCCTTGGTCACCATCAACCTCTCCGAATACCAGGAAGCCCATACCGTCAGCCAGCTCAAAGGCTCGCCGCCGGGCTACGTCGGCTATGGCCAGGGTGGCGTCTTGACCGAAGCCGTCCGCCAGCGCCCCTACAGCGTCGTACTGCTCGATGAGGTGGAGAAGGCCCACCGGGATGTGCTCGACCTGTTCTACCAGGTCTTCGATCGCGGCTTCATGCGCGATGGCGAAGGGCGCGAAATCGACTTCCGCAACACCGTCATCCTGATGACATCCAACCTGGGCAGCGACCAACTGCAAGCCCTGTTGGAGGAGCGCCCCGAGGCCAGCGACGGCGAATTGCAGGAACTGCTGCGCCCCGTGCTGCGCGACCACTTCCAGCCCGCGCTGTTGGCGCGCTTCCAGACGCTGATCTACCGCCCGCTGGATGCCGTCGCGCTCGAACGCATCGTCGCCATCAAGCTCGGCCAGGTCGCCAAGCGCCTGCAGCGCCACTACGGCATCACCTGCCGGATCGATGACGGCCTCAGCGACGCTCTGGTCGCCGCCTGCCTGCTGCCCGACAGCGGCGCCCGCAACATCGACAGCCTGCTCAACCAGCAGATTCTCCCGGTACTCAGCCAGCAACTGCTGCAGCGCCAGGCCAAACAGCGCAAGGCTGCCACCGTCACCCTGGGCTACAGCGCCGACGACGGCGTCACCCTGGAATTCAGCGAAGAGCCTGCGGCTCTCGAAAGCCCGGAGGTCTGAAGATGCTCGATACGCTGCGTACTTTTTTCGACCATAGCCGGCACACCCTCAGTGTCGACGGCCTCGCTGTACCGCAGGACGTCCTGGCCTTCGAGGGAAGGGAGGGCCTCAGCCAGACCTTCCACTACAGCATCGAATTCACCAGCCCCGCGCTGGACATCCCCGCCGACAGCGTGCTCGGCAAAGACGCCACCTTCAGCCTGCATGGGGCACCCGACTCTGTGGCCCTCCGCGGCTACACGCCGCCGGTGGCGCTACCGCTGCGTACCCTGCATGGCGTGGTCACGGCGTTCAAACGATTGCCGGCCTCGCGGGACGAAGGGCGTTACGAGCTGACCCTCGAGCCGCGCCTGGCCCTGCTCGACAACGGCTGCCAGTACCGTATCTACCAGAACCAGAGCGTGCCCGAAATCATCGAGGTCATTCTCTGCCGGCATGGCCTCCGAGGGCAGGACTACCTGGTCGACCTCGGCCGCACCTACGCGCAACACGAGCAGTTGCTCCAGTACGGCGAAAGCGACCTCGCCTACATCAAGCGCCTCTGCGCCGAACGAGGCATCTGGTTCAACTTCAGCATGGACGAGCGCCTGAAGATCGACGTGGTCGAGTTCCATGACTCGCCCATGCACTACCAGCGCGATGTTTCCCTGCCGCTGCGCCCGCTCAGTGGTTTGCAGAGCACCGGCCAGGATGCCGTGTGGGACCTGCAGGCCTGTCACCGGGTCGTGCAGCAACGGGTCAGCACGCGCGCCTACTACTCGCGCGATGCCGGTGCCAACCTCGACGCCCAGGCTGATCTCACCCGTGGCGCCACGACCACCTACGGCGAGGCCTACCACTATGCCGACGAGCCCTACCAGGCTCTTGGCGACCCCCAGGCCAGGGGCTTCGAGGACGGGCACGCCGAAAGCGGCGTGTTCTACGCGCAACTGGCCCACGAGCGCTACCTGAACGACCAGACCCGGCTGTCCGGTGCCAGCACCAGCCCGGCGTTGGCCCCCGGCCAGGTGCTCAAGGTCGAAGGCGGCGTGCCCGCCGTTTTTGCCGAAGGCGTCCTGATCGTCAGCCTGCACGGCAAAGCCGCCCGCGACCGCAGCTACGAAATCCGCTTCGAGGCCATCCCGGACATCGACACCGTCGGCTTCCGCCCGCGGGTTCCCGCAAAGCCGCGCATTGCCGGCACCGTCCCCGCGCGCATCACCAGCCCGCAGCAGAACGACCCCTACGGCCACATCGATAGCGAAGGGCGCTACCGCGTCAACTTCCTCTTCGACCGCGACGGCTGGCCGGCGGGACGAGAGAGCATGTGGCTACGCCTGGCGCGCCCCTATGCGGGCGACACCTATGGCTTCCACATGCCGTTGCTGGCTGGCACCGAAGTGGGCGTGGCCTTCGAGCAGGGCGACCCGGATCGTCCCTTCATCGCCCACGCCATCCACGACTCGCTGCATCCCGACCACGTCACCATCCAGAACTACAAGCGCAACGTCATTCGCACGCCCAGCAACAACAAGATTCGCCTGGACGATACGCGTGGCCAGGAACACATCAAGGTCAGCACCGAATACGGCGGCAAGAGCCAACTCAACCTCGGCCACCTGGTGGATGCACAACGGCAGCAGCGGGGCGAAGGGTTCGAGCTGAGGACGGACGATTGGGGCTCCATCCGCGCGGGCAAGGGCGTGTTCATCAGCGCCGATGTACAGCCGCAAGCCAGCGGCGACACGCTTGAGATGAGTGACGCCATCATCCAGCTGGAAAACGCATTGTCGTTGGCGCGTTCGATGGCCAACGCGGCACGTAGCGGTCAAGCCAAACCCAACGACAGCGATAGTCAGGCCCGGCTGAGTAAAGCACTGACGGACCTGGCTAAGCCCGGCATCCTGCTGCACGCTCCGGCAGGAATCGGTGTGGTGACTCCAGAGGCGTTGCAACTGGCTTCCAGCACGGAAAGTATTGGCATCATGGCCGGTCACAACGCCGATATCAGTGCTGGTCGTGACATCACCGCCAGTGCACAGCAAGCCGTCAGCCTGTTTGCTCAAAGCGCCGGCATGCAACTCAAGGCGGCAGCCGGCAAGGTCGAGCTTCACGCGCAGAGTGACGCTTTGCATGTCTTGGCAAAGGCAGACCTCAAGGTCGAAAGTACGGACAGTCGTGTAGAGATAACCGCACCCCAAGAGCTGCTCCTCCACTGTGGAGGAGCCTATATCCGGATCAAGAATGGCGACATCGAGCTTGGTGCACCGGGAAATATCTTCCTCAAAGCTGCCAATGTGGTGAAACAGGGCAGCACAAGCCACGACATTCCACCCACGCCTTTGCCAGCAGGCTACAGCGCCCACTACATCCTGAGCGATCCAAGCCAGGCTCCGATGTCATATGCGCATTACCAAGTCGTCGCTCCACAAGGAGAGGTCTTCGAAGGGATCACCGACAAGGAAGGGCGAACCATTACTGTCCATACCTTGGTACCGGGGGACTTGATGTTCAACTTGCCCGAGAGCGAAGGCCCCTTTGATGAGCAGCTTTGCCTGACCTGCTCCAATGGCAACGTACCTGCAGGCCTTAAGTACGTGGCATACCTGGCTGACGGCACCACCCAGGAAGGCCAAACCGACAAGAAAGGGCGCACCGCCCGGATTGTCACGGAAAAGTCAGTGCAAATAACCCGCTTGGAACTCACTCCACCTGACGAGGTGGCCGATAATTGTTGTTCCGCAAAGGTTTCCGGCGAGCCGCTGATCGTCGACCTTGAGCCCGTCAAGGTATTCACCAACAGTTCAAACGTCGGCACTTCAACGCAAGTCCTTCCCTTGCCGGAAGGTGATTCACGCCCTCTAACCGCTGGCGAGATTGCAATGGCTCAGGTTGTCTTTAAGGACGCCATCGATTACAGCAAGGTGAAAGTGCACCACGGAGGTTGGTGGTTGTTCTTAGGTTTCCAGAATACTGCGGTGACGCCCAACGGGGAGATGTACTTCCCCAAAAGTACAGGGTTCTATAAGGATGACTTCTCCGGTACGACTAATGATCGTGACAAGGCCTTGTTCATGCACGAGATGGTTCATGTATGGCAATACCAGCTGGGGTACTGGGTAAAATGGCATGCTTTGTGGGTTACCAGCCGTGGGGCGTCGGCCTATCAGTATCAACTGGCGCCGGGTAAAGTTCTGTCAAGTTACAATATGGAGCAGCAGGGCGAGATTGTTTCTGATTACTACATGATCTGTGTTCTGCAAAAGCCAAAATTCGTTTGGAATCCTTCGAATGAAACTAAAGATCCGGTGCTCCTGACGTCCACAATGCAAGATTTTTTGAATAACCCAAAAAATACTTCTAACCTGCCGGATTGAGGTTCCTATGAAATGTCATTATGGCTTGCCTCTGTTTGTCATTCTATCCTGCGAGGCATGTGCAACGTCCTTGGGGTGGAATGGTGAGCCTAGAGTTAAGGTTGTCGATAATGCGCCGGCAATTTGCTTGCCTGATGATGTGAAAGAAGATTTTCCGGTAAGGAGGGTTCTGCTCTCTGAAAGCTATGTGAAAAATTCTATTGATTGGGAGTTAAGGCTAGCTCCGGGCGCCATTCCGTTAAGCCTGAAGCCTGGTGAGTGTATTAAGTTTGGCAGAATTCCCATTGGCTACCTGCTAGATGAAACATCGAAGTTAAAGGCTCTGCGGGTAAATGCTACCTACTCGTTCATGATGGATAGGGTCGAAGATGCAGAGCATTATAATCATTTCTACTCTACTGCATTCTGTGTCAAGAAAGGTGAAGAGGGCGATCTTGAGTATCCTCAATACACACGCCTACCAAATGGTAGCACTGTAATTCCTTCTTGCGATGCGCGGTTGAATAAAAATGCTGAGTAACCAGATCAATCGAATGATAATGGTCTGTTTATTGCTCGCTGGCCTGACTGGTATCGTTGCGAGTAGTTTAGTGCTCGCAACTCCTTTAGGTGTGCCCAGGGATGCCAAAATTGAAAGCGGGAATGGAGTTCCGAAGCTATGCATTCCCGCAGAAGAGATCAATGATGTCGCTGTAGACTCGGTTTCAGTATCTGAAAGCTTTAAAAGAAATGGCATACGGCAGGTCATGTGGAGCGTAGAGATTAATAAGATTTCTACTCCTGTGGTTTTGAATCCCGGTGATTGCTTGGAGTATGGGGCTGCACTGCCAGGCTACAAGATAATTAATAATTCCAGGCCACTCGAGAATGGCGTGACTTATTATTTTAGGTTGAACAGGCGTGTCAGCAATTCTCAAAGAACTAGCGTCACATTTTATGATGCGGCATTCTGCCCCGTTCTTCAGGGAGGGGAGCTTAGATATCCGCAGTATCTATACCAGAAGAATGGAGGTGTGATTAGGCCTCGGTGCGACAGCGATTAAATGTCGCACAAAGTTACTGGTGGAACTGCAAGTGTCGATCTCCTTTTCAAGGATGAACATAATGTCAGATAAGAATCACCGTACAGATACACTCAATCCAGGTATGGCCTTACAGGGCAAAAAGCAGAATCAGCACTGGGTCGAGTTTCAACTGGTAGATGAGCAAAACGAGCCACTACCTCACCTGCCTTATCGTGCGCAGAACAAAGCAACGCGGGAAGGTGTTGTGCCGGAGTACCGTGGCCAGGCCGATGCTCAGGGCGTGATTCGAATCGAGGGGCTGCACCCCATTCCCCTGACACTGTTGATCGACGCAGACCAGCTCGCTGAAGTGCTGCAGACCCGCAGGCTTCGTGCGCTGCGCCCCGAGCCGTTGCGTCCCGGAGTGGGCGATAAAACCCCGCTGTACTGCCCACCTTGCTCGGGACATTCACCGGTCGAGGCGCAAGCACTGGGTGAGGGGCATGGCTACCACTACCTGCGTATCGGGCAACTATGCGACAAGCAGCCCACCTTCGAGCCGCCGCTCAGAGAAGATGAGGCATTGCCGCCCTATCACTTCCCGGACAAGGATTTCAAAGGCTTCACGCTGGGCGCTGATGCACCCAACGGCATTGCAACGCCCTTGCTCAACCGTCGTCATGTGCTGGAGGTCTGCCCGTTTCGAGCCTGGTCACTGGTCCTGAATCATCAGCAAGAGTACTGCCTTGTCACCGCTTACAACCTGGGGCTGATGAGCATACTGTCGTACAGCAAATTTACTGATTTGCAGTACGGCTCAGTCAAAGAATTCTTTGAAAGGCAATGCCTCGATCTTTCGCGAACACCTCGAGTGCGTGACGACCAGACGAACCCGCCCTGCGTGGTTGCCGACGTGCCGTTTAGCGAGCGCTACACTCTCGCCGAAGCCCTGGATACGGCCAAGGCCGAGCCTCCAGAGGGCGACACTCAGTTGTTCTACGCCATCAGCCATACTCAGGTACTGGTGGGTTGGCGCGGCACCGAGCCCGGCTTGGCTGACTTGCTCTCGGACGTCACCTTCCGCCCGGTAAAGCCGGAGGTAGCCGCCAACTGCCAGCCCAAGGTGCCCTGTGAAGATCTGACGGCGAAGGGTAGCGTGCACTTGGGGTTTCGGGATGCGTATGAAGTGGCACGAAGAAAGTTTACGAAAGACTTCGAGGAAGTAATCAACATCGAAGTTCGTAACAAGGATTTCTTCATTTGTGGTCATAGCCTGGGTGGCGCCTTGGGTTTGATCCATGCATCAGCTTTCAAAGATCAAGACCCACTGCTCTATACCTACGGCATGCCACGTACCTTCACCCTTCAGGCTGTAGCCTGCCTAGAGGGCGTGAAACATTTCCGCCATGTCAATGACACCGACCTGATCCCCGATGTGCCGCCCGAGGCTGACCTGGAGAACAAGCTGTACCGGCTCTACGGTCCGCTGGGCACCACGCTGGGCACCGTCTGGTCAGTGGGGCAGCTGTTGGCCGACCCACTGATCAGGGGGCAGGACCCCTTCTGTCACCATGGCGAGATCGTCGCCTTTTTCCGCGCCGAGCAGCATATCCGAATCCGTGCCTCGGATAACCCCTTCCACAAGATGCGCGACGGACAGGGCGCGCCTTACCACACCACTTTGACGCGACTGTTGCCGATCAAGACCAAGCTCTTCCTCGTGCCCAGCTTGAGTCAGGCGGATAGCGAGCGGGCTTGCAAAGCGCAGCAGGACTTCAAGGCTTGCCTGGATGCCCAGAGCCTGCAGCGCTACTTCCCCCAGGGCCGCAATGCCAAGCCTGGGCGCGTAGTGGGGTTGGTCAACCACTTCATGGGTGAATACCAGCCGTTCCTCTACAACCAGTTGATCGAATGCATCAATCCTGAGCGCATGCAGGAGCGCCAGGACAATCGTCGTCAGTTCAAGGCACAGATGGATGCCAATGCGGAGTTGATCCCCGAAGACGAACTGACACGCAACCGCACCTTCCTCGATCTGCAAAACCTGGTCGGCCACAGCCTTAATACCGCTCGGCAATGCGAGGGCGGTGCAGACGCGCTGCAACGGTTGGATGGCATCGCCGAGGAAAAGGCCTATGTGGAGAAAGTCTATGGCTAAGCACCAGACATTCCGACTGGCGCGGCAACTCGTCCTGGTGCAGCTGGGTCTGCTTAGCAGCCTGAGTGGATGCGCGCAAGACTACAGCCTCGCCCCGCCCGCCAATAGCGAACAAGTGACGGTACGGATCAAGGTGCCGCCGGAACTGGAAGCAGAAAAGATGGAGGTGATGTACCGCTCGACCACCTGCCAACGTACCCGCTACGACGCCTATGGCAAGCCTTACAAGGTGGATGGCTTTCACGGTATTGACGTACAGCCTCAGCAACAGGGCCAGAGTGATATCTATGAAGCCAAACTGGATAGGGACGGCGGCGGGGCTTGTCGTTGGCATCTTGCAAATGTGACTTTTGGTGTGGCCTATAAAGAACCAGCCTATTTTGGAAAAGATGTCAAATACGGTGCAGGGGGAGGGGTAGTCGTGATATTCGACAATAATGATTCACCCCGTGGGGGTGCTGATGTCGAGGTAGATGGCGATCTATCGCTGAAGCAAAGTTATTACCCTTGGGTCGATGAGGGGTTTCTTGGGGGGTATAAAAAGAGGGTGAGTTTGGTTGGGCCAGGAAAAATATACTTAATATTTAAGGCGTCGCAGGCTCGGCTGGTCTATTTTGAGCCAATTTTATATTCTAATTTTGTGGTTTATTCTGCTGGTCCGAAAATTAAAATGAAAGGAAGTAATACGGTTTTCACATATCCAGATGGAAGTAAGGATTCAGATGGTCGCTCCACTCCTGACATTCGCAGGTTGGATAGAATTCGCTTGGCCGCAGAGAGTAAGAAATAGATCTATAAGACTGTACTGCGCTGCTAAGTGGAAGTTTTATTGTCAGCGCAGGCAAGTATTATGGTCGCAGCGAAACTCGCTCACAGCCTTAATACCGCTCGGCAATGCGAGGGCGGTGCAGACGCGCTGCAACGGTTGGATGGCATCGCCGAGGAAAAAGCCTATGTGGAGAAACTCTATGGCTAAGCACCAGACATTCCGAATACCGCGGCGACTTGTCCCGGTGCTGCTGGGAATGCTCACCAGCCTGAGTGGATGCGCGCAAGACTACAGCCTTGCTCCACCTGCCAATAGCGAACAAGTGACAGTACGGATCAAGGTGCCGCCGGAACTGGAAGCAGAAAAGATGGAGGTGATGTACCGCTCGACCACCTGCCAACGTACCCGCTACGACGCCTATGGCAAGCCTTACAAGGTGGATGGCTTTCATGGCATCGATGTGCAACTGCAACAGCAGGGGCAGAGTGACATTTATGAGGCCAGGTTAGCCAGGGATGGTGGTGGTGCCTGTCGATGGCATCTGTCGAACATCACATTTGGGGTTGCCCTCCGGAACCCAGAGCAATTTGGTAACGGGGTGACATTTGGAGGCGGGGGAGGGGTAGTGGTGATTCTTGATCACAATGACTCTTCTATGGGAGGGGCAGATATAAGAATTGATGGTGATGTGGTTGTAAAGGAAGAGCTTTATCCATGGGTCAGTGAGAGCTTCCTCGGGGGATATAAAAGACAGGTATATCTTTCGGGCCAATCTCAAACCTTCTTGAAGTATCAAGCTCTAAACGCAAGGTCTCTGTACTTTGAGCCACGCTTTAATTCAAGGTTGATTGTTTACTCGGTGGAGCCGAAAGTGCACAGAATCGGGGTTTTTACAAAATTTTCATATCCCGATGGAAGTGTCGTTTCTGATGGGGGCGCATATCCGGATTTTAGGCGTCTCGAGGCTATTAGAAAAGCGATAGAGAACAATAAGTGAAGTTGTATTTCTCCGCATCGTTGCTGATTTTATCCGTCGGTCTCAATGGCTGCGCACAGGACTACAGCCTCGCTCCGCCCGCCAATAGCGAACAAGTGACGGTACGGATCAAGGTGCCCCCGGAACTTGAGGCGGAAAAGATGGAGGTGATGTATCGCTCAACGACCTGCCAGCGCACCCGCCATGACGCCTATGGCAAGCCCTACAAGGTCGATGGCTTTCACGGTATCGACGTACAGCCTCAGCAACAGGGCCAGAGTGATATCTATGAAGCCAAGCTGGCTAGGGACGGTGGCGGTGCCTGTAGGTGGCATTTGGCTAATGTGACATTTGGCGTTGCTTATCGAGAGCTGACACGATTTGGAGGAGGGGCTGCTTATGGAGCAGGGGGGGGAGTAATAGTAATTTTTGACAACAATGACTCACCGCGTGGTGGTGCCAATGTAACAGTCGATGGCGATCTAGTAGTAAGGGAAGACTATTACCCCTGGGTTAATGAGAGGTTTTTAGGAGGGCACAGTGTTTCGGTAAACCTGTTGGGGAGTGGTGGAATTTATTTGAAGTACAAGGCCGAGCGAGCTCGTAATGTATTTTTTGAGCCGATTTTACATGGAGATTACGTTGTTCGTTCGGTAGGTCCAAAAATAAAGAAGGATGGCAATCCTGGAGTCGTAACTTATCCCGGTGAGGACGAAAGAGTAGCTACTTTTTTGGATCCTAGCTTTCAAAGGCTGGAAAGTATCCGAAAAAAGACTGAGGCGCAGAAGTGATGAGCCGCTACTTTTCGGTGTTCCTTCTCTTGTTAGCCTGTCTTAATGGCTGCGTGCAGGACTACAGCTTGGCAGCGCCGGACAATAGCGAGCAGGTAACGATAAGGGTGAAAGTACCCAGTGATTTGAAAGCGAGAACCATGCAGGCGATGTACCGCTCTACCAGTTGCCAACGCACCCGCTACGACGCCTATGGCAAGCCTTACAAGGTGGATGGCTTTCATGGCATTGAGGTGCAACCGCAACAGCAAGGGCTGAGTGACATTTATGAGGCGAGGTTAGCCAGGGATGGTGGTGGTGCCTGTCGGTGGCATCTTGCGAACGTCATCTTTGGAGTCGCCCCACGAAACACAGAACAATTTGGTAGCGGGGTGACATTTGGCGGTGGGGGTGGGGTAGTAGTGATCTTTGATCACAATGACTCTCCTATGGGAGGAGCTGACATAAAGGTTGATGGAGATTTAACAGTCCAGGGCGGATATTACCCATTGCTTCAAGAAAGCTTTCTGGGTGGCCATAGGGTGCAGTTGGTTTTATGGCGAGCTACAGGAGAGTATAGGAAGTACCAAGCGTTGAATGCTCGGGAGGTTTACTTCGAGCCGATGCTGTATTCCAACTATGTAGTTCGCTCTGTGGGGCCCAAGGTAAAAAAGGAGGGAAATTACAGGGTAATTATCTATCCAGATGGGAGTGTGCAGTCTGATGGACGCTCAGGGCCGAGCTTTAGCAAGTTAGAGACCATTCGTAAGGCGGCGGAGAGCCAGAAGTGAAGCTGCATTTCTCTGCATCAAAGACCTTAATTTCGTTAAGTAAGTCTGACAAAGTAAATGTCTTTGCTTTAAGAGTTATTGGAATTTTATAGGCTAGGGATACTATGCATATGCCTCGAGGATTCGTCTTACTAGGAGACAAGACCACACATGGTGGCCAAGTCATAACTGCATCTTCCACCCATGAAGTGCACGGTAAGCTAACAGCGCTGGTAGGTGATCTGGTGAGCTGCCCAATTCCAGGGCACGGCGTGAACGCTATCGTCGAAGGCTGTGCGGACTGGTCCGAGAATGGCCGCGCGCTGGTGGTCGATGGTTGCCGTAGTGCCTGTGGTTGCCAGGTGATTTCCAGCGCTCCTGATTGTGCGGTGAGTTGACCATGGCTTGGAATCGGCGCGCGCCTGATGTGGTCATGGCGCCTGAGCCAGTATCAATGATCCGCTGGCTCGGTGCGGGGTTGCTGGCTGTGATCGTGGGTATTGGGGCTTTCGTGCTGGCGGCTTCTGGGCGCGTGCCGGAGCTTAGCGGTCTCAATATCTGGATGCTGGCGGCTACGCCGATTCTCCTGTGGGTACTGGCGTTCGGCGTGCGAGCCTATAGCTTTGGTGGGGCTGTCAGCCATTTCCAGTTCCTCGAAGACGAGGCAATCGAGGCAGAGAGTGCCTGGAACGAGTGGGCGCGCCGCAACATTGCTGTGCAAGCCAGTTGCTTAGTGCTGCCTGAGCTGACTTCCGCTCCTGTGATTGCGCAGGGCGCACCTGGCGTTTCGCCGTGCTCCGGCGTGGCAAAGCGGATCACGTCACTACCCGCTAAAAGCAGCGACCGGATACAGGCCGGCTTGGACCAGTTGCTGGTGGGGGTTGGCCCTGCCGTGGCGGCAATCCCTGTCGAGCAGACACTTCGGGTGACGCTGCTGAGCGACGTCGCCCCAGACAATTTCGACCTGTTGCTTAGCGCTTGGCGCAAGCGCTGGCCGATGGCAGCGCCGAGCCACATTTCCATTTCGCCCATCTTGGTGAATGAGCTGTCCTTTGACTGGCTTGAGCGCTCGCTCCAATCACCGGGGGCGGACATCGACCTCATCCTGGTTCTGCAGATCAATGGTCAATCCGGCTACTCCGATGGCCTGGCAGCGTTGCTGGTTTGCCCGGATGCGTTGGCTATCGCGCAGGAGCTGACAGTGCAGGGCCGATTGCTGCGCCCCATGCCACTGGAGACAGGCCAGCTCGAAACGGAGCTGCCTCTGTTCCTGCAAACCCAGGTGGAGGCGCGTAGTGCCACGGGAATATTGGCCGACAGCGTGCAATGGAAGGACTCGCTCGGAACCATCCTCTCCATGGGTAGTGCGCAGGGCGCCAAGCTGCAGGCCGGCAGCCAATGGATTCAAGAGTCACTCAGTGGTTTGCCAGGGCCTTTCAGCCATTGGTTGGTCGCAGCCCTTGGGCTCGATCTGGTTCGGCTCCGGAAACAGCCGCTGTTGCTGCTTAGCCAGGAAAGATCGCAACGCTGGATTAGCACCATCGCCACAGGGGAGAGTGCATGAGGACCTATAACAACCCCTGGCGCCGTCTTGGCGGTGGGATGTTGATCAGCGTGGCGCTGGCGGCCGTTGGGGCGCTGATATGGCACTACGGCGATCGGATTGGTCTGGTGGAAACACACCACAAGCTATTCGCTTTCCTGCTGCTCGTTGTCATTGCTGCCATTGGCCGGGGTCTGCCCAAGATCCTGGCCTACATCACGCGTCAGCAGCATCGTGAGCAGGGACAGGCCACGGGCGTGCGGCCGTCGGCTGATGGAAAGTTGCCTCCGTCGGGCCAGCGGCGCTCCCCTATAGAGGAAATACCTGGGTACCTGAAAGCCCAGTACGGTTACTTCTGGAAGCGCAAGGTACGCCTGTTTCTGGTGGTCGGTGAGCACGATCAGATCGAAGCCGTGGCCCCTGGATTGAGCAAACAACGCTGGCTCGAAGGTCAGGGCTGCGTACTACTCTGCGGCGATTCGCTGAAAGGCCAATGGCAGACCGATGTGGCGGGGCTGGCGAAATCGCTGCGCCGCTCGCGGCCGCTGGATGGCATCGTCTGGGCGCTGAGCGAGGCTCAGGGCAATGACGTCACCACGCTGAGCACCGGGGTGCGGCAATTGCGCGATCTGTGCCAGACGTTACGTCGACAGGCCCCGCTGTACCTATGGCAAGTGCGCGGCAGCGTCTGGGAACAGGCCGGGCGCGACGTGCAGCCGGTGGGTTGCCTGCTGCCGGCCAAGGTTACCGGCGAACAGCTTGAGGCCTCCCTGCGCCAGTTGGTGGTGCCATTGCGCGAGCAGGGCATGGGGCAGCTGGAATCTGATGCGAAACACGACTTCCTGCTGCGTCTGTCCCGTGACCTTGATCGTCAGGGTATCCGTCAGTGGCGTGAAGGCCTCGCGCCCTTCCTGGTTCAGCTCAGCCGTACCTTGCCTCTGCGCGGGGTGCTTTTCAGCCCCAAACTGGCTGATGGTTCCGCAGGAACACCGAACGCCTGGTGGCCGCAGACCAGTTGGAAGCCAGTACTGGATGAAAAACAAATCCGGGGCCGGCGCTTGGGCTGGAGCTGGGGCCGCATTGCCTACGGTTGCGCGCTGGTACTGGGCGGTTTCTGCGTCCTGGCACTGCTGCTGTCCTTCACCAGCAACCGCAGCCAGATCGCCACGGTGGAAGCGGCGTTGGCGACCATCGACCAGTCTGGCGACGCGGACGCGCAGCTGACCGCCCTCGGTGAGCTGACCCGCGAGCTGGCGCGGCTAGATTACCGCCGCGAGCATGGCGTGCCCTGGTACCAGCGCTTTGGCCTGAGCCAGAACGATGCCTTGCTGGCATCGCTGTGGCCGCGCTACGCCCAGGCCAATAATCGGCTGATGCGCGACGGGGCGGCGCGGCATCTGGAGCGGCAACTGGCCGAGCTGGCTGCGTTGCCGGCGGGCAGCCCCGAGCGGGCTGAGCGTGCCGAGGGTGCCCACGCGCAGCTCAAGGCCTACCTGATGATGGCGCGGCCGGAGCGGGTCGACGCCGCCTTCCTGGCCCAGGTGCTGACCCGCGAGGAAGCCGATCGCCCTGGCGTGGCACCCGGCCTGTGGCAAGGGCTGTCGCCCAGCCTGTGGGCGTTCTACGCACAGCATCTGGCGGCGCACCCCTACTGGCGCATCGAGGCCAGGCCCGCCCTGGTGGCCCAGGCCCGGCAGGTGCTGCTGGGGCAACTGGGCCAACGCAATGGCGTGGCCAACCTGTACCAGCAGGTGCTGGAGCGGGCGAGCAACAACTACGCCGGCATGACCTTGCTCGACATGGTCGGCGAAACCGATGCCTCGTCCTTGTTCGATACCCCCAACAGCGTGCCGGGTGTCTTCACCCGACAGGCCTGGGAAGGGCAGGTTCGTGAGGCTATCGACGAAGTCGCCGAGGCCCGCCGGGAGGAAATCGACTGGGTCCTGAGCGATCAGCAGAGCAGTATCGACAGCGAACTGAAACCCGAGGTGCTCAAGGCCCGGTTGACCGAACGTTACTTCCAGGACTTCAGCGACGCCTGGCTGGCCTTCCTCAACAGCATCCGCTGGCGCAAGGCGGACAGCCTGTCCGATGCGATCAGCCAGCTCACCCTGCTCAGCGACGTGCGCCAGTCGCCGCTGATCGCGCTGATGAACACCCTGGCCTACCAGGGCAGGACCGAGGTCAGGGGCGAGGCGCTGGCCGACTCGCTGATGAAGTCGGCGCAACACCTGCTGGACAAGGACAGGCAGCCGGTGATCGACCAGAAGAACACCGGGCCGCGTGGCCCGCTGGACGACACCTTCGGGCCGCTGCTGGCGCTGCTGGGCAAGGACAAGTCCAGCGCGGCGAGCGGCGATGGCAGCCTGAGCCTGCAGGCCTTCCTGACGCGCGTCACCCGTGTACGCCTGAAGTTGCAGCAGGTCACCAATGCCAGCGACCCGCAGGCGATGACCCAGGTCCTGGCGCAGACGGTGTTCCAGGGCAAGAGCGTGGACCTCACCGACACCCTCGACTACGGCGGCCTGATCGCCGCCAGCCTGGGTGCGGAATGGAGCGGCTTTGGCCGGAACCTCTTCGTGCAACCGCTCAGCCAGGCCTGGGAGGGCGTACTGCAGCCTTCGGCGCAGAGCCTGAACCGCCAGTGGCAGCGGGCGATCGTGGCCAACTGGAGCCGCGCCTTCGATGGCCGCTATCCGTTCGCCGCCACCGGCAGCGATGCCTCGCTGCCGATGCTGGGGCAGATGATCCGCGCCGACAGCGGGCGGATCGACCAGTTCATCAAGAGCCAACTGGGCGGTGTGCTGCACAAGGAGGGCAACCGCTGGGTGCCGGACAGCGCCCACAGCCAGGGGCTGCACTTCAACCCGCGGTTCCTCGAGGCGGTCAATCAGCTCAGCGAGCTGGCGGACATCCTCTACACCGATGGCGGCATGGGGATGACCTTCCAGCTCCAGGCCAAACCGGTGCGCAACGTGGTGGAGACCACCCTGATCCTCGATGGCGTGACACTGGAGTATTTCAACCAGGTGGAAAGCTGGCAGCAGTTCACCTGGCCGGGTGGCAGCGACCATCCGGGCGCCTCGTTGAGCTGGACCAGCATCAAGGGCGGGGCGCGGCTGTTCGGGGACTACTCCGGCACCTGGGGGCTGATCCGCCTGCTGGAACAGGCGCAGGTGACCGCCCTGGACGACCGCGGCACCCGTTTCGAGCTGGTACTCGGCGCCCCGGACAAGCTGCCGCTGACCTGGCACCTGCAGACGGAACTGGGGCGTGGCCCGCTGGCGTTGTTGCAGCTGCGTGGCTTCACGCTGCCGGAGAATATTTTCGACGTGGGGGCGGGGGAGGTCGATCCCTATGCCGTGGCCGCCGACCCGTTCGAGCCGGCCGGTTTGAATGCACGTGAAGGGATGTAGGACGCACCGATGAGTTTGCAAGGACTGATTTCAACCTGCCTGGAAGGGCAGGACGCCGTGGCCCTGGCGAAGGCCCAGACGGCCCGCTGGGAGCCCTGGCTGGCGCCTATCGGCCAGGCGGCGCCCGCAGGGGAGGACCCCGGCTACGACGATGACTTCCAATGCCTGCGCGAGGAGATCGACAAGCTGTCCGGGGCGGACGTGGAGCGGGTGACGCAACTGGCGGAGCAACTGCTCAAGCAGCGCTGCAAGGACCTGCGGGTCGCGACCTATTACCTCTGGGCGCGGACCCTGCGCGACGGTGAGGCGGGCCTTGCCGATGGCCTGGAGTTGCTGGCGGCGCTGCTCGAACGCTTCGCCGGGCAGGTGCTGCCGAGCCGCCCGAAGAGCCGGCGTATGGCGCTGGAATGGCTGGCCAGCGGCAAGGTGCTGGACGGCCTGTCGCTGTTCCCCGAGGTGGTCAAGGCCGAGGCGCAGCGCACGGTCGCGGCGCTGGCCTGGCTGGAGCATAGCGTCGCCGCCTGGCCGGAGGCCGAGCGGCCGGGCCTGGGCGCGCTCTATGGGGCCCTGGCCGCCCGCCTGACGCAATCCGGCGGTGTGAATGCGCTGGTGCCGCAGAACAGCGCCGCGCACAC